>Ga0247727_10010282_pt1 | contig 16623 bp, 11 predicted proteins | sample WisWelCaveWW1625_FD_202498 | JGI IMG/M metagenome (GOLD analysis project Ga0247727, IMG submission 202498) | Biofilm microbial communities from Wishing Well Cave, Virginia, United States - WW16-25 | ecosystem: Environmental > Aquatic > Deep subsurface > Groundwater > Cave microbial mat | place... | reverse complement strand
GAGCGTCACGCCCTCACCGCCGCCGCGAAGGACCAGGTCCGTCAGGACGTCGCCGAGCCCGTTACCGTCTGACCGTCAACCCACCGGGATCGCCGCCGAAGTTCCACGACGATCCGGACAACCTCCTGGCGCCGCCCGGGCAGGACGCAGCCGAAACCGATAGCACCGCTATCGGTGAGGCGAGGACGCCGCCGGGCGGTGATCAGGAGCGTCGCGACGGCCGCCGGGGCGGCCGAGGGCGCCCGCTACCAGCGGTAGTGCGCGAAGGCCTTGTTGGCCTGCGCCATGCGGAAGATGTCGTCCTTGCGCTTGTAGGCGCCGCCCTGCTGGGACTGTGCGTCGAGCAACTCGTTGGCGAGGCGCTGGGCCATCGTCTTCTCACGCCGCTGGCGGGAGAACTCGACGAGCCAGCGGACCGCGAGCGTGCGCGCGCGGCGCGCCGGAACTTCGACGGGCACCTGGTAGGTGGCACCACCGACGCGGCGGGAGCGAACCTCGAGCGCGGGAGTCAGCGCCTTGAGCGAGATCTCGAGCGCCTCGACCGGATCCTTGCCGGTCTTCTCGCTGAGAATCGCGAGGGCGTCGTAGACGATCCCCTCGGCGGTCGACTTCTTGCCGTCGAGCATGACCTTGTTGATCACCTGCTGCACGAGGCGCGAACGATGAACGGGGTCCGGCTCGACCGGCCGGAGAGTTGCTGAGTTACGGCGCATCTTCTCTCTACTTCTTCTTGACGCCGTACTGGCTGCGAGCCTGCTTGCGATCGCTCACGCCGGCGGCGTCGAGCGTGCCACGGACGACCTTGTAACGCACGCCCGGGAGATCCTTGACTCGGCCGCCGCGCACGAGCACGACCGAGTGCTCCTGCAGGTTGTGACCCTCACCCGGGATGTACGCGGTCACCTCGGCGCCACCGGAGAGCCGGACGCGCGCGACCTTGCGCAGCGCCGAGTTCGGCTTCTTGGGCGTCGTCGTGTAGACGCGCGTGCAGACGCCGCGGCGCTGGGGCGCGGCGACCTTCTTCTTGCGCCCCTTGCCGGTCTTGAGACCCGGCGTGGAGAGCTTCTTCGGCTTGGGCGTGCGGCCCTTGCGGATGAGCTGGCTGGTCGTGGGCATGCGACGCTGGAGAGTAGCAGCGGCACCGCGGCCGCCGGCTGCACGCGGGCCGCGGCCCGCACCGCGATCAGGCGAGCGTCGGCGCGAGAGCCAGCGCCTCGGCGGGCGCGACGCACTCGAGCCCTTGATCCTCGGCCACCGGCGCGTATGTGACCTTCCCGGCAGCGACGTTGAGCCCCTTCGCGAACCCCGGATCGCTCTCGAGCGCCGCGCGCACCCCGCGATCGGCGAGCTTGAGGACGTAGGGCATCGTGGCGTTGGTCAGGGCCCATGTGCTCGTGATCGGGACCGCACCAGGCATGTTCGCCACGCAGTAGTGGATGATCCCGTCAACCTCGTACGTCGGGTCGGAATGGGTCGTCGCGTGCGACGTCTCGAAGCACCCGCCCTGATCGATCGAGACGTCGACGAGCACCGCGCCGCGCTTCATCAGCCCGAGCTGCTCACGCGTGATGACGTGCGGCGCCTTGCCGCCCTTGACGAGAACCGCGCCGATCACGAGGTCGACCTCGGGTAGGCGCTGCTCGACATCCAGCGTCGACGCGAAGCAGGTCGAGGCCAGCCAGTTCATCTGATGCTCGAGCTCCCGCAACCGGTCGATGCTGCGGTCGTAGATGTAGACCTCGGCGCCCATGCCGAGTGCCACCTGCGCCGCGTTCTGCCCGACGACGCCGCCCCCGATGACCATGACCTTCCCCGCCGCGACACCGGGCACGCCGCCGAGCAACAGCCCGCGGCCACCGAGCGGCTTCTCGAGCATGAAGGCGCCGGCCTGCGTCGCGATCTTTCCGGCTATCTCGCTCATCGGCGCGAGCAGCGGCAGGCGCCCGAGCGAGTCCTCGACGGTCTCGTACGCGACACAGGTCGCGCCGGAGGCGACAAGCCCCTGCGTCAGATCGACGTCGGGCGCGAGGTGCAGATAGGTGAACAGGAGCTGTCCGGGCCGCAGCCGCGCCACTTCCGCGGGCTGGGGCTCCTTGACCTTGACGATCATCTCGGCCTGCGCGAACACCGCGTCGGCGTCGCCGACCAGCCGCGCTCCCTGCGCGATGTACTCCTCGTCAGCGATCGCCGAGCCGAGACCCGCGCCCTGCTGCACGATCACCTCGTGCCCGTGCTGAGACAGCTCGCGCGCCCCGGAGGGCGTCAGCGCTACGCGGTACTCGTCGGTCTTGATCTCTGTGGGGACTCCGACCTTCACAGCTGCTCCTCCCGTGCGTGTCTGCTCACCGCGGCACCTCGCGGCGAACCGGCTCAACGATCTCGCGTCCGCGCAGCGCGAGCCAAAATTCGATCCGATCACGCGCCGAGGCAAGGTCGCGTCCGGTCAGCTCCTCGATCTTGCGGATCCGGTAGCGCAGCGTGTGGCGGTGGCAGTAGAGCCGCCGCGCCGCCGCCTCCCACTGGCCGTTGCACTCGATGAACGCCTCCAGCGAACGCATCAGCTCACCGCCGTAGTGCCCCTCCCCAGTCTCGATCGGCCCGAGCAGCGAGTCGCAGAACAGCCCGAGCGCGTCGGAGTCCTGAAGCGAGAGGAGCAGCTGGAACGAGCCCAGGTCGCGATACGTGGCGAGCGACGAAGGCTCGCCGTCGCTGTGCGTGGCTGCGCCGATTCGCGCCTCCGGCTGGCGAGCCGCCGCCGCTCGATCGGACATCTCGCGCGCCTCCAGCGCGAAGCGAGCCTCGTGCCAGCTCTCACGCACGCGGTCGGACCGCACGACGCGTCCTGCGCCGGCCGCGAGCCGGGTGGCTGTGGCCTCGGCGACGCACGCGCGAACCCGCTCGCCAAACTCGAACAGCTCGTCATCGAGGAACCCGGGCAGAAGCGCGCACACGAACCGGCCGTGCTGCGCGATCAGCGCGCTGACCGACTCACCGCGAAGCGCCTCGGCAAGCGCGGCTTCGCAGGCGTCGGCGCCGCGCTCACCCGGCGCGAGCACGAGCGTCGTCACGCGTCCCCCCAGTCCGAACGGCTCGAGCCGGCGACCAAGCTCCGCGCCTTCCAGCTCACCCGTGATCGCGGCCGACAGCACGTCGCCGGCGAGGCGTCGCTCGGTCGTGTCGGCCACCCGGCTGCGCAACAGCTCCAGCGCGATGACCGTCACCGCCTGATGAAGGATCAAACGATCGATCTCGGCCAGGCTGCCACCGTCCTTTGCAGCCACCAGCCAGGCCTGCGGTGCGCCGTCGCTCGGAGCTTCCGGGGCTCCCACCGGGAGCGCGAGCGAGCGCGGCGCCAGACCTGCGCTCGTCGGCGCGAACTCGCGGGTGTCGCCGCTCCGAACGCGCTCGCGCAGCTCGTCGCCGAGCTCACGGACGGCGTCGTCGCTGAGCTCGCGACGGAACGTGCGCTGCGCCTGAAGCTCGCCGCGCCCGTCGAAGACCAGCGCTGCGCCGCCCACGAGCGTCGCGAGCGCCGCGACGATCGACTCCAGCCCGCGCTCGCTGAGGACGATCCGCTGCAGTCGCTCCTGAGCGGCGATCGAGCGCTGCAGCAGCGCGTACTGCTCGTTGACCAGACGCGTGAAGGCCTGCTCGGTCACGGCGATGAACGGCAGCTCGTAGGGGATCTCGAGCAGAGGCAGCTCGCGCGCCTCGGCAGCGTCGATCATCGCGGGCGGCACTTTCTCGTGGGCGAAGCCAACGCCGAATCCGATCCCCGCAAGCCCATGCTCGGCCAGCGCCGCGACGAAGTCACGCTGCTTCTTGGCCGTGCCGAGCGCCATACCGGTGGTCAGCAAGAGCTCGCCACCTGACATCCAGGGCGTGGGATCGGGCAGCTCGGAGATGTGCACCCAGCGCACGGGCACCCCGAGATTGGCTTTCCCTGCGACGACTCGGATGTCGAGGTCGCCCAGTACGTCGCGAACGGTCAGCACGGTGAACCTCGCTAGGCGGCGACGCGCGCCGCAGCCGCCTCGAGGACAGGCCGCAGTATCGACGCGATCTCCTCGAACTGCTCGGGGCCGGCGATCAGCGGCGGGGCGAACTGGATCACCGGGTCGCCACGGTCATCGGAGCGGCAGATCAGTCCGCGGCGGAACAGCTCGCCGCTGAGGTAGCCCCGCAGCAGGTCCTCGGCCTCCTCGTGCGTGAACGAGGCCTTGGTCTCGCGGTCCTTGACAAGCTCGATCGCGTGGAAGTAACCGGCGCCGCGCACGTCGCCGACGATCGGGATGTCTCGCATGCTGTCGAGCATCGCCCGCAGATGACCCTCGTTCGCGCGCACGTGCTCGAGGATGTCCTCGTCCTCGAAGGCCGCGATGTTTGCCAGGGCGACGGCGGCGGCCATCGGATGGCCCCCGAACGTGAACCCGTGGATGAACGAGTTCGTGCCCTCAAGGAACGGCTCCATCACGCCATCCGAAGCGATCATCGCCCCCATCGGGGCGTACGAGGACGTGATCCCCTTTGCGGTGGTGATGATGTCGGGCTGGTAGCCGTAGCGCTCCGCGCCGAACCAGTGCCCGAGGCGACCCCACGAGCAGATCACCTCGTCCGAGATCAGCAGCACGTCGTACTCGTCACAGATCTCACGCACGCGCTGGAAATACCCCTCAGGCGGCGTGAAGCATCCGCCGGCGTTCTGGACCGGCTCGAGGATCACCGCGCCGACCGTCTCCGGACCTTCGAACTCGATCCGGTGGGCGATCGCCTCGGCGAGATTCTCGACGCCGTAGCCGGGCGCAAGCCTGTAGAGGTTCGTGTTGGGCACATGACAGCCGCCCGGCGTGAACGGCTCGAACGGCGCGCGCAGCGACGTGACGCCGGTCGCGCTGAGAGCTCCGAGCGTGGTCCCGTGGTAGGCGACCTCGCGCGCGATCACCTTCGTCTTGTTCGGGTTGCCTGTGAGCTTGTGGTACTGCCGGCAGACCTTGAGCGCGGTCTCGACGGCCTCCCCGCCGCCGGACGTGAAGAAGACGCGGTTGAGATCACCGGGTGCCAGGGAAGCGATCTTGGCCGCGAGCTCGATAGCCCGCGGGTGGGCGTAGGACCAGTTCGTGAAGAAGCCCAGCTCACGCGCCTGATCGGCGCCGGCCTGGGCGATGTCGGCACGACCGTGCCCGATGTTGACGCAGAAGAGCGAGCTCAGCGCGTCGAGGTAGCGATTGCCCGCGTCGTCCCAGACGTAGCACCCGTCGCCTCGCACGATGATCGGGATCGCAGCGCCGCGGTCGTAAGCGCCCATGCGGCTGAAGTGCAGCCACAGGTGCCGCCGTGCCAGCTCCTGCAAGCTGCCTCCGACCGTCTCGGGCATCGTCGTAGCCATCCGGATACCTCCGCTTCGCCATTCTGGCCGACCGCATGTGCGATCTGGACAACCGTATACCGGTTGACGACGGCACGGTTGAGCACCAGCGGCACGGAACGGCCGAACCGCCTGTCCACAAAGGACAACGACGTCGGCCGGGAGTGGACTGGGGCGGCGCGCAGGCGACGCGGGGTGCAGCTACACCTAGGCCGCAGCAGCGGCCGGCGCGCTGGGCGCGAGGGCCGAACGCGGCGCGGGAGTCAGCGCGGAGGCGGTTATGACCAGCAGGAAGGCAATCGCCTGTGCGACGATGCCGACCGGGTCGCCGGGCAGCGGGTCGCTGAAGACGACGATCCCGCCGGCGATGGTGCAGATCGACGCCGCGGTGCCCGTGATCGCTATGACCTCGACGGCGCCGCCGTCCTGCAGACTCCGGGCGGAGGCGTAGAAGGCGGCGGCGGAGGCCACGAGCGCGACGGCGGTCCAGGGGCTGACGAGCGCCATCAGGCCGGAGTCACCGACCATGCCGGAGAGCGCCTTGACCGCGACGTTGCAGACGCCGAACAGCACACCCGAGGCGGCGGCGAGCGCGACGCCGTGATGCCTTTCATGGGCGTTGGCGGCGCGCGGGCCGATGACCAGCAGCGCGCCCACCCCGAGCAGCGCACCCTGGAACGAGATCATCGCCGTGACCGAGAAAGCCGAGTGTGAGTCGCCGGTGCGCGGCATCGTGATGGCGAGCAGCACGAGCCCCACGGCGGTGAGACCCAGGCCCCACCACTGACGACGATCGACCTTAAGGCCGAACATGCGGTCGGCCATCACCGCGATCATTGCGACACCGCCTGCGACGACGGCCTGAACCATCGACAGCGGCGCCAGCGAGAGCGCGGCGACGTGAAGAAGCCAAGCAGCGAGTCCGACGAGCATGCCGATCGCGAACCACTTCGAGCGCCACAGATCAACGGCACTGCGAAGCGGGTGCGCGATGCTCACCTGCGGCACGGCGGACGCGCCGCGATGCTTGTAGAAGAACGCGAGGTTCGAAGCGAACGCGCAGAGCAGCGCGAGCAGGATGCCGAGTTGGAGCGTCATAGAGAGGAGGCCGGACAGGTGCGCGGTGCCGCACGGCCGACGAGTTCATTCATCGGCGCGGGGGGCGGCGAGATTGACCGATCCGCGGTGCCATAGGTTACCCCGCAGCGGGCCAACGGTGACGCGGTAGGCGTGACGATTCCAGAAAACACCTGCAAATCGGCTGATCCATTGCTGCTCGTCGACATCGACGGCGTGATCTCGCTGTTCGGTTTCACGTCGAATGAACGTCCATCGGGGAGCTGGATCCAGGCCGACGGCACGCCCCACTTCATTTCGGCCACGGCGGGCGCTCACCTGCTGGCGCTGGCCGACTTCTTCGACCTCGCATGGTGCAGCGGTTGGGAGGAGCGGGCGAACGACCACCTTCCGGCGCTGCTCGCGCTGCCCGAACCGCTGCCGTTCCTCAGCTTCGACCGCAACCCCGGGCGCGGCCACGCGCACTGGAAGCTCGCGGCGATCGAGGCGTTTGCGGGCGATGAACGGCCGCTCGCCTGGGTCGATGACGCATTGAGCGACGCCTGCCGGGACTGGGCCGCGCAGCGCGAAGCCGAGACGTTGCTCGTGGAGACCGATCCGAGCGTGGGCCTCACAGGCGCGCACGTTGAGCGCCTGATCGCGTGGGCCGAAGGACTCGAGCGCGGCGACGCTCGATGACATTTCCGTTCGGTATGCACACGCAACTCACCAGGGCGGGCGCGGCGGCGAGGACCGCAAACACGACGGGCGCCCCTGAGGGCGCCCGCGTGTTGTGATGACTCCGGCGCCCGCTCGAGGCGGACGCACCCGAACGTCTGAGCGGCTCAGGCGCCGTCCTCGCCGCCTATCGGCACGTCGAGCTCGGCGAGCTCCTCGGCGAAACCGGTCTCGCCTCCGCCGGCGCCGATCTCCTCCAGCGTCGAGAGGTCCTGCTCAAAGCCGGCACCGAGACCGACGGAGTAGTCGCCGTCGACGAGGCCGAGCTCAGCAGCGAGCTCGTCGGAGTCCAGCAGCGCGACGTCGTCGGCGCGCGGCAGCGGCTCCGAGGGCTCGATCTCGATGCGCCGGTAGCGCTTGAGACCGGTCGCCGCCGGGATCAGCTTGCCGATGATGACGTTCTCCTTCAGGCCCGCGAGGACGTCCTTCTTGCCTTCCATCGCGGCATCCGTCAGGACCTTCGTCGTCTCCTGGAAGGAAGCCGCCGACAGGAACGAATCGGTGTTGAGCGACGCTTTGGTGATGCCGAGGATGACCTCCTCGAACTGCGCCGTCTCGCCCTTCGCCTTCTTGACACGCGCGTTCTCACGCGCGAACACGTAGCGATCGACGAGCGCCCCCGGGAGGTAGTCCGTGTCGCCCTTCTGATCGACGCGCACCTTCTTGAGCATCTGGCGAACGATCAGCTCGATGTGCTTGTCGTTGATGTCGACGCCCTGCGACTTGTAGACCTTCTGCACCTCGGCGACCAGGTACTGCTCGGTCACCGTGCGCCCGCGCAGCGCGAGCAGGTCGTGCGGGTAGAGCGAGCCCTCGTTGAGCGGTGCCCCGCGCTCGACCTTCTCGCCGTTCTTGACCAGCAGACGCGTGCGGCGCGGGAACTTGTACTCGTGCTCATCGCCGGCGTCGTCGGTGACGGTCACGAGGACGTTCTTGTCGGTCTCCTCGACCCGCAGCTTGCCGTCCTCCTGGGCGATCTCGGCCAGGCCCTTCGGCTTGCGCGCCTCGAACAGCTCGACGACACGCGGCAGTCCGTGCGTGATGTCCGCACCGGCGACGCCGCCGGTGTGGAACGTACGCATCGTCAGCTGCGTGCCCGGCTCACCGATCGACTGCGCGGCGATGATGCCGACCGCGTCGCCGATCTGGGCCGGCTGGCCGGAAGCCATCGAGCGTCCGTAGCACGCCTGGCACACGCCGGTTGAAGCGTGGCACTTGAGCGTCGAGCGCACGGCGATGACGTCGCCGTTCTTCAGATTGCCCTCGGCTTCGGTGATCTCGACGAGCTCGGCGCGGTCGATCAGAGCGCCGGACTCGACGATCACGCGTCCGCGCTTGGTTGCGATCTTCGCCGCGGCGATGCGGCCCACGAGGTTGTCGTTCGGATCGCCTTGGACGTTGCGCACCGGCAGGGTGATGTACTCGTCGGTGGAGCAGTCCAGCTCGCGGATGATGACGTCCTGCGCGACGTCGACGAGGCGACGTGTCAGGTAGCCGGAGTCCGCGGTGCGCAGCGCCGTGTCGGCGAGGCCCTTACGCGCACCGTGGGTCGAGATGAAGTACTCGAGGACCGTCAGGCCTTCCATGAAGTTGGCCTTGATCGGGCGCTCGATGATCTCGCCCTTCGGGTTTGCCATCAGGCCGCGCATGCCGGCCAGCTGGCGGATCTGCTTGAAGGAGCCACGAGCGCCCGAGTCGGCCATCATGAAGATGGGGTTCATCTCGTCGAAGTTCTTCTCCATGGCCTGCGCGACCTCTTCGGTCGCAGCGGTCCACTTGTCGACGACGGCCTCGTGGCGCTCCTGCTGGGTGATCAGGCCCATGTCGTACTGGTCCTGGATCTCCGCGACCTGGACTTCGTACTTGGCGAGGATCTCGCCCTTGTTCGCGGGGATCACGACGTCGTTCTTGGAGATCGTGATGCCGGCGAGCGTCGCGTAGCGGAACCCGAGGTCCTTGAAGGCATCGAGCACCTGCGAAACGCCGGGCGCGCCGAACTTCTGGACGAGCGCATCGATCACGCGGACCGTGTCGCGCTTGCGCACCGACTGGTTGACGAACTCGTACTCGGCCGGATCGAAGGCCGCTCCGAGCGCCTCCTGGAGCGAGCGCTCGATGCAGTCGTTGTAGATGATGCGCCCGACCGTCGTGAGAACGTGACCGCCGACGCTGCCCATCGGCCGGAACTCGGCCAGATCGTGCAGCCTGACGACGCCGGACTCGTAGCCCAGCTCGGCCTCCTGCGCGGAGCGGTAGACGCGCGGGCGCGGCTCGCTCTTGGGCCAGCTTCCGTTCCTCAGCGACTCCTGTCGCTCAGCGAGCTGCTCGGCGTTGGGACCGTACGTCAGGTAATAGGCGCCCAGCACCATGTCCTGCGTCGGCGTCGCCAGCGGCGCACCGTGGGCCGGCGAGAGGATGTTGTTGGAGGACAGCATCAGGATCCGCGCCTCCGCCTGCGCCTCGGCGCTGAGCGGGACGTGGACCGCCATCTGGTCGCCGTCGAAGTCGGCGTTGAAGGCGTGACAGACGAGCGGGTGAACCTGGATCGCCTTGCCCTCGACGAGCACCGGCTCGAATGCCTGGATACCCAGACGGTGGAGCGTCGGCGCGCGGTTGAGCAGCACGGGGTGCTCGTGGATCACGTTCTCGAGCACATCCCAGACCTCGGGGATCATCGTGTCGACCATCTTCTTGGCCGCCTTGATGTTCTGCGCGCTCTTGCGCTCGACGAGCTGGGCCATGATGAACGGCTTGAACAGCTCGAGCGCCATCAGCTTGGGCAGGCCGCACTGGTGGAGCTTGAGGTACGGGCCGGCGACGATCACCGAACGGCCGGAGTAGTCCACGCGCTTGCCGAGCAGGTTCTGGCGGAAGCGCCCCTGCTTGCCCTTGAGCATGTCCGAGAGCGACTTCAGCGGACGATTGCCCGGGCCCGTGACGGGCCGGCCACGGCGGCCGTTGTCGAACAGCGCGTCGACGGCCTCCTGCAGCATCCGCTTCTCGTTGTTGACGATGATCTCCGGCGCGCCGAGGTCGAGCAGCCGCTTGAGGCGGTTGTTGCGGTTGATGACGCGGCGGTAGAGGTCGTTGAGGTCGGACGTCGCAAAGCGCCCACCATCGAGCTGGACCATCGGGCGCAGCTCCGGCGGGATCACCGGGACGGCCTCCAGGACCATCATCTCGGGCTTGTTGCTCGAGTTCAGGAAAGCCGACAGCACCTTCAGGCGCTTGACCGCGCGGGCCTGCTTCTGGCCCTTGCCGTTCTTGACGAGATCCTCGAGGTCGACGCGCTCCTGCTCGGGCACGATGCCGCCGAGGTCCTGCGGCGCCATGTTCATCCCCGCGAGACGGTCCGGGTCGACGGCACGCGGCGGAGCCTCGCGGTCGTAGTCGGGCTTCTCGCGCAGCAGCTCGCGGATGTACTCCGCCCCCATGCCGCCGCCGAAGTACTCGCCGAAGCCGTATGGCGAGCCGAAGCGGCTCTTCAGCTCACGGAAGAAGGTCTCGTCGGCGATGATCTTCTTGGGACGGAACTCGTCCTTCTCGACGGGCTTGTCGGTGAAGGTCGAGAGCGGCCAGTCGCTGCCGTCCTCCTGCGGATCGTCAGACGGCTCGTCCTTGTTGGCGAACAGCTTCCAGACCTCGCGCAGACGCATCCGCGCGTCCTCGTAGTAGGCCTCGGTGTCGTCGATGTCGGACGTGAACGACTTGCGGACGTCCGCGACCATCTTCTTGCGCTCGTCCTCGCCGAGCTTCTTGACGTTGATCTCGAGCGAGTCGGCCCACAGGTGGTCCTCGTCGGCGAGGTCGGTCTGCGAACCCGTCTCCAGGTACGCGACGCGGGCGTCGAGCGACGAACGCAGCTCAGTGGTGCGCTCGTTCTGCTCCTGCTCGAGGCGATCGAGCTCGGCCTGCATCTGGCCCTCGAGCTCCGGCAGGTCGCGCCAGCGCGCCTCCTGGTCGACCCAGGTGACGATCGAGGCCGCGAAGTAGAGGATCTTCTCGAGCTCCTTGGGAGCCATGTCCAGCAGGTAGCCGATGCGGCTCGGCACGCCCTTGAAGAACCAGATGTGGCTGACCGGCGCAGCGAGGTCGATGTGACCCATGCGCTCGCGACGAACCTTGGAGCGCGTTACCTCGACGCCGCAGCGCTCGCAGACGATGCCCTTGTAGCGCACGCGCTTGTACTTGCCGCAGTAGCACTCCCAGTCCTTGGTGGGACCGAAGATCCGCTCGCAGAAGAGGCCGTCCTTCTCCGGCTTGAGCGTGCGGTAGTTGATCGTCTCGGGCTTGGTGACCTCACCCGAGCTCCAGCCGCGGATCTGCTTGGAGGAGGCGAGTCCGATCTCGATTGCGTCGAAGTTGTTGATGTCGATCAAGGTGATTCCTCTGTCGGTGCTGATGGTCGGGACGGTCCTGCCTGTCCTTGCGACGCGCTGCGCGCGTCGACGAGGACGCCTACGCCCCGGCCTCCTCGCTGATGTCGCCCAGGCTCTCGCCGAAGGCCATCTCCTCGTCGGTCTCCACGGAGAGCCGCTCGTCGCCGGCGACGGTCGCGCCGTCAATCGCGGCCTCGGCCGCGCCGTCCTCGCCTGACGTCTCTTCCTTCTCGTCCTCGGCGTCCTCGGCCTCCGGCTCCTCGGGCTCACCGCCGCGCACGCCGGACAGGTCGATGCCGAGCTCCTCGGCGGCACGCAGCAGGTCGTCGTCCTCGTCGCCGATCTCGGCGCTGATTCCCTCCTCGGATACGACGTTGACGTCGAGCGCCAGCGACTGCATCTCCTTGAGCAGGACCTTGAAGGACTCCGGGATGCTCGGCTCGGGGATGTTCTCGCCCTTGACGATCGCCTCGTAGGCCTTCACGCGGCCGATCGTGTCGTCGGACTTGACCGTCAGCATCTCCTGCAGCGTGTAGGCGGCGCCGTAAGCCTCGAGCGCCCAGACCTCCATCTCACCGAAGCGCTGTCCTCCGAACTGCGCCTTGCCGCCCAGCGGCTGCTGGGTGACGAGCGAATACGGGCCGGTCGAGCGTGCGTGGATCTTGTCGTCGACGAGGTGCAGCAGCTTCAGGATGTACATGTAGCCGACCGTCACCTGCTGCTCGAACGGCGCGCCGGTGCGGCCGTTGAAGAGCGTGAACTTGCCCGACGCCTTGCGACCGGCCGGACGTGACATGTCGATGTCCATGCGGATGCGCCCGGTGTGCGCCTCCTGCCACTTGACCAGCGCGGTGTCGACGTCCTCGACCGTGGCGCCGTCGAAGACCGGCGTCGACACGTAGACGCGGCCGCCGGTCGTCTTGGATTCCCTGTACGCCTCGGTGCCGTCGTCGTACCAGCCCTGCGCTGCGGCCCAGCCGAGGTGCGTCTCGAGCAGCTGGCCGACGTTCATGCGGCTCGGGACGCCGAGCGGGTTGAGGATGACGTCGACGGGCGTGCCGTCCTCCAGGAAGGGCATGTCCTGCTCGTCGACGATCTTCGAGATGACGCCCTTGTTGCCGTGGCGACCGGCGAGCTTGTCGCCCTCGGAGATCTTGCGCTTCTTGGCGACGAAGACGCGCACCAGGTCGTTTACGCCCGGTGGCAGGTCGTCGCCGTTGTCACGGGAGAACGTGAGCACGTCGATGACGACGCCGCCCTCGCCGTGGGGCACCTTCAGCGAGGTGTCACGGACCTCGCGCGCCTTCTCCTTGAAGATCGCGCGGATCAGCTTCTCCTCGGCCGTCAGTTCGGTCTCACCCTTGGGCGTGACCTTGCCGACGAGCAGGTCGCCGGAGCCGACCTCGGCGCCGACGCGGATGATGCCGTGGTCGTCGAGGTTGCGCAGCGACTCCTCGGAGCGGTTGGGGATGTCGCGCGTGATCTCCTCGTCGCCGAGCTTCGTCGTGCGCGCGTCGATCTCGTACTCCTCGATGTGGATCGAGGTCAGCTCGTCGTCCTTGACGATGCGCTTGCTGAGGATGATCGCGTCCTCGAAGTTGTAGCCCTCCCAGGACATGAACGCGACGAGCAGGTTCTTGCCCAGCGCCATCTCGCCCTTGTCGGTCGAGGCGCCGTCGGCGAGCATCGCTCCGGCCTTGACCGCGTCGCCGGTGCGAACGCGCGGCTGCTGGTGGATGAGCGTGCCCTGGTTGGAGCGCTGGAACTTGCTCAGCTCGTGCTCGCGGCGTCCGTCCTTGCCCTCGACCACGATCTGCTCGGCGTCCACGTACGCGACGGTGCCGTCGATCTCTGAGAGCACGACGTCGCCCGTGTCGTGGGCGGCGCGGCGCTCCATGCCGGTGCCGACGAGCGGCGCGTCGGCGACGAGCAGCGGAACGGCCTGGCGCTGCATGTTCGAGCCCATCAGCGCGCGGTTGGCGTCGTCATGCTCGAGGAACGGGATCATCGCCGTCGCGACCGACCAGATCTGCTCGGGCGAGACGTCGACGAGCTCGACTTCCTTCGGCGGGACGGTGACGTACTGGCCGGCCTGCGTGCGGCAGACGACGTCCGGGCCCTTGAGCTTCTTGGTCTTCTCGTCGATCGGGTGGTTGGCCTGCGCGATCAGCATCTCCGCTTCCTGGGTGGCGTCCAGGCGTACGACCTCGTCAGTGACGACGCCGTCCTTGACGACCCGGTAGGGAGTCGTGATGAACCCGAAGTCGGAGATCTCGGCGAAGCTCGAGAGCGACCCGATCAGGCCGATGTTCGGGCCCTCCGGGGTCTCGATCGGGCACATCCGCCCGTAGTGCGTCGGGTGGACGTCGCGAACCTCGATCGGTGCGCGCTCACGCGTCAGGCCGCCGGCGCCGAGCGCCGACAGGCGACGGCGGTGCGTCAGGCCCGCCAGCGAGTTCGTCTGGTCCATGAACTGGCTGAGCTGTGAGGAGCCGAAGAACTCCTTCTGCGAGGCGACGACGGGGCGGATGTTGACGATCGTCTGCGGCGTGATCGTGTCCTCGTCCTCAGTCGTGAGACGCTCGCGCACGACGCGCTCCATGCGGTAGAGGCCGACCCGGAAAGCGTCCTGGATCAGCTCGCCGACGGTGCGCAGGCGGCGGTTGCCGAAGTGCTCGTACTCGTCGAGGCGATCGGCGACCGTGTGGCCGGGCTCGTACTCGCGGTCGCGCGGGTAGCTCCACGCCTCGGCCGCGTAGTCCTTGATCTCGACCTCGGGGTCCTCGGGGACGCCGAGCCACTTGGGCAGGTTGACGAGCTCCTGCACGAGCGCGTGGATGTCGTCGTGCGTCAGCGTGCGCGTCTCGAGGGCGACGTCGAGGCCCAGGCGCGAGTTGAGCTTGTAGCGACCGACCCGCGTGAGGTCGTAGCGCTTGGGATCGAAGAACAGCTGCTGCAGCAACGCGTAGGCCGCGTCGACGCTGGGCGGCTCGCCCGGGCGCTGCTTCTTGAAGAGCTCGATCAGCGAGCCCTTCTTGGTCTTCGTCGCCTCCGTGTCGGAGTCGATCGTGTGCTTCATGTAGATCGACCCGCCGAACATGGCGAGCAGCTCGCCGTCGAGGCGCTCGATGTCCTCGTTCGTCTCCTCGACGTCGGCGTCCGTCTCCGGGTTGTACGACATCGCACGCAGCAGGACGGTGACCGGCAGCTTGCGCTTGCGGTCGATGCGGACGAAGACCTTGCCCTTCTTGTCGATCTCGAGCTCGAGCCACGAGCCGCGTGCGGGCATCAGGTTGGCCGTGAAGACCTGCTTCTCGCGGTCCTTGGGCTCCATGACGTAGGCGCCCGGCGAGCGCACGAGCTGCGTGACGACGACGCGCTCGGTGCCGTTGATGATGAACGTGCCGCGCTCGGTCATCCACGGGAAGTCACCCATGAAGACCGACTGCTCGCGGATCTCGCCCGTCTCGTGGTTGATGAACGCGACGGTGACCGTCAGCGGGCGCGAGTAGGTGAGGTCCTTCTCACGGCACTCGGCGATCGTGGCGGACGGCTCGTCGAAATGGAATTCGCCGAACTGGACCGCGAGGTTCCCTGTGTAGTCCTCGATCGGCGAGATGTCGTCGATCGTCTCCCGCAGACCCCCCTTCACGGGGTCGACGAGCCACTTGAACGAGCGGCGCTGGATGTCGATGAGGTTCGGGACCTCGACAGCCTGGTTCAGACGCGCGAAGGTGCGGCGCGTCCGGGAAGAATCAACGCGAGGCAAGACAGCGACTCCTCGGGGGGTCGAGAACGGGCGGACAAGGCGAGGACGCGCTGAAAACAGCGCGAACGGCCAAGATAGCACAGCGCGAAGCGAACCCCGCGCGGGGGCGCGTCAGCGCTCACGGACCCCGCCCCGGCCCCCGCGTATGTGGCGCGGCGGCGCGAATCTGGGCGGCTACGACTATCGGCCGACGTGGGCAGGGTAGCGGACGGGGGCGTGTTCGTCACGGGTGGTTGTTGGTGCAAGCGTTGGCAACGATCGACTCGCACGCGACGGCAGGCCCGCGCGTTTGCTGGCCGGGGAGCAAAGTGAGCGGTCGGTGGAAGGTGCCGCCTGGGCGAAAGATGCACGCATGCCGTGCATTTTGTCGCCCAGCGCACACGGAGCCGGTGTAGGTTCGCGGGGACTCGGCACCCAGAGCAGCTGGAGGAGTTCGATGACTGACGGACTGTGGAAGTTCTTGCGCCAGCACGCGGTCGGACTGGTTGCGTTGTTCGTCGCACTCGGCGGCACCTCGTACGCCGTCGCAGGCAAGAGGGTGTTCGTCGGTTCCGGTGGCGAGGTTCGCGCCTGTGTCCGAAGCGCCACTGGCTCCGTGCGGCTCGTCGTGAAGACAGCGAAGTGCCGACGGGGTGAGCAGAGCGTCACCTGGAACCAGCGCGGAGTCGGCGGCGCCGCCGGCGGGGTAGGTGCAGCAGGCGCCAAGGGCGAACGCGGCGAGTCAGGGCCGACTGGGTCGATCCAGGGTGCCGCCGCCGCTGGCGATCTCACCGGCAGCTACCCGGCGCCCACGATCGCCGCGCCATCGGCACCCACCCCGGTGGGCCCCAATCCCAACATCGCGACCGACCCCTGTTTCCTCACCACACCGCAGAACGGGGTCTACTGCGGGACATCCGTCAAGCGCTGGCTGGAGGGGTCCTTCGGCTTTGGCGGCATCGAGTTCTGGCGCGATCGGTTGGGCGCAATCCACATTCGCGGAGCAGCAAGGCTTTCGAGCGGCAGCGGCGTCTCCACCGTAGCGCTGTTTCGTCTTCCCCCCGGCCTTCGCCCATCCGTGTTTCAGGCGCTACCGATCGCAACCGGCTTCGACGCTGGTGTGTTCCCGGCAGGCAGCGCGCTGCTGGTCGTGCGCCCGGACGGATCCGTCGCGATCGTCTCGCCAAGTTCCGCGACCGACAACTCTGTGTTGGAGGTTGTCCCGACCGTCGTGGAACTTCGCGCCGGCGGTCGTTTGAGTGAATTCTCTCAGACGGTGGAAGCGGCGACCTCCGGCGTCGCGGTCGCGATGGTCGTGTGAACGGGCCCGGTCGGGC
>Ga0247727_10010281_pt1 | contig 16624 bp, 10 predicted proteins | sample WisWelCaveWW1625_FD_202498 | JGI IMG/M metagenome (GOLD analysis project Ga0247727, IMG submission 202498) | Biofilm microbial communities from Wishing Well Cave, Virginia, United States - WW16-25 | ecosystem: Environmental > Aquatic > Deep subsurface > Groundwater > Cave microbial mat | place... | reverse complement strand
CGCCGTGTCCCAGGCGCGGAGGCCGCGGGTGAGCACCTGGGCGAACGATCCCGGCCCGCCGAGTTGCAGAACGCGGACTCCGGGGACGAGGCGAATGGCGTCGACCAGCGAGAATTCCCCGCGGCGGTCGATGGCCTCGTGATCGATGCGGTCGACGGCCTTGGCGACCTCGTGGGCCGTCTGCACGGTGCCGGAAGCGGTGACGGTGAGTGAGACGTCGACACGGGCCAGCGCCAGCCGAAGGTCGGCTCGCGCCGATTCACCGGCCCGCAAATGAACCGGAACCGGAGCGGCGGGATCGAAGCCGGGCGCCGCGGCCTCGAGCAGATACTCGGCCGCGCACGGCGCCTCGAATTGGAAACCCGCCGCCGCATCCGCACGCGCGGTCCTTTGGAGATGGCCGTCGCGACGGCTCAGTTTGACTTCCGCCCCGGGCACGGCGGCGCCCGCCGGATCGAGCACTTTCCCGGAAACGGAGCATGGTCCTGCCGTCCGGGCCAAGGCCGGGAACAGGAAAAGAAAGGAGATGGATGTTCGGAGAATCACGCGCCCCCCTCGAGGTCGTTTTGAATTCACCGCGGGTTAGGCGGGCGCAAGGCAGGTCTTCGGACTTGCGGGCATCGTGATCCTACTAGCCGTCGCTTCCCAGCCCGGAATGGGCCAGCGCCTTTGACGGCGTTCGTTCCCGCTCACCGCTGCGGGGCAGTCCCGGAATTTCACCGGGTTCCGGCGTACCTGACGCATCGGTGAGTTTAGCGCATCGAGCGTGGCGACGTCAACGCACGTCGACGCTGCGCGCGGGCGATGTTCCGAAGCGGTTGGCGAGCGTGACGGAGATGGACTGCACGGTTTCGCCCGGGGTGGCGACGCCTTTGACATCGCCGACGACGGTCAGCGGGACGGTGGCCGTGAACAGGCTGCCGAACTGCTGGGACAGGGCGCTTTGGTACCAGGCCAGGAAGGTCGCGTCCACGTTGACGGAGATGCGCGAGGTGGACACAGTCTCGCCGGCGACGGGGGTGAATGCGAGGTCCAACTGGGTGATCGCGCGCGCGGTCGCATATCCGGTGACCAGCAATGTGATGGTACTGGCGCCCCGGGCGCTGACGACGACGTTGAGCACTCGCGGAGCCGACTGGGCCACCGCCAGGCTGAGCGCCGGCGGCGACGTGGGGGTCAGATTGATACCGCCTTCGGTGACAAACGACGGGGTCAGCAGGATCGTGCCGGCGACAGTGCCGGTCTGCACTCGAATGTCGGTCGCATTGTTGGAGAAGACGGCGCGGGTCGAGTTGGCCGGGATCGTGAAATTGATGGTGCGGCCGCCGATCGAGAACTGAACTGAAGGATCGTTGCTGAAGACTTCCGAGTTGAAGGCCAGCGTGAGCGTCCCGGTGAGCGCCAGCGGATACGTGGAATCCAGACGCAAACCCACGGCGGGCTGCTGCAAGGGCTCCTGGGTCCCGCTGGCGCCGTCGAAGCGGTAGGCGGGCAGCGGGGCGGGCTGGGTGCCGGTGCCGGACAGAGTGAACGACTGGTTGTCGACGCGGAGCGCGGCGGTCGCCGTTCCCAGCGCCGTGGGCGTGAAGGTCACCGTAAAGGACGCCGAGCCGCCGGCGGGGATGCTCAGCGGAAGAGCGGGAAGGCCGGTCAGAGCGAAGACGGTGGTGGCCGTGGTGATGGCGACGCTCGAGACCGAGCCGGCAGAGGTGCCGGTGTTGTTGATCTGGAACTGGAGCGAACCGGCGGCGCCCACCGGCGACGGCGGGAAAAATACGGTGCCGTTCGGAGAAATAGTAGAGCTTACTCCGGAAATTATGAATGCATAATTCAGAATCGATCCCAACCCGTTGGAGGTTATATCGAAATTATCGTTTCCGATGCGGAGCCGGCCGCTGGATCGTCCCGCCTGCGTGGGCGCAAAGGCGATGGTCAGGGTGGCCGTCCCGCCCGGCGGGAGCGTCAGTGGCAGAAACGGGAGGTCGCTCAGCGTGAACCCGGCTCCGGAAACACCGATGGCGGCGATCCGCCCGTCGGCGTTGCCGGCGTTGCGAAACCGGACCGTCAGGGCGCTCTTCTCGCCGATGTTGGCGTCGGGCACGTTCAGAAGCTGGTTCGGCTGGATCGGCGCGGCGCCCGAGTCGGCGACCAGCTCGTAGGCGTACAGGGGGCCGGAGCCGGCGCCTTCGAGAGCGAAGGTGAGGCGGCGGTCGATCAGCTCGACGGTCAGCGTGCCGCTGACCAGGTCGAGCTGCCGGGGCGTGAACTGGACGGTGAACCGCAAGTCCTTGCCGGCTTCGACGCTGGCGCCGGCGAGCGGCAGGCCGGCCAGTTGAAAAGCGGCCCCGGTCGAAGAGACCGATTGCACCAGGCCGGTGGAAGTGCCGCGGTTGGCGATGATGACGGTGGCGGTCGAGGTCGTGTCGATGGCTGTCAACGGAAACGGAATGGCTCCGCCGGTCGCGATCGGTGTGGCATTCCCTCCCTGCGGCGTGTAACTGAAGGCGAAATCGGGCGCGGTACCAGTGAGATTCACCGAAAAGCTCGACACTTTGGCGCCCTCGGTGAAGCTGAATCCCACCCGGGCGAACACGCGCGCCGCCGAAGTGGGCAGGAAGCGGATGGTCGCGGTCACGCTGTCTCCGGTCGCCTGGGTGAACGGCGCGTCGGGCAGGCCGCTGACGGCGAAATCGAGCGAGCCGGTCAGATCGACGGCGGTAATGGTGGCCGTCGTCGTGCCGCGGTAGGTGATCGTCAGCGCCGCCGCCGACGATGGAACGCCGACGGCATCGGCGGCGAAAGTGACCGTGCCGCCGTCGGCGATATTGACGACATTCTGAGCCTGTTGAACGCGAAGCGCGTACGGGAGCGGGGTCTGCCCGTTCAGCGAGTGAAGCAGGATCAGCAGACCGATGGTCAGGAGTGCGGAACGACGCAAGGATTTAGTCCTCCACCACGGGTTGGCCGGGTTCGGCGTCACCGGCGGGCACGAAGTAAACCGCCGGCTCGGCGCCGTGATCGAGCACATACAGAGTGTCGCTCGATTGGGACCGGTGACTTAACAGGAACAGCTTCCCGTCGCCAAACGGCTCCAGCCGCGCCGGCTCGAAGCCAACGTCGATCGTCCGCGAGACGGCGAACTCAGCCAAGTCCCACTGAATCAACCGGCGCGTCTTCCGGTCGGCGATCAGCAGCGAGCGGCCGCCGGAGGCGAGTGCGAGGCCGACCAGGTCGGCCAGCCCGTGGGCGGACCCGGCCAGGAGCTGAATGTCGGAGGCACGGGAATATTCGGAGATCACGAGAACCTCCTGGCGGTCGCGATCGACGAAGAACAGCCCGCCGCGACCGTCAAGGGCCAGCGGTCCGGGGTTCGCCAGCCGGGCCAGCAGGCGGGCGGCCTCGGCGTCGGCGCGATAGATCCCGCCATCCGTATCTCCGGCGATCGCCACGACCAGGGCGCCGGCGGAATCCTCGACTGCCAACGCGGTGATGGGGCCTTCCGGAATGGCTGCCAGCGAAATAGCCCCGGCGGTTTCGCCGGTGGTCCTCCACAGCAAGGGCCGGCCCGAGGCGACCACGGCGACAGCCGTCGAAGCGCGGTTCCAGCGGATCTGGTCGGGAACGGGCAGGTCTTCGGCCAGGGCGGACCAGTCGAAGCCGTCGGCGGTATGCCGTCCCAGCAAGAGCTTCCCCTGCCGGGAAACCACCATCGCCCGACCGTTGGGAGATACCGCGGCCAGCTCGACGCCGGAGGCGACGGCGACGCCAAGGTAGGCGCCACCGGGCACGCCCATCATCGGTCGAACGGCCCGCGCGTGCTGGTCGAATACCAGACCCGAGACGGGGCCGTTGAGCGAGCCTTCCTGAGCCGCGGCCGAGGCGGCCAGCACCGCTGAGAGAATTAAGATCGTTCGCAACGACATTGTCGAATCCTCCTAAGTCAACGGCGATTTCACCGTTGATTGATTCCAGCAACGGGCCGCCGATCCGCCCGAGGACGGAATGCGGTCGGCCCGCCGGCCGCTCCTGTGCCTAGCGCGGCCCGCCGACCGTGATGGGGCCGGTGGTAATGGTCACCGGGGTCGTGGCCGCCGGGGCGGCTGCCCCGTTGCCACTGGCGGCGGCCACCACGATGCCGGCCGCGGCGGCGCCGCCAGCGACCGCCAGCACTTTCCACCACCCGGACCGGCCCGAGGTCATGCTAGCGCCTCCAGTACCCCGGACATTGCTTTGCGCGATCACAGCGGAACCGGTCCTGTTACCCGCGGTGGCGGTGACCTTGATATTGAAGCGACCCTCCTCGTCGTTGGGAGCGAAGCCGGTAGCGGCCGCCTGGCCTTTGGCGTCGGTGCGGATGGTTTGTGTTTTCAGCCAGCCATGGAAGACGGCGCCGGGCCCGGCGAGCGGCAACTGGATCACGACTTCGGCGCCGGCGACCGGCTTCTCAGCCTCGTCGATGACTTGCACGACAGGAGCGGTGGCGCTGCGCGAGCGAATACTGTTCTTGGCTCCTTCTCCTTCGACGACGATGATTTTCAACGTCCCCGGCGGCTGTGGGGCCGGCGGCCGCGTTTGCGGCCCTTCGGCCTGTTGAGCCGCAGCCACGCAGGCGCCGGCCACAGCGATAATTAGAATAGCACCGCGATTCAAGGGATCCTCCTAAACAAGGGCAAAACAATGGAATGTAACTATATCACGATCAGGTCCCATCGGGCCGGACAGTAAAGAAAGACGGCCGGAGGCGGGCCCAAAGTTACCCCCGCCGGCTAAAGCCGGCGCAGGTGAACAGAGGGCGTCTCGCCGTAGTCGATCACGGCTTCGCGACCCGCATCGAGGAGAGACAGCCGGCCGGCCTCAATGACCAGCTCGTTGTAGCGGCTGTTGGACGGGGTCGCCAGGATGCCGTCGGCGTCGAAGCGCCGCAGCAGGTCCTCGCGCTCTCCGGGCGCCGCCGATTCGACGCGAATCACCGCGCGGATGATGAAGTCGATCGAGCGGTATCCATAACCGGACGGCACCAGGCCCGGTCCGCCGAGGTCGAGGTATTGGAAATAGTCGGGACTGGGCTCGGCGAAGACGGTGGCGCCGGCGACGTCGGGGCGGGCCGTGTAGCAGTAGCGCAGGCCGCGGTACTGATCCGAGTGCTCGAGCCAGGCGCCGCGGTCGCCGCCGGAACAGTACAGGGTGAGCCCCTGCGTATTGGTTCCCGGGGCGTCGTCGGGGAAGCCCAGTGCGTTCTGGACGTTGAGACAGGCGCCGTTATTCCAGATCACCCGGGCGTCGGTCCACAGGAATCCCTCCTTCCCGTTCGGGTAACGGTCGCGGATGCCGTAGACGCTGACCGAGACGGGGAGCAGTCCGGTGATGAAATGCACCAGGTCGACGTAATGGCATCCGATATATGTGAACGCGTCGGAGAACTCCGTGGTGCACCAATTCTGAAAATTCGAGTGGCGATAATACCATTTCTCGAGAAGACAGGCCGTACCAAGCCGAAACTCGCCGAATCGGCCGGCGCGGAACAGGCTGCGGGCCATGAGGCTGCGGTCGTCGAATCGCTTGTGATACTCGATTCCCACCACCAGGCCCCGTTCGCGAGCGGCCCGCTCGATGGCCAGCGAGTGAGCCGCCGTCAGCGCGAGGGGTTTGACGGCCAAGACGTGCTGCTGGCGCTCGAGCACGGTCATGACGCATTCGAAATGCAGCGGGTCGGGAAGCGCCATCACGACCAGGTTGCGCGGCGGCAGATCGGCCACCACGGCCCGCCACAACTCGGGATGGGCCAGATCGGGATCGGCGGCGGCATCGGGGAACGCACGGAACGTCTGACCGGGAAACGCGTTCCGTAACGTCTCCGCCTCGGCCAGCGCCCGCGTCGTGCGTCCATGCTGGGCGCAAATCGCGATCTCGCCGATGACGCCGAGCCGCTGGAGCTGATAGAGCGAGGGCAGGATCTGGTCGTGGACGATCATGCCGCCGCCGATGACGGCGACCCGCGGGCGGATCATTACGCGGCCGCCTCCCGCCGGAGCACCGCTTCGGAGAAGGCCTGCTCGAAGGCGTCCAGACCGTCGCGCAGGGCTTCCTCGGTGATGACCAGGGGAGGACAGATCTTGAGGGTCGCGCCGCCGTAGCCGACGGGGCTGAACATGAGCAGGCCTTTGTCGACCGAGCGGCGAACGAGCTCCCACGCCAGATCGGCATCGGGCTCCTTGGATCCGGGCTTGACACAGGCGACGCCGGCGACCAGCCCCTTGCCGTCCACGCGGCCGATCTGAGGGAAGCGGGTTTGCATCGCCTGAAGACTCGCCGCGAGGACAGCGCCGACGCGGCGGGCGTTGCCGGCCAGATCTTCGCGCACAATCAGGTCGATGTTCGCCAGCGCCGACGCACAGCAGACCGGGCTGCCGGTATGCGTCGACGTCATCGAGCCGGCCGGATGCAGGTCCATCACGTCGGGCCGGCCGAGGACAGCCGCCAGCGGCAGCGCACCGCTGATGCCCTTTCCGCAAGCTACCAGGTCGGGAACGAGTCCGTAGTGTTCGAAGCCCCACATCGTTCCGGTGCGCCCGAAGCCGGCCTGCACCTCGTCCAACACCAGCAGCGCTTTGTGGCCGTCACACCATCGCCGCAAAGCCTGCATGTATTCGGCCGGCGCGAAGGCGGCGCTGCCGCCCTGGTAGGTCTCGAGGATGACGCCGGCGACATTGGCCGCCTCGACCCCGTGCGCCCCCAGCGCGCGGAGGAATCCGTCAAACGAGACGTCCTCGGTGCGGAATCCGTCCGGGAAGGGCACTTGCACGAAGCCGCGATCCAGATTCACGATCCATTCTTTGAGCTCGGGAATGCCGCCGGCCTGCTGCGAGCCGAGTGTGCGGCCGTGGAAGGCCTTCTCGAAGGAGACAACGACGTTCTTGGACCGCCCGCCGGCCTTGACGCCGTGGGTCCGGCACAACTTGATGGCACACTCGACGGCTTCCGATCCGGTGGTCAGCAGGAAGACTTTCTGGAGCGGCGGGGGCGCCAGCGAAGCGATTCTCTCGACCAGTTGGGCGCGGATCGCGGTCGGAAAGCAGTAGCTGGCCAGCAGGCGCGATTCGGCCTGGCGCACGACGGCATCGATGATCTCCCGGCGGCCATGGCCGGCATTGGTGATGAGCACGCCGCTCGACCAGTCGATCCAGCAGTTGCCGTACGCGTCGTATACCTGGAAACCTTCGGCACGGTCCCAGACCACCGGCGGCTGGCCGCGCATCGCCACCGGTTCCAGACGGTGCAGCGTCTCGAGCACGGCGAGCGATTCGGGCGCCGGCAGATCGGTGACGATGCGGCGGAACCGGGTCTGGACGGCGGGAACGCGGCGTGGCGTCAGGTCGAACTCTCGCGCCATGAAACCAGCTCTTACGGCCTCGCGGCCCGCCACCCGGCCTTCATCATCCGCCGCACCTCCGCCAGCGTGGCGGAGGCGGCCGTCTCATTGACCAGGTTTCGCCACTCGTGTGGATCGGTCTGGTGGTCGTACAGCTCGGCGGTCTCGGGCCCGCCCCATTCCGTGTAGCGATAGCGATCCGTGCGCAGGCTGCGACCGAGGACCTGCCCGCGGCGAACGACCGTGAAGGCGGCTTTCTTCCACCGGCGATCCGGGTCGTCGAGCAACGGCGCCAGACTGGCGCCTTCCAAACCTTCCGGTATCGAGAGCCCGCACAGCTCGACCAGCGTCGGATAGATATCGACGAACTCGACCAGCCGCGGCGAGGCGGCGCCGGCCTTCTTGCCGGGCGCGGCCACGATCAACGGAGCTCGCGCCGATTCCTCGAACACGGTCATCTTCCGCCACAGACCGAAGTGATCGTACAGATGCCAGCCGTGGTCGCCGAACAGGAGCACGGTGGTGTTGTCCCAGAGCTCGAGCCGGTCCATCGCGTCCAGCAACACGCCCACCTGCGCGTCCATGAACGAAGTGGCCGCATGATAGGCCGCGATCGCGGTCTTACGGTCGAGGTCGGTGAGAGCGTCGTCGCCGGCGGTGCGAGTCAGCGCGATGGGCGGAATGTCGTCCCGATCCAGGGCGGGCGTCAGCGGCAATTCGATGCGCTCGGGCGGATACATGTCGAAGTATTTCTTCGGAGCGATCCAGGGCAAGTGTGGTTTGTGGAATCCGGCGCCGAGGAAGAAGGGCCGCTCGCGCTTCTCGCCCATGAGCTGGGCGATACGGCGGGCGGTGCGGCCGTCGGGTTCGGCGGCGTCTTCGTTGCCGGTCGCCTGCCAGCTCAGCTTGGCGGCTTCCCCGCCGGCGGCTTCGCGGCGCCGAGCCGCGGGGCGCGCGCCCTGGCGGCCGGCGGCGAACTCCGAGATATCCCATTCGACGGCATCCTCGAACAGCCCATGGGCGATCTTGCCTACCCGGGCGGTGAAGTAACCGTGCTTTCGAAAATGCTCGGGAAGAAACGGGATGCCGCCGAGGTGAGTGCGCGGCGGCGTCCGGTTGTCGAACACGCGCGTGGTATCCGGGTAACGGCCGCTCAGCAGCGACGTCCGGCTGGGATTGCAGAGCGGATAGTTGCAGTACGCGCGGTCGAAGCGGACGCCGCGCGCGGCGAGCCGGTCGATATTCGGGGTCTTAACGACCGGATCGCCGTAGCAGCCGATGCGATTGTTCAAATCGTCGACGGCGATCATCAGAACATTCCTCGGCGTGGCGGCGGCGCGGGCCAGCCAAGGAGCCGCCGAAGCAGTGGCCAGCCACTGTCGCCGGGTGGTTGCGTTGGGCATCCTGTGCACTCCTTCAGGCGTCGCGCGGGCGCAGGTACCACTCTAGCGCTTCTTCGCGGCTCAAGCGTTGAGGCTCATTCCCGGATTCCGGATGGGTGGCGCGGAAACGCTCGAGCATCAGCGTTTCCAGCCGTTGGACGACAGCCGGTTGGCCGGCGGCAAGGTCGGCGAACTCGCCGGGATCCTTCTCGAGATCGAATAACCGGCGGTAGCGGCCCGGTGTGGGTCGGTCGGTCTTGTACCCGTCCTGGCGCTCACGCCGGCCGCTCGAGAAGATCAGCTTGTAGCGCTCGGTGCGGAGGAACGCTTCCTCGTTTTCGAGGTACTCACTGAAGACGTGGTTCCTGCCCGATTCGACGCGCCGTCCTTCCAGATACGGCCGCAGGCTTCGCCCATGATGAACCGGCAACGGTCCGGCGTCGAGCAGGTCGAGGATGGTCGGGGGCACGTCGACATGCTCGGTCAGATCCCGCACCACGCCACGCCGGACGCGCCCCGGCAGGCGAACGATCAGCGGCACGTGGAGCGCCGGATCGTAGCCGCAGTGTTTTTCGAAGCGGCCATGCTGGCCGAGTGAGTACCCGTGATCGGCGTGGTAGACGACCAGGGTATTCTCCTCGAGCCCGAGCGAGTGCAGCTGGCCGAGCACCCGGCCGATATTGCGGTCGAGGAATCGCACCGAAGTGTAGTAGGCCGCGATGATTCCGCGCTTGTCCTCGTCGGTCAGCTCGCGGAAGATCAGCGGGATCTGCCCGGCGTCCCCTGGGCCGACGCGGGGGGCGGCGAACCCCGCAGGATCGAAGCGGTCGCGATCCTCGACGGGAAAATCAAACGGCGAATGGGGTTCGTGAAAACTGACCCAAAGGGCAAACGGCCGGTCCCGGTGCTCATCGAGGAATCCGCGGGCCTGCCGCGCGATGTGGGTTCCCCGCATGTCTTCTTCATGGCGCGGAAACGGCAGCTTCCCGGCGTTCAGCCAGATGCGGGCCGGATCGCGGAACGGACGCCACTCCGGCTTCGTCTCGATCCCGGGCGGAATGTCCCGATGCGGCAACGCGGACCAGGAGCGGGACACGTCCTGCTCCGTCATCAGGTAGTCGAAGCCATGCAATCCGCGCCGCGAGGGCCGGTTGAAATGCATCTTGCCGAACACGGCGGTTGTGTAGCCGGCTTTCTGGAGTTGCCTGGGGACGGTGGGTTTGTCTTCGGCCAGCGGCGTTCTGAGCACCGTCACACCGGCGGCGTGGGGGAGTTGACCTGTCAGAAACGACTGCCGCGAGGGCGTGCACACCGGCGAATTACAGAAATGGCGACTGAAGCGCGTGCCTTCGGCGGCGAGACGATCCAGATTCGGCGTATCCGCGAGCCGGTCGCCGGCCGAACCCATCACGTAGCCGGCATGGTCGTCGGCGAGAAGGTAGAGCAGGTTGGGCCGCCGCCGGCCGGTCTGAGCGAGCGCACCGAGCAAAGTGCGGCGGCTGACCATGCGGGTAATATAGCAGTATTGTGCCGAAGTGGACCCGGGCGGCGGCCATCGCCGTGTTGGCGTTGCTGTTCGCCGTGAACGTGTGGCGCGCTCGCACGCAGTCGATCACCATCGACGAAGCGTTCACCTATAACCTGTACCTGACGACGCCGTGGAAGGACATCTTCACTCATTACGACGCCAATAATCACGTCCTCTACACGCTGCTGGCGAGGACCGCGGTGCGATGGTTCGGGCGCTCGGAATTCGCTTTCCGTCTGCCCAGCCTGCTGGCGGGCTTGCTGTACTTCTGGGCGGTGTATCGGCTGGCGCGGCTGTTGTTCGGGACCGGCCTGCTGTTTCTACTGGCGCTTGGGATCACCTGCCTCAATCCATACGTGCTTGATTTCTTTTCGGCGGCCCGGGGCTATGGTTTGGCGCTCGCGTTGTTTCTCTGGGGTCTTCTCGAGCTCACGCGCTACCTGGCGGGCGCGCGCGAGCACGCCGCCTGTGCGCTCTACCGCGGGGGCGTGGCATTCGGCCTGGCGGTGGCGGCGAACCTGACGATCCTGTTTCCGGTGTCGGCGGCGCTGGTGGTGTTTGCCGGGATGCGGCTGGCCGAATCGGGCCTCGCCGGACTAGGGAGTGTGATCGATAACCTGGCTCTCCCGGCGTTGGTGGTCGCCGCCCTCATTCTGATCCTTCCATTGGCCCACGCCGGGACGGAGAACTTTTACTATGGGTCGAAGAGTCTGTCGGAGACATCCCTAAGCCTGGTGTACGCTTCGGCGATTCACCATCCGGAGCCGGGAATCGAGCGGCTCGGGCCGGCGGTGCTGTGGGTGGCGTACAAGGTGATCCCCGCCCTGTTCGGTGTCCTCGGATTGTGGTGGCTGGTGATGCCGTGGTTGAGGCAAACCGCCAGCCAGGGGATATTCCTGCTCACCGGATCCCTGATGCTCACCCTGGCGCTGGCGGACGCCGCCCACCGCACGCTCGGCATTCTGTTCCCGATGGGCCGCACCGGGCTTTATCTGCCGGTTCTTTTCGGGCTGACCCTGGTTGGATTGGTGCAGCAGTCGTGGTCCCACCGATGGAGCCGTGTCCCGGCCGCCATCCTGGCGGCGGCCCTGGTTCTCCTCACCGGCTGGTTTCTGGCGCGCTGGAACGTGCGCGTCTATAGCGACTGGCCGTTCGATGCGACCACCCGTTCGCTGGTGGAACGGATTCGCGCGCGGCGGGACGGGCCGGGAACGCGGGTCGGAGGAACGTGGCAACTGGAGCCCAGCCTGAATTTCTACCGGCACCTGTGGCGGCTGGATTGGATGCAGCCGCTTGTGCGCGGGCCGGCCGACGGCGAATTCGATTACTATGTGCTGCTGCCGGAGGACGCCGGCGTCGTCGAGAAACGCCGGCTCGAGGTGATCTATCGGAGCGAGCTTTCCGGCGCGACGCTGGCGGCGCCCCGAGGCCGATAAAGCTCAACGCCCGGCGGCCGTTATGTCAAAACCGCAGTTTCAGGCCGAACTGCATGATGCGCATCGGGGTCTGGATGCTGCGGATCTCGCCGTCGCGGGTGCCGTTGGGCTCGATCTGCGACGGGCTCGAGAAGCTGATCCCGGCGGGCTGGCCGAACCAGGGCGAGTTGAAGAAGTTAAATGCTTCCCAACGGAATTGAAGGCTGTACCGCTCCGCCAGCTTGAAGTTCTTGTACAGCGAGAAATCGATGTTGCCCTGGCCCGGTCCGCGGAGGATGTTGATGCCCGCGCTGCCGTAGTGGCACAGATCCTGCCGGGCGGCGATCTGGCAGGTCACACGCTGAAAGGCCCTCGGATTGAACCAGAGCTTGCGGGTGGGATTGTCGAGCTCGGCCTGGCCGACAAGGTCGGGCCGGATCGGCGACAGGAACATACCGACGTCGCCGGCCGCCTGGCCGGCGCCGAACGGGAAGCCGCTGGCGAAGGTGACGATGCCGTTGACCTGCCATCCGCCGAGGGCCACGCCCCGCGGGCCCTTCCAGTTGGATCCGGGCAATTCCCACACAAAGTTGGCGACGGTTTTGTGGGTCTGGTCAAAGCTCACCAGGCCGCGCGATCCGCGCCGGTCGCGCGGGTTCTGAAGATTGACGCCTTCCTGGCCCCCATTGTCGCCATCGCCGTGGGTCTTCGAATAGGTATAGGCGACGCCCAACGTGAGGCCGCTCCGGGAGCGCTTGTCGAAGCGAAGCTGCATTCCGTGATAGAACGATTCGCCGAAGGAATCGATATAGCGGATGCGGCCCGTGCCTTGCACACCCAACTGCGGCAGCGCCGGGTCAAAGTACTCGGGGTAGAGGCGGTTGGCCTGGAGCCCGGCGTTGCTCAAACGCACCGGGTCGTTGTAGTTGATGACCGAGTTGCCGATGTTGGTGCCTTTCGAGCCCGCGTAACCGATGGTGAAAGCGGTCTGCCAGGGCAGCTCCCGCTGGACATCGAAGCTCCACTTCCACACGTTGCCGTCTTTGTAGTCGGGCGGCAGGTAGAGTACGTCGATCGGACGAATGACGCTCTGCCCGGTGGTGCGGGTCAGGAACGGATCGTCGAGCGTCAAAATGTTGCTGCCCGGCCGGTACCGTTGCGGAGTGAAGTTGAACGTCCCCGTGGGACCGTCACTGGGGAGCGTTTGCGAAGGGAGCAGGTCCATGGTCACGTTGTAGACCTGGCTGCCGGCCTTGGGCGGCATGAGGTTGAAGATGGTCCAGGTGTTGACGTGCTGAATGATGTCGAACCAGCCTGCGCCCATGCGGAGCACCCACTTGTCGCTGGGACGGTAGGCGATACCCACACGAGGCATGAAGAACTTCACCTGTTGCCGGGTCAGTTTAACGGCGCCGGATTCGTTGACCTGCCCGGGGAAGACCGTTGGGATGACGCGATTGGTTCCGGGAACGGTGTAGCCGTTGCCACGACCCGCTTCGGCCCCGAAGCCAGGAATGTCGAAGGTCCGCCACAGGCCCTTGGCATCCACCGGGAAGCCGTTGTAGTCGAAGCGCAAGCCGAGATTGACGGTGAGCTTGGGACTCACCTTCCAGTCGTCATGCCAGTAGGCCGCAAAGCGGTTGGCGCGTGGGAGCGTGAGCGGCAATCCCTCGGGCGTTTGCGTGGTCGAGGGGCGGCCCATCAGGAAGCAGGCGAAAGCATAGCCACAAACGTTGCCACTGAACCCGAGCAGGCCTTCCTCGAGGTTGGCCGCGGCGCGCTCCATCGAGATGCGGTAGTATTCGCCGCCGATCTTGACGTTGTGTTTGCCGCGAATCCAGGTGACGTGGTTGGAAGGCTGGATGGTGTCCATGTTGTCGTAACCATTCCCGTTGGTGAGCTCCTGGAGCGTGAACGGCAGGCCGGTGAACTGCGGGATGCCGTGCTCGCGGGTAGTGAGCTTGCGGTTTCCATCGGCGGGGATGCGGAACTGGCCGACGCCGAGGCCGTCCTGATCGAACGATGTATTGTCGGTGCGGGGGTTCGAGGTCAGATCGTCGGAGATGTTGAAGCCGACGCGCAGCTCGTTGATCAGTGACGGCGAGAAGGTGTGGATCCACTGGGTGGCGAGGTTGGAGACCTTCGAATCCACAAACACCGGAAGATTCGGATTGATGTTGGTGCGGCTGAGATCGGACCGGTCGAGGGCGATGCGGCCGAACACGCGGTCGCGTTCGGAGAAGTTGTGATCCACTCGAGCGAAGTAGGTGTTGACGTTAATGGGTTGGGGGACCGCGGCGCGGGCGGTGAAGTCCAGTGGGTCCTGTTGGACGAACTGGGCGCGGGGGACATAAGTGTCCAGAACCCGTCGCGCACCGGCGTGAATCTGCGAGGCCGGGATGGTGTTGTTGGGCAGCGGCACGCCGGTGGTGGGATCGTAAATGATGATCGGGTTGACGAACCGGTTGTTGGCGGTGTAGCCGCGCTGGAGCCGGGAGAAGTTGCCGGCACGAAACTCGTCGATCGGCCAGTTGGCGGTCTGCACGACACCCTGGCGGGTTCGGCGACCCTCGTAGTTCACTGCCCAGAACGTCTTGTTCTTGCCGTCGTACAGCTTGGGGATGATCAGGGGGCCGCTCACCACGAAGCCAAACTGGTTCTGGCGCAGCGGATTCTTCTTACCGCGGGCGGAGCCGGGGGCCAGCTCGAAATTGAGGAAGTAGTTTTCGGCGTCGAACAGGTCGTTGCGCAGGAAGTTGAAGAGCGTTCCCCGGAGTTCATTGGTGCCGGACTTCATGGTGATGGTGACCTGGGCGCCGCTGCCGAAGCCGTACTCGGCCGAATAGGCGTTGGTCTGGATCTTGAACTCCTCGATCGCCTCGATGGAAGGAACGAAGTTGGCGATGTGAATGCGGGGGTCCTTGGCATCCACGCCATCGAGCGAGATCACCTGACTGGTTTCGCGCTGGCCGTTGGCGATCACGCCGAAGCCCTGGCCGGGAATCGGGAAACCGCCGGTGCCGTCGGCGCGACCGGTGCGGATACCATACTGCACTCCGGGCACGAGCACGGCGAGGCCCTGCATGTTGCGGCCATTGAGGGGCAGCTCGACGATGCGGCGGTTCTCGATCACGGCGCCGACGGTGGCGTTCTCCGTGCTCAGCAGGGCGGCCGAGGCGGCGACTTCAATCGACTCGGCCACGTTGCCGACCTGGAGCTGGTAGTCCTGGCGCACCTGGGCGGCGGTTTCCACGCGGATGCTTCTGGTGACCTCGGTCTTGAAGCCCTGCATCTCGACTTTGACGTCATAGTTGCCGACCTGCACCAGCGGGAAGCTGTAGTTGCCCGTTTGGTTGGTTTGCGCCGTGCGACTGACACTGGTGCCAACGTTGGTGATGGTGACGGTGGCTCCGGAAACCACCGCTCCAGTGGCGTCGGTCACCAGGCCTTGAACGGATTGCGTGGTCGACTGCCCGGACACCAGAACGGCGGTGGCAAGGCAGAGAAAAAAGGAAAGCGACAGACGAGACATCGAACTTCCCCCCCAAACCAAATGTCGGCGGCGCCGGGCGGCGACGCCTTTCGTTAGGAATACCACTGCGGCGAAGGACTTGTCAAACGAACTTGGCCTGGAATTGGTTAGCTGGGCTCGACCTAGACGGGCGCCGGGATGGACAGCGGTACGGCCAGAAGCGCCCGCTCCTCGCGCTGTTTCGTCAGCTCGCGCTGCAAGCTCTCGAGGGAGTGCTGCATGGACGGGGCTTGAAGCCGGTCGGCGGTTTCGGGGAGGGTCAGAGGCCGGCCGCCGAGGCATACCTGCTGGAACAGTGGCACCAGCTCCGGATCGCGCCAGCCGCGGCGCACCTCGTCCTCGAGGATTTGCAAGGCTTCCTCGTGCGGGTAAGCCGGCTTATAAGGACGGGCGGTGGTGAGGGCGTCGTAGACGTCGGCGATCTGGAGGATTCGGGCGAGCAGCGGAATCTGCTCGCCGCGGAGCCCGTCGGGATAGCCGCTGCCGTCCCAGCGCTCGTGATGACTGCGGATGATGGGAAGAACCGGCGCCAGGCTCTTCATCGGCCGGCAAATGGCTTCGCCGTTGACGGTGTGGGCGCGCATGACAACCCATTCCTCTTCGGAGAGGGAACCTTTCTTGAACAGGATGACGTCGGGGACGCAGACCTTTCCGATATCGTGCAAGTAACCGCCTCGATGCAGGGCCACCATGTGAGATTCGCGCAGGCCAAGCGCGGCTCCGAGCGTCACGCTGAACTGAGCGAGCCGATGGCAGTGGTCGCCGGTGTACTTGTCGCGCTGCTCGACGGCCTGGGCCAGGGCAAACAGGATGGTCTCGGCTTCTTCCAGCGAATCGATGGCCGCTTTGTTGCGGAGCATGGCGCGAATGCGGGTACGAACCACCTCCGGGTGAAGGGGCTTGGTGAGGTACTCGTCGGCGCCGCTGGCGATTCCAGCGATCTCGTTCTCAATGCCCTGCATGCTGGTGAGCATCAGGATGGGAACCAGTTGGGTTTTTCGATTGGCTTTGATCCGCTGGCAGAATTCCAAACCGCTCATCTCCGGCATCATGAGGTCGAGAATGAGCAGGTCGACGCTTTCCCGCTCGAGGATGTGGAGCGCCTCGGTGGCGCGCCGTGCTTCGAGAATGCGGTAGGGGGCGGTCTTGAGCATCGCCCGCATCAGGCGTCGGTTGATCTCCAGATCATCGACGATCAGGACGGTCGGCTGGCGGTTGGCCACCTCCAGATCGCCCAGCGACGGCGCCAAAGCTCGAGTGGTTTCCGGCGTCAGCCCGGCGGTGTCGGGCATTTTCTCATTAGCCGTCATGATAAGATAAGGGCCTTGGAGAGCCCGGCGCTGTCTCTCAGGTAGCTATCGGCCGCCGATGCCAAGATTTCCATAGTGTTCCCATGAA
>Ga0247727_10010280_pt1 | contig 16626 bp, 6 predicted proteins | sample WisWelCaveWW1625_FD_202498 | JGI IMG/M metagenome (GOLD analysis project Ga0247727, IMG submission 202498) | Biofilm microbial communities from Wishing Well Cave, Virginia, United States - WW16-25 | ecosystem: Environmental > Aquatic > Deep subsurface > Groundwater > Cave microbial mat | place... | reverse complement strand
GGCCCGACCGGCAATGGCGGGGACACTCATTTAGCCGCCGGCGGCCTGTCCAACGCTGAGGGCGCGCTTGCGGTCGCCGCCTCCGCCCACGACGGCCTCTTCTATCAGGCGGTAGTGGTCACCAGCCCCAGTAACGTCGCGGGGCGCTATCCGGCCGCGGTCGCGGAATTTGGACCGTTCTTCGGAAAGCTGGGCGGGGAAAAGTACTATGGCGTTCCGGCCGACGGCTGCGCGCCGCTGACCAACGGCGCCCAGGTGGCGGGAAACTTCGCCTTCCTCGATCGCGGCACGTGCCCGCTGACGACCAAGGCGCGCAATGCGCAAAACGCGGGCGCGCGAGCCGCGATCATCGCCAACAACACCCCGACGCTGCCGACCAATATCGGCGATGACGGCACAGGCTCGGACATCAACATTCCAACTTTCCTCATCGACATGAACGCCGCCGACCGGATCAGATCCGCGCTGAACAGCGGCGCGATCGTGAATATCAGCCTCACACCCGGCGACGTCTTCCCGCTCACGAATCTGGCCGACTCCGTGGCGAGTTTCAGCCCGTATGGCGGAGTCTACTTACCCACCATCCTCAAGCCCGACATCACCGCTCCCGGCGCGAACGTCCATGCGCCTGACGCTGGCAGCGGCAATAATGGATTCTATTTCACCGGCTCTTCAGCTTCGGCGCCGCACGTGGCGGGCAGTGCGGCTTTGCAGCGACAAAAGGACCCTACCGCTACTGCGCTAAAAATAAACTGGGGGTTGAGGAGCATGGGCCTGAAGCTTTTCTCCGGCGCGAATTCCGCTCCGCCGGAGCGGGGGCCGAGCACGGTGGGCGGCGGGCGTGTGGACGCTCAAGCCGCGGCCACGACGAAAGCGGTATTGACCAATACCGACTTCACCGTGCTCAACCTGTATGGCGACGTCAGATTTCCCAACGCCGCCCAGACAAACCAGCAAATGTACATCCTCGCCTGGAATGACGCCTCGGCGACGAGCTACAACGCAGTCTATACCAGCAACGCCGATCTTCCGGGCGCGAATGTTTCAATCACCAATCCGACTGGCACGGCGCCGCCAAACTCAACGGTGAGTATCCCAGTCAGCTTTAACATCAATCCTGCCGCATTGAAGCGCATCTGCGCCCCATGGATCAGCTTGACTCAGGCCAACAATCCGCGCCACTGTCTGCCCGAGGAGCAGGGCTACGTCACCATCAATCTGGGTAACAACCAGCCAGTGCGCACGCCGTTTTATTCCGCCGTGCGCCCGGCTTCCCAGATGGGCACGACGCAAACCTCGCTCAACCTCGCAAATCCGACCGGAACGCTGCCGCTCAACCTGAGCGGGCAAGGAGTGAACAACGGCCCATCGCAGCCGACCGATCCGATCTCGCTCGCCTCGCCCTTCGAGCTGCAAGGGATTGACCCGAATGATTCGACCACTCCTCCCTCACTGGATTTTCTGGACTTGCAATACACCGGCGTGCGAAGCAATTTCAAAACGGCGGGCGGCATCACCAACACGCGCCTGATCTTCGGTATCTCCACCTACGGCGACTGGGGTTCGCCCAACCAGTTCACGATCAACGTCTTCATTGACACCAACCGCGACGGCACGGACGACTTTCAGTTGTTCAACACCTCGCTCCCGAACGCGCAGGGCGGGCCGAGCGACGTCTACATCACGCGGTTGCGCAACATCTCGACCGGCGTCGTGACGACGCAGTTCTTCGCGAACTCCTTCTCGGCGGCGATGCTCGACACCGCGGTCTTCTACAACAACGTCATCAGCCTGCCGGTCTCGGCTGCGGCGTTGGGTTTGACCGACGCGAACGGCAAGTTCGACTACCAGGTCAAGACCATCATCGGCAATGTGGTTGTTGATCAGAGCGCGCGGTTCACTTACGACGCGACGAAGCCCGGACTGGATTTCGGCGCCAGCACGATGTACTTCGATCAGCCCGGCGGGACGATCCCGGTCTCCTACGTCCTCGGCGACTTTCGCGCGGCGAACTCGGAAGGCGCACTGCTTCTGCATCACTTCAACACGCGAGGCAGTCGCGCGCAGATTCTTCCAGCCAATCTGGGCGTCGAAGCCGATGTCGCGCCGCGCCCCGGCGGTAACGGTTCAGTTACCGTCGCCGACTGGACTCAGGTCGGGCGTTTCGCCGCCGGGTTGGACGAGGCGAACCTCGGCAACGAGTTTCAGCGCGCTGATAACGCGCCGCGCAGCAGCGGCGGCAACGGCCAACTCACGGTCGCCGATTGGGTGCAGGCGGGGCGCTTCGCCGCGGGACTTGATCCGGTGGCCTCTGCCGGCGGTCCCGTCGTCCCGCCAACCTCCGCGCCGCCCAACCTCCGCGAGCCTGACTCGGACGCCAGACGCGAAGCGGAAATGAAAAAGGGGGTGCCAGAAACGCCGCTTCGCGCTTCGGCGCGCCGTGGCCGCGAGGTAAGCGTCGCCGTCGAGCTGGATGCGCAAGGCGGTGAAAACGGCTTCAGCTTCAGTCTCAACTTCGATCCTGCCTTGCTCGCTAATCCACGCGTAGCGCCGGGCAGCGATGCGCAGCAGGCGATTCTTTACCAGAACGCCACGCAGGCGGCGCGGGGACGCTTCGGCGTCGCCCTGATCCTGCCGCCCGGCCAGGCGTTGCCGGCGGGAAAACGACAACTGGCGATTGTGACTTTCACGCTCGTCGAACCGGGCGACGCAACGGCGCCCACAATTGAATTTGGCGATTTTCCGGCGGCGCGCGAGGTGGCGGACTCGGAGGCAAACTCTCTACCTGTTGCGGCATTGAGATTGGCGCTGATGGCTGAACGACGACCACCGGCTCGTTGAAGCGATGGAGAGATGAACGTGCGTTTGCCGCGATCTCTGGCGGGGCGCGGCGAGATTGATCTGGTGGCGCCGGTTGATGGCCGAATGGCCAATAGTGAGCTCCAACACAAGCGCGCGATTTTCTCCTGCAAGTAGCTCGAACAATAACTCACGTACTTTTCCTGCAGCGCATGCACTCAACGCCTCGCACTTCCTCATCTTCACGCACGATGCTATAAATGCGCGTGCTCGACTGCGTCGTCTGAAGTTTCTCAAAACCCCCTTCCCCCAACGAAGGAGTCACGAATGGACCCGCAACCCCGACCTTACCCAGCGCCAGATGTGGGTGGAAGTCGCTGTGGCGCCTCTCAAATCAAGGACGTCAGGCTGCGCGTTCTTAAGTCATGCGCCCGGCTGCCCGGACGGCTGAAACAGGTGGTTTTGTGTTACGGAGCTTTGCTCTGGTTGTCGTCACTCGCGGGCGGCTCATCAATCTACTCTTCGCAGGACGAAACCAGCCCGCTCGAACCTGGAAGACCTGTCGAGCGCGAGATCCTTGGCGGCCAAACTCACTCTTATCGAGTTTCTCTCAATGCCGGTCAGTACCTGCGAGTCATGGTGGATCAAAAGGGTGTGGATGTCGCCATGACGCTCTTTGGTCCTGACGAAGCAAGGCTGGCGGAGATCATCCTTCCTCATACGCTGCAAGGACGGAAGGTCATCATCGCGGTGACAGAAGTGTCGGGAAACCACCGCCTGGAGCTGCGTTCTCAGAAAAAGGATGCGGCTGCCGGAAGATATGAAGTACGGATACTCGATCTGGGCGACGCCACGGCGGAGGACAAAACACGCGTCGCGGTCAGAAAGCTGGTTGCCGAAGCGAGCAATCTGCGGCTACAAGGAACCGCCGAATCCCTCACCCGATCCATCAAGAAACTGGAAGAGGCGCTGCCTCTCATTCGCGGCATTCGGGACCGCTACGGAGAATCCGAGGCGCTGGGCAATATGGGAGCGGCCTATTTCGTTCTGGCTGAGTATCAGAAGACCATCGAGATGTTCTCTCTTGCGCTTGCGATCTGGCAGGAGACGGGCGACCGCCAGGGACAGGCCATCGCTTACTCTTATATTGCCAATGCCCAAAATGGGCTGGGTGAATGGGAAAAAGTTATAGAGTCATTGAAGAAGGCGTTGCTGATCCATCAGGCCCAAGGTGGCCGCCTCAACGAAGCAACCGAGCTCAGTAACATCAGCGCGTTTTACTTTAAACTCGGTGATATGGAGAAGGCGCTGGAGTATGCGAATCTGGCGCTTCCGATCAGGCGCGAAGCAGGAGACCGAGGCGGCGAGGCCGTTACGCTGAGCACCATCGGCTCAATTTATAAAGCGTCGGGGGAACTCAGGAGGGCGATAGAGGTCTTCGAGCAGGCGCTTGCGTTAAGCCCTCCCGCAGATAGGAGAGCTGAAGCCGCCAATCGGCTCAATCTCGGCATTGCTTACGCTGCGATGGGCGATACGCAAGCAGCGCTCGACTACCTGAAGCAGGCTCTTCCCTTGTCCCGCGAGGCCGGTGACCGTCGAGTGGAGGCATTCGCGCTCCGGGGTTTCGGAGAGGTCTACCACTTACAGGGTCAGACGGCGAAGGCGCTTGATTACTTCAACGAGTCGCTTCCTATCGCGCGGGCCACGGGCGACCGCGCGAGCGAGTCGCTCTCGCTGAGCTTTCTTGCTCGCATGCATCGGGATCTCAACCAGCTTCAAGAAGCCCGTGTCAACATCGAGGCCGCGATCAGTATCATCGAATCGCTCCGCTCGCGGATTCCGGATCAGCAACAGCGTTCATCCTATTTCGCCACCGTGGGGAGCTACTATGATCTATATATCGACATCCTGATGCGGCAGCGCAATGAGCGCGATTCGGAAAACCTCAACGCGCTGGCGATTGAAGCGAGCGAGCGATCTCGCGCCCGCAGCTTGCTCGATCTCCTTGTCGAGGCCCGGATAGAAATCCGTCAGGACATCGATCCGGAGTTGCTCAAGCGGGAACGCACGCTGCAGCAAGCTCTCAATACCAGCGCCGAACAGCAGATAAGGCTTCTCAGCGGAAAACCTACGGCTGAACAGGCTGAGACGGCGGCTAAGCGTGTCGCATCGCTTACGGGCCAGCTTCAAGAAGTGAGGGCGCAAATTCGCGCCGCCAACCCGCGTTACGCCGCGCTCACTCAGCCTGAGCCTCTCTCACTCAAACAGATTCAAGCGGAGGCGCTCGATAACGAAACCTTGCTGCTGGAATACGCGCTTGGCGATAAGCGGAGTTATTTGTGGGCAGTCACGCAAACCACCATTACCGGATATGAGCTAGCCGGGAGGGCGGAGATAGAGGCGGCGGCGCGGCGGTTTTATGGTCTCGTAAAAGGCAATGCGAAACGCGAAGAAATTGAGGAATCAGCCGCCCGCTTGAGTCAGATGGCGCTCGCCCCGGCGGTCGAACAGTTCGGCAAAAGGCGGCTGGCCATCGTGGCCGATGGCGCTTTGCAATACGTGCCCTTCGCCGCCTTACCCCGGCCCGCGACTCAGGTGACGGAAGGTCGCCGCGTCGCTTACACGCCATTGATAGTCGAGCATGAAATAGTAATGCTGCCGTCGGCTTCGGCTCTCGCCGTGTTGAGGCGCGAAACCAAGGACCGCGCGCTCGCGCCGGGGCTTGTCGCGGTTCTGGCTGACCCGGTCTTTGACGGCGCAGACGTGCGAGTCAGACGCGCGGCCGCCGCCGTCAGGGACTCCGAGACGCAAGGCGCCCCGTTTGTAAATGACCCTGGGCTTTTGCGATCCGTTGAGGAGACGGGCCTGGCTGATGGCAGATGGCCGCTTCCCAGGTTGCTCGGAACCAGGCGCGAGGCGCGCGCCATCCTCTCTCTAGCGCCGGCGCAAAAGAGCCGCCAGGCGATTGACTTCGAAGCGAGCCGGGAGACCGCCACCGAGGGAGACCTCAGCCAGTACCAGATTGTGCATTTTGCTACTCACGGCTTGATCAACAACCGTCACCCCGAGTTGTCAGGGCTTGTGTTGTCGCTAGTAGACAAGGAGGGGCGTCCGCAGAACGGTTTCCTGCGGCTCAACGAGATCTACAATCTGCGACTGCCGGCGGAGCTGGTCGTGCTGAGCGCCTGCCAGACAGGGCTGGGCAAGGAGGTTCGCGGGGAAGGCTTCATCGGTCTGACTCGAGGTTTTATGTATGCGGGCGCGCGCCGCCTGATGGCGAGCCTGTGGCAAGTTGATGACGCGGCCACGAGCGAGTTGATGGGGCGTTTCTATCGCGGCATGCTCGGGGACCAGCGGCTGAGTCCGGCCTCGGCGCTGCGGGCCGCGCAGATCGGGATGTGGAAGCAGAAAAGCTGGCAATCGCCTTATTACTGGGCCGCATTTGCGCTTCAAGGCGAGTGGAAGTAAGACTTGTGATGGGCCTATGATGGGATGGACGCTCACGGAAGACGCTCTCAGCCAACTGCTCACGCAGCTCGACCCGGATCGCGCGCGCGCGGCGGAAAAGTATGAAGAGCTGCGCCGCAAGCTGATGAAATTTTTCAAGTGGCGGGGCTGCCTACAGTTTGAAGAGTACGCTGACAGGACGATTGACCTGGTCGCCCGCAAGCTCAGCGAGGGAGCTGAACTTCAAGCCGCCAGCCCTTCGGCGCTCTTCTACGGCGTCGCCGTCAACTTACTCAAGGAACACTGGCGGAAGTCAGTCAACGCGCCGGGACCGTTGGACGGCAATCCGGAGATGGAGAATCCCGCGGGCGATCCGGAAAAGATCAGGGAGCAGGAAGAGGCCTGGCGGGAACGAGAGACCCGGCTGGCTTGTCTCCGCCAATGCCTCGGGAAGCTTCCCTCGGAAAGTGTCTGCCTCATCAAGCAGTACTATTCGGAGGGAGATGCGCTGGACAAGGAGCAGCGCAAGCAGATCGCCGGACGGCTGAACTTATCCGCCACTGCGCTGCGCAGCCGGGCCTTCCGAATCAGAGGAGAGCTTGAGCAGTGTATCAACCAATGCCTCAAGGCAGTCGAGTAGGGCTGCAACAGTTCTTACTTTTCGACATTGAGTAAAGGGGAAGCGCCCTTGCCTTATGAAAGACGAAAGAGCCAACGAAGAGATGCTCGTGCGATACCTGCTCGGTCAGTTGTCTGAGGAAGAACAACAGCGGATCGAGCAGCGATTCTTCGACGACGAGCAATACTACCAGCGACTCCTGGAAGTGGAGGACGAGCTGCGCTGCGCCTACGCCCAGGGCGCGCTCCCACGCGCGCAGCATGAGCAGTTCGAGCGGCGCTTTCTGATCTTCGCCGATGAGCGCAAAAGGGTCGAGCTGGCGCGGGATATGATGGCCGAGCTTCCGCGTGTTTCCGTCGAGGAACCCTTTCGTCCGGTTTCTCGCCGGAACGAGCCAAAGACCGCTCGTAGTTGGCTGCCCTGGTCTTTTGGCTGGCTGAGCCAGGCGCGGAGTTTCGCGCTGGCGGCGGCGCTGGTCATCGTTGCCGGCTGCGGCTGGCTTTTGTTTGAAACGGCGCGGTTGCGTAAGCAGCTCAGCCAACTGCGGGCCGAGCGCGCAACCGCCGAACAGCAGATCGAGCAGGGCGCCGCCGAAGAGCGCGCCCGCGCCCAGCAACTCAGCCAACAGCTTGAGCAGGAACGCGCCCGGCGCGCTCAATTGGAGCAGGAGCTTGCCAGGCGAGGCGAGCAACCAGTCGAATCCTCCGCGCGCACTGCCGTCATTGCGTTATTGTTGACGCCGGGCCTGGTCCGCGGCGCCGGCGAAACAAAGCGGCTCGCGCTGCCGCCCGACGCTCGACAAGCGCAGCTCCGGCTTGAATTGACCGGCGCCGCTTACAACCGCTATCGCGCCGTCTTGTTGAACTCCGATGGGAACGAAGTATGGCGCCGGACAGGTCTACAGGCGCGTCTCGACACTGCCCGCCGAGTTATCATTTTGAACATCCCCGCCCGCCTGCTGGCCGAAGACGATTACGAGTTGAAGCTGATGGGCGTTGACGAAGCCGGCCAGCCAGCACGCGCCGGCAGCTACTACTTCACCATCCTGAAAAAGTAATTCCACAAACATCAGTAAAAATCCGCAACAGTTTTTCAGAACCGACATCAAGCATGTGAGAGCGGATGCCGCTTTATCTTGTGCGCAACAATCTCTCTGTCAATCTTGGAGGTCTGAAATGAAAAGCAATGCTTCAGGTTCTGTTTGTTATCACACGTTCAAGTCGAATGCCTCAAGGCTCCATTCCGCGCGTTCACGCTCGATTGCGCGGGTATTGCTGGTGTTGCTGTTATTCTCGACTCTTTTGCCCGCGCCCGATTCAAGCGAGGCTAACCGGATGCTGGCTGCCCCCGGCGACCTCGTTCCGGCGTTTGGCGCGAACGGCGTCGTAAAGACGGACTTCGCCGGAGGCAATGACGCGGCCAATGCGGTCGCCGTCACTCGGACCGGCAAGATCATCGCCGCCGGGTCGGCCACAGTCCCTGGCAAAGGCACTGACTTCGCGGTTGCCTGTTACGACAAGAATGGAAAGCTCGACCAGACATTCGGCCAGGGAGGCAAGGTGACGTTTGACTTCTTCGGCGCAAACGATGGAGCAAGGGGCGTGGTCGTTCAGTCCGATCAAAAGATCGTCCTCTCAGGGTTCGCAACAAACGGCAGCGAGAGACAGTTTGCCTTAGCCCGTTTCACCGGTAACGGCGCGCTCGATCCGACATTCGGTCAGAGTGGCAAGGTCGTTTTGGATCTCGGCTCCACGTCAGAAGCATTCAAGGTGGCTCGGCAAGCGGACGGCAAGATCGTGGCGGTTGGCGATTCAAGGCCGCAGAATAGTTTGGATTTCACGGCGGTTCGGCTCAATCCGTCAAACGGGTCGCTTGATAATTCATTCGGCAATAATGGAGTCGCAAGGGTTGATTTCGGGTTCACCGACAGGGCGATTGATCTGGCAATTGATGAACAGAACATCTTCGTTACTGGAGTCGTCGTCAAGACCGCGACCGATTCGGATTTCGGTATCGCTCGACTCAATATCTCGAATGGCATTTTGAATAACGCCTTCGACGGCGACGGCAAGGTCACTCTGGATTTTTCTGGCAAGCAGGACGGCGCGCAGGCCATCATACTTCGCGGGCCTACTTTTGATATCCGGGAAGAACATTTAATCGTTGGCGGGTTCGCCACAAACGCGACTTCCGATTTCGCTATGGCGGCTTACAATTACAACGGTCTCCTCATGGCAAATTTCTTCAATGATAATAAGGAGACAACTGATTTTAAGAATAGCAGGGACCTGATTTTTGATCTGATCGATTTGCCGGACGGGAACATCGGCGCCGCCGGGTGGGCTGGCGATGGAGACAGATTCGATCTGGGTGTCGCCATTTGGGATTATAAACCAACGAAGCGTTGGGAGTTTTCGCTCAATTACACGCATGACACTTCTTCAGGGGCCAATAACGTGGCCTTTGACGCCACGGTCTATGAAGACACGATCATCACCGCCGGCACGGGCCTCAACCCGGCAACCGGGAACGACGACTTTATCCTCACGCAGCATGAGAACGAGAAGTATGCCGAGATCATCAAGCGGGATCCCGCCACCACGGTATTGAGGGGAGATATGATCACCTATACCTTCGAGATAAAAAATCTTACAGACAATGAGCTATCGCTCGTTGTCACAGATGTATTGCCAGTTGGCGTAACTTTTGAAAAATCCCAAAATCCTGATTGGAGTATTCTCTCCGAATTCGGGAGGTCGCCCATTATAGAAAGGCCGCTTTCCGTACCAGGCGGTCAGACCAGCTTCATCGCTTTGCGAGTTCGCGCTGACCAGTCGGGCATTCTCAAAAACAAGGCAAACCTTCTGCTGCCTCATCCTAATGATCCTGTAATTGGCTACATTACTCCCACATTTCTCGGGTCCTCCGAAGTGGAATCTGAAGTGAAGGAGCCGCTTGAGGGCGATGTTAACGGCGACGGCGTACTCTCGAACCTCGATTCCAGGAAGGCCTTGGAGATTGCCGCCGGGCTGGTCGGGGTGCAACCGGGGAATGAATTCCGGAATGCTGATACCGCGCCGCGCAGCACTAAAGGCGATGGCGTCTTGAAGCTCAACGATCCGGTGCAGACTGGGCGATACGTTGGCAACATTGACCCCCAGACTTCCGCCGGCGGCCCGACTGCTCCGACTTCGGGGCCGTTGCAGTTCGGTCCCGGCCAGACCGCCTCGTCGCTGGGGAGCGAACCCGGTCAGACGCGCACGTTGCGCGCGCTGAACGCGAGCTTCATCGCGGGACAAACCAACACGCTCGACATCGAGCTTGCCGTGCTGGGCGGGGAGAACGCCGCCGCCTTCAGCCTGAATTTCGATCCGACCGCGCTCAGCTTCGTCTCCGCCGATGTGGGCAGCGCAACCTCCGGCGCCACGGTAGTAGTCAACACCACGCAGGCCGCCAGCGGGCGTATCGGAGTCGCGCTCGCTTTGCCCGCCGGACAGGGCTTGCAGGCGGGCGCGCGAAGGATCGTGACCGTGCGCTTCAACGTCGCGCCGGGCAGTTCGGCGAACACAACGCCGGTGAGCTTCGGCAATCAGATCGTCGCGCGACAGTTGGCGAACGTCAACGCCGACGAGCTACAGGTGAGCGCCGCCGACGCAGTCGTGACAATCGTGCGCGCGGTGGCCAGCGTCTCCGCCGCCAGCTTCACCGGGGGGGCGCTCGCCTCGGAGTCAATCGTCGCGGCCTTCGGCCAGTCGCTGGCCACGCGCGTCGAGGCGGCCAACACTTTGCCGCTGCCCACCACGCTCGCGGGCACAACGGTCAAAGTCAAAGACAGCGCCGGCGTTGAACGCCTCGCGCCGCTCTTCTTCGTCGCGCCCGGACAGATAAACTTCCTGGTCCCGACCGGAACGGCGCCGGGCGCGGCGATGATCACGATCACCAGCGGCGCCGGCGCAGTCTCAATGGGCAATGTGAACATAGCGACGGTCACTCCGGGTTTGTTCGCGGCCAACGCCAATGGGCAAGGCGTTGCGGCAGCCGTCGCGCTGCGCTTCAAAGCCGACGGCGCGCAAAGCTTCGAGCCAGTCTCGCGCTTCGAGCCGGCGCTCAACCGCTTCGTCCCGGTTCCGATTGATCTCGGTCCCGAAAGCGATCAGGTCTTTCTGATTCTGTTCGGCACGGGTTGGAGATTCCGCAGCGCGCTGCCGGCGGTGAGTTTGCAGTTAGGCGGTTCGAACCACGAAGTCTTGTACGCCGGCCCGCAAGGCGATTTCGCCGGTCTGGATCAAGTCAACGCGCGTCTATCGCGCAGCCTGATCGGGCGCGGTGAAATTGCTGTGCGGCTGACGGCGGACGGACAGCCGGCCAACATCCTCGGAATCAACGTCAAGTAGTGATTGGGCGGCCAGCAACTGCGCTGAGCGATCGGCGAACGCGCACTGCCCGCCGCCGAGCATTTGCCGCTTAGATCGGATTTCAGGTGAAAACCGATCTAGCGCGCCTGGTTCAACCGCGCCTTCGCTTCGATCACTTCGGGGATGTCCGGGTCGGCGTCTTTCCAGATTTCCAGCAAGCGGTGATAGGCTGCCTGCGCGCGTTCGCCATCGCCTTTGCGTTCGTAAGCCTGACCCAACCGAAACTGCGCCCACGCCCAGTTCGGATTCAATCGCAGCAATCGTTCGTATTCTTCAATCGCCTCATCCCAGCGGCCCAGTTCCAGGTAAGCGTTGGCCAGCGCGTCCGGCCCCAGGTCTTCGTACCAGAAGAAGACCGGCGTGGCTTGGCGCGCTTTCTTCAGATATTCGATGGCCTCGTCGCTTCGTCCGAGCTTGAGCGCGTAATAGCCGCGATGGTAGTAGGGTTGAGGAATTGTCCAGGCCGCGCCTTGAGGATCGGTATCGGGCACGGCGGCGTAGATTATTTCTTTGAACTTTTCGGCGGTTTGCCAATCGCCGCGCGCCAGAGCGATGTACATGTTTTCGCCGAATTCGTATTTGAGCTTCCAGGCTTCCCGCGCCATCGCCGCCGCCCGTTCTAGATCGCCTTTGCGCCAATACAATCTGGTCAGCCGCTGCCAACTCACCGCGCTATCCCAAACCGAAGGCGCCAGCTTCTGATATTGCCGGTATTGCCGCTCCGCCAATTTGTATCGCCCCTGGCCGAAATAGGAATCGCCCAGATGCAGGTGGGCAAAGTGGAACTGCGGCTTGATCGCCAGCGCGCGGTCAAGCGCGGCGATCGCGTCGTCGTACCGCCCAGCCTCGTTGTAAGTCATCGCCAGCGAGTCATAAGCGTTGGCTTCGTTCGGCGCCAGCTCGACGTAACGCTGATGCGCCGCAATCGCTTCGGCGTAACGACCAAGCCCGGCGTAGTAATTGCCGATTTGGTTGTAAAGCTCCTGTGCTTCGGGGTCCATCACCAGCCCGCTTTTGAGCGCATCAATCGCTTCATCCGACTTTCCCTGGTATTGCAGTTCCAGTCCGAGCCGCCACCAGGCTTCGATCTCCTGCGGATATTGATTGACGATCTCGCGGTAAGTGCGAATCGCTTCCGGAGAACCGGGCTTGGCGTACCAGGCCAGGACGTAGAGTTTGTCTTTCGCGGTCAGGCGATGCGCAAGCCGGAAAGCGCGTTCCAGGTATGGCCTGGCCTTCTCCGCATCGCTGAGGCGGACGTAACCGATGCGCGCGTAAGCCATCGCAAACTGCGGATCGAGCGCGATGGCTTTTTCCAGGAGCGCGATGGCCTCAGTTGTGTGATACGACCGCATCCGTTCCAGCGCCAGCGAGTAGCAACTATAAGCTTCCAGATTGTTCGTCATCACTTCGGCCAGCGCGGGCTTGCTTTCCCGCTCAGTAAAGCCCACGCCCAGATGCGCGGCCAGCTTCAGGGAAAGCAGATCAACTTGCGAAAGAATTTGTTCCGGCTGGTCGGCGGTCAAACTTTCGGACGCGATCAACTGCCCGGTCCGGGCGTCGTGCAGCGTGGCGTCAATCCGCGTCTGAGCGCCCAAGCGCGCGAAGCTGCCCATCACCACAGCTTCGGCGCGAGCGCGCCGCGCAATCTCCTGCGCTTCGTCCAACCGGAGTTTCACGGCGTCTTCGCGTCCGATGCGTTCGAGCAGGAGATAAAGCTGTTGACGGCTCAGCACGCTGAGCGATTTTGAGCGCGACAGGTTGGTGATGAGCATGTCGGCCAAACCTTCCCGCAGCCAGTCCAGCTCACGGTCGCCCGAACGATTCTCGAAATGCAGCACGGCGATGGGCCGTTTGCCGGGCAATTGCGGCAGCGTGATCTCCGGCGCCGGTCGGAAACTGCGCGCCAGCAGAACGGCCAACACCCCGATGCCGATCACTCCGGCGAAGACGGTCGCCACGCGCGAAGCGCCGCCTCCCAACCAGCGGCGCGCCGGTAGTAAAACTCTTCGCGCAAGGTGCGAGTCAGGAAGCTGTCTCACCTCGTTGCCACCATCCTCTTCGACTTCTTCTTCGACCCCATCTTCGATTTGGATCTCGACCGAGGTTGTTTCCTCAAATTCCAACGACGTGGAGAGCCTGACCGGTTTACCGGAAACCAATGAAGCTTCTTCCACTTCAGCGATGAAGCAGTAGCCTGATTTGGGAATGGTCTTGATGAAGCGGGGTTGGCGCGAGTCGTCACCCAAAGCTCTGCGCAGATCAACGATGCACTGAACCAGCGCGTCATCAGTCACCGCCGCGCCTTGCCAGACGTGTTCGAGGATTTCTTCTTTGGTGACCAGTCGCTGGCGCTGATCCAGGAGGTATAACAGGACCTGGAAAGTCTGCCGGCGCAGATGCTGCTCCTCGCCGTTGCGCCGGACACAGCACAGGCCGGGATCAACCTCAACATCTCCAATCCGATAAATTGGTCTGGCCGGAGAGATCATCGCTAAAACTCACAGCCCATCTGCGGAAGAATTTCGGAAGAATTTCGTCTTTAGTTCGTTACTTCGGTTCGCGCTTTGTGAAAAAGTCTCCGGTACGGTCCGGGGAACAATAGCCATTGGTTTCTACCCAAGTTCCCCCGCTCCGTAGGAGCGCAATGTTTATAGCCGCGCGATACAGAACGCTTCTTAAGCTCCGTCAGGAGCGGCATCTGCGCGTGACCAGATGCCGCTCCTGACGGAGCTAAGGCAATCAAGACAATGCGATCTATAAACATTGCGCTCCTACGGAGCGGGGGACACTGATTTGTGTAGAGACCAATGACCACCGCTCTCTGTACCGCACCACTGCACGGCAGCAATTATAACCGGAGTACGCTGATGAAGCGTAAGCGCACAGTCAAAATCACCACCACGCGCCGTCGCAAGCTCAATCTCGATCAGACCGTGATCCGGGTTCACTGCCAGGCTTGCGGGCGCGAGGTCGAGACATTGGGCGCTGCCCAAGCCGCCGCTGTTCTGGAAGCCGACCCGCAGACACTCTCTCATCTGGTCGCTGAAGGGCGCGTCCACACGATTCAAAGCGTGAGCGGCAGTCTGCGGTTTTGTAAGGATTCCCTTTTCATACGGTAACGGCGCCCGCCCGCAAACCAGAGCTTGGAGGTTTTATGAGGCATTTGCGATTGATAGGCATTCTGCTGGCATTTATTTTCGTTTACGGTTTGACCGCGCCCTGGCCATCGTCGGCGCAGCAACCCACCGTCACTGATCAAAAAACGACCGGCGGGCCGATTCCCAGCGACTGCGTCTCGCCAGTGGCAAAAACCATCTTCGCTCCGACAGACGAGCGCGTTTATTCCTGGACCTTTGTCTCAGGCGCGGTGGCGGGCGACGCAGTCAGGTGGGACTTCATTCAGCCCAGCGGCGCGCTCTATCGTCAAAGCCAATTTACACTCACTATCACCGGCAACGTCTGCTTCTGGGCTTCAATGCTGATCGCCGGTGAACAGGCCGCCAATTTGCCTGGCAATTGGCAAATCCGCGTCTTTTACAAAGGAACGCAGATTCTGACTCAGAACTTCTCGATCACCGGCGGCGGCAGCGGCAATTGCATTCAACCGCCAGCGGGGATGGTGGGATGGTGGCCGGGCGACGGCAATGCGAATGACATTCAAGGCGCGAACCCTGGCACGCTGCAAAACGGCGCGACGTTTGCTGCCGGCCAAGTCGGGCAGGCTTTCAGCTTCGACGGAACCGATGATTACGTCTCGACCAATCTGGATGCGCAGCCGAGCGTGATGCCTTCCACGACCTGGGACGCCTGGGTCTTTCCCACCAGAGTCAATTATCCAAGTTCTCGTCAAGGCATCATGAGCGTTGATACCGGCGGCTTCGCCCGGTCAGTCCTGATCGAAATCGGCACGGCCAACTTCGGCGTCTTCACCGGGACGGGCGTCTGGCAACCGGCGCCGGTGACGCTCAATCAGTGGCAACACATCGCGGTGGTTTACACTCCGACCGGCATCAGGTTTTACAAGAACGGCGTCGAGTTCGTCTTCAGCGGCGGGGCGAACACAACCGGTTCCTCCGGCAGGTTCCACATCGGGCGCTTCCCCAGCTTTCCCCAATATTTCCAGGGTCGGATTGACGAGGTCGAAGTCTTCAACCGCGCGCTGTCGCAAGCGGAGATTCAGGCCATCTTCAACGCCGGCAGCGCCGGCAAATGCAAAGGCGGCGGCGGCGCCAATTGCCCGATCATCAGCGGCTTCACTCCGACGAGCGGCGCAGCCGGCGGCAGCGTGACGATCACTGGCTCGAACTTCACCGGCGTGACAGCAGTCAGATTCGCCAACAACGTCGCCGCGAACTTCACCGTCAACAGCAACACGCAGATCACCGCAACCGTTCCGAGCGGCGCGGTCAATGGCCCGATCACGATCAGCAAACCGAACTGTCCCGACGCTCAGACGACCGGGAACTTCACCGTCACGACCAGCGGACAATGCCTCACCGTCTCGATCCCGACCAATTTGACTGGCAGCCCGAACAGCACGCTCACCGTGCCGATCAACGTTTCGAGCACGACGGGCCGGGGCGCGCTTTCTTACGACGCCGTGCTCACTTTCAATACCTCGGTGCTGCGATTGCAGAACCCCGCGTTCGACCGCAGCGGCACGCTCAGCGCCAACCTCAACGTCACAACCAACAGCCCTTCAGCCGGACGATTGAATATCTCCGGCTTCAGTTCCAGCCCGCTCACCGGCGCGGGCACGCTGCTCAATCTCAAGTTCGACGTGATCGGCTCACTCAACGCTTGCAGCGATCTGAACTGGATCAGCTTCCGCTTCAACGAAGGCACGCCTTGTTCAACCACCAGCAATGGTCGAGCCTGCACAACCGGCGGCGGCTCGATTGCTGGCGCAGTCAGTTATTGCGCTTCATCACCAGCGAAGCCTGCGCCGGGCGTGACGATCACCGCCGCCGGTTCGCCGCAGGGTTCGGCCACGACCGACAACTCGGGCAACTTCCAACTGCCCAACCTCGGCGGCGGGCCTTACACGCTGACGCCAACGAAAACTGGCGACGCCAACGGCATCACTTCCTTCGACGCCGCACAGATAGCTCAGCACGTTGTCGGCATCATCACGCTCAACGCCTGCCAGCAGGCTGCCGCTGACACCAGCGGCAACGGCCAGATCACTTCCTTCGACGCCGCCTTCATCGCTCAGTACGTCGTCGGCATCACCAACCCGGACAACCGCACTGGAACGTGGAGGTTTCTCCCGCCGTCGCGTACTTACGCGAGCTTGAGCGGCAATCAGACCGCGCAGAATTTCGACGCGGTGCTGATGGGCGA
>Ga0247727_10010279_pt1 | contig 16626 bp, 15 predicted proteins | sample WisWelCaveWW1625_FD_202498 | JGI IMG/M metagenome (GOLD analysis project Ga0247727, IMG submission 202498) | Biofilm microbial communities from Wishing Well Cave, Virginia, United States - WW16-25 | ecosystem: Environmental > Aquatic > Deep subsurface > Groundwater > Cave microbial mat | place... | reverse complement strand
CGCTTCAGGTCACCGGCGGGGGCCGCGACTGGCAGCTCGACCGGCGGCGCCAGCAGTTGTCCGGCGCCTTCACCTTCTTCCGTGACGACCTGCTCGGGGGCACACACCAGTTCAAGGCCGGAGGCGAGGTGCAGCACGAGACGGGCCGCACGCGCTGGAAGCAGTACTACACGGACAACGTGCTGCACGTCTTGAACAACGGCGCGCCTTCGGTGGTGCGGCTGGGCTTGGCCGTCGATTCCAAGAACGGCCTGCGCAACTACGGCCTGTTCGTCAACGACAGCTACCGTCGCGAGCGCTTGACGCTCAACGTCGGCCTCCGCTACGACCGCTACCGCGTGTTCCTGCCGGAGCAGGACCGGCCCGCCAGCCGCTTCTCACCCGAAGCCGCGACTTTCGCGGCCGTCGACGACATCAAGACGTTCGACCACGTCGTGCCGCGCCTGGGCGTGATCTACGACATCCAGGGCAACGGCAAGACCCTGCTCAAGGCCAACTACGGCCGCTACTACTTCAACCCAGGTGTCGGGCTCGCCGACACCTCGAACCCCAACACGTCGACCCAGTTCGCGGAGTACTCCTGGATCGACCGGAACGGGGACCTCGTGTGGCAGCCCGGCGAATCGGGCGCTCTCATCCAGCAGTCCGGCGGGACCGCCAACGTCGCGATCGACCCGGAGCTCCGGAACTCCTACACCGACGAGCTGTCGGCGTGGGTCGAGCGGCAGCTATCCGGGCAGATGGGCGCGCGAGTGGGTTTCGTCTGGAAGATGGACCGCAACGGCCGCCAGCAACAGAACCGCAGCCGACCGCTTTCGGCCTGGACGGTGCCGGCCACGGTGACGGACAACGGCCCCGACGGGCTCCCCAACTCCGGTGACGAGAGGACCCTCAGCGCCTTCGGCCTCAACCCCGCGAACGCGGCGCTTCCGATCTCCAACTTCGTGTTCAATCCGGAGGGCTTCGAGAACGACTACAAGTCGCTCGAGCTCGGGCTCACCAGGCGCTTCCACAACAAATGGAGCATGGTCAGCTCGTTCCTGCTCACCTGGACGAACGAGTACGGCACGAGCTACTTCAACAGCGGCGTGGGCCACAACGGCGGCTTGGGCGTGAGCTTCTTCGGGGGGTTCGCGAGCGAGGTCGGCTTCCCGATCACTCCGAACGGCAAGACCGATAGGAGCGAGTTCTCGGTCTGGAGCTTCAAGCTCCACGGCTCGTATGAGCCGGGCTGGGGCCTGCGTCTCACCCCGGTCTTGCGCGCCCAGCAGGGCTACCCCTACGGCCGCGTTTTCAACGCGAGCGTGACCGGCATCACGCAGAACTTCCTGGCCGAGCCATTCGACGCCAACCGCATGGAGACGTTCAAGCAGCTCGACTTCCGCGTGGAGAAGACGATCCCGATCCGGGGCCGTGTGAGGCTCGGCGTGATCCTGGACGTCTACAACGTGTTCAACGAGAATACGGAGCTGAACATCAACGCCAGGACGGGCCGGATCCTGATCAGCGAGACGGGGCTCGCCGTGCCGACCTTCGCCTCGCCGGTGACCATCCTGCCGCCGCGGATCGTCCGTTTCTCCGCCCGGCTGGGCTGGTAGCCGGGTAGACGTTCGGACGCTGCACCGTTAACGGGGGGCCGCGAGGCCCCCCGTTCTTCTTTCGCCTCGCTGTCGCCGCTTTCGGCTCAGCTCGGGATCGAGGACGATCGCGACTGAAGCTCGGGGACCGCCTCGAGCTCTCGCCGAGCGTGAAGCAGAACGTGGACCCGCGGCCGCGGCCCGCGGACTCGGCCCAGATCCGCCCGCGGTGGGACTCGACGATCCTCCGCACGAGCGCCAGGCCGATCCCCGTGCCCTCGCTCGCCGAGTCCAGCTTGTCGAACAGGCCGAACACCTTGTCCAGGTGCCTGTGCTCGATGCCGATCCTGTTGTCCCGCGACGTCTCGGCCCGCTTCCGCGGCCAGCGCACGCACGAGCTCGACGTTGAAGCCATGCGGCTGCCCATGGGCATCGAGGTACTCGTAGGGAGGCGAGTTCTCGGCCCCTCCGTAGACGAGCGCCGCCTTTCCAGCCGGCACCGGCGCTTGGGAGGCGTCCTGGGCCTCGGCGGTCGGAGCGGCGAGGGCCCAGCCGAGGATGAAGCAGCGGACGAGCGCCCCGGAACGAGATCGCGTGCCCGAGGCTCTCACTCGGCCGAGATTCTATCCAACCGGCCGCCTCTCCCACCAGCCACGCCCGCAGGCCGCGGCGAAGGCCTTCACGGCGGTGAACGGCGCGGGCGGCCGCCGGATGCGCTTTGAGCCGCCGCCTTGCTCAGCTACCAGACGGTCCGGATTCGCCCCCAGTCCTGGATCGCGCGGTCGCGGGTGATGAGCGGCAAGCCGAGAGTTCCGGCAGCCGCGCAGATCAAGGCATCGAACGGGTCGTCGTTCGGCCGCGCCTCGTCGGCGAAGCAGATCTGCTCCGGGCCCAGATCGAGGGGCTGGTACGCCGGATTGCTGAACAGATCGTCCGCGAACGCCCGCAAGCTGCGTCCCAGGCGAACGCGACCCACTCTGGCCAGAAGGCTCGTCTCCCAGAGCACGGCCGCCGGGACGTAGACGATCGCCTGCCTGCGTTCGCAGGCGGCGAAGCACGCCGCCGCCCGCCGGGAGAGCGCCCTCCCGCCCGCGGCGTGAAGCAGGAGCGGGTGGGTATCGGTGACGAAGGCGTCCGATTCAGGCACGACGCCTGCGGGGGCTCCGTTTTCCCGCTGGCATGCGGCCGCGGGGAATCCGGCGGGCCAGACTGCGGGTGAACAGACGACGGACGGCGGCGTCTGCTTCCGTCAGCTCCCGGTCCTTGGTGGCGATCTGCAGCGTCCCCACGACCGAGCGCGCGCCGGCGACCCCGTTCGCGCCGCCTCGCGCATCCCGAATCAGCCGGTCGAGCATCTCGCTGACGCTCATGCGCCCGCCCGCGACGGCGCGGCCCCTGAGCCAGGTCAGGTTGTCCGGCTCCAGGGTCACCGAGATGGCTTGCTTGTTCATACGATAAATATACGATCCAGACTCTGTGGCGTCAAGCGCCGCAACGCTTCATCCTGTCGATCGCTCTCGGCTGCCGAAAGCGAGGTCGGTAGGAGCGCCCCGATCGACAGCTCCTGCGCGGTGGAACGCTGTCCCGAGGCCGCACGACCCGGTGACACGGTGGGGTGCAGGTGCTTCCGATCAGCCTCGGGTTGCTCCGGACGTGAAGGAGTGAAGCCTGCGCGACCGTCCGTCTCGCCTTGACCTGCCGCCGTCAAGGTGGTATCTGATTCGCCTCGATCGTCCCCTTTCCGAGCGAGCGATGGCCGTGCCGCGCCCCCCGCGAAAGCGAGTGGCTGGAGGATGATGCAGCCGAAGCCCGACACCACTGAGCCCGTCGCCGGAAAAGAGACGCTGATCCTTGGCGGACACGATTTCCGCTCGATCACGGAGATCGTCTCCTCGGTGCTGGAGCGGCCGGCCCCGCTCGGCTGGTGGGCCGTCTTCGCGCTCTCGCTCGCCGCGCTCGGGGGCCTGGGGATCGGGGTCCCCTGGCTCGTCTGGGAAGGCATCGGCGTCTGGGGCCTCAACGTCCCGGTCGGCTGGGCGTGGGACATCACCAATTTCGTCTTCTGGGTGGGCATCGGCCACGCCGGGACGCTGATCTCCGCGATCCTGCTGCTCTTCCGCCAGAAGTGGCGCACCTCGATCAACCGCGCCGCGGAGGCGATGACGCTGTTCGCGGTGGTGTGCGCGCTCACCTACCCCGGGATCCACGTCGGCCGCATCTGGGTGGCCTACTGGATGTTCCCGCTCCCGAACCAGATGGGGATGTGGCCCAACTTCAGGAGCCCGCTGCTGTGGGACGTGTTCGCGGTGAGCATCTACGGCACGGTGTCGCTCTTGTTCTGGTACGTGGGTCTCGTCCCCGACCTCGCCACGCAGCGCGACCGGGCAAAGACGAAGCTCAAGCAGTGGATCTACGGCGGCTTGGCACTCGGCTGGCGCGGCTCGCAGCGGCACTGGCAACACTACGAGGTCGCCTACCTGATCCTCGCCGGGCTCTCGACGCCGCTCGTGCTCTCCGTGCACTCGATCGTCTCGATGGACTTCGCGGTCTCGCAGCTCCCGGGCTGGCACACCACGATCTTCCCGCCCTACTTCGTGGCCGGAGCGATCTTCTCCGGCTTCGCGATGGTGATCACGCTGATGGTGATCTGCCGCAAGGCCTTTGGCCTCGAGCAGCTGATCACGCTGCGCCACTTCGACTACATGGCGAAGATCATCCTGGTCACGGGCTGGATGGTGGGCTACGCCTACGCGCTCGAGTTCTTCACCGCCTGGTACAGCGGCAACCCGTACGAGCTGTTTGCCTTCGTCAACCGCGCCACCGGCGACTATGCCTGGGCCTACTGGACGATGGTCACCTGCAACGTGCTCGTGCCGCAGCTGTTCTGGTTCAAGCGGGTCCGGCAGAGCCTCGCGGCGCTCTTCGTGATCTCGATCTTCGTCAACATCGGGATGTGGTTCGAGCGCTTCGTAATCATCGTCACCTCGCTCCATCGCGACTTCCTGCCCTCCTCGTGGGACTACTTCCGGCCGACGATCTGGGACTTCGCCTGCTTGATCGGCGGCTTCGGCCTCTTCTTCACGCTCTTCTGCCTGTTCGTGCGCTTCGTGCCGATGGTCGCGATAGCCGAGGTGAAGACGGTGTTGCCCGAGGCGGATCCGCACCACGAGACGGCGGCGCCCGTGATGCCGGCCGCACTGCCGGCCGCGCCCCCGGGACCCCGCCACGCCCTGCTCGCCGAGTTCGCGAGCCCGGGGCTGCTCTACCGCGCCTGCGAATCGCTGCGCGACGCCGGCTACGAGCACTGGGACGCGCACACGCCGTTCCCGGTGCACGGCCTCGACCGCGCGATGGGCCTCAGGCGCTCGAAGCTTCCCTGGATCGTCTTCGTCCTGGCCATGGGCGGTGCGCTCGGGGGCTTCGCGCTGCAGACCTGGGTCCACTCGCTGGCGTACCCGGTCGTGATCAGCGGCAAGCCCCTCTTCGCCTGGCCGGCCTACATTCCCGTGACGTTCGAGCTGGCGGTGCTGGGCGGTGCGCTCGGCGCCGTGCTCGGCATGTTCGCGCTCAACCGGCTGCCACGGCACCACCACCCCGTGTTCGCCTCGCCCGGGTTCGAGCGCGCGAGCGACGACCGCTTCTTCATCTCGATCGAGGCCCAGGACGCGCGCTTCGACGCGGCGGCGACGCCGGAGCTGCTCCGGAAAGCCGGGGCCGCCCGGCTCGAGTGGCTGAGCGCATGAGGAGCGAGCTGCGGGTCCCCGAGGGGCACCGCTTCAGGCGGCTCCCCGCCGTGGGCCTGGGCCTCCTGGTCATGGGCGCGGCGATGCTCGCGATCTTCGGAACGCAGCACCCGGACCGCCTGTTCGCGGCGTGGCTGGTCGCGTTCTTCTTCTTCCTGTCGCTCGCGCTCGGCTGCCTGTACTTCCTTCTGATCCACACGGCCATGAACGGGAGCTGGGGGATCGTGGTCCGGCGCGTGGCCGAGAACGCGGCCGCGACGCTGCCGCTGTTCGCCGTCCTCTTCCTTCCGCTGGCCTTCGGGCTGCACTCGCTCTACCACTGGAGCGATCCCGACGCGGTCGCGCACGACGCGCTGCTGCGCTTCAAGCAGCCCTATCTCAACGAGCCGTTCTTCTTCGCCCGGGCCGCGCTCTACTTCGTCGTCTGGTCCTTGATCGCGCTCTGGTTCCGGGCACTCTCCCGCCTTCAGGACGCGGCCCCCGACCCGGCGGCCGCCGCACGCCTGCGGCGTTACAGCGGCGCGCTCTTGATCCCGCTCGCGCTCACGCACACTTTCGCCGCCTTCGACTGGCTGATGTCGCTGTCGCCGCACTGGTTCTCGACGATTTTCGGCGTCTACGCCTTCGCCGGCGGGTTCGTGGCGGGGATCGCCTTCCTCGCGATCGCGGCCGTCGCGCTGCAGCGCGAGGGGCTCGTTCCTGGACTGAGCGCCGAGCACTTCCACGACCTGGGCAAGCTGCTCTTCGCGTTCACGGCGTTCTGGGCCTACATCGCCTTCTCGCAATTCTTCCTGATCTGGTACGGTAACCTCCCGGAGGAGACGTTCTGGTACCGGGTGCGGCTCGCGGGAGACTGGCGGCTCGTCTCGATCGCGCTCGCGGTCGGGCGCTTTGCCGTGCCGTTCTTCTTCCTGCTACCGCGCAAGGTCAAGCGAAACCCCGCTACACTGGTGGTGGCCGCGCTGTGGCTGCTGGCGATGCACCTCTTGGACATTTACTGGCTGGTGATGCCCTCGATCGCGGGCCTCGGGGCGCGTCCCGGTATCGTGGATTTGGCGGCGCTTTTGGCGGTCGGCGGGGCGTTCCTGGCGGTCTTCGGGTGGCTGCTCGTGAGAAGCCCGCTCGTGCCGGCGGGAGACCCCCGGCTTTCGGAGTCGCTGGCGTTCGAGAACGTCTAGGACGCGCGGACCCGCGAGGTTCGGCGGGGCGAACGTGGATGGCCGGCTTTGGCCGGCCGAGGAGGCGATGATGCGTGGCAGTTTCGCGGGCCGGGCGGCGCTGGGCGCAGCCTTGTGCGGGATGGCGGAGGCCGCCGTGGCGGGCACGATCAGCGGCACGGTCAGCTTCGACGGCAAGGTCCCCAACCTCAAGCCGCTCTCAGTCGCGGCCGAGCCCATGTGCGTCAAGAAGCACGCGACCGTGCCGAACGAGGCGCTCGTCCTCGGCAGCGGCAACACGATGGCGAACGTCGTGGTCAAGGTGATTGGCGGCCTGCCCGCGGGCAAGAGCTGGCCCGCTCCCAAGGAGCCGGTGGTCATGGACCAGGTCGGCTGCCAGTACGTGCCGCACGTGATGGGCATCATGGTCGGGCAGCCGTTCAAGGTCCTGAACAGCGATGGCATCCTGCACAACGTGCACGCACTGCCGAAGGTCAACCGGACCTTCAACATGGCCATGCCCCCGACTCGCAAGGAGGCGATCGAGACCTTCGCCAAGGCAGAGGGCATGTTCGTGGTCAAGTGCGACGTGCACCCCTGGATGCAGTCCTTCATCGGCGTGTTCTCGCACCCCTTCTTCGGGGTCACCGGCGCGGACGGGAAGTTCACGATCGCCAACCTGCCCGCCGGCACTTACGAGGTCGAGGCCTGGCACGAGAAGCTGGGCACGCAGAAGTCGACGGTCACGGTCGGCGCCTCCGACACCAAGACGGCCAGCTTCAAGTTCGCTGCGCCCGCGAAATAGCGGGAGCCCGGGCGGTCTTCGGGGCAGGAGAGGGTCCACGATGGGTCAGGAAACCACAGTCGCGCACCACGGAGCGGCGGGCGCCCACGAAGCGCACCACGAAGAGCTCGGCTTCTGGCGCAAGTACGTCTTCTCGGTCGACCACAAGACGATCGGCATCCAGTACGCGATCACCGGAATGCTGTTCCTGTTGTTCGGCTTCGGGCTGATGATGCTGATGCGCTGGCAGCTCGCGTATCCGGGCCAGGCGCTCCCGATCATCGGGGCTCTCCTCGGCGAGGCACGGATGCCCGGCGGCACGATGCTGCCCGAGTTCTACAACGAGCTGGGCGCGATGCACGGAACGATCATGGTGTTCCTGGGCGTCGTGCCGCTGGCGGTGGGCGGCTTCGGCAACTTCGTGTTGCCGCTGCAGATCGGCGCTCCCGACATGGCCTTCCCGCGCATCAACATGGTGAGCTACTGGAGCTTGTTCTTGGGCGGCTGCGTGATGTTCGCGAGCTTCTTCGTGCCCGGTGGGGCGGCCCAGTCGGGCTGGACCTCGTACGCGCCGCTCTCCGTAATCGCCGGCTCGGGCCAGACCTTCTGGCTCATCGGGATGGTGTTCCTGATCACCTCGTCGCTGCTCGGCTCGATCAACTTCATCGTCACCACGATCCAGCTCCGGGCGCCGAGCCTCTCCTTCTGGCGGCTGCCGTTCTTCGTCTGGGCGCAGTTCGTCACGTCGTTCCTGCTGCTGCTGGCGTTCCCGCCGCTCGAGGGCGCGGCGGTGCTGCAGCTCATGGACCGCCTCGCGAACACCAGCTTCTTCATGCCCTCGGGGCTGGTCGTGAGCGGACAGCTCGTCGAGGCGAGCGGCGGGGGCAACCCGCTCTTGTGGCAGCACCTGTTCTGGTTCCTCGCCCACCCCGAGGTGTACGTGCTGATCCTGCCCGCGCTCGGGATCGTGGCCGAGGTGATCGCGAACAACACGCGCAAGCCGCTGTGGGGCTACCGCTCGATGGTGTACTCGCTGATCTTCCTCGGCTTCATGTCGTTCGTCGTCTGGGCGCACCACATGTTCATCACCGGGATGGGCACCACGATGGCGGCGTTCTTCCAGACCACCACCATGATCATCTCGATCCCCTCGGTCGTGATCCTGAGCGCGCTCTTCATCTCGCTCTACGGGGGCGCGATCCGCTTCACCACGCCGATGCTGTTCGCGCTCGGCTTCCTGCCGATGTTCGGCATCGGCGGCCTCACCGGCCTGCCGCTCGGGCTCACCGCCACCGACATCCACCTGCACGACACCTACTACGTGATCGGCCATTTCCACTACGTGGTGGCGCCGGGCACGATCTTCGGCCTCTTCGCCGGGATCTACTACTGGTTCCCCAAGGCCAGCGGGCGGATGCTGAACGAGACGCTGGGCAAGATCCACTTCTTCGGCTCGTTCGTGTTCATGAACGTGATCTTCATGCCGATGTTCATCATGGGGCTCGCGGGCGTCTCGCGCCGGCTCTACGACGGCGGCGCCTCCTACGCTCACGCCCAGGGCGTGCTGCAGTGGAACGTGGTCTCGACGTGGGGCGCCTGGGGTCTGGCGCTGTTCCAGATCCCGTTCATCTTCAACTTCTTCCGGAGCATGTTCCGGGGGAGGAAGGTGGACCGGAACCCGTGGCACGCCACGACGCTCGAGTGGGCCGCTCCGTCGCCGCCGCCCCACGCGAACTTCGAGACCCCGCCTTCGGCGCACCGCGGGCCATACGAGTACGGCGTTCCCGGCGCGACCCGGGACTACTCCCCGCAGTGGGAAGCGGCCAAGGCATGAGCATGGAGATCCCCTACACCGTCGAGCTCCGGCCTGACACCGGCCTCAACAACGGCAAGCTCGGCATCTGGTTGTTCCTGGCCTCCGAGGTGATGCTGTTCGGCGCGCTCTTCGCGTCGTACGTGATGCTGCGCATCGGCGCGCCGGAGTGGCCCCGAGGCTCGACCTACCTCAACATCCCGCTCGCCACGCTCAACACCGTGATCCTGATCAGCTCCAGCGTCACGATGGTGCTCGCGTGGGCCTCTCTCGTGAAACGGGATTTCTCCCGCTTCCGCCTGTTCATGGGCATCACGATCCTGTGTGGTCTCGGCTTCCTGGTGGTGAAGTACTTCGAGTACAGCTCGAAGTTCCACCACGGGTACTTCCCGTCGACGAACACGTTCCTGGCGATCTACTTCACGCTCACCGGCCTCCACGGCCTGCACGTGATCGGCGGCATGGCGGTGAACGGGTACCTCTGGGGACCCGGGTCGGCGCTGTGGAAGACGAATCCCGTCCATTTCACCAACCGGGTCGAGAACTCGGGCCTGTTCTGGCACCTCGTCGACCTGGTCTGGATCTTCCTGTTCCCGATCCTGTACCTGCTCTAGGAGCGACGGCATGAGCGAAAGCCACGACCCCAAGGACGCCCACGCCGGCCACTCTCACGCGGACGTCGACCGCCACGTGCGGGCGGCGTACTACGTCTTCGGCTCGCTGCTGGTCCTGACCGGCTTCACGGTGGGGGCCTACTTCCTCCACCTGCCGCCGCGCACCGCGATCGCCCTCGCGCTCCTGATCGCGACGGTCAAAGGGACGCTGGTGGCGGCCTGGTTCATGCACCTCGTCTCGGAGCGGACGCTCATCTATTGGGTGCTGGGGCTCACCGCTGTGCTGTTCCTGCCGCTGTTGTTGCTCCCCACGCTCACCGTCCTCGACGGCATCGTGCTGCCCTAGCCATGTCGCTGAAGGCCTTCCACGTCGTGTTCGTGGCCGCGTCGGCGCTCCTGGCGTTCGGCTTCGCCGCCTGGTGCTTCCGGGCCTCGCCCGAGGCGGGCACGGGCCGGCTCGTGGCCGGAGCGGGAGCCATCGCGGCGGGCGTCGGTCTGGTCCTTTACGAAGCCTGGTTCCTGAAGAAGATGCGAGGGCTGGGGGTCAGGTCTTGAATCTGCGCATCCAGCTACGCTGCGAGGAACGGCCAGAAGCGCTGGGCCCGCGTCGGCTCGGCGTCGTGGTCGCGTCGGCGGCGCTTTTCTCCCTGGCTGGCCCCGCGTCCGCTCTAGCGTGTCCCTCGTGCTACGCCAACGCCGAGGGGCCGCTGATCGACGCCGCGCGGCTCGGGATGTGGCTGCTGCTAGGCGTGACGCTCGCCGTGCAGGGCGCGTTTGTCGCCTTCTTCCTGTACCTGCGCCGCCAGGCGCGAAGGGCCCAGGACATGGCGCTCGACGCCGAATGGTCCCGGCTGCAACGCACGCACGACCGTGCGTGGAGGAACGTCTAGCCCATGAACGACTGGTTCCCGCTGCCTCAACTCGCCTCGCAGCACGGCGCGGCGCTCGACCACGCGAACGATCTCGTGCACTGGGTCATGCTGGTGCTGTTCGTCGGATGGAGCGCCTTCTTCGCGTACGTCCTGTGGCGCTTCCGGGCCAAGCGCCACCCTGCCGCCGACGCTAAAGGCGTCACCAGCCACACCTCGACCTGGCTCGAGGGGGCGGTGGCCGTCGTCGAGGCGGTCCTGCTGATCGGCTTCTCGATCCCGCTCTGGGCCGACCGCGTCGAGCACTTCCCCGCGCCGGCCGACTCGACCGAGGTTCGCGTAGTGGCCGAGCAGTTCGCCTGGAACATTCACTACCCCGGGCCGGACGGCGTCTTCGGCCGGACCGACGTCAAGCTCGTCGACACGCAGGCGAACCCGCTCGGCCTCGACCGCAGCGATCCCGCGGCCAAGGACGACGTCACCACGATCAACCAGCTCCATCTGCCGGCGGACCGGCCCGTCCTGATCCAGCTCAGCAGCAAAGACGTGATCCACTCCTTCGCGCTGCAGGAGATGCGCGTAAAGCAGGACATCATCCCCGGGACGATGATCCCGGTCTGGTTCGTGCCCACGGTGACCACGGAGGAGATGCAGAAGCGCACGGGAAACCCCGAGTTCGGCTACGAGATCGCCTGCGCGCAGCTCTGCGGCCTGGGGCACTACCGCATGAAGGGCTACATGACGATCCACACAGCCGAGGGCTTCCAGAAGTGGATGGACGAGCAGCAGGCCGAGCTCGGCACGGAGACAGAAGACGCGGTCTGGCAGTAGCCAGCAGCTAGCGAGCTGAGTCACCCAGATGAGCGGCGGTCACCCGCGACCGACGTGAGGCCCTGTACAACCCGCCGCGGCGTCCACCTTCTGCCGGGACACGCTGCTACTCCTGGGGCTTGGCCAGGAAGGCCTCGGCCCGCTTGCGGACCGCCGGGTCCGCAGCGCCCGCCTGCAGCTCGCGGAGCTTTCCGAGGATCGCCTCGCGCTCGGCGGCTTCGTCTCGCAGCTTCCTGCGCAGCACCATCACGACCAACTGGTGCTTGGCCTCGGGCAGCGCCATCAGCCCTTCGAGGTCGGAGAGCAGCCGCGCGAGCGGCCGCGCCTCGATGTCGTGGACGAAAGCCGCCATCTCCGTGAAGGTGAGCGCGGCCTTGCCAGTCTGGACCAGTGTCGAGCCGCTGTCGTCCGGACCCTGATCGGCCATCGAGGTAGATGCTACCACCCCTACCCCGGACTATTCATGAGGTCCGACTGATCTTCCTCATGAATAGTCCGATCTCGTTGCGCCTCAACTCCATGCGTTCAGCAAGCTAGAGCTGCGCCGACTTCACTCTGTCGCCGCGGAACACTCTCCTGCGAAGCTTAGAAGGCGCCCTTCGACGATCCAGAGCGGATCATTCACTCAGAAGACTGCGCGGCCTCGTGAATGATCCGGGCCTAGCCGCCCCCGCCCTCGTCGGCGCTTCCCTCGCTGAGCTCGACCTGGAGGGTGCGTTCGGCGCCGGCCGGTAGGGACACGCTACGACTGTGGCCGCAGGCGGGGCAGCTGGCCTTGGCAAGGCTCATCGGCAGCAGTGCGCGCTCTCCGACGCGGTCGTCGAAGTAGGTGACCTCGAAGCCCGCATCGCAGGCCGGGCAGCGATGCGGGTCGCTCTTCCGGACACGCGCTTCCGCCATGGGGGGCCTCCAGGCCCTGCCAGTCTACTCCTGGAGGGAAGCGTGCCGGGGGCCACCACGCAGGCGTCGTTGGCGGGATGGCCTCCCGGCAGCTGTCCGCCTGTATTATGCCGTCGTTGCTCCCGACCGTGCGCGACCGGAGCGCGCATCGAGGACATGCAAGACCGAGGAGCCACGCAATGAGCCTGGATGCGGCGGCGTTCGAATGGCGGCGAGTCTCTGAAACACGACACTCAGTGGGCAGGGCGGCGGGAGCGGTCAAGGCTCTGCCCATCGCGCTCGCTGCGGCGCTTCTGGGCGCCGGCTCGCCGGCGATTCGGCTCCAGGTCGTCGCGAGCACGAGCCAGCCCGGCGTGGTCGGCTACCGTGATCCCCTGGGTGCGGTCTCACCCGACGGGACCCTGCTGGCGTTCACCTCCGGGCGCCACCTGCGGCTGCGGCGCCTCGAGGGAGGGCCGGTGTCGGAGCTCGGCCCGGCCGACCGCAACCTCACCCACATCGCCTGGCTCCCCGACAGCCGTCGCCTCGCGAGCTACGGCCGCAACCCCGACACCGACGAAGCGGGGTGGATTCTGCACGACGTGATGGCCGGCTCGCGAGAGCCGTTGTGGCCGCACCGGCTTGGCACGTCGCGACAGCGCCAGCTCGCCTGGTCTCATGACGGGACGAGCGTCGGCGTGGCTCTGCGCGACGCGGCCACCGATCTCGTGCGGCTGGGCGTCGACGGCAGCGTCAAGGAGTCCGCGCCCTCGCCATTGCGCCTCAGCTTCCCGGCCCCCAGCCCCGACGGGCGCACCGTCGCCTGCCTGGCCCTCGTCGACGGTCGGCCGCGCCTCTCGCTGCCGTGCGGCGCAGCGCCGGGCGCCGAGGCGCCCGAGGCCTACGGGCCAATGGCCTTCTCGCCGGATGGCGCGCATCTCTACTACTCGACCCCCAACGACGCGGGAACCCTCGACCTCTGGTCACGCTCGCTCGGCGACGGACGGGCGGAACGTCTCACGTCGTTCACCCGCGACGCCTACGCTCCCTCGGTGACCCGCGCCGGCGACGTGCTGTTCAAGCTCCAGGAGTATGCGGTGCACGTGGCGACCGTGCCGTCGGCCGGCGGCGCTGTGACGCCCCTCGCGAGCTTCCAGTCCGAGACGCCGTCCTGGCACCCGGACGGACGCCAGATCGGGATCACGTACGGAACGTGGCGCCGCATGGTTGACGACTTCCGGTATCCCGACATAGCCCAGGACTTGGGCATACTCTCCCTGGATCGTCCCCGTCCCGCGAGCGCCCCTGCCCGCGTCGTGAGCGCGACGAGCTCGGAAGACCAGGGCCTGTGCTGGTCGCCCAACGGCCGCTTCATCGCGCTGCACTCGCACCTGGGCCCGGCGGACGACGTTTTCCTCATGCCCGCGGACCTGTCGCGGCCGCCGCGGCAGATCAGCACGGGCGGGAGCGAGACGGGCTGGCCGCGCTGGTCGCCCGACGGCCGCTTCATCGCCTTCACGACCGACGTCGCGGTGTCGGCGCATGGGATTCCGTCGTGGGAGCGGCCGCGTGAGCGAAACGCGATCCTGCTGATCGGGATCGATCAGGTGACGGGAGAAGTGAAGGAAGCGCAGCGGCAAGTCGTGCTTTCGGAGTTCGAGGGACAACCCCTTCACGTCGAATGGGCTCCCGACAGCGAGCGGCTCTTCTTCGACAGCAACGACGGGGGCGACCGGCGCTCGCTCAACGTCGTCCCGCGTGGCGGAGGCCACGTCACGCGCCTGCACCGGTTCGACAGCGAGCAGGCCTTCTCCGGGATCGGCGTCTCGCCTGACGGACGCTCGCTGTCCTTCGTGGCGCCGGCACGCGACGGCTTCTACCAGATCTTCGTCGTGCCGAGCACGGGCGGCACCGCGGTCCAGGTCACCTCCCCCGACCCACAAGACCCAGCCGTCATTCTCGCCGGACGGACAGACGATCGCCCTCACGGTCTGGCGCTACGAGATCCTGCTCCTGGCCCTGAAGCCGCGCTGAAGCTCGTTCATCCTGCGGCCCGCGGTCGAGCGCCCGTCGTCGAAGCAGAGCCGACGTTGATGGCTGATCCGTTCGCCATCGCCAGGCCGACCGCGCCCGCCTCGACCAGTTGAGCGGGCCGCTGCCCTACACCGGAGAGACGGGCGCGGCCTTCCGCTTCCAGAGCCCGGCGACGACCAGCAGCTCGAGGGCCAGCACGCCGAACGCGGCCTTCAGCATCGGGCCCACGACCGAGGGCTTCTCGCGCGGCGGCAGGTAGACGTAGAACCACTGCGTCAGGCCGCGGCGGTTGCCGCGCTCGCGGGCGGTGCCGTCCCAGACCGAGAACGAGACCGGCAGGTACTGGCCCTCGGCGAAGGACAGGCCGTCTGACGAGCGCAGGCTGCGCACGAAGACGGCGGACCACTCGCCGGCCGAGTAGCTGCCGCTCGCCTCGACCTCGCCGCCCTCGAGCGCCGTCAGGCTGCCCGACCCGCGCCCCACGAACTGAACGACACGCTTCGAGGCGAGGTAGAGGAACCAGAGGTCGACGGGCTTCTGGGCGTCGCCGAACAGGAAGTAGGGCTTGGCGACGCCGTCCAGGGCCTGGGCCGGAAGCTGGAGCGCCACCGCATCCGAGAACTCGGCGACGGGGCCCAGAGCGGCGGTCTCGGCCGTGGGCGACTCGCCCCAGAAGTCCCCGCCCGGGGCCGCCTTCGGCTCTTGCGCGGCCGGCGCCTCCTCGCCCCAGAAGTCGCCGCCGCCCGCGGGCGCGGCCATGGTCGGTGCCGTGAGCGCCTCCTCCGCGAGCGGCACCGCGAGCAGGGGCGAGTTCGTGGCGGACGTGTCGGCCCGGATGTCGTGCCAGCGGACCTGAAAGGCGATCCGCTGCGCGTCGTAGACCGCGCGGACCTCGACGGCCGTCGCCGAGGGAGCAAACGCCCGGCCGGGCTCCATGATCTGGCCGACGACCGGGAAGCGCGCGGTCGCGGCGCCCTCGAAGAGCGCCGCGCCCTTCGCGGGATCGATCTCGTCGTCGAGCGGCCGGGCTACGGCGAGCGTCGCGTAGCCCGGCGCGTCGCCGTCGCCCAGCGAATGGACGTAGTCGGTGAGCGCCCAGCGGTCCGCTTCGCTCACGGAGTCGAAGAACGACGGCATCGGCGTCCCGTTGAGGCCGGTCGAGAAGGTGCGGAAGATGTCCTCGCGCCGAGGGCCGCCCCGGAACGTCCAGCGCATCGTCATGTCGGCGGCCCGCAGTGGGCTTCCGAGATCGTCCGCGAGCGTCGGCGCCGACGGCCCCTCTCCGCGCCCCGTCTCGCCGTGACAGCGCACGCAGCCGAGCGAGACGTAGAGCTCCCGGCCTTTCTCGACCGATTGCTTGGTCGAGGCCGGCGGTTCTGGGAGTGCGATCGGCTTCGGCGCCTGGGCCGGATCGGCGAAGCCTTCGTGGAACGTCTTCAGGTACTGCACCACCCCGTCGACCTCGGCGTCGCCGAGCTTCGGCCACGCAGGCATCGAGGTGTAGGGCATCCCGAGCCGCACCACGCGGCTGAGGTCGTCGTCGGTCGGGAGCATCCCCGAGGCCGTCGTGCGCAGCTTGAACACGCCGCTCGTGAAGTCCCGCGGCCGCGGCAGCAGCTGCGGCGCCCCGGGGCCCTGGCCGTCGCCCTTGTCGCCGTGGCACTGGGCACAGTGCTGCTCGTAGGTCTTCTTGCCCGCCTCGAGCTCCGCGGGGGTCGCGGCCGCCGCGAATGCGACCAGCCCGGGCAACGGCACGAGGCCGAAGACGAGCGCGGGGGCCGACACGAGGGCGACGACGAGCGCCGCCGCGCGAGGGCGCATCAGTGCTCCTCCCCCGCCGCGCGCGGCTTGTAGCCGGTGTGGTCGTAGAGGAAGAGGATCGTTTCCCAGATCTCCTCCTCGGTCAGGAACTTCTCCCAGGCCGGCATCGCCGAGTCCCACGGCCCGCCCTCGGCCGGCTGGCCCGGCCCGCCCTTGGCGATGCGCCAGAACAGGAACGACTCCTGGAGCTGGGCGATCGTGCCGGGGTCCGTGAAGTTGGTCGGGATCGGGTTGAGGCCGTGCGCGTACATGCCGTCGCCCGCCATCGCATCGCCGTGGCAGAAGTGGCAGTTCTGGTAGTAGGTCTTGCGGCCGTTCTCCACGTGGGCACGGAAGCGCTCGGGCTCCTTCGTCTCCAGCTCGCGCAGCGGGTTCTTGCCCTTTGCGAGGTCGATCGTCTTGTCGCCGAACGGGATCGTGTCGGGCGGCGCCGGGTGGACCGTGCGCGCGAAGGAGGGGGCCTCGAGCTTTTCGCGGCTACCGAGGAAGACGTTGCCCGCGGCG
>Ga0247727_10010278_pt1 | contig 16626 bp, 18 predicted proteins | sample WisWelCaveWW1625_FD_202498 | JGI IMG/M metagenome (GOLD analysis project Ga0247727, IMG submission 202498) | Biofilm microbial communities from Wishing Well Cave, Virginia, United States - WW16-25 | ecosystem: Environmental > Aquatic > Deep subsurface > Groundwater > Cave microbial mat | place... | reverse complement strand
CTCGCCGGCTGACGCATCGATCCGGCTCTGCGCTGCTCCCCGGCCTCGCCTTCTAGTGTCGTCGACCTCCTCAGTCGCGCTCTCGCGTGTGGGGGCCGGTAGGGTTCGGATAAGGTTTTCGGCGCAGATATCCGACTGGGTCCGTCGCTCACACCGAGCGCGTCCCGACGAAGAGGGGGGAGCGGCCATGGTCACCGTAGGTCTGTTGGTTCGGCTAGAGGCAAAGCCCGGCAGGGAGGCCGAGGTTCAGAGCTTCCTCGAGGGCGGACTCCCGCTGGCCCAGAGCGAGCCCGACACGACCGCGTGGTTCGCGATCAAGCTGGGGCCTTTGACGTTCGGGATCTTCGATGCCTTCCCGGACGACTCGGGGCGACAGGCTCATCTGAACGGACCGATCGCTGAGGCGCTCATGGCGCAGGCGGACGATCTGTTGTCGAGCCCGCCCGATATCCAACCGGTCGACGTGTTGGCGGCGAAGCTCCCAGGCTAGGAGCAGCACGAACACGCGTTCGACCACAGACCCTCGTGGGTGCTGGCCGACCGGCTGAGCAGGCCTAGAATCGTTCCCTCATGGATCGACTCCTCGTCACCGGGGGAGCGAGGCTGTCGGGCTCGGTCCGCGTCGCAGGCGCCAAGAACGCCGCGCTCAAGCTGATGGCCGCGTCCCTGCTCGCGCCCGGCCGGTCCGTGCTTCGCAACGTGCCCCAGATCCTCGACTGCTCGCTGATGGGCGACGTCCTGGAGCACCTCGGGGTCGGCGTCTCGTGGGACGGCGACTCCGTGATCGTCGATGCCGAGACGATCGTCTCGGTCGAAGCACCGTACGAGCTGGTGCGGCAGATGCGCGCCTCGATCGTGGTGTTGGGACCCCTCCTGGCCCGCCACGGATGCGCTCAGGTGGCGCTGCCGGGAGGTGACGAGATCGGGTCGAGGCCGATCGACCTGCACCTGGCAGGCCTTGAGCGGATGGGCGCCAGCATCCAGATAGAGCATGGAGCGGTGCGTGCAACCGCGCCGCGTGGGCTCTCCGGGGGCGCGATCACGCTCGACTACCCGAGCGTCGGGGCCACCGAGAACCTGCTGATGGCGGCGGTTGCCGCCCGCGGCACAACGGTCATCGATAATGCCGCTCGCGAGCCCGAGATCGCGGACCTGGCGGTGTTCCTCACGGAGATGGGAGCTCGGATCGGGGGCGCCGGCACCAGCACGATCGAGATCGACGGTGTGGACGGGTTCCGGCCCGCCGAACACACCACGATCCCGGATCGGATCGAGTCGGGTACGTGGGCGGCCGCTGCTGTGGCGACCCGGGGCGACGTGACGATCGAGCGTGCCCGGGCAGACCACCTCGAGCTTTTCCTCACGAAGCTCGCCCAGGCTGGGGCAGAGGTGTCGGTGGTCCAGGACGGCATCCGCATCCGCCAGCCTGAGCGGCCCAAGCCGGTCGATTTCGTCACCCTGCCGTACCCGGGGATCGCGACCGACTTCCAGCCGATCCTGATGGCGACCCTCGCGACGGCCACCGGCACCAGCATCGCCACCGAGAACGTCTTCGAGAGTCGGTTCCTTTACGTGGACGAGCTCCGCCGGATGGGGGCCGACATCCGGACGGAGGGGCATCATGCGGTGATCCGCGGCGTCGAGCGACTGTCGGCCGCGCCCGTACGCGCATTGGACATCCGGGCGGGGGCCGCCATGGTGATAGCGGGGCTCGTCGCCGACGGCGTTACCGCCGTCGGCGACGCGCAGCACATCGACCGTGGCTACGAGGGCTTCGAGGACAAGCTGATCGCGCTCGGCGCCGAGGTCCGGCGCGAGCGCGAGCTGGTTCGCCTCCCGTGAAGCGAAGGTTCCGCGCGGCCATGCTCGCGGCCGCTGCCGCACTCTGGTCGCCTGCCGCCGCTCGGGCTCAGGGAGACCTTCCGGTGGCCTACGTGTTCGTGATCTCAGGGGCAACGTTGGAGGATCTCCTCGACGTGCCGGAGCTGCGCGTGCTTGCCGGGGTGGGGGGGGCCTCGCTCGTCACGACCAGGACCACCGTGGGGGAGGAGGTTTCGAGGGCGTTCTGCCCCGACCCCCGGATGGATGTTCCGTGCGGCGGTCCCGACGACCTTCGCATCTGGTTCGACGGGTCCAAGGCTGGACCCGACGGTCATGCCGATCGGCAGGCCCTGGCCGCGTTCGCGGATCTGTTGGCCCAAGACGTGATGGGACACAACTTCGGACGCACGCTGGTGATCGTGGCTTCCGATGCACCACCCCCGGCATCGTCTGCCAGAGGCGATCAGCTGGGTGGGGTGATCCTTGCTCAGGGTCCAGGGCTCAACCTCGCCAGGCTCCTTTCGGAGGACAGGGAACGGCCGCCAGGGACGCTGACGTCCGGGTCGACGAGGCGCGACGGCGTGGTGGCACCGGTGGATGTGCCGGCGACGGTGGCCGCGTTCCTCGGTGTGCCGTACGAGGGGATCGGGACGCCGATCCGGCGGGTCGCGGTGCCGCCACCGCTGGATCTGCACGCGAAGTACGTCCAGTACCGGGAGCTGAGCGCGCCGATCCAGACGGGGGTGGGTGTCTGGGAGCTCGGGATCGGCGCGCTGGCCTTGACGGCCCTACGGGTGCGCCGCCGGGCGCTCGTGCGGGTCTCCCTCGGTGCCACCCTTTCGGTCCCGGTGCTGTTCCTCGCGCTCTTGCTGGTCGGGCACCTTCCGACGATCTCGTACGCAACCGTGGTGCCGGTCTTGGTCGCGTCCACGGCGATACCCGGGATCGCGCTCCTCCGGATGGTCGAGCGACGTGGGATCGGGGCGGCGCTCGCGTGGTCGGGCGGGATCGGCCTGGGCGGGCTCGTCCTCGAGTCGCTCCTTGGGTGGAACGCCGCACTAGCGCCGATGTTGGGCGGTTCCCACCTCGACGGCGCTCGGTTCTTCGGGATGCCGAACGTCGAGATCGGCCTGGCGCTCGGAGGCGCGACCCTCGTCGCTGCAAGGATCCGATCGACCATCGCCGGCGCAGGCCTGATCGCCGCCGCCGGCCTGTGGTTCGGCTCGCCGTGGTTCGGCTCGAACCTCGGCGCTTCCGTGACCCTTTTCGCGGGCGCTGGTCTCTGGTTGGGGATAAGAGGCAAACGGGGGTGGCGGCGAACCGGCGTGGCCACCGTCGCGTGCGCCACCTTTGGGGCGGCGCTCGTGGTCTTCGCACACCGCTTCCTGACCGATGCGCCCACCCACATAACCCGGTTCGCAGAAAGTAGCGGTGGCATCACCGGGATCCTCGAGAAGACCATCGACCGCCTCGAGATCGGTGTCCGCCTGGTGGCGGATCAGCCACCGGCCCTCATCCCGGTCGTGGGGACCCTCGTCGCGCTGGTCGTCGTCCTATCGAGGCCGCCCGGGGCGCTGCGGGCCGGATTCGCCCTCGAACCGGACGCGAGGTCGGCTGCGCTCACGATCCTGCTAGGAAGCGTGGTCGCCTATCTGGCCAACGACACCGGCGCCGCTGCGCTTGGTCTGGGCTTCGGCACCGCGATGGTGACGCTCTTCGCGGTGTCGCTCGCGGCCGCGCGGGAGAAGATGGTCACATGATGCCGCCCGCGCCCCCGGCTCCTCCCAGGCGTGATCTCGGGTTCGAGCCGCCCGGGGTCGCCAGCCCAGGCGAGGTCCCCTGGCACTGGTGGCACGCGATCCTCGTCTACTTCCTGGGCTTCCTCGCGCTGGGCACGATCATCGCCCTCCTCGTCCTGATCCCCTTCGGCGGGGACCGCACCGAGGGCACCGGGCTGGGCCTCCCATTGCTGGTGGCCTCCGGGGTCGCAGACGCGACGTTCGCGGTTGTCATGGTCCTGTGGCTCCGGTCGCGGACGCCGAGCTGGCCGGAGGCCGTTCGACTGCCGATGGGCTCCCAGCGGATCCGCGACTTCGCCACGGGCCTGGGTCTCGGGCTCGTGCTGTACCCGGCCGTGGCGGTCGGCGTCGGGACGATCCTCATCGTCGTGATCCGGGCCATCACGGGGGAGACCGTGACTGCTCCCGACCAGCTGTCTCCTGGACTCTCGACCGGTGCACGTGTTCTCGCAGGGATCTTCGCGATCGCGATCGCGCCGGTCGTCGAGGAGCTGTTCTTCCGAGGCATCCTGTTCCGCAGCCTGCGGCGTCATGGGTTCTGGACGGCGGCCATCGTGTCGTCGCTGGTGTTCGGGTCGGTCCACTACGTCGGTGGTCCGGCTGCGAACGCCCTCTTCCTGATGATCGTGACCGCCTCCACGGGCCTCGGCCTCGCCGTGATCTACGAATGGCGGGGACTGGCGGCGAGCATCGGGGCTCACGTGACGTTCAACGCGATCGGCGTGGCCGTGATCTTCACCCTGGCCTGAGCGCCATCGCGGCACCGTATCCTGGGGCACGATGCCGGAGTTCCCTACCGACCCCTGGTTCCAGGACTTCATCGCTCGGATCAACGCATCCGAGGAGTACGGCAAGGTGGCTGAGACATGGGAAGGCGACGTTGCTTTCGTGGTCGAAGCCGAGCCCGACAAGCGCGTGCCCGCGGACGTCTGGGCGCTGCTGGACCTGTGGCACGGGGAGTGTCGGGGCGGCGGCGTGATCGACGAAGAGCGCGGATCGGCCGCACGGTACGTGATCCGCGCGCCGTACTCGCGCTGGAAAGAGGTCATCCGGGGGACCCTGGAACCGGTGCGGGGCATGATGCAGGGCAAGTTGAAGCTGCAGGGTGACCTCGCGACGATCGTGCGCAACGTTCAGGCGGCGAGCGCGTTGGTCCGCATCGTAGGACAGGTCGATACGGTGTTTCCCGACGAGGCGTGATGCGGGCGGTCGTCTTCGAGCGCGAGGGCGTCGTCCGCGTCGCCGACGTGCCCGAGCCGGCCGTCGAGGGACCCGATGATGCCGTGGTGCGCGTCTCCCGTGTCGCGATCTGCGGCTCGGACCTCCATTTCCTCCACGGCAAGGCCCCGATCGACCCGGGGGACGTGCTTGGGCACGAAGCCATGGGGGTCGTAGAGGCCGTTGGCGATGGCGTGCGGAGGTTCCGGCCGGGCGGCCGGGTGGCGATCGCGTTCCAGCTTGCTTGCGGGCGGTGCTGGTTCTGTGCGCGGCGGCAGACGGCGCTGTGCGAGGACTCCCGGACGCTCGGCGCCGGCGCCTTCGGAGGCGGGCTGCCGGGGGCACAGGCCGAGCTCGTCCGCGTCCCCTCCGCCGACGTGAACCTCCTCGCGCTTCCCGATGGTGTCGACGACGACCGCGGGATGTTCGTCGGCGACGCGCTCACCACCGCCTACTACGTGACGTCGATCGGCGAGATCCAACCCGGCGACACCGTGGCGGTCGTCGGAGCCGGGCCGGTCGGCTACCTCTGCGTGCAGGCCGCGCTCGCCCTCGGCGCCGGTCGAGTGCTGGCGTTGGACCGGGTGCCCTCGCGGCTGGAGCTTGCCGCCGGTGCAGGGGCCGAACCGATCGACGTGACGGAGCGCCATCCGGTCACCGCCGTTGCGGAAGCGAGCGGCGGTCGCGGGGCCGACGTCGTCTTGGAGGCGGTCGGGAACGTCGGGGCGTACGCGACCGCGATCGAGGCCGCGCGCCGCGGCGGGCGCGTTGTGCTCGTGGGGGTGTACGCGGACGAAACCGTCGACGTGCAGCTCGGCGTCTACTGGGCGCGCGGGCTGACGCTCCGGTTCGCCGGTCTGACCCCTATCCACGCGTGGTGGGAGCGGGTGCTCGCGCAGGTGGAGGAGGGCCGCCTCGACCCATCGCCGATCGTGAGCCACCGTCTGCCGCTGGAGGAGGCCGTCCGCGGGTATGAGATCTTCGACCGCCGAAAGGCGACGCAGGTCATCCTCATCCCGTGAACGGGGTCACGGTGACCGTCGAGGGAGACGAGCCGTCGGGCCTGGCCTCGATGCTGGTCGAGCTCCTGCGGGCGAACCTGGCTGAAGATCCGGCCCGCGCCCGGCTGCTTCGGGACTCCGTGGCCACGCTTGAGGCCGCCGACGCGGGAGTCGTCACAACCATCCGGCTTTCTCCCGGACATGCCGTGGTTGCCGACGGGGCCACGGCGAGGGCGCACCTTCGGGTCCGCACCTCCGGGGAAGGCTTGCTCGCCCTCGCCGCGGCCCCGCTCCGGTTCGGCTTCCCCGATCCGTTCACCCCCGAGGGGCGGACTGTGCTCCGCGACGTCGCGCGCGGTCAGCTCCGGATCGGGGGTTTGCTGTCGCATCCTGTCCGGGCCGCCCGGCTCACGAAGCTGCTCTCGGTGCGCTGAGCCGTGGTCGCCCGCCCGCGCCGTCTCACGGCCGTGGCGCTCGTCCTCGTCGCGCTGCTCGCGACGGCGCTCGGGGGCTACGCGATCGCGAGCGTGCTGGAGGAGCCCCCGGGAGCTGCGGTGGGGATCGATGGGCTCCGGCTCCGACCACTCTCGGGCTGGGCGGCGGCTGGCGGCGGCGAGATCGGTGGCTGGACGCTCCTCCGGTTGACGAGGGGCACCGGGAACCTGGACGCGGCCGTGCGGCCCGGCGCCTCGTCGGGCGGAGTGGGCGCCGCCGCTATCCGCTACGTGGATGAGGTCCTGCGCCGGAGCCTCGTCCGCCTCTCGGTATCGGAGGAGCTGGAGGGCGTCTCGACGGCGTCGGGCCTCGCCGGCGTGCGGTTCACCTACACGGGGGTCGTCGCCGACACGCGGCAGGCGATCGAGGGAGAGGTCACGGTGGTGGTCACGCTCGCGGGTGGCGCCGTGGCGTTCGACGTCTGGACGCAGACGGGGCAGCTCCCGTTCGTGCTCGGCGATGCTCACGCGATGATCGACCGGGCCGAGGCGGCCTGATGAAGGTACCGAGCCGCCTCCGGCTGCATCACCGGACACTGTGGCAGCCGCGTGAGCCGGCCTTCTGGCTGTTCACGACCACGCTCGCAGTCACGGCCGCCCTCCAGCTCGGCGAACAGGGCATCCTTCGGCAGCTGTCTCCGGGCGGATGGGCACTCGGCTGGGCGCTGGTCGCGGTGTACGCCCTGCCGGTCTTCGGGTTGGTCTACGTCCTGGACCTGTACGAACGCGAGCCGCCATCGTTGCTTGCGGGAGCGTTCGCGTGGGGCGCCGTCGCCGCCACCACGCTCGCCGGCTTCGGCAACGACGGCTGGGGCCGGGTCGTCGCGAGACTGGGGGGCCCGGAGTTCGCGGCGCGCTGGACCGCAGCGCTCACTGCACCGTTCGTGGAGGAGATCGTGAAGGGGTTGGGCGTCGTGCTGATCGTCCTCATCGCCCGCGACGAGGTCGACGACGTGATGGACGGGTTCGTGTACGGGGCCACCATCGGTCTGGGTTTCGCCGTGGTCGAGGATGTCTTCTCCTTCGTTGGGGTGTTCGGCGGGAGCTTCGGGGGCGTGCTCGAGGGCTTCTTCCTGCGCGTGATCGCGAGCGGCCTGTACGGTCACGTGCTCTATTCAGGCCTGGTCGGGATGGCGGTGGGCTTGCTGGTCGGCCGGCGGCGGAGCGGTCGGGATCGGCTGACCGCCGCCGCGCTCTGCGCGGCGGCGGTGGCCGGTCACTTCCTGTGGAACTCGCCGCTGCTGGACCTGTTCCCAGACGAACCAATCGACGGCTTCGAGTGGACTCTGGTCCCGGTCGCCACGGCGGTGAAGGGCCTGCCGCTCCTTGGCGTCGTCGTGCTGGGGCTGGGGCTGGCCCGCCGACGGGAGAAGCGGTGGCTGGAGGAAGCGCTCGCGCCCGAGGTGGGGGCGGACGGGCTCTCTGGGGAGGAGTTCCGGGTCCTTCGGTCGCCCCCGCGGCGCCGGGTCGCGAGGCGGGCGATGCGTCGCCGCGCCGGGCCCGGCGCCGCGAGGCTGCTCGGGCGCCTGCAGCGGGAACAGGTGAATCTCGCGATGGTGCGTGCGAAGGTCCCCGACGCTTCCGATCCGGCGATCGACGCGCAGCGCGCCTACTGCCGTTCGCTTCGGGACGCGCTGCTCGCGATGCCCGGCGCCGCACCTGCCGAGACCCATCTGGGCGGGAGGTAGGCTCGGCGCCAGGTGGACGTGCGGGGGCTGATCGAGGGTGTGCTGGCGGGCGACCGCCGGGCGGTCGCCCGCGCCATCTCCCTGGTTGAGGACGGCCGCCCGGAGCTCGACGAGCTCTCGGCGGGGATCTATGACCGAACCGGGCGCGCCGCCACGATGGGGCTCACCGGTGCGCCCGGGGTGGGCAAGTCGACCGCTGCCGCAGGGCTGATCGCCCACGCGCGTGCCCGCGATCTCACGGCGGCGGTTCTCGCCGTGGATCCGACATCCCCCCTCACCGGGGGCGCCTTATTGGGCGACCGCGTCCGGATGCAGGACCACGCCACGGACCCGGGCGTGTTCATCCGGTCGATGGCAACGCGGGGGCACCTGGGCGGCATGGCTCTCGCGGCTCCGGAGGCGGTTCGGATCCTCGACGCGGCGGGTTACCAGCGGATCTTCCTGGAGACGGTGGGTGTTGGACAGGCGGAGGTCGATGTAGCCGCGGCCACCGACACCACGATCGTGGTGATGGCGCCGGGGCTCGGCGACGCGGTCCAGATGGCCAAGGCGGGCATCCTCGAGGTCGCAGACATCTTCGTGGTCAACAAGGCCGACCGGGACGGCGCCGGCGAGGTCGCCAGGGAGCTCCGCCAGATGCTGCATCTGGGTGCCGCTCGGGAATGGGAACCTCCGGTGCTCATGTCCACGGCGCTCGAAGGGACCGGGATCGCCGATCTCGCCGATGCGATCGAGCGTCATCACACGTGGGCGACGACGGCCGGCGTCCTCGACGCCAAGCGACGGGCGAGGCTGCTGCGGGAGGTGGAGACCCTGGCCGCCGAGCGCTTCCGCGAGACGGCGTCGACGGTGCTCGAGGCCGCCGGCAGCGCGCTCGCCGAGGATCTGGCGGCCCGCCGGGTCGATCCGTACCGGGCCGCGGCTATGCTGGTCGAGGAGGCCGCCCGCGCCTGAACCGACCCCGCCTGAACCGATCCGGGGCGATCTCGAGAACATGGTCGAGGCCACGCCCAGAACGCACGAGTCGATCTCCGGCGAGGCGCGTGAGACGCTCTACGGCCCCGACGACCTCGCGGGATGGGACCCCGCCACAGCCCTCGGCGAGCCCGGTGCCTATCCGTTCACACGCGGGATCTACTCGACCATGTACCGAGGGCGGCTGTGGACGATGCGTCAGTTCGCGGGCTACGGCACGCCCGCCGAGACCAACGCCCGCTACCACCTGCTGCTCGAGCGCGGACAAGGGGGGCTCTCGGTCGCATTCGACATGCCGACCCTGATGGGCCTGGATTCCGACGATCCTCGCGCCGAGGGCGAGGTCGGCCGCTGCGGCGTCGCCACGGATTCGCTCGACGACTTCGAGACGCTCTTCGACGGCATCCCGCTCGGCGACATCACGACCTCGATGACGATCAACGGGCCGGCTGTCGTCGCGTTCGCGTTCTACCTCGCGACCGCAGAGCGCCAGGGCGTCGAGTGGTCCCGCCTCGACGGCACGCTGCAGACGGACATCCTGAAGGAGTACATCGCGCAGAAGGAATGGCTGTTCCCGCCGCGCCCGCACCTGCGGCTGATCGGTGATCTGATGTCGTTCTGCGCCGAGCACGTGCCCAGATGGCACCCGATCAGCGTCTCCGGCTACCACATCCGCGAGGCGGGCTCGACCGCGGCGCAGGAGCTGGCGTTCACGCTCGCGGACGGCTTCGCCTACGTCGAGCTGGGCCTGCAGCGTGGCCTCGACGTCGACCGGTTCGCGCCGGGGCTGTCGTTCTTCTTCAACGCGCACATCGACCTGTTCGAGGAGATCGCGAAATACCGAGCGGCCAGGCGGATCTGGGCTCGGTGGCTCCGGGAGCGCTACGGGGCTCGCGACGAGGGGTCGATGCGTCTGCGGTTCCACACCCAGACCGCCGGCGTGTCCCTCACCGCCCAGCAGCCGATGAACAACGTGGTGCGAACGGCCGTCGAGGCGCTCGCCGCGGTGCTGGGCGGCACGCAGTCCCTGCACACCAACGCCCTGGACGAGGTGCTTGCCCTTCCCACCGAGGAGGCTGCCACGCTCGCCCTGCGGACCCAGCAGATCATCGCCCACGAGACCGGTGTGGCCGACGTGATCGATCCACTCGGCGGCTCGTACTACCTGGAGTCGCTCACCGATCGGATGGAGGAGCAGGCGGAGGCCCTGTTCGCCGACATCGACCGGATGGGGGAGGGGTCGATGCTCGAAGGGGTCTTGGTGGGCATCGACCGAGGGTGGTTCCAGGGGTTGATCGCCGAGGCCGCGTTCGAGGAGCAACGCCGCTACGAGTCGGAGGACCTGCAGAAAGTGGGAGTGAACGCCTACTCGGTCACCGACGAGCGACCGATCGACGTGCTCGTGATCGGGCCAGAGGCGGAGCGCTCGCAGCGCGAGCGGGTGGCGAGCACTCGAGCCGGGCGCGACGCGGCTCGCGCAGCCGGGGCGGTGACGGCGCTAGCGGACGCGGCTCGCGACGAGCATGCGAACCTCATGGACCCGCTGATCGAGTGCGCCCGGAGCCGCTGCACCGAAGGAGAGATCGTGACCACCCTCCGCGAGGTCTTCGGGTGGTGGCGCGAAGATCCTCGTTTCTGAGATCCTGGCATCCCTGCTTCCCTATTGCAAGCCACGGCAAGAACGACATAGGGTATCTGCCACACCAGGCGGAAAGCTGAAGCGGAAGGAGCGGACACAGTCGTGGTCGGTGCCGTCGGCGATGGGTTCGGCACGGGACTGCTGGTGGCCGCGTTCTGGTTCGGCTTCCGCCACGGGATCGACTGGGATCACATCGCGGCGATCGCCGACATCACCTCGTCACAGGACGACCGGCGCCGCTCGATCGTCTTCGGCACTCTCTATGTCCTGGGTCATGCGGTCGTCGTGCTGGGACTCGGCACCGTGGCGGTCCTCATCGGCGAGCGGATCCCCGCGGGCGTCGATGAGCTCATGGGCCGCGTGGTAGGTGTCACCCTGGTCGCGCTCGGCGTGTACGTGTTCGCGTCCTTGATCCGTCACGGGCGCGACTTCCGGTTGCGCAGTCGGTGGATGCTGGTGTTCTCGGGCATCCGGAACGCCTGGCGAAGGGTTCGTCCCCCCGGTCCCTCTGGGCACGACCACGAGCGGGAGCCGGTGCACGTCCATGCCGGGGGCGAGGGCGTCGTAGCGGTGGCCGAGCAGATCTCGCCGTCGGAGTGGCACCACGGACACCACGGGAGGCCCGGGCATCATCATCACAAGCATCCGGAGCCCGAGGAGCCGTTCCTCCAGTACCAGCGGGGGACGGCGTTCGCGGTCGGGATGCTTCACGGGGTGGGCGCCGAGACCCCCACGCAGATCCTGATCTTCACGGCGGCCGCCGGCGCCGGCGGCAAGGGGGCCGGGATCGCGGTCCTCGCGTCGTTCATCGTCGGACTCATGGTGTCGAACTCGATCGTCACGGCCGGCTCGGCGTTCGGCTTCTTGGAGGCATCGAGGAACTTCGCCGTCTACGCGACGGTGGCCGTTCTCACAGGCGCGTTCAGCCTCGTGATCGGGGTGCTGTTCGTGCTGGGCTTGGACTCGCTCTTGCCTGCGTTCTTCGCCGGCTGATGTTCAGGCGGCCGCGCACTCGGCGCACAGGCCGGTGATCGCGAAATGCGTGAGATCAGCCTCGAACCCGTGATGGCGACGGATCAAGGCGTGGAGCTTGCCCGCTTCCTCGAGGGACAGCGCGTCGTCGCGCCCGCATCGGTGACACGTCAGATGCACGTGTTGGGCGTCCTCGGACCGGTGATACTCGGCGCCCGTTTCCAGATGAGAGTGCTGGAGGACCCCAACGTCCTCCAGGAGCGTGAGCGTCCTGTAGACGGTCGACGGGTTCACGCCCGGCATGTCGCTCTCGACCCTTCGCGCGATGGCGGCAGGGGAGATGTGCCCGGCTGCGCGCATCACCTCGGACACGATCGCGCGCCGTTGGGGCGTCATGCGAAGTCCGCGCGAGCGCAGCAGGTCGAGCACGTCGGAGTAGTCCTGACTGACCGTCTGCATCGGGTCGGCGAGTCTAGCATGGTGTTGCAGGTGCAACGAACCTTGCAGGTGCCGACTCAGGCGGGCGGCGGCAGATCCAACTCCCGCGCTGCCCAGGGCAGTGCGATGCGCCCTTGAGCCAGCTGCAGTGGCCGTGCATGGGGCGCCTGGGCGATCGGTGAGAGGCCCGCGCGAGCGCAGAAGTAGCCCGCAACCAGACTGGCGAGCGCTCCCTCGCCAGGCAAGAGCTCCCACGGCATGGGGCCGCCTTCGTCCGCGAGGCTCGGGAGCCAGGCCGCCACGTCGACCGCGGGGTTGCCTCGGCACGCCATGTTCCAATCCAGGAGGAGCGGCCAAGCCACCCCGGAGACACAGGTTGTCGCTCCGAACATCCAGATGGAGCAGGGCGTCGCCATCCAGGCGTGCGGTCCGGGCCGCGTCCTCAAGGGCGTCGACGTGCGTCTCGATCCAATCACGGGAGGCGAAGCCCATCCGGACGAATCCCGACGGTTCCCTTCGAACCTCGGCCCAGCCCTCCCGGATATCGGGGAGGATCGACTCGACCGTCGTCTCGCGTGGCAACCGTTCCGTGTGGATCGCGTCGAGTGCGCCGAGGACCGAATCGATGCTCGCGGTCGACCATGGAGGCGGCCACGTCGCTGCGCTGAGGTCTTCGATCGCGAGCACGGGATGGTCGCCGTCGTCATCCCATCCCAATAGCCGTGAAACATGCAGCGAGCCTTGGAGAGCGACGTAGTTGTCATGCTCGTTGCGGAGCCAGTCGGCGGTGTAGTCGTACGCGGCGATCTTGACGAACGCCGTCGCGCCGCCGAGAAGCGTCACCACCCACCGGCGGTTCGATGGCGCGCCGTGGCCGGCCGCGAGCCGCCACGCGACGGGTCGTCCGCCCACGGCGCGCCTGACGCGCTCGACGTCGGCGTCGTCCGGTCGCTCCACGCTCGGAGCCTAGATGGTGGCCCGTAGCATGAGTCTGTGAGCGTGATGGTGACGGGGGCTTCGGGGCTCATCGGGCGAGCATCGGTGCCCTCGCTCGTCGCCTCGAACCCTCAAGTGCGGTGCGCGATCCGGAACCCGGACCGGGCCGACGAACTGCGCGCCCTCGGTGCGAAGGTCACCGTCGGACGCTTGGACGAGGCCGATGCCCTGTCCGAGGTCCTGTCGGGGATCGAGACGGTTATCCACTTGGTGGGGGGTCTGGGTCAGCCCGACGACGACGCCTTGCTCGAGGCGAACCACCGCTCGACGCTGATCGCCCTCGAGGCGGCGCGCTCGGCCGGGGTGGCTCGATTCCTGTTCGTGAGCGCGCCGGGGGCAAGCGTCGACGCGTCGAACCCGTACCTTCGTGCCAAAGGTCTCGCAGAGGAGGCGGTGTCGGTGGCCGGCCTGGATCACCTGATCCTCCGCTGCGCGCATGTCTACGGCCTCGGTGGACTCTGGTTCACCTCGGCGGTCCAATGCGCGACGGCGTCGCCGCCGGTCGTCGTGGGTGACGGCACGCAGCTCCTGGCCCCGGTCCTCGCGGACGATGTGGCCGCGGTGCTGGCTGCCGCCGACGCGAGGCCCGAACCGCTCGTGGGCACCTACGGGCTCGAGGGTCCCGACGTCGTCACCGCCGACGAGCTCCTGGAACTGCTGGCCGGCGCCGGCGTAACGTCCGAGCACGTCGTCGGGGAGGAGGCGGCCGCGCGCCTGACCGCCTTGCTTGGGATCCCCGTCACGCGCGCGGCCGCCGACCTGTTCGCGATGCCGTCGAGGGCCGATGCGCCCGATGCCGCTGCCGCGCTCGGGGTTCCGCGCTCGCGGCTCGCCGACGGTATCCGCTCGACCCTGCAGCGAGCGGCTCGCGGGTAAGCTCGCCCGCGTCATGGGGGAGCTCGTCCGACTGGAGATGGATGACGGCGTCGGGGTGATCCGCCTCGACCGACCGCCCGCGAACGCGTTCGACCTAGCGATGGGCCTGGAGCTCCAGGAGGCGATCCGGAAGGCCGACTCGAACGGGGACGTGGGGGCGATCGTCATCCACGGAGGCCCGAAGTTGTTCGCGGCCGGCGCCGACATCAAGGCGATGGCCGAGTGGGGGCCCGAGGATGTGCGCCCCTCCGTCGACGCATTGGGCGACGCGTGTGACCTCCTGGAGAGGATCGGGAAGGTGTCGATCGCAGCGGTGACGGGCTTCGCCGTCGGCGGAGGGCTCGAGCTCGCCTTGGCTTGCGATCTCCGCTACCTCGCCGAGGGCGCGAAGGTCGGGCTGCCGGAGATTAGGATCGGGGTCATGCCGGGCGCCGGCGGGACCCAGCGGCTCGCCCGGCTCGCCGGGCTCGGCGTGACTCGCGACCTCGTGTACACGGGCAGGCAGGTCGACGCCAGTGAGGCGAAGGCCCTCGGTCTGGCCGAGCGGGTCGTGGCGGCCGAAGAGGTCCTCGAGACCGCCGTGCGGGACGCGAGGGAGTTCGCGAGGGGACCACGGCAAGCCCTCGCGGCAGCCAAGGCCGCGATCAGGGCCGCCGCTGAGACACCCGGCGAGGCCGGCATCAGGGTGGAGCGCGAGCTATTCGTGCAGCTCTTCGGCACCCTCGACCAGCGCGAGGGCATGCGCGCCTTCCTCGAGAAGCGCGAGCCACGTTTCGGCTCCTGACATCCGACCGTCACACTCCCGTAAGGCCGAGGAATGAACCTTTGCTGCACTCGGTTCGAATTGGGTGCGAGAGGCCCGACCCCGTTGTCTGCGAACCGGGCCCTCACGAAGGGGTGAGCCATATGTCAGAGGAGCGGTTCCGCGGCTCGGTCGTCCGGTCACTCCCGCGGCCGAATCGTCAGTTCCTGTCCGACCGTGTCTGTGCTCAGTCCGGATGCGGCACGAAGCTCTCCCGGTACAACAGGTGGAGCTACTGTTGGCAGCATGAGCCCGTTCACGCCTACATCCCGCGGGGGAAGCGAAGGAGCCGGAAGCAGGCCGCTTGATCTCACTCGGATCTCCTGCGGACGCTAACCGGTTCATCCCTGATTCAAGAGAGCCGCACGCAAACCCGATGTTGAAGGTGACCGCTCCCCCCGAGCGGCGGAACCCGCCGATGAAGACCACGGAACCTCCTGCGATGCGCCAGGGCGAGTGCCCGTACTGCGAGCGAAGCGTGCTCGTCTACGAGGAGCCGCCCCGCTGCCCCCTGTGCGCATGCCCTCTCGACGAAGACGTCATGCGTCCGTTCGACTTCTCCGCGGACCCGGCCGGGCAGCCAGCAACGGAAGACCCTCGCTAGACGATCTCGGCGCGGCGCCAGCCACGGGTGTCGTTCACCAAGGCGACCTCGTCCGCACTGAAGACCTCCTCGACGGTGACGACCCGCTCCGCGAGCGTCCCGTCATCGAGCGCCGCGGCGCGGCCCGTCCCCGGGAGCAGCCCACAGTTCAGGGGCGGTGTCCACCATCGACCGTCCAGGCGCACCGCCACGTTCGCGATCGTTGATTCCGTCACCTCACCTCGGAGGTTCGTCAAGACGACGTCCTCGACGTCGGGGTGCCGTGCCTTCGCCTCCTCGTATCGACGCCGGAGCGTCGTCTTGTGGAACAGCATCGGATCGGCCGGGTCGACGGGTTCCTCGGTGTCGAGGGCCACACGAACCGTGTCGGGGAAGGACGGGTACGTCGTGCTCGTGATGCGGAACCGACCCTGCCGGTCCAGCACGAGCCTGATCCGAACGGCTTCTTCTCGAGGCTTCCCCCCCTCGACCTCGAGCGCCTCCCTGAGCTCGCGCACATCCGCGGCGAACGCGAAGTACGCCGCGGACCCCAGCAGCCGCTCGAGATGCCGGTCGAGGTTGCGGATCCCCTCGCCCGGATCCGCTCGCATCGTCTCGAACAGCTCGAAGGGGGGCCTGCGAGCGGTCAGCAACCGCGCCTTTGCCACGACCTCTTCGTACTCGGACGCGGTTCGGGACTCCCAGGTGATCCCACCCCCAACCCCGTACTCGGCGGTGCCCGTCTCGCCGTCGACCACGACGGTCCGGATCCCGACGTTGAACCGCGCCGTGGGCACCCCTTGGCCCTGCGGCGCAAGGAACCCCACGGCGCCGCAGTAGGCGCCCCGAGGCAGATCCTCCAGCTCGGCGATGATGCCCATCGTGGCCACCTTGGGGGCGCCGGTGACCGATCCGCTCGGGAACAGTGCACCGAACACGTCGGGGAGTCCAACCGCGGGACGGAGCGTGCAGGAAACGGTCGACGTGAGCTGCCACACGGTCTCGAACCGCTCGGGCTCGAACACGTCTATCCAGCGCACCGTTCCGCTGCGCGCCACCCGCCCGAGGTCGTTGCGGAGCAGGTCGACGATCATCGCGTTCTCCGCGCGGTCCTTCACGGAGCTCGTCAGGCCGGCCCGGACGGCTTCGTCCTCCGCCGGCCATCGACCGCGAGGCGCCGTTCCTTTCATCGGTCGTGTGGTGAGCCGGCCGTCTTCGATCCGGATGAACAGCTCCGGCGAGGCCGACAGCACCCGGTACCTGCCGAGGTTCAGGTAAGCCGCGAAAGCCCCCCGCTGCGCGTAGCAGAGGTCTCGGTACAGGC
>Ga0247727_10010277_pt1 | contig 16628 bp, 18 predicted proteins | sample WisWelCaveWW1625_FD_202498 | JGI IMG/M metagenome (GOLD analysis project Ga0247727, IMG submission 202498) | Biofilm microbial communities from Wishing Well Cave, Virginia, United States - WW16-25 | ecosystem: Environmental > Aquatic > Deep subsurface > Groundwater > Cave microbial mat | place... | reverse complement strand
TACTGCGACTGCGTATCTGCTCGACCTGGTGAACGATTTCAGCGTTTGCCTCCTCGACGTACTGGGAAGTCAGCCTGCGGTGCCAAACGCTGAAATCGTTCGCCATTCCGGGCATCTCCGCAGTCTCACTACGGCGCTTCATGAATAATCCGGGCTAGCGGGCTTGCAATGGCCCCCGACGAAGATCTGAAAATTTGCACCCCTCTACATCAATGGGCGTTTGGGGGAGTGCCAAAGCTCCTCGCAGTGTTGTTTAGCTCGTCGCTTCGATGCTCCCCCAAACGCCCTTCTGGAGCGTCAGAACTTTCTCGAATTGAAGTTACGCTTCTCCGCGCCCCGATGAACCACCGTACAGGCAGCAAACAAGCTCCCACAGCCTCTGCTTGAGCAGCTCCTTGAAGCGGGGAGAGGCCAACACGTCGAGCTCGTCGGCTTCGAGAAATTCCCGGAGCTCTTCGTTGGAAATCGGAACGCTCGTTTCCCTCTCTCTAAGCATGGCTGGACTCGGTTTCGCTGCCAGCAGCTCCGAAGAAAAGCCGCTTGGTTCGGTACAAACTCGAGTGCACGGCGTCGTTCGAGCACTGTGTACGGACGGCGATCTCCTGAACCGGCAGAGGCTCCACGTGGCGCAGCCAGATGTTCAGCGTGTTCTTGGCGATACCGTACACCCAGAACGAAAACATCGACTGGCCGCGGAAGGTATCGATGCAGCGAAAGACGGCGGTGAAAGTCTCCTGAACGACCTCTTCGGCATCCGCCTGATTCCCGAGCCGCTGGTAGGCAAAGTGGTAGAGGCGGTGGAAGTACCGTTCGTAGAATTCGCTGAAATGAGCTCCGCTGCCGCGGCGAATTCGCTCGACCAGTTCGCCGTCTGGATCGAGGCTCCCACCCCGCAGCCGCTCCATTTGTTCCCGCGCCGTATCTCGGGTCAACGCGCAATCTCCCCCGCGCTGTCCCTTCCCAGGTACCTAGGTAGGTCAGAGCCAACTACTGTTTAGTAAGTGGTCGACAGCGACTAAAAGTGGCAACGCCGGCTTCCTGAGGGGTGTTTTCTCTACTTCGAGAAGAGGGTGTCGAGGCCCGGAGTATTGGCCAGCAGGACCTGCCGCATGCGGTAGAGGTTCGCCTTGATGGCGTCCTCTGATTTACCGAGCGTGGTAGCGATGATCTTGACCGACTGGCGCCGCAGGTGCCGCAAGTGGAAGATGCGGCGCTGCAGCGGCGTCAGATCTTTCGCGATCACCTCGGCGCAGCGCGAGAGCAGGCGCCGTGCTTCGATCGCGTTGTCGATCGGAACGGCTTCCTCTGCCACTTCGGGAGTACCCTCAGCATCGAAGGACTGGAAGTGAGGCCGCGCTTTCCGAAAGCACCGATTGACTGTGTTGCGCGTGATACCGAAGATCCAAACCAGAAGACTGGATTCGCCCTTGAACGAATGCAGCACGCGAAAGACGGTGGTGAAGACTTCCTGGGCCACGTCCTGTGCTTCTTCCGCATCGCGCAGGTATTTCATGGCGAAGCGGTAGACGCGATCGAAGTAGGTCTCGTACAAGAGATCAAAGTGCGCGCGACTGCCGGACAGAATCTGGGCGACGATTTCCTGGTCCGAGTTCCAGGGCTTATCCGCACGCGATTTTTGTTGCGCTCGTTGCAACAGCGACTCCTGCGTCCAGCGGCACGGGACCGCGACGAAAATCAGATCGGCCATTCCGCTTCCGAAAAGAGCTATCCGCAGTTCACAGGAGCAACAGCACAACAAGGAGCATGAACACGACAGCACGACGACGGAACCACCGCTTCGGCTTCAGCAACCTCTCTCCGGCAACTCCCTGCTCTTCGGTCTCAACGGGCGTCAACCGCTCAGTCGGCAGAAACAGCAAGCGCTGTGCCAGCAACAAATCAAGCGGCAGCTCCAGACGGAAAGTCTCCGCACGCGCGCAATTTTTCGGCCCAGGAAATTTCGCGCGGCTGCCCGCTGAGCAGAGCGACGGAGGAAGTCGCGTTCTCATTTCTGGAGAGCCGCATACAACGCCGCTGTACGTCTACGAGGTACAGCGCGCAATACAACGACATACGTTTTAAAGCCGGGTTTCGATTCCTTGCCTGTGAGCCGGTGGTATCGCTCCCACTGTCCAGGCCTTGCTTCGCGCTGCAAGAACAGCGCGTGAGACAAAACGCATTGCGTTCCGCCAACGCGCAACGTACCTGCAAAACGAACCGAGGCGGGGATGGCTACCAGTAGCTCCGTCCGCTGGTAGCCACCCCCGCCCGGGCAATTCGCACGCAAGTCCAGAGCCGAAGGCAAAGGCGGCTCCTACGCCCTGTCAGATTTCGCGAAATTTCAATGGAGAGAAACAGCTGGGGTTAAAGTTTACCGGGAACCACCCACCAGCGGCCGCTGCTGCGCTCCCAGCGGTCCTCGCGCGTGAGGATGGTCTCCCACCAGCGCAACGGCAGACCGTTGTCGCCTTTCAGGACGACGGTGACACGCGCGCGGCCCGGACCCTCGAACACAAACTCGACGACTTCCGTCGCCAGTGGCCGGTTTCTCTCGAAATGCGCATCGGCTAGAGCTTGAGCGAGATCGGCGTAGTAGTCGGAATAGGCCTGCTCGCTGCGAAAAAACCGGCGCAGACTGGAATCCTGAAACGTCGCGATGGCATTAAAGCGCCGGTTGGACATCAGGCTGTAGAACTCGCCGGTGCGCGCGTAAAAATCGCGCACGCCTTCGACTTCGACCTCGTCCACTCCGAACTCGGTGTCGGGTGCCGGCCTCGCTTCCGCAGCGTCGCCACCGAACGGCAACCACGCGCAGGCCGCGAGCAACCAACTCCCCGCACACACGAAGAGCAGCGCGCCCGATCGCTGCATCAGTGTTTCCGGCGCGCCGCGCGGCGGCGTCCTTCTGCGGCCAGTTCGACCGCCGCCTGGGCCGCCGCCAAGCGAGCCACGGGTACGCGAAAAGGCGAACAGGAGACGTAGTCGAAGCCCCCGCGCGCACAGAACTTGACGCTCTTGGGATCCCCGCCGTGTTCGCCGCAGATGCCCACTTTGAGCTGCGGACGCGTGCTGCGCCCCTTCTCGACCCCGAGACGCATCAGCTCGCCGATGCCCTCGACGTCGATGGAGACGAAGGGGTCATCCTCCAGGATTCCCGATTCGATGTATTCGGACAAAAACTTGCCGCTGTCGTCCCGCGAAAGAGCGTAGGTCATCTGCGTCAAGTCATTGGTTCCAAAAGAGAAGAAATCGGCGTGGCGAGCGATGGCGTCTGCCGTCAGCGCGGCGCGGGGAACTTCAATCATGGTGCCGATGGCGGGCCGCACGCGCAGCGAGGGGTGTACCGCCAACACCGCTCCCACTTCCTCCTCGACGAGCGCGCGCAGGCGCGCCAGCTCTTCGACATGCGCGATGAGCGGCACCATGATCTCCGGCAAAACCGAGACACCTTCCGCCGCCACCGCGCACGCGGCTTCGGCGATCGCCCGCGTCTGCATGCGGTAGATCTCCGGAAAGGTGATCCCCAGACGGCAGCCGCGATGACCGAGCATCGGGTTGAATTCGCGCAGCGCGTCGATCTTCGCGCGCACTTCAGCGGTGGAAACGGCGAGCGCCGCCGCCACTTCGCGGATCTCGGCGTCGACATGCGGCAAAAATTCGTGCAAGGGAGGATCCAACAGACGAATCGTGACGGGCAGACCGGCCATGGCACGAAAAATTTCCACGAAGTCGCCGCGCTGCATGGGGAGGAGTTTTTCCAGCGCGCGCTTCCGCTGCGCCTCGTGGCCTGCCAGGATCATCTCGCGCACGGCGAGGATGCGGCCGGGCTCGAAGAACATATGCTCGGTGCGGCAAAGGCCGATGCCTTCAGCACCAAACTGCCGCGCCACAGCCGCGTCGCCGGGCGTGTCGGCGTTGGTGCGCACGCGCAGCCTACGCACCTGATCAGCCCAGCGCATCAGCTCGGCGAAAGCGCCGCTCAATTCAGGTGTCACCGTCGGCACGCGCCCGCGCATCACCTCGCCCGTGCTGCCGTCAAGCGTGACGGCTTCTCCGAAGTGCACCACGTGCTCCCCGACGCGCATTTCCCCGGCGCGAATATCGATGCGCAGCGCGCCGCAACCAACCACACAGCACTTCCCCATGCCGCGTGCCACGACCGCTGCGTGGGAGGTCATCCCCCCGCGCGCCGTCAGAACCCCCTCGGCGGCGTGCATGCCGTGGATATCCTCCGGCGACGTCTCGAGGCGCACGAGAACCACCTTTTCGCCGGCGCGCGCGCGCGCTTCGGCCTCATCGGCGGAAAAGACGACGTTGCCCACGGCCGCCCCGGGCGAAGCCGGTAGACCGCGCGCGATCACCTGCTTCGGCGCGGCGGGGTCGATCGCGGGATGCAGCAAACGTTCCAAGGACGCCGGCTGAATACGCAACAGCGCCTCTTCGCGCCGAATCAAGCGCTCGTGCGTCATATCCACGGCGATTTGAACGCCCGCGCTCACCGTGCGTTTGCCGCTCCGCGTCTGCAGAATCCACAGCGCACCGCGCTCGATGGTGAACTCGACGTCCTGCATATCGCGGTAGTGCTTCTCGAGTTTCTGAAAAATGCGCACGAGCGCGCGGTAAATGCCGGGCATCTCCTGCTCGAGGGTCAGCAACTCGGCCTGCTCGGCGCTGCGACACGCACCGTTCAGGGGGTGCGGCGTGCGGATGCCCGCCACCACGTCCTCTCCTTGTGCGTCCAGTAGATACTCGCCGTAAATCACTTTCTCACCCGTCGAGGGATTGCGTGTGAAGGCGACGCCCGTGGCGCTGTCGTCGCCCATGTTGCCGAAGACCATGGCCTGGACGTTCACCGCCGTACCCCAGTGCTCGGGAACGTCGTGCAGCTTGCGGTAGCGCACGGCGCGCTCATTAGCCCACGAGCGAAAGACAGCCCCGATCGCGCCCCAGAGCTGCTCTTCCGGCCGTTGCGGAAAGGCTCGACCGGTGTGTTCTTCCACGATTTCGAGATATTCGTCGATCAAAACGCGCCAGTCTTCCGCGGAAAGATCCGTGTCCGAGCTGGCGCCGCAGCGCTCCTTCAGCGCCTCGAGCCGTTCCTCGAAGCACTCGTGCGGAACACCGAGCACGACGTCGCCGTACATCTGGATGAAGCGGCGGTAGCTATCGTAGGCGAAACGCGCGTCGGCGAGGCGGGCGAGTCCCTGAACCGTGCGATCGTTGAGCCCCAAATTCAGGACCGTATCCAGCATCCCCGGCATGGAAGCCGGCGCACCGGAACGCACCGAAACGAGCAACGGATGTTCTTCTCCGCCGAAACGGCGTCCCAGAATGCGTTCGACTTTGGCGAGGGCGGTGCGCACGTCCCGCTTGATCTCCGCAGAAAACTTCCCGCCGGAGCGGTTGTAGACGGCGCACAGCGACGTCGGCAGCGTGAAACCCGGCGGCACCGGCAGCGACAGCGGGGGGCGCGACATCTCCGCCAGGTTGGCGCCCTTGCCACCGAGCAATTCGCGCATGTCGCCGCGGCCGTCCGCGCGTCCCGCGCCGAAGCAATACACGTTGCGCGGCCGCGCGCCGCCCGCAGCCGCCCGGCGGCTGCGGAGCACCGGCTGCTTCTTTAACTTCCGCTTCGGCTTCGCCCGCTTCAATCCGCCGCCTCCATGCGCCCGCGCAGATAGTCAAGGAGCGCGTCGATACCGACGCGCTCCTGCCGCATTGAGTCCCGCTCGCGCACGGTGACCTTCGCGTCCGTCTGCGAATCGAAATCATAGGTCACGCAGTACGGCGTGCCGACTTCGTCCTGGCGCCGATAGCGCCGCCCGATGTTGCCGGAGTCGTCGTAGAAGACGTTCCAACGCGCGCGCAAACCGCGTTCGATGGCGCGCGCAGGCTCCGCCAACTTCTTGGAGAGCGGCAGCAGAGCTACTTTGATTGGCGCCACCGCCGCGTGCAAGCGCAGCACGACGCGCTCCTCCCCGCCCGGAATCGCTTCGACCGCGTAGGCATCGCACAGAAGCGCCAGACACAGGCGGTCGATGCCCACGGAGGTCTCAATCACCATGGGCGTGAAGTGCTGCTTGGTGGTTTCATCGGTCACGCCGAGATCGCGCCCGGCGAACTCGGCATGACGCGAGAGATCCCAGTCGCCGCGGTCGTGCACGCCTTCGATTTCCTGCCAGCCGAAGGGAAAGGCGTACTCGATATCGAGCGCCGCCTTGGCGTAGTGGGCCAGCTCATTCGGCGCGTGCGGGCGCACACGCAGGCGCTCTTCCGCAAAACCCAATTCACGGTGAAAACGCAGGCGCTCTGCGCGCCAATGTTCGAACCACTTTTCGCGCTCGCCGGGGTGCACGAAGTATTCGAGCTCCGCCTGCTCGAATTCACGCGAGCGGAAGGTGAAGTTGCGCGGGTTGATCTCGTTGCGGAAAGCCTTGCCGATTTGCGCAATGCCGAAGGGAATTTTCTGTCGCGCGGCCTCACGCACACGCTTGAAGTCGGTGAAGATCGATTGGCAGGTCTCCGCGCGCAGGTAAGCCGTACTGGCGACGTCCTCCGATGCACCCACGAAAGTTTTCAACATCAAATTAAAATGGCGCGCCTGCGTGAGATCGCACTCGGAAACTTGACGTTGTGCCGGCGCTTCAGGGCAGGGCACGTCGACCTGGTCCGCACGGAAACGGCGCTTGCAGGTGCGGCAATCGACCATGGGATCGGAGAAGTGCTCGACGTGTCCGGAGGCCTCCCAGGTCCGGGGATGCGCGATGATGGCGCTGTCGAGCCCTTCGACGTCGTCCCGCTCGCGCACCACTCGCTGCCACCAGTGCGCTTTCACATTGTTCTTGAGCTCGACGCCAAGCGGCCCGTAGTCCCAGAAGCCGTTGATACCGCCGTAAATTTCACTGCCCTGGAAGATAAAACCCCGGCGCGCGCACAGAGAAACCAGCTCCTCCATGGAAACCTGCGGGCTAGCCCGCATTTCTCACCAGGGCGCGTGGCGAGGCCGCGCAGATTCGCGGGATGGCGCGCGAATCTCGACCGAGGAAAGCGCAGGCGTAGTGGACACTACGCCGAGAACCCGCAGGGAGAGATCGCACGCAAGACCGCGGAGATGCGCGGCCGCAGTAGCGGCTTGGTGAGAAATGCGGGCTGACTTGGTTTTTAACTTCGCTCATTTGGGGGATCGTTCCCACGGCGTGTAGAGGCTCGCCAGTATTCCGTTTTCCAGCAGGGGGCGTCAAGCCCGCGCTGCAACGTCGCGAGCAACGGCTAGTGCGCCGTCGAGGAAACGCTCACTTTTGAGTTCGACGCCGAGATGGAAGTGGCGCAGTTGACGCAGCAGGACCTGGGCGGCGCCGACGTCCCGCGCGGATAGTTGCAAGCGGGCGAGTTGCGGCAGTGGCATGCGCAGGCTCTGAGCCAAAGCGCGCAGGGTTCCCAGACGCAGCGCAAAAAAATCCTCGCGCGGTTTTCGGCAGCGCGCGCACACTGGCCCGCCTTCGGCAATGGAAAACAAGACGCGCTCCCCCTCCGCGCCGCGCCGGCAGCGCACGCAGCACAAGAGTTCCGGACGCAGACCAAGGGCGGTGAGCGCCCGTAGCTCGAGCAAGACGCGCGCTTTCCCGTCCGGCTCCGAGCACTCCAAATTTGTGAGGCTTTGCACCGCGAAATGGTAGAGCGCACCAGTATCGCGCCCACCGCCTTCCCCCGGAGCGAGCCGGTCAAAGATCTCCACCAAGAAGCAGGCCAGAGCGAAACGCGCCGGGCGCGTGCGCAGTTCCGCGAAGGGTGTCACGAGCACCGCCTGTTCGAGACGTGCGAGGGTGTGTGGCCGGCGGCGGACGATTTGGATGCGGAGACGGTTCAAGACATCGAGCGTGCCCGGGAAACGCCGCGAACTGCGTTTGGCACCCTTGGCGATGGCCACGACGCGGCCGGCGTCCGGAGTGAGCAGATGCACAACGCGGTCTGATTCCCCGAAATCGACAGCGCGCAGCACCAAGGCCTCAGTTTTGTGCGGGATCACTTTCGGAAGGTAGCAGGGGCGGTTTCACTTCGATCGAATCCAGTGCGGCCAGCGGGGGTTCGCTCGCCGGTGAAGAAGGAGCGAGCAGGCCCCGCTCCGCCGCCAGGGCCCGCACGGCGTCGCGGCGGACTACAACTTCGCGGGGCCAACCGCCGGGCGGAGCACTCGCCTCGCCAGCCATGATTCCGTTCGCCAGCCACACCAAACCCCCAACCATCACTGACAAGAACACGCTCCACAGCAAGGCTTCGCGCAGCAGCCGACCGCGAGAGAGGCCGCTCCGATCAAATGGCAGCACGTTGCCGAAGCGCGCGACCGTATCGTCGGGATCGACGCCGAGCGCCTCGGCGACGGCGCGCGCGAAGCTGCGCGCCATGCCGTCTCCACAGACGTCGAAAGCACCTTGTTCGAGGCGCTCGAGAGAACGCAGGGGAATCCCGGTCTGCACCGCCAGCGCTTCAAGGATGATCCCTCGGCGGCGGCGCTCCGTGCGCAGGAAGGCACCTACGGAAATCGCTTCCGAATCCGATTGCGGAAGCTCTGTTCGCGCAGCGGGCGGCGCGTCCGGCGCACCGCTCGGCATAGCGCTCACTGAAGAAGCTTCAAGTACTCCGCTGATTTCTTGCCCCATTCGCTGTCGGCCCCTTGCTCCACGGAAGCCGAGAGATGCTCGAACGCGCGGGTGCGATTGCCGAGCGCCGTGTAAATCTCCGCCATGCGGTAGTTGGTCTCGGCCAGCGCGAAATCCCCTGGCTTAAGCTCCAGCACTCTTTGAAAGCGCGCCAGAGCCTCGAGGCGACGGCCTTCCTCCGCTTCCAGAATGCCGAGGTTGAGCAGCGCCGGCCAGTAGGTCGGCCGATATTCAACTGCTGTTTCCAGAGATTCGCGCGCCTCACCGTAGCGACCCAATTTGAACTGCGCCCAGCCTAGATTTGTGAGGGCGCGCCAGGGAGTGGGAAAGGTGGGCTCCTCGGCCAATTGTTTGGCGTGAGGGATCGCTTCCTCATAGCGCCCCGTTTGGAGATAGAGCGCAGCGAGATTAAAACGGGCTGACTGATGCTTGGGGTTCAGTTCCAGCGCCTGCCGCAAGTGGGTCTCCGCGTCTGCGGGAAGTTGCCTGCGGCGATACGCTTCGGCGATCACGTAATGAGCTTGCTCAAACTCCGGGTCGATCTCGAGCGCGCTCGTGAGCTCGCGAATCGCTAAGGCGTGGTTATCGTTGCGCAGGTGCTCAAGGCCGAGGTCGTAGTGGGAGCGGGCCTTTTTCTCCGCTTCGGCGTCGGATTTCCCCCTGCCGGTCGCACAACCAAATCCGATGAGCGCGAGCACCGCGAGCACCGCGGCACCGCCCTCTCGCCAACGCGTCGTTCCCAAATTCATTACTCCCTCCCCCGTGCCGGCGCGGCGCGCTACGCAACACCCCAGCCCGAATTATTCATGAAGCACCTACTGCGACTGCGTATCTGCCCGACCTGGCGAACGATTTCAAGATTCGGCTCCTCGACGTACTGGGAAGTCAGCCTCCGGCGCCGAATCTTGAAAACGTCCACCATTCCGGGCATCTCCGCGGTCTCGCTACGGCGCTTCATGAATAATCCGGGCTAGCCCCGGCGAAACTTCGTCAATACAGCACTCGGCCCCTGCGCAAAAACAGCGGCCCGTGGAGCACTGCTCTCCAACAGAGTGAGCCAAACGGATGTTCCCTGCGAAATCGCTGCCTCGCCACCCGGTGGGAGCTCGTCCTCATCAAAAACAAAGCCGAAACGCTCGCCGAAATACAACGCCGCCTTCAAGCAGCGCTCTAACTCCCCTTCACTGTGCGCGAGCGTGTCGCAGACGTAGAGCCGCGCGTGCGGCTCGCCTTCGACGTGCACGCACACACTGATCTGACGCCCGCCCCGCGGACTTCTGTGCACGGCGATGCTGGCCCGCGCTGCAGCCACTCCGCCGGCTTCGCGCGAGACCAACGGCTGATTGAGCGCGCGCCGCAGACCGCACAGCACACCAAGCTGCGGCAGCTCCGCGACTTCGCGCGGAAAAAACATGCTCAGGGTATCGGCCTAGACCTCCCCCCGCTTGAGCTACAGAGCCGCGCAAAATCGGCGCCAACACCCCGCTGCAGTCTGGCATCTTCCCCTCCGAGAACGCTTCGGGGAAGGTCGAAGCGACGAGCTAAATAACTCTGCGAGGAGCTTCGAACTTCCCCGAGGCGCTCTCCAGTACGCGAATCCGCGCAGCCTCGCCGACACAAGCGCCTAGCCCGGATTATTCATGAAGCGGAGCGTGTCAACGAGTTTGAGACAGCGACGTTTGGAATTTACTGTAGGACCTCCTCCCTGGTTTGACCGCCTGTCAGCGGTGGGTTGATCCACGCTGCCGTTGGCAAGGGCGGCGGCGTGGGAAGTTTTCGAACGAAGCGCTCGGGGTACCTTACGTACGCCTGAGCCAGGACGCGCTGGCGCTGTTGGCGCAGGGTTTCCGCACGGCCGTAGTGCACCGCCTCCGGCGTCATCCACCCGACGCTCGAGTGACAGTGTTCCGTGTTGTACCAGGAGAAGAAGTGCTGGCCGAAGGCCCGAGCGTCTTCGATGGAACCGAAGCGCTCGGGGAATTCCGGGCGGTACTTCAAGGTCTTGAACTGGCTCTCGGAGTACGGGTTGTCGTTCGAAACGTGCGGCCGGCTGTGCGTTTTCGTGACGCCGAGATCGGCCAAAAGCAGGGCCAGGGCCTTCGAGCGCATCGAGCTCCCGCGATCGGCGTGCAGCGTCAGTTGTCCTCTTTCGATTCCTTGCTTCGCACAGGTCTCCTGGACCAACCGCTCGGCCAAGGTCGCGCTCTCCCGATGGGCCACCATCCAACCGACGACGTAGCGGCTGAAGATGTCCAGAATCACGTACAAGGAGAAGTAAGTCCACTTCACCGGACCGAGCAACTTCGTAATGTCCCAAGACCAGACTTCGTTCGGCCGGGTCGCGAGCAGCTCGGGCTTCTGGTATTTCGGATGCCGCAACGGGTTGCGCCGCTCCCGAACTTCGCCGTGCGCGTGCAGCAAGCGGTACATGGTCCGGACCGAGCAGAGGTACGTTCCTTCGTCGAGCAGCGTGGCGTAAACCTGCGCGGGCGCCTGATCCACGAAACGTTCGCTGCGCAGCACGTCGAGTACCTGTTCTCGCTCCCGATGCGGTAGCGCACGGGGGGAGCGCCGCACGCGCGCTTCTCTCCGCGCGTGCGGCGCTCCCCTTCGGCGTCGCCGGTACCACGTGGCCCGTGAGACGGCCAGGGCCTCGCAGGCCGCGACCACTCCAACCTGCGTGGAGAGTTCTTCCGCCGCTTTCAAGAGTCGCTCCCGCCGCTCTCCGGCGGATTCAACGGAATCTCCAAGAGCGCAGAGGCTTTTTTTTGAATGTCCAATAACAGCTCTGCCCGCTGCAGCTTCTGCTTCAATTGCTGGTTCTCGCGCAACAACCGCTGCTTTTCTTGCAGCAGCGAATGCCGATCCGACCCTTCCCGACCTCGCCGCTTCGGCAACAACCCCAACTTCATCTGCTGCCGCCAATGCGACAGGTGAGAGGCGTACAACCCCTCCCGCCGCAGCAACGACCCGATCTCCCCGGGTTTCGTGCAGCGCTCCGCTTCGCGCACGATGGTAGTGGGTCAGTTTCAAAATCGTAGCCCTTGAAATCCCCGCCGGAACTGTCACGCTGAGGGCATGCCTAAGCGCTCAAGAAAGGGGCCGTTCGACCCCAACCAGCTCGCGGCGCAGATCGTAGCCGAGGCCACGGGCGAAGAACCCCGGAAGTCAGAGAAGAGCCCGGCTACGGACATAAGTGACCCGCCACGAAAAAGGCGAGTTCTCAAGCGACGGAAGAATCGGACTTCACGGCGTACTTAGTTCTTCCTGTCTTGTGCGTTCGATCATTCGCTTTACGGCAGAGTTAGCATTGATGTAGACGAGTTCGATCTCCGGATGCTGTCTAGCAAAGACACGGAAAACCTCATCTGCAAAACCCTGCCCTACAAGTTCAACATCAGAGAAGTTTAACACCACAGTTTTGAATAGCTCAACCCTCGCCAGCAGTCGCTTCGCTTGTGACCTAGAAATCAGGTTGTCGTCACCGTATCGAGCCAACTTCACAGGCACAACCGTTTTTGTGAAGCCTGGAATTTCGTCTTGGTCACCTGAAGTGTACTGATCGAATATCTTATTCAGCTTCCTTGCGCTGTGATTGTTGAGTTTCATGAATACGAAGGTGCCGCGCATTTCCCTGTTCTCAAGTATCCAATCTTCTTCCGATCCAAATTTGTGGGTAAAAAAGACCCCTTCGGAGAGGATGTCAAAGGAGTCGAAGACGCGAGACGTGAAGAAAATTCCTTCTCCTGTATGCCGCTTGGGATCGGTCGTCAGCTTTCCCTTTGCCAGCTCAAGCACCGAATGGCGTGGATCGAGTAGACCCAAGGCATTCTGAATCTTCTTGAAGATTCCGATGCCGTTGTCGGAAATCATCATTTCGGTCGCGGTAGCAGTTTTTTTAATCTTCACGCGAATGATCGACCCATCAGAATGGTCAAGAGCGTTGTTGAACATCTCCGTAAATCCGTAATGCCAAATATTTTGTACATTACCTGGTAGCGCTCCGAGCACGAGTTTGACGTCTCGGGACCACGCGACGTCTTCTGCCATCTCTGGCGAGATTGGAAAAGTCTGTTCCCATTCGGAAAGCTCAGCAAGTCGATAGGTTCGACCCCGGGCGTTTCCTGACCAACGTAGGGCTCCTTCTTTTACAAGCCGACGCAAGTGCTTGTTGACTGCCTGCCGCGTAATACCAAACTTCGCTGACGTCGCTCTGCTTACATCTGCCGGAGACTTCTCGACTTGCTCTAGGATATATCGCCGGACCTCCTCGCCGCGCCTACGGATACCAGTCAATCTTACCCCCTAAAATGTCAACCTTACGTGTTTATATTGGAAATCTTATTGGATAGGATTGTCAACTATAGAGGCTGGATTGTCAACCTTATTCGAGGAGTCATCGTGAATAAAATGAGTGTCAAGCGCAGAACGCAGGTTATAGCCTGTCTCGTGGAAGGCAATTCTGTGCGAGCAACTTGCCGCATGACCGGGACAGCGAAGGGCACCGTGCTCAAGCTGCTGGCCGATCTCGGTCAAGCCTGCCGCGAGTACCAGGACCGCGTATTGCGCGAACTTCCCTGTAAGCGCGTGCAGTGCGATGAAATCTGGAGCTTCTGCTACGCCAAGGGGAAGAACGTCCCCGAGGATTTGCGCGGCCAGTTCGGTTACGGCGACGTGTGGACGTGGACGGCGATTTGCGCCGACACGAAATTAGTTCCGTCCTGGTGCATCGGTTCACGCGATGCCGGCACGGCCTACGTGTTCATTCACGACCTTGCGAGCCGTCTGGGGGAGCGCGTCCAGCTCACGACAGACGGGCACAAGGCTTACCTCGCGGCCATCGAAGACGCCTTTGGCGCGGACGTGGACTACGCCATGCTGGTGAAGCTTTATGGTGGCGATCCTCGCGACGAAGCGCGTTATAGCCCGGCTGCTTGCCTCGGTTGCCGCCGCGATAGCATCTCAGGCGATCCCGACCCCGCGCACGTTTCTACCAGCTACGCGGAGCGCCAGAACCTCACTATGCGAATGAGCATGAGGCGCTTTACCCGGCTCACCAATGCTTTCTCAAAGAAGGTCGAAAACCTGGAGCACGCCGTAAGCCTTCACTTCATGCACTACAATTTTGCCCGCGTTCACCAAACCCTGCGGGTTACGCCAGCGATGGAGGCGGGAATTACCGATCATGTCTGGAGCTTGGAGGAGATTGTTGGGCTGCTCGGTTCAAAATGACCCACTACCCGCACGATGCGCGCCTTGTACTCCATGGGAAACCGGCGCCGTGTGGCCTGCTCGGAAACCTCGGGGTCGGGAATCAACCCCTCCCTGCACGCCGTTCTTGCGGGGCGGGAGGCCCCTCCGCTCCGCTCCGGGGCCTCCCGCCCCGCAAACCGATCCAACTCCGATGCCATGCCTTCCTCACCTTCAACACCCTCTACACTAATTCAGAGCCAAAAAAGTGTCTCAAGGTTATTGGCACGGAGGGAAGCGCGGGTAGAACCACTCACAAAACTAACAGTTGCAATCCAACGTCGGCTCTGAGAGAACATGTCTCTTATGCAGCGATGGCGACCGCAACTAGCCCGCATTTCTCACCACGCTGCTGCTGCAATCGCGCGTCTCCGAGGCCCTGTAACGCACCCCGGTGAGAAATGCGGGCTAGAACCGATCATGGCTTTCTGTTTTGTTCTCGCAAGCCTCGCCTGCGAAGTTGCGAATATGGAACCCAAGCTGCACTCTGTCCAACCGCGGCAGGTATCGTGTTTTGGATATGAACAAGTCGTACTCTCGGGCAGTGAACTCCCTGCTGCGGGAACCAACGTCTCTGTAGGCGGAATCCCGGCTCTCATCGATCACAGCACGAGCTCACGAGAATTACGCGTCACACTTCAGGGCTGCCCAAAGCCCGGCCCCGTCGAAATCACCCTCACCACTCCAAACGCCGTGGCCACGCTGCCAGCGGGAAGCGAAGCCGGTTTGATCTACAAGCCGCCCGTCGACCCCGTGATTTTTCGAAAAATGCTGAGTCTCGGTGCAAGCTTTAGCTTTGGTATCCAAAGCCTTTCCGCCACCGCCGGCTATCAACTCGACGCCGCCGGCAAATTCCAATTCCTGGGAGGCATGTTGATGTCGCCCGGAGCCAGCGTGGCGCGCCAAGCCGGTGCCGCCTTTCCCCAGGCACTTTCGCTCCGCGAAGGTTTCCCGGGTTGGCTCGAGGCAAAGCACGTCGCTATAGCGAACTTCATAGAGCCAGAGGTTCCCAACGGCTCAGGTCCGCTGGGTGAGCGATTCACCCACCCCTGGACGGGTCAGTCGATCTGGAAGCCGGGGGGGGAGATTTTCAATCCCGCTGAGGACTTTCCGAAGATCGATGATTTGGAAGAGCTCGACCGCATCTTTAAAAGCAAATTGGGCGTGGATACGTTCGGGTTCTTGGGCGGAAAAATCGGGGTTTTGCGCCTTTCCCCCGAAACCCTGGTTCGGAATTTCGCCATCCCATCCGGGCAATTGCTGGCCACCCTCCACGGAGCCGCAAGCGGTTTGTCCTTGCTCGGTTGGCTCTCCATTGCCCCGCAAGTTTCAGCGCTGAATCCAGGCGAAAATCCCAACGCCTCGACCATTCTGGGAGTCGAAGTTTCCAAGAGCCCCGTGAGGCAAGCCACAGAACTCGACCCCAGCCTCATCATCAGCGCAGATTTGTTCGGAAACGACGTACTCTCCAATCACCCGCGCGACGACGTATTGAAAGCGCACCTTCTGTTGCTACTGCTCGATCTCGCGACTTCCGAATGGATTCAAGATCCAACCCATCCTTCACAAGCTCTGGGGATTCCCTATCTCGACCTCAGCAACCAGCCGATCCGGCACGACGATGCTTCTATTCACTGGTCTCCCTATAAGGGAGATCTCAACGCGGTCCGCGACCCGACTCTGCGCCTCGCGCTCGAAGCCCTGCTGGCCCACTACAGGACGAATATCCCTGGTTTCTCTGAACATTTCGCAAAGCGAGAAGCCTGGAGCATCGGCTGGGAAACGGACAAGCATCGCGTGGTCGATTTTAGCCGGCTTCAGATCGGCCAGTTCCGGCTCGCCGGCGTGGAACAAGACGACAAAAACCGCGACGGCTGGGTCGACGCCGATGAGCTGCTGGCGGATGAGCAGCAGGCGGACCGCACGCGCCTGCGGCGTATTTTCTTAAACGATCCCGATCCGTACGACAATCCAGAAGCCGTCATCGTTCCCGAGCTTTGGAACGTGAGAGTTTTCCCGAGTGGCGATGGTTCTTCAGAAGATCAAAAGAAAGCCACGCTTTACAACGGCTACTTGAAAGAAATCGCGGCTGCGATCAATGACGCCGCGGGGCGCGAGGTGATCTTAGTTACGCCGATGGTTGAACGCCTGCAGCACTGGATTCAAGAAGACCCCGATTGCGGAGGATCACCGCAGTTCACCGATTTCAACGGCGACGGCAGGGCCGATGTCTTCTTTCGCCATTTCGGAGGCTTTTTCAGCCTCGATGGACACCACCCCAGCAACACCGGTTATGCCTTCATCGCCAACGCCATCATCGAGACCTTGAATGATCACTTTTACAACGGCTCACCCGTGGTTCCACTCGTCAATTTGCGGGAAGTCTGGCAGCAAGATTACCTCGCGGCCCAGCGCTTTACGGACCCACGGCTCCACGAGTGGGCGGAAGAACACTACACAGCACCTTGTGAATAATTATGACGCTCGACGTCCCCGACTCACCCCTCAGAGTGATCGCGGACCGGCTGCAATTGTGTCAGGTCTTGACCAGTCTGGTGAACAATGCGGCCGAGGCCATCGGAACCACGACGCCCGGCATCATCTCGGTTTCCACCGAACAATTGCAGGCGGATCGCGAGCTGCTCGACGCCAGCGAAGGCCTTCCGAACCTGCCGGAGGGAACCTACGCCTCCCTGCGCGTGGTGGATAACGGCAGCGGCA
>Ga0247727_10010276_pt1 | contig 16630 bp, 16 predicted proteins | sample WisWelCaveWW1625_FD_202498 | JGI IMG/M metagenome (GOLD analysis project Ga0247727, IMG submission 202498) | Biofilm microbial communities from Wishing Well Cave, Virginia, United States - WW16-25 | ecosystem: Environmental > Aquatic > Deep subsurface > Groundwater > Cave microbial mat | place... | reverse complement strand
CTTTCGTAAAGAGGAGAAACCGAATCGTGAGCCTCGTGGCGAAAATAATATACTCATATCGCCCACCCGCCCGCAAGGATAACATTTTGTTTTTTGGCTTTTCGGACAGCCTGTGAAGCATCAGGCTACGAGATGAAAGCCTTCTAAAGATGGCTAATACTACCCATTGGGCGGCAGCCAACTTCATTTGGCTTGCATCTCCTAGCCTGATGATTCATCATCAGGCGACGGTCGGCGATATCACCAGCGCAAAATTCAGGTTCTATTCGTTGGGAATTTTTTCGCCGGTTCGAGGTGAAGCTTTTGGAATAGTCATATTAATCTGAACTCGCATGCAAAGAATAAAACAAACCATTCTCACTCTGCTAACGCTGATCAACCTTCAGCACGCTCATTCAGTTTCGGCGCAAGAGTATGACCTCGTCATCTTGAACGGCAAAGTCATGGACCCGGAATCGCAACTCGAAGCCGTGCGCAATATCGGCATCACCAACGGCGCGATTCAAGCGATCAGTATCGATGCCTTGCGCGGCCGCACGACGATTGATGCGAAGGGCTTGATCGTCGCGCCGGGCTTTATCGACCTGCACATGCACGACATGAACGACGAGCACCATCGCGCGCAAATCATGGATGGCGTGACCACCGCGCTGGACCTTGAAATCGGAACGGCAGACATTGAGCAATGGTATGCCGAGCGCTAGGGGAAGATGCTGCTCAACTATGGCGTGAGCATCGGCCACGTTCCAGCGCGCATGCGTGTGATGAACGACCCAGGCACGTTTGTGCCCAGCGGCGAGGCCGCGCACCGCGCCGCTTCCGATGAAGAGATTGAAGAACTCAAACGGCGCATTGAGTATGGCTTGCAACTCGGCGCAGTGGCCGTTGGCTTCGGCATCAATTACACGGCCGCAGCCTCGCATTGGGAGATTCTCGAAATGTTTCGCGTGGCCGCAAAGTTCAACGCTTCGTGTCACGTGCATTTGCGCTACGGCGGCATCAAAGAGCCGATGAATGGCATTCATGCGCTCGAAGAAGCCATTGCCGCGGCCGCGCTCACCGGCGCGCCGCTGCACATGGTTCACGTTTCCAGCACGGGATTGCGCGACACGCCGAAGCTTTTGCAGATGATCGAAGAGGCGCGCGCACGCGGCATGGACGTAACCACCGAATGTTATCCCTATACCGCCGGCATGACGAGCCTCGAATCTGCGATCTTCAATGAAGGCTGGCAAGAGGCCATGGGCATCACTTACAAAGATTTGATGTGGGTTGCGACCGGTGAGCGGCTCACTGCGGAAAGCTTTGCGCGCTATCGCAAGGCCGGCGGACTGGTTGCGGTCTTCAGTATTCCCGAAGAGGTGGCGAAAAACGCGGTCGCGCACACGCTCACTATGATTGCGAGCGACGGTCTTTTGCAAAACGGCAAAGGCCACCCTCGCGCTGCGGGTACGTACGCGCGCGTGTTGGGCCGCTTCGTGCGTGAGGCAAAGTCGATGACATTGATGGACGCGCTGCGCAAGATGACGCTGATGCCCACGCAACGTTTGGAAAACCGTGTCGCGATGATGAAGCACAAAGGCCGCATTCGCATCGGCGCCGATGCCGATTTGACCATCTTCGATCCCGAGCGTATCATCGATCGCGCGACCTTTGAAGAGCCAGGAAAATATTCGGAAGGCATTGTGTACGTTCTCGTCAATGGGCGCTTGGTTGTGAAAGACGGGAAGTTGCAAAGCGGTGTGTGGCCAGGGCGGGCGATTCGGGCGGAGAGGCAGTGATTGAAATAGTGGAACACTACAAGCAATGAATTAAAAAATGCCAATCGAAACTCCGAAAATTTTCATTAGCCATTCCTGGGACAACAAGTTCTTGGTGCGGCGCTTGGAAGCAGAGCTCAAAGCAGCCGGCGCCGAGGTGTGGGTCGATCATGCCGGCGTGCGCGGCGGCGACAATCTCCCCAAGGAAATCAGTGCGGCCCTGGCTTGGTGCAATACAGTGGTTTTGGTTTGGTCCCAATCCGCTGCGCAATCTCATTGGGTGGAATTGGAATGGACCAACGCCATCGCGCTCCGCAAGCTCGTCATCCCTTGCCGAGTGGATAAAACTGCGCTGCCGGCGCTGTTAGCCAATCTGCTTTATCTCGATTTCACTGAGGTTGAAAAGGGCCTCACGCAATTGCGCGAGGCCGTGCAGCTTGCGCAAAAGCCAATTACCAACACGCCCACCAGCAACATCGAACGGGTCGCGCGCTTTCTCCGATTTGAATTAGCTGGCGATCTGCCCGCAATTTGGAATGTTCCCCATCTTCGCAATCGCAATTTCACTGGTCGCAGCCAATTGCTCGCTGATCTGCGGCAGGCGCTCACTGCCGAGAAAGCTGCGGCTTTGACTCAGACGCAGGCGATTCATGGTTTGGGCGGCGTGGGCAAAACGCAACTCGCGCTGGAATATGCCTATCGCTATGCGGCAGATTATAGCCTGGTTTGGTGGCTCCGCTCCGAAGAGCCGGCGATCTTGGCCGCAGATTACGCCAGCCTTGCCACGGCTTTGGACTTGCCGGAGAAGGATGCGCAAGACCAGAGTGAGATCATCAAAGCCGTGCGGCGCTGGCTCGATCATCACAGCGGCTGGCTGCTGATTTTTGACAATGCCAGTGAGGCGCAAGCTTTGCTTTCTTATCTGCCGCAAGCTCCCACCGGACATGTGATCATCACCTCGCGCGCTCCGCATTGGAAGGGCGTAGCCAATCCTTTAAAAGTGCCGGTGTGGCCGCGAGAAGAATCCGTGGCGTTTCTCATACGCCGAACTGGAGCGCAAAGTGAAGCAATGGCGGATGCAGTAGCAGAAGCTTTGGGTGATTTGCCTTTGGCTTTGGAACAAGCCGCAGCATACGTTGAAGCCACAGGCATCGCTTGGGCCGATTATTTGGATTTGTTCCGCCAATATCGCGCCGACTTGCTCAAAGAGCACAAGCCGTTGGCTTATGATGCCACTGTGGCGACCACCTGGGAAATTTCATTTCAGAAGATCAAAGCCGAAGCGCCGACGGCAGTGGAACTGCTCAATGCCTTGGCGTTTCTCGCGCCAGACGACATTCCACGCTCGCTCTTGATTGAAGGCCGCGAATATCTGCCCGAGCCTCTTGCCCAAGCTCTCGCTCAACCTTTGGTCGTGAACAAAGCCATTGCCAGCCTCGTGCGTTATTCGCTGATTGAAGCGACCAACGAGACCTTATCGCTGCATCGTTTGGTACAGGCGGTGACGCGGGATCGTATGCCAGAGGAAGTGAAAAAGACGTGGGCGGCTGCCGTGGTTAAATTGCTAGTGAAGGCTTTTCCGTTTAACAGCGATGATGTACGCTTTTGGCCGACGTGTCAAAGCTTATTGCCGCATGCATTGACAGTGGCTGAACATGCGGAAAAGTACGGCATGGAGCTGGAGAAAGTGGCAGGACTATTTAACCAAACAGGAGGATATCTTTATTCACGCGCACAATATAACGCAAGCGAGCCGCTCCTTCGTCACGCGTTAGAGATTTACGAGAGGCATATTGGGTCAGATCATCCAGATACTGCACTGAGTTTGAACAACTTGGCGTTATTGCTGGAAGCTCAGGGTGAATATGCTGCTGCCGAACCACTGTACCGTCGCTCGTTGGAGATTAGTGAAAAGAGGCTTGGATCAAACCACATCGAAACTGCACAGAGGTTGAACAATTTAGCGGGATTGCTTCGTGCTCAGGGCCAGTATGCCACAGCGGAGCCACTTTATCGCCGCGCGTTGGAGATTAAAGAAAAACAATTGGAGCCGGACCATCCTTCTGTCGCCACGGCATTGAATAACCTAGCAGGATTACTTCGTGCTCAGGGTGAATCTACCGTTGTAGAATCGCTCTATCACCGTGCGTTGGAGATTTGGGAGAAGCAACTAGGACGAGAGCATCCGCAGGTTGCCACTGGACTGAACAACCTAGCGGAATTGTATCGTGCAAAAGGCGAATACGCTGCTGCCGAGCCGCTATATCGCCGCGCGATCACGATCAGAGAAAAACAACAAGGGTCGGATCATCCCGAACTTGCCATCAATTTGAATAACTTGGCATTATTGCTGAAAGCTCAAGGAGAATATGTCGCTGCTGAGTCTCTCTTTCGCCGTGCGTTAGAAATCAAGGAGAAACATCTTACCTCCGATCATCCTTCGGTAGCCATCGGTTTGAACAATTTAGCATTATCGTTGGAAGCTCAAGGTCAATATACGGTCGCCGAGCCGCTCTATCGCAGGGCAATTGCGATTCTTGAAAAAACATTCGGCCCGGAGCATCCTCGTACAAAAACAACACGAGAAAATTTAGAGAATCTTCTCTCGAACGTTCGCGAAAGTAACGCTGGCTAGCGCGCCACCGTTGCGCAAGTGAAGTCCGACTTGGGCGCAACGAGTCTTCAAATCTTGCAAAGCCGTGTCGCCCAAGTCGGACTTCGCTCGATGTCTGTGTTCTGTCCGAAACGACGAGGGAACCATGAACCGCCGCATGCGATTTGTCACCGGTCAAATGTATCACTTGTACAATCGCGGCAATCGCAAAGCCGAGGTTTTCCACGACCGGCAAGATTATCTGCACTTTCTGCGGCAATTGCGCGAGTATCAGCAAAAGCATCCGGTCACGCTCATCGCTTACTGTTTGATGCCCAATCATTATCACCTGCTCGTGCGACAAGATGGCGACGGCGCGATTTCCGACATGATGCAAGCGTTTGGCACAAGCTTGAGCAAATCCTATAACCAGAAGTATCAAACCGTCGGCGCGCTTTTTCAAGGCAAGTTCCGCGATGAGCACGTCGGCCATACCGGTTATTTGATGCACCTGGCCCGCTATTTACATCGCAACCCGGTTAAAGCGCATTTGTGTCGCGCGCCGGAAGATTGGGAGTTTTCGAACTATCGTGATGTTCTGGGTTTGCGTCACGGCAAGCTCTGTGATTTTTCAACGGTGCTGGCATGTTTTGCCAATGAAGTCAAAATCTATCGCGAATATGTTTTGGATCCTTTGGCCGATGAGTGGGGGCCGCGATTGATGAAGAAAATTCGGGAAGCTTTAAACCGTCACAAGTGAACACCGCAAGTGAAGTCCGACTTGGGCGCAACGGGCTTTTGAGTTTTACAAAAATCGTTTTGCTCAAGTCGGACTTCGCCTAACGTGTAAGAAGGTCAACCGCCATGCTCAAAGCCGTGCCGAACAGTTGGCTCTCATGGAACTTCACGATCTTCGATGAAGCGACTCCCATTGCCAAGATCGATCTTGCCTGGGCGCGAGAAGCCGGCGAATTGAATATCGGCAACACAGCCTATAAAATGTATCGCGAAGGTTTATTCAATGGCGCCTTCATCATTCAAACCGGTGAGAGCGTGCTGGCGCGGGCGGAAAAACCGAGTGCGCTGCGCCGGTCATTCAAAGTGGAATACAACAATAAGCATTACATTCTTGAGGCGGCCTCGGCATTTGGAAGGAAGTTCGTCTTGCGCGAAGGCGAGCGCGTTGTCGGTTCGGTGTATCCGGAGCATGTGTTTACAAGAAAAGCGATCATCGATCTTCCGCCAGGAATCGCTTTGCCGGTCAAAATATTTCTAACCTGGCTGACTATCATTCTGTGGAAACGTCAAGCAAGTGCGGCAAATTGAGAATGAAAACACTTCAGGTTTTTTCCAGCAAAGCGGATTAACCTAGAACTAAACCGCAATCATCCCAAGCATCGGCCAACCATTCACAAATCAAAAGAGGAGGAGTGATGATGTTGAAACCCGTTGCACGCGCCGTGGCTTCTTTACAAGGCGAAGAAGCCGTGGTCGAAACAATTGCGCCGCGCTGTGAATCGTTTTACGGAAGGAGGTTGTCATGACCGGTTTAGATGCGCTGTGGCTACCCATCTTGCTGTCTGCTGTGTTCGTCTTCCTCGTGAGCTCCGTTATTCACATGGTGTTGCCATGGCACAAGAGCGATTATCCCAAAATGCCGAACGAAGACAAAGTAATGGACGCGCTGCGTTCGTTCGCAATTCCGCCGGGCGATTACATGGTTCCTCGCGCTGCGAGCATGAAGGACATGAGCTCGCCGGAATTTATGGAGAAGCTGAAAAAAGGTCCGGTGATGATCGTCACGGTGTTGCCGAACGGCCCGGCTTCGATGGGGAAGAATCTCGCACTCTGGTTTCTTTATTCCGTTGTTATCGGATTTCTCGCTGCATACGTTGCCGGACGCGCGGTAGCCCCCGGCGAGCCGTATCTTCACGTGTTCCGGTATGCCGGCACCACCGCGTTCATCGCATATGCGGTCGCACTTTGGCAAACGTCGATCTGGTATCATCGCTCGTGGATCACGACGATCAAAGTCACGATCGATGGCTTGATCTACGCGCTCGTGACCGCAGGCACGTTTGGATGGCTGTGGCCGAAGCCATAATAAGGTGCAAGACGGATTTGAACCGCGAATCAACGCTAAGAGCCGCTAATTTTTCATTCGCGTGCTTTCGCGTTCATTCGCGGTTGTCTCTTGTTTGATGCGGCTCCGCGTTATGAGATTCTTTTATTGGAGATGGAAAATGAAAGTACCGATGATCTTCCTCGTGCTCGCGAGTTGCGCAATCGCGCAAGAGCTGCCTTCGCGTTGGGATGAGCTCACTGCGAGTGATTGGCCGAAGGCAATGGAGCAATCGGCTGCCACATGCATTCTGCCCATCGGCATTTTAGAAAAGCATGGGCCGCATGCGCCGCTCGGTTCCGATCTCATTCACGTGCGCGAATGGGCGGCACGGGCAACGAAGAAAGAATACGCCGTGGTCTTTCCGGATTATTTTTATGGGCAGATTTATGAAGCGAAGCATCAGCCCGGCACGTTTGCCCTGCCCAGCAAACTCGTGTGGGAGTTGCTTGAGGCCACGTGCGAGGAAATCGCGCGCAACGGCTTCAAAAAAATTGTGATCGTCAACGGGCACGGCGGCAACCCGAATTTGCTGCGTTATTTCGTGCAAGCGCAGCTCGAACGCCGCCGCGATTACGTCGTATATTTTTTTGATCCGGTCTCGGATGCGGAGTTGAACGAGAAGGCCGGCAAGATGCGCAAGTCGGACGCGGCGAATGACATGCACGCGGGCGAGCGCGAAACTTCCACGCTGCTTTATTTGCGGCCCGATCTCGTGCACATGGAGCGCGCCACAGAGGAGTCGGGCGCGAATCAAAAGCGACTCTCGCTTCCGAATCTCTACACAGGAATTTGGTGGTATGCCGGTTTCCCGAATCACTATGCCGGTGAAGGCGCGACCGCCACACGCGAGTTGGGAGAGTTGCTCACCGAGCATCGCATTGAAGCGCTCGTCAAAGCCCTGCGCGTGGTGAAAGCGGACGCCAAAACGCTGGAGCTGCAAAACGAGTTTTTCGATCGGGTGAAAGAATGAGTTGAGTGCAGATGATTCTGTTTGGAAAAGCTTTTGCGAAAACTTGGCAACGAGCACTACGATTCTAAACCGTTGCCCCCTCAGAATTGTCATTCAGAAGGGATCCTTTTTAGCACTTGGTACAAAACCAAAATAGACTTTATCACCAGCGCTTAAAAAGATTCCTTCTGAATGACATGTTTTTTTGGGGGGGCTGCACTCGACGACCAAAACAAATCACTGCGAGCATTTTTTGCTTCGAACTCCCTCCTGCCAATGAAGATTTCCTCCAAGCTTGCGACGGCGCGCTGCGCATAAATTCGCACCAAGCCCGGCGAAACTCCCGGCGCGGCGGAGACGATCAAAATATATCCACGCCCAATGCGATGCAGCCAGAGGCGTTGCTCCGCGCCTTCTTCGAAACATGAGTGGAAAGGTTTGTTCTCGCCCAACCAGCGCGCAATCTTTTCTGAGGCCGTCATTTGGTTGGCCGCAGCGGTCGTGATTCTCAGCACATGCTCATGCTGCAACGCGGTGTGATAGGAACGTTGATATTGCGCCAACAGCGCGCCGGAACGATCACAAAAAAACGCCCACTCCAATTCTGCGCGCATGACGATGCGCTGCAAAATGCTCAACACTCTTTGCAAGCCCAACGGCGAGAGCGCGCCGCGTGAATCATTGGCGGGAAGCAAAGCGCGCGCGCGGCCCATTTTGAAAACAAACTCCGGCTCGGCAATATCAAACGCGATCCAAGTTTCCGGCGCAGCTTCGCGCGAGTGGATTTGCGGCCGCGGTTCGTGACGGCGCTTCCATAAGCTTGCGATTCTTTGCTCGGCCTCAGCCCAACATCTTGCCATACGCCGTGGCTTCATGAAAAGCCACGAAGGCAAAACTTGATGCCCGGTTGCCACATACCAAAAAAGACATAACCCCAACGCCCCGGTGATGAAATTCGCGGACCACATCGACAACAGGGCGATAAAATTCTACGATCCGACAACGTTTCGCCGCCGATGAGAAACGCCCAATAGAGCAGAAAGAATCCCAAGCTCAGACTGGCGCTCGCCGCGGCGCCGCGACGTTTCGCCCATGCGCCGAGCGGCGCGCCGATCAACACGAACACGAGACACGCGCTCGCGATCGCGTATTTTTTGTGAATCTCCACCAGCAAGCTTTGAATGAAACGTTCGCCTTCTTCATACGCCAGCCGCTTTTGCTCGGTGAGAGGATGAGGCTCAGGACGCCGCGCTAAAATCTGTTGGAGTTGTTCGCGCCTGCGGGCTTGCCGGACTTTCTCCGCCTCGATCTCTTGCCACATTTGGCGCGTGCTCTTTTCGCGATCATTGCGCGGCTCTTCAGAATGGCGTTGCGGAAACAGGGCCTCGGCCTCGAGGGACAAAGAGTGTTTGGTAAAAACCAGGCGATGAAACTCTCCGCTTTTCTGATGATCGATCTCTTGAACCTCGCCGTTGAAAAGGGTCAGTAGAAATTTTCCGGTTTCCGGCTGAGGCGTAATCACGCCGTGCTGCGCCGAGATGGTGCGTCGAATTTCGGGACGGCTGTTGTCATCGATCAACAATTGCGTTGCCCTCGTCACGCCTGCGCTGTCTTCTAATTGTTGCGCGAGCACGGCATGATGAGGAAACTCTCGAAACCAAACGCCGGGTTCGAGGCGGACGCCGGGTTTGTAGCTTGCGATCTCCGTGGCCAGGCGGCGCACGCGATAGTTGCACTCCGGCAAAATGCCGTCGTTGAACCACATCATGCCGACTGCGAGCAAGCTCGCACAAACAAATATCGGCGCGGCCAACCGCATCAAACTCACGCCGCTCACTTGCAACGCAGTGAGTTCATTATCCGCCGCTAATCTACCAAAGGTCATGAGCGTGGCCGTGAGCACGGCCATCGGCGCCGCGGTGGCCACGATCCACGCGAGATTCAAAACGAAAAACTCCGCCACCATTTGCCACGGCAAGCCTTTGCTCAAAATGCGATTCAACTGCCGAAACACAAGATCGAGCAGAAAGACGAGCGTGATCGTTGCCAGGCTGAAGCCGAACGGCCCGAGGTGCGCGTGCAACAGGTATTTTGGCAAAATGAAAGATTTCATGTCGTGCTGAGTGATTCCGGCAACCGTACATTAGTTTCTAAAGAGTGAAATCCCCGCAAAAAGCAAAAACATTCCCGCAAAGGCGCAAAGACGCAGAGTTTCCGCAAAGAAAAGCCTTATTCTCTTCAAGCCCATTATGGTTTCTTGAACGACATTCTTGCTTCCTTTGCGGGTTCTTTGCGTCTCTGCGTCTTTGCGAGCGTTTTTCTTTTTTGGTTTCGGCTCGCCCGGCTTATGGATCACTAAACAATATTGGCCGCGCGCCGCTCTGCGTAACGTAAAATCCTGCAAACTTTTCGCAGGCGGGAAGTTTTGCCGTTAATATCGCGGTGCTTAGTGAAGGTGGAGAAAAATTTTTTCAGCCTCTTTCTCACCGCAGCGAATGCCGACCTTCGTTGGCATCTAGTCGAAACCTCTTTTTCAACGGCGAACGAATCCAGGTTTCGGGCCAGCCTTGCCGGGTAAGCGATTGCACGTCGCAATGGGCTTACAAGTCGAGGGCGCAACCTACTCAATCTGTTTACAAAAGCGGAGTAGCGTCTTGCGCCTTTTTTATTTGAGCACGCTTCGTTCTACATTCAAACTTATTGCCCACGAAACACACGAAAAAAACGCGAAAAGCTTTTTAGTGTATTTCGCGTGTTTCGTGGGCTCAAGAGTTAGTCTGTCGAAACAGAATGCGTTGCGTCACTTTTTCATCATAACCTTGTCAACTACTCCGAACATGTAGCCATGCGATTCGCGATGAAATGTTTTTTGGCTCTCCTGACAACGCTTGCGCTGGCAGGATGCCAAACCCAATCCGATACGGCGCAAACCGCCGCGCCGCAAACGGTGGTCATCGGCTTGACGAGTGATTTCGATACGTTTCTCGAATTAGCCACGGCCAATTCCGATGCTTTGCACGTGATCGAAGAAATGCTCTTCCTCACTTTTTGTGAATTGGATGAAAATCTCGAGCTCCAGCCGCGCTTGGCCAAGGCTTGGGAAGTGGATGCCGAAGGCAAGAATATAACATTTGAATTGCGCGATGACGTTTTATGGTCCGACGGCCAACCCACCACTGCTGAAGACGTGCTCTTCACCTATCAACTCGCCAAGCACCCGCAAACCGGCTATGCGGGCCGCGATCGTTTCGCACAAGTGGATACGGTCGAAATGCTCGATCGGCATCGCGTGCGCTTTACGCTCAAGCGGGCTTATCCCGATGCGCTGTTGGATTTGCAGATTCCCATTCTGCCGAAACATCTTTTGGCGGAAGTGCCACCCGGCCAATTGCGGCAAGCGCCTTTCAATCGCCAGCCTGTGGGCAACGGGCCATTCGTTTTGCAAGAGTGGCGCGCGAACGATCGCGTGGTCTTCACGGCCAACGAGCGCTATTATGCCGGCCGCCCGAAATTGGATCGTGTGATCTTTCGCATCGTGCCGGATGAAACGGTTTTGCTTGCGGGCTTGCTCACGGGTGAGATTGACGTGCTGCCCTATGTTGCGCCGAATCGCGTGGGCGAAGTGGAGCGGCGCGAAGAGTTGCGCGTGCTCACGTATCCCGATCGCGGCTACAGCTTTCTCGCTTTCAATTTGAAGCGGCCCGTGTTTCAAGATCGCCGCACGCGGCAAGCGCTAGCGCGGGCGGTTCATCGTAAAAATCTGATCGATGTGCTATTGAATGGCCATGGGCAAATGATCGCCGGGCCGATCATGCCGTACTTTTGGGCGTTCGACAACGCGCGGCCTTCCGACATCTACAATCCCGAAGCGGCGAAAGAATTATTGCGCCAAGCCGGATGGGCGGATGGCGACGGCGACGGTGTGCTCGATAAAGAAGGGCGACAGTTGTCCTTCAACATGAAGACCAACGCCGATAATCGCCTGCGCAGCGATGCGCTCATGATGATCCAATCCGATCTCAAAAAAATCGGTGCAGCGGCGCAGCCGGAATTGTTGGAATGGGGCAGGTTGGTTGAAGACGTTTTGCAGCGCCGCGATTTCGATGCGGTTTTGCTGTCATGGGCGACGGGGTACAGCGTGAATCCTTCACAGATTTGGCATTCCGATGCCATTGCCAACGGCTACAACCTCTCGGCTTATAGCAACCCACGTGTGGATTCGTTATTGGTATGGGCGCGCGAGGAAAATGATCGCGCCAAAGCCAAACCTATGTGGTCGGAATTTCAGCGCACGGTCGCGGAAGATTGCCCCTATGTTTTTTTATTCCACAAAGAAAATCCGGCGGTGTTGCGCCGACACATTCAAAACGTGAAAATGGATGTGAGAGGATATCTGATCAATGTAGAAAACTGGACGGTGACGGATCGAAGGGATTCAAATTGAAGCGCTAGGATGGTTTCATTGCCGGCAACGGTGAACCATGAACTTCATGCACATCCTTCGAATGGACGAAAAAGTCGTATTCAAAATTCTGGTCCTCGGCGAACGCGCTTTGCAAGACAACGTCAAAAATCTTCTCGCGGAGGAGAAGGTCGAGGTTGCAAGCCTGAGCGCGACGGAAAAGGTGGAAGAATCTTTGGCAACGGCCAAACCGGATTTGATCGTCATCGATTTCGACGGAGTGCAGCTCAAACCGATCAAGCTGCTCACCCAGCTTTATACCTCCGGCGAAAAGTGGGAGATCGTACTGGTGGCCGCCAATCCCAGCATCGAGAACGTGATCAAGTGCATGCAGCTCGGCGCGCGCGATTTCATTCAGTTTCCCCGCGACAGCTCGCGGCTGCTCGATACGCTCAAGCACTTTTACGACCAGTGGGGAAAAAAACCAAAAAGGCTTGGCGTTTCGTTCGCAGCAAAGCCGGGGCTTCGACGTTACCGGCATCATCGGCCATAGCCCGCAAATGCAAAACGTGATTGCGCTCATCAAAAAAGTCGTCGAGCGGCGTTGGGTGACGGTGTTGATTCGCGGCGAGACAGGCACGGGCAAGGAAGTGGCCGCGCGCGCAATTCATTACGGCTCTGTTGCGGGCAGCAAGCTGGGCTCGTTCGTGGAAGTGAATTGCACCGCGATTCCGGAGAATTTGCTGGAGGCGGAATTGTTTGGCCACGAAAAGGGCGCTTTCACCGACGCCAAGTTCAGCAAGAAGGGCTTGTTCGAAATGGCCGAAGGCGGCACGCTGTTTCTCGATGAAATCGGCGACATGAGCATGCTGTTGCAAGCCAAGCTGCTCAAGGCCATCGAGGAGAAACGGTTTCGGCGTTTGGGCGCGACCGCGAGCATCGAAGTGAAAACGCGCATCATGGCCGGCACCAACGCGGATTTGGAGAATCGTGTACACGCGGGCGGCTTTCGCCGCGATTTGTATTACCGCTTGAACGTGATCAACATTCTCTTGCCGCCGTTGCGGCAGCGCGGAGACGATGTTCTGATCTTGGCGCGGCACTTTCTCGCGAAGTATGCGGCCGAGTACGATACCACGCCGCGCAAACTCTCTCCCGGCGCGGAAGCGGTGTTGATGGGTTATGATTGGCCGGGCAACGTGCGCGAGTTGCAACACACGATCGAGCGCGCCGTGGTCATGGGCGAAGACGCCGAAATTGATGCGCAAGAAATCTACCAAGCTTTGGGCGTGGAGGTCCGCCCGCAATTTGCGAAGCCGGATTCAAAATCATGGAATCGTCTCATCGAGATTCCGCCCGAAGGGCTGTCATTGAAAGAAGGCGAAAGCCACTTGATTCAAGAAGTTTTACGCCTGACGAAGGGCAACAAGTCGCGCGCTTCGCAAATCTTGGGCATCTCCCGGCCGCGCTTGGGGCGCAAGCTGGAGGAGTATCAAATCAATTGGAGCTTCAATTCCGCAGAGGTGCATTGAGCGGAACAAAACGTTGCAGCGCGCTGCAACGAATCATTGCACCTTGCTCTACACGTTGATGCGTTTGTGCCGGTACGTTTCGAGCAAGCGGCTGTTTTCATGAGCATGTTTCCGGTAAATTTTCCCGCTGAAACGCCGGTACGATGCTTGTCATGTTTTTTGATATTGGCTGCCCGCCTCTCTTTCACCTTGCTATCTCTTCCGACACCGATACGTTTATTCCGAAGCATGAGGCTGCGGAAAATCATGACAACCCAGGGACGAGATTCAATCAAAACAAAACCGAGTGGCTTGAAGGAGAACCGTATGAGATCTCGGAGTTGGTCGCGCAGTTTTATGCTTACCGTTGGCATGGCAGGAAGCCTGTTTTTCACCATGAGCTGCGAGCAAAATCCCGCACCTGCTGCGCTGTCACCTCTGCAACCTGCGAGCACGAGCGCGCAAACGCTGGCAAAAAAATCCGAACGTGGCCGCGGCAAACAAGATAAGCGTGTGCGGAAGCGCGCGCGCATGCCTCGGCGCGGTCACTAAAATGATAGACGAGCGCGGCGGCCGGTTGGAATTTTGCGGCCACAAGATGTCGGTCCCTTACGGCGCGCTTTCGGAACGAAAAGAGATGTCGATCACCATTCTCCCCTCCGAAAAATTAGACGTCAGCTTTGCGCTCCCGAAACTTGAATTTGGCGCGGACGGCTGGTTCAAAAAGCCGGTGACCATCACCATCTCGTTTGAAGACGCGGACCTCAGCGGCATCGATCCTGCCGAATTGAGCATTTCATGGTTCGATGAAGATGCGCAAGAATGGGTTGATCTCGGCGGTGAAGTCGATTTTAGAAAAAAGACGGTAACGGTTGAGGTTTGGCACTTCACGCAATACAGCTTGTCCGCGCGTTGAGAGGGCTTTTCATAACCAGGAAATAACGCATGCCTCGAAAGCATGAACACGATCACAACAAAACCTCGGCGGAATCCCAACGGCTAATTGTCCGGCTTGCGGAGAGATTGCGCGAGGCGGAGAGCGGCACGGATGAAGACGATTTGGCCGAATTGATTTATGGCGTGGAAAAGCTGGGCCGAAAATTCGTTTCCGATCCGGGCAAGCTGCAAGGCGCAACGCACTTCAAAACGGCCGTGGAGAATTTGCGCAAGCCGGCCCGCATCAAGCAGGACCGCGGCCAAGAATTGAATCTCTGCATGAGCGCCGGACAAACGTATGCGCAGCTCGGCCTTTTGGATGAAGCGCAAGCCGGTTTCGAGCAGGCGATTCAGCTCAGCGTGCAGCTCGACGATCATCTGCACCATGCGCGCGCGCTGCGAAAGCTCGGCAACATCAAGCTCAATCGCAGCTTGTGGAAAGAAGCAGCCGCTTGTTTCGAGCAGAGCCGGAAAATTTGCAGTGACAACGGCGAGCTGTTGGATGAGGCCTATGCGTTGAACAATTTGGCCGCGGTTTATTTTCACACCGCGGCTTGGCGCAAAATGGAAGCGGCGTGCGAGCAAGGCTTGGCCGTGGCCGAACGCTTGAACGAAGATGATTTGACCGCGTGCATTTACAACAACCTCGGCGCGATGTACAACCTGCAGGGCCACTGGGACAAGGCGCTTTTGGCGTTTCAAAAGAGCCTGCCCATTTTCGAAAAGCTCGGCGACGTGCGCGGCCTCGCGGAGACGTATAACAATCTCGCCACGGTGTATCGCGACCAGGACCGTTGGCCCGAGGCCGGGAAGTATTACAACAAGAGCTTGCAGTTTTCGCAGCAAGTCGGCGACGCGGTGGTGCAAGCCTGCGCCCGGCTCAATCGCGTCGAGCTGTATTTGATGATGCACGATTGGGATTTGGCCGAGAAGCAATGCCAGGAAGTTTTGAGCGACTTCCATCGTCTCGGCCACAAATCCGGCGAAGCGGATGCGTGCAAATTGCTCGGCGTGATTTATACGAACAAACGGAACTGGGCGTTGTCGCGCAAATATCTCGACGAAGCGTTGCACTTGAACGGGCACTATCACAATCTGCTCGGGCTGGCGGAGAGCCATCAGCGTTACGCCGAGTTTTGGCTCGCCAAAGGCAACAAGCCCTCCGCGCTCAAACATTTGCAAAAGGCCCTCGACGGTTACAAATCGCTCAAAGCGCAACGTGAAGTGCGCAAGCTGGAGAAACAATTGCAAGAAATCAAAACCGGCGGCGCATGAAGCTGCACTTCCCCTCACGCTTCCGGCGCACGCTCATCGTTTTGCAGGGATTCGTTGTAGTTGATTCGTTGTAAACACAAAACTGTGCAGCAGGCGAAGCCCGGCTTGCGCGCAACGAGTTTATGAAATTTCCAATCTTTCGTTGCACAAGCCGGGCTTCGTTCTTCTTCCATCCTTCACGGCTTCGTGCGTGCCGCTTTCAAACTCACCCTTGCCAATTCCTTCACCATTTGCCCCTGCAAATTTTTACTCGTCAATGGATTTGATGAGCTGCACAACACCCTCCTTTTTCGGTTTGATAAAAGCCCGTTCCACGTCACGTGTGGGCCGGGCTTTAGTTTTTTTCCAGCCGTGCCGCGCGCAACTTTGCATTTGCCACGTGCGGCATTTTTGATTACTTTGAGCACATTCAATTCAGAGGTTTTGAATTCTCACCCAAAGAGCTTTGGCCTACAAGTGCAATAAGCGCCTCCCTCAATATGTCATTCTGAAAGAATCCTTTTACGAACTGGGCACTCTTCCCAGCACTGAAAAAGATTCCTACGGAATGACATGGTAAGGGGGTGCGCTAGAAGCGAAGTTGATCATCAACACTCAAAAGAGGAGGAGTGAAATGCCGCGAACGATTCTTCGTGTGTGGCAACGAAGTGTTTGGTGCAGCGTAATCTTCATCGCGCTCATACTTTTGCAGAGCAGTTTTGCGCAGCAAAAGCCCGTCGGGTTTGATGAAAAGCTCTACGGCGGATTGAAGTATCGCAATATCGGCCCGTTTCGCGGCGGACGTTCCGCGGCGGTGGCGGGCGTGGTGGGACAACCGATGACATACTATTTCGGCGGCACCGGCGGCGGCGTTTGGAAGACTACGAATGGCGGGCAGAGTTGGGAAAGCGTCTCAGATAAATTTTTCGGCGGCTCGATTGGCGCAGTAACCGTGAGTGAATGGGATCCGAATGTCATCTATGTCGGCGGCGGCGAAAAGACCGTGCGCGGCAATGTCTCGCACGGCTATGGCATGTGGAAATCCACGGACGCGGGCAAAACGTGGAAGTCGATTGGCCTCAAAGATTCCCGCCATATTC
>Ga0247727_10010275_pt1 | contig 16631 bp, 7 predicted proteins | sample WisWelCaveWW1625_FD_202498 | JGI IMG/M metagenome (GOLD analysis project Ga0247727, IMG submission 202498) | Biofilm microbial communities from Wishing Well Cave, Virginia, United States - WW16-25 | ecosystem: Environmental > Aquatic > Deep subsurface > Groundwater > Cave microbial mat | place... | reverse complement strand
TACGGCTTTGAACGGATATACCTCTGGTTCTCACGAATTATTATTGCGGTATGATTTCCGTTTCAGCAATCATGCGGTCGTGAGTCCGAGAGTTTTTTAATTAAATTAACTCTCCGGCTGCAAGACTGCGAATGATAAAACTCATTTGGACGTGGATTTTCTGCGCAATTGCGATTTTCGCAAATGCACAGCACCATTTGCAACATAAGGCTGATCATTATTACAAACACCTCTCTTATTCAAAAGCCATTGACGATTATCAGCGGGTAGTTAGAAAAGACCCGATGAACCAACATTGCGTCCTCAGGCTTGCGGATTGCTATCGCCTGATCAAGGATTATGAGAATTCAGGCAAATGGTACGAACATGCCATGAAATTGCCTGCCATTCCGGATACCATCTTACTTTTTTATGGCCATGCGCTCATGCAACAAGGCCGTTTTGAGGAGGCTCAGCAGGTTTTTGACCGTTACCATTATCTGCGTCCTGCCGATGGCCGCGGCGATCGTTTCGCAAGAGGCATTGACCAGCTCCACCGCCTGATGCAGGATTCGATCAGATACTCAGTATGGCACGTTCCCATTAACACCAAAGCATCGGATTTTGGAGTGGCACCCTGGCAGGATGGACTGATTTTCGCATCGTCCCGTGACGACGGCTCACCATTCAGGAGAAAATTCGATTGGTTGAATGCTCCCTACCTTGATCTGTATTTTTCGCACCCTAAGGCAATTGATGAAGGTTCTGATGAGACCGACCTTGTGGAAGATTATTCTGCCGAATCAGCCAAACCCGAAACAGGGTTGGAGCATCGTTGGACCAAACCTGTCCCTTTGAAAGGGGAAGTGAATACAAAGTATCATGAAAGCAGCCTGACTTACGCCAAAGGAAGTTCCATCGTGTGGTTTACCCGGAACAAATGGCATGAGGGAGAAGTTGGAGTCAGCGAAAAAGGCCATCTTCTCCTTGACATCTATTCAGCAGAAAATGACGACAATACATTCAGAAATGTGCAGCCCTTCATTCACAATTCTCTTGACGACAATCACAGCGTTACCCATCCTTCTATTTCTGCCGATGGCTTGACTTTGTATTTCACTTCGGATATGCCGGGCGGTTTCGGCGGGAAAGACATATACAAATCGGTTTGGAACGGATTGGAATGGCTGACTCCTGAGAATCTCGGCGAATTGGTCAATACACGCGGTGATGAAATGTTTCCATTCATCCATGAAAATGGCACCTTGTATTTCAGTTCCGATGGCCACCCGGGATTCGGCCACCTTGACATTTTCTTTTGTAGAACAAATTCGAAAAAGCTTAAGGTGATCAATCTGGGTTACCCGATTAATACTTCTTTCGATGATTTCGCTTTCTACCTCGATTCAACCGAAGAACATGGTTATCTCTCATCCAACCGCCCGGGCGGGTTTGGCGATGATGACATATATGAATTTTCGGCGATCCGTCCTGCTGTCCTGATCACCGTTATTGATTCCATCGCCAGGCTCCCGATCGAAAATGCCGAGATTACGATGCGCAATCATTTGTATGACGATGAGGTAACCTTGCTTACTGACCAGAACGGAGAAGTATTTTTCAAAGCCGATTTCGGGGTGCATTTTGATGGCGTTTGCCGCACCGTGGAATTCGCCGACGAGCAGTTTCAGATGAATACCATTCCGCAGGCTGGTGAGATCGAGTTCAATTATGTTGTTGAATTGTACAATCCGCCACCGGCAATTACAGCGATTGTCATAGACCGTCAAACCGGGCAGCGTCTTCCGGGGTCCAATGTGGAGTTTATCAAATTGTATTCGAATGATACCACCTTCCGGAAAGCTGATCGCAACGGCAGATTTGCCATCGCCCTTGACAAAAACACCTATTACCAGATTAATGTCAGGCATGCCGGTTACCTTACATATAGCGACAAAGTTTCTACGACTTTGCATTCATACAGCGGTGATACCATCATACCGCTGGATATGCAGAAGATAGAGCTGAACAAGCCTATCGTTCTTGAAAATATCCATTATGATTTTGACAAATGGTTCATCAGGCCTGATGCCTATCCCGATCTCGAGATGGTTGCGAAGTTGTTGAAGGACAATCCGACTATCAAGGTAGAACTCAGTTCTCACACCGATTCGCGGGGAAGCGATTCTTACAACGTCAAATTGTCGCACAAGCGGGCCATGTCTGCGAGAAATCATCTTGTCCTGTACTTTGGAGTGGATGCGTCGAGAATTTCTGCAAAAGGATATGGAGAGACGATGTTGGTGAATCATTGCAGCAACGGCGTGGTTTGTCCCGATCCGGTTCATGAAAGAAACCGTCGGACCGAATTCAGGATTGTCGGATTCATTGAAGGGTATGACCTGGAACAATCCATTCTGGAAACCAGGGAAGAAGGATCTCCGGATCCGTTCCCGCACCGGAATGACCAATCGGTTTGGCGCGATGTTCCGCGACCTGTTGTGGATCAGCAGGTTGTGATCACCGAGCCTCGCAGGGAAGAACCGAGACCGGTGTACGATCCGGTAACTGGTATTCAGATTCAAAAGACTCCCGGGCGCAAGGACTCAATTCCGGTGAAATCTGAACCATTGGTTTCGGCAAATCCGGTTGCTGTTGATACGACGCCAAAAGCCCAGGCTGCTTCTGACATTGCTTATACCGTTGGCACGCCGACCAATGATCCGAAAATGGATTTTGAGATTGCCGTCAGGAAGAATGCAGAACCCGGATTTGATGTATGGAAGAGAATCCTGCCTGATTTCTATAACGATGCCGGACCTGAAAAGGCCGGAGAAGAAAGCAAGCCCGTTTTCCGGATTCAACTTGGCGCGTTTAAGGATATGGTTTCGTCCCGCGCTTTTCCTGATCTGGGTGAATTCCGGGAATACGTATTCTCCAAACCTATGAATGATCTGTTTATTTATATGATCGGCGAATTTTCGACCTATGAAAAAGCAACGGATGCATTGAAATCAGTGCATACCAAAGGCTACAAAGATGCCTTCATCACTGCCTGGAAAAACGGAGTCAGATTGGAGTCTTCTGAAATCCTGAAGTTGATTCAATCAGATATTCCGCATGATGCAAATCCGGCAGAAGAAATCAAGAAACCGCCCGTGGTAGTTCCGGATCTGCTTCCGCAGGAGAAGTCTATTGAGAAATCTGTCGAAAACCCGGTTGAGAAATCTGTCGAAATCGCGGTTGAGAAACCGGTCGAAATCCCGGTTGAGAAACGTGAAGAGAAGCCAGGGGAAAATTTGACAATCCCGGTCGGTGAGGTTAAGGAGTCTGTGGCAGCACCGGAACCGGAAAAGCCCGTAGATGAGCCCCTGACCGAAGACCCGGGGCAAAGCGAGTTTGCAGATGATCCGCCGGCAGAAAGTGATGATAAATTTGACATTACCCTTCTTCCGAATATGGAATACACCGGCGATGCCGTTTCGGGATTTGTATTCAGGCTGAACCTGGGATCATACAAGACAACGATGAAAGACAAATTTTCATCGAAACTCGGAAACTTCAGGCCCTATCTCATTCACCAGGTCGAAAACAATTTGAATGTATATTACATCGGAGATTACTCCGATATTTATGCTGCCAACCGGGCACTGGAGGAAATTTTCAGGTATGGATTCGGCAATTCATTCATTGACGGCTGGAAAGGCGGCCAAAAAATTCCATACGGGGAATTGCGGCAGATGCTGAGTGAGTGAAGAAAACGGTCGAAAGAGAGGGTAACCCGCGTAAAGGGAAAAGCTGGATCATCGCCGCCTTTTCGATCCTGGCAATCAGAATATTCGCCACGTGGTTTCCAGATGCAACCGAATCCGTTTATTCCAATGGTTTATTCGCAATCGTGAGGTACATTCTGGATTATACTTTCGGATTGCTTCCTTTTCCGGGCATTCTTCTGCTTTTGATTGTGGCAATTTATGGGCTGATTCGCCGTCGCCGGAAAATCAAATGCATGGGAGGCCTGAGTTCGGGCCGCAAAAAGCCGCGCTTGCTGTACAGATTTCTTGTCGCGATTTCCATGATTTGGATTTTCTACACTCTTTCATGGGGATTCAATTATCTGCGGCCTTCATTCATCATGAAAAACGGACTGGCAGAATTCGTTCCAGATACAATTTTTGTCAAAAGCGAAGCAAGGGCGGTGATGGCGATGATGGAGCAAGTGAGAGGAGAAATTTCCCCAGGTGGAAAGGAAGATACAATTTCTGTGTCACATGATATTTTGCCGGCAGATTTGAATTCGGTTTTGGATCGTGAGGTGAAACGAACACTGATCGCAAAGAATTACTCACCTGCGGGAGATGTAAAAATCCGGACAATTTGGCCGGATGGCCTGTTGCTCAGATTTGGAATATCCGGAATCTACTTCCCGTTCACTGGTGAAGGGCATGTGGACGGATCCCTGACCGCCTGCGACCTTCCGTTTACTATGGCGCATGAAATCGCACACGGGTATGGAATTGCTGACGAGTCTGAAGCGAATGCGATTGCCTGGTTTGCCCTGGCGGAAAGTGAATATCCGGTTTTCCAATACGCCGCTTATCTGAACCATTACCGCTTTCTGGCAGCAGGCTGGATGCAACTGGATTCTTTGGAATTCAAAGTGTTTGCAGATTCAATTGCCCCCGGAATCCGTGCTGATCTTCTGGCAATCCGGAGTAACCGGATCAGGTACCGGCCCTGGTTTCCCGAAATTTCAGAATCAGTGAACGATTTTTTCCTGCGGATTCAGGGTATCGAACAAGGCATCCGCAGTTACGGAAAATTTGTTCTCATCCTGAAAGCCTGGCAGGAAAAAAACATGGCTGGTCAATCGTATTTGTACAAATGCACTTTGCCGGCTTCTTCAGCGCCATTTTTTGATTTGTCCTCTTCTTCAGAAATAAGTTTCTGGAAATAATCTGAAACTTCGGCATAACCGGCGGTCGCTGGTTTGCCATTGTTCACAGCTTCCATCGCGTATGATTGGAGAAGAGCCGGGTACTGTTCGAGGAAAAGGGTGGAGTTGGCAAACATATCACATCCGACAACCTTGTCGCCGGTGACGACAATTACACCCACGGCATTGGGATATCTCGAAGGCAAATCCTGAAAGAAATCGCAATATGATTTGATGGAATCGGCAAGAGATTTCGAATTCCCGATCGCGGCATAGGTATGTGTTCCGGTTTCCGAATCATTTTCTTCGGTGATTTCGCCGACTTTTTCCCAAACTTTGGACTGTTGTTTTTCTTCAGTCACTACTTTCCTTAGTTCCAGTTGCGAAACAGCGAAGTAGCCGTCGAATTCTCCGGATTTTCCGCTCCACCTGCTTTGCTCGACACAAAATACCGGAATGTCACTCGTGGTTTTTGGCGGAATTGTCATATCCTGGGCGATCACCCGGTCCTGTTTTCCGCCGGTTACCACTTCACCGGCCATGACAAACAAAGTATCTTCAGATGTATTGTTGATCATGAGGGAATTGACCGTGGCGCCCGAAGTATAAGAGTATGCATCAGCATTCGATGATTGGCCGATGCCATCGGAGTTTTCCTCGTCGTCGCTTGCTTCCCCCGGATCATTGTAAGTCAATCTCTGTACGCTGCCGTTTTCTGCAACAACTGCCTTGTTGTCTTTCAGGGCCTCTTTCAAAGTGATGTACTGAGCTTTCTCTTTGTTGTTTTCGGCGAATTCATCTGTTGCTACAACAGGATACAGCCGGAGATTCCGGCATGTTAATTTCTCTTCTTCCATTTTATAAAAGGAAACAGTTTCAGCTTCCACCGAATCGCGTCCGGCCCGGCCGGGATCCATTATCGGCATTCCTCCCTTTGCGGCCGGGGAATACAAACGGAAATTCATTCCGGAAAACACCTGGGATTGAACATTTCCGGAGAACGAATACGTGACCAGAGAGCACAGCAGTGCTAGGACATTTTTCATGACTTTGGCTTTTCGGTTTCTGATGAAGCGGAGTGGTGAGGGAAAACAGGGTTCAGCCGATCAGGCGAACAGGAGGATCATTATTGAATACGAATCCCCATTGTCAAATATTGTCCTTAATTCTTCACGAATTTTCCATGAACGCTTTGGCTTCTTACCAAATTGCCAACCTCGACCAGGTACACTCCGGAACTGATCCGGTCTATTTCGAATGTTAATGTATTCTTTCCGCGTTCCAGTATTTCAGAAGAGCGCAAGACTTCCTTGCCAAACATGTCGGTAAACGCGATCCTGTATTCTCCTGAAGCGGGGACAGCCAAATCAATATGAATGGAATTGGAAGCTGGATTCGGCCAGATTTCAAGGATTTGGAGTGAAACATCGGCAACTTCCAGCACAATCACTTCAGAATAGGTGAAATCACCATTCAGATCAATTTTCCTCAGGCGGTAATAATTCAATCCGCCGAACGGACTTTCATCAGCAAACCGGTACAAATCCAGGTCCGGGATTGATGGCGATCCGCCCGAATGGCCTCCGGCGACATCACCGGCAAGCACCTCGCCAATGTCAAGAAAATTCATGCCGTCGGTGCTTCTCTCCACAACAAATCCGGATGTGATCGCAGCATCGGACGTTTCCCATTCCAGAATATTGACATCATATTCATTGTGGCCTGTGAAGGATTCGAGGGCAATCGGAAGAATACAAGTCTCATCAATCTGAATGGTGCCATTGTTATCACCGCCTGAAAATCCCGGGATGTTGATATCCACCCCTTCAAGCTGAATCATGAATTGCGTTCCAGCCGGGAATGGGCCATATGCCTTATTGAAATAATACGTATTGCCAAGGCAGGCATCCGTTTGCTGGCAATCCACTACGGTGTCAGGCTTCCAGTCGCAAACTGTGGAATCTGTGTACAGCGAAATCGAAAGTCCGTCAGTTGGTTCTCCGAGTAAGCAAATACCGCCAATATTCGCCGTCACCGTCATCTGGAAATAGGGACAAGTATTGATGTAAGTAAAGTAAACAGAGAACTCCGGATCGGATCCGTCACCACATTCCCAGTAACCCGGATTGACATTTTTCGTTTCTGCTGTTGCACCATCTGTGTCGAAGCAATATGGCACTCCCGGCACCATCTGCTGAGCATATTGACAACTGTCTGCCCCGCAACGATCAGATACACACAAACCGAATGTTTCGTTGAAATCATCACCTCCGTCATCGAACACCTGCAGAAATACTGTCTGTCCCGGATTGCCATTCACATAAAAAGCCACGTCATCAGACAATCCCCCCTGGTCACAATTCATGAATTGCAGGTTGGTGCATGGACCGGCCCATGCAATGACTGTAACCTGTGAATTGTTGGTATTCAGAAATCCGTACTCATCATTGCCTTCAACAAGTGCCGTTCCCGATGCCGGAATCGTAAAGGAATACCAGGTATCGCCGCAATTGTCGCCACAAGCCTGGGTAACAGAATTGCTCTTCGACACTGTCGGCGTTCCATAATTGTATGTCGTCCACATGCCGCTTGCCTGGCAAGGCTGAGTACCGACAGTGATCGCAGTTGCATTTGTACATGGATCATTGGCAGGACCTGCGAATCCGGGATTTGCATCGGTTACAATAATATCGAAGTCGCCGTAGTCGCCCCACAAGTCGGCACCATCCACCTGGATGAAATAGGTTTCGCCGGGAATCAGACATTCTTCCGTGAAGGAAACCGAGAAGCTGAGAATGTCATCATGATTGCCGCCGATTTGCGTCAAAGAATCAAAGTCGCAGGACGCGCTTGCGGCATGGTGAATCGAGAAATTTGCATCAATGTATTGTATGCTGTTGATATCTACCGTTGCCTGTCCGCTAAGCGGCGCTGCAAAATCAAACCATACCGTTTCATCGTTGCCATTTACTCCGGGCTCATTGGCTTCCTCTGCAGCGCAATTGTTGTGCATGTTGCTGGCGGAAACGGATCCACCCGTCGGATTTCCAAGTGAAATGCTGAAACAGATGCTGTCATTGGCGGGAGCGGAAACCGGAGTTCCGTCGTCGCTCACCTGGATGTCGAATGTGCCCATGTCACCCAGGACATCAACACCGTCGAGTTGAATGAAATATGTTGAATTCGGATCCAGGCATACCAATTCCACTGTCAAATTGCCACCGGGAACCAAAGCGATACCTTGCCGCACGGGTGCGAGGTCAGAGAAGCTGCAGGAAGCGGGAGTATTCAAGGCGTAAACCGAAACGGCAGATTGTATTCCTGAGGCGTTGGTAATATCTACCGTCACGGTTCCCGGATTCCCACCTGTAACAAATGTGAACCAGACCGTTTCGTCGTAAAGGGGAGAAGTGATGATCGTTCCGCCACTTACATTGGGTTCGCCGGCCTCTTCTGTGGAACAGAAATTGCCGGAAGAGACGACTGCCGATGATCCGCCGGAAGCAACAACGCCAAGAGCGATTGCATTGCAGATGCTGTCGTGAACAGAATAAATATTGGCATTTCCATCATCTGTCACAAAAATATCAAACGTCCCCTGATCATTGACAGTCGGAATATCAAATCCGTCCAGTTGCACATAATAGGTCATGGAAGGCTTGAGACATTCGAGGTCAATGCTGACATTGGCAGAAAAGAGGTCGTCAGCATTGGCAATTTCTGTCAGATCGGCATAATTGCAGGAGGGCGGATTGGCAATGGCGAACACCGCAATATTCGCATCAATTCCACTTGTGTTATTTACCTGAATGGTAGTCTTGCCCGGTGTTGCGGAGGTCGTAAAGGAATACCAGATGGTTTCGTCATAGCTATTCGCAGAGATAACCTGCCCGCCACTGACATTGGGTTCGTTGGATTCTTCGGTAGTGCAGAAATTGTGGCCGGAAGTGGTTGCAGTTGATCCGCCGGCCGGGACGTTTCCAAGATTTGAGGCATTGCAAATGTCATCGTTTGCTGCATAAACATTCGGATTTCCGTCATCTGTCACATGAATGTCAAAAGTTCCATTGTCCCCAATGAGATCAACCCCGTCAACCTGGACGTAATAGGTTGAATTTGGCTGAAGGCAGCTGAGATCAAGAATGACCCCGGCACTGAGGAAATCGTCCTTGGAATCCACTTCCACCAAATCTGAGAATGTGCAAGAGGGGAAATTGTTTACGGAATAGACAGTCACATTTGCATTCAGGCCGACTGTATTGAACACCTCCACGCTCACGAGGCCAGGTGCGGCGCTTGTGTTGAATGTAAACCATACGGTTTCGTCATAATTCGGATCGCTCAGCAACCCCGCTCCGGAAACATTGGGCTCATTGCTTTCTTCACCGGCACACATGTTGTGCCCTGATACCGGAATCGTAAAACTACCCGACGGAACCGTATCCAGATCCACGGCATTGCAGATGCTGTCATTGACGGCAAGGGAAATGGGTATTCCGTCATCCTTTACGTTGATGTCAAAAGTCCCGTAATCGAATATGCAGTCGAGACCGTCAACCTGCACATAATAAACAGAGTTTGGTTTCGGGCATACCAGATCGTAGGAATTGTTCAATGAAAATAAGGGATCAGACACCGCAATCAATGTGATATCGTTGAAATTGCATGTCACGCCGTTGCCGGCAGAATAAAGCCCGAGATTCGCATCTATGCCGCTTGCATTCAATATGTCGATTGTTGTAGTTCCGGGGGTGTTGCCCGTTGTGAAATAAAACCAAACGGTTTCATCATTCAGGCAATCGAAGAAATTGTTTCCGCCGCTGACGTTGTCTTCACCCGCCTCCTCGAATGCGCAGTAATTCCCGGAGCCCAATGTCGCCGTGGAACCACCCGGCGGCGGTGTCCCCAAATTGATCGCATTGCACATGGAGTCGTTGGTGGGAAGGAAAGGAAAAGCTCCATCATCGGTGATCGTCAATCCAAAATAGCCGTTGTCCATGACATTGGCCGGAATCGGCCAGTCGGCGCCATCTACCTGCAGGAAATAAATTCTCCCGGAATCAAGGCAGGTCAAGGTCAGAGTTTCATCCAGGAAAATAATGTCATAATCACTGTCAGCCTCATTCAGCAGGCCCGTGCATAGGTTATTATTTGATTCATATACAGCAAGTTGCAGGTCAATGTTATCCCCAAAATTCAGGGGATCGTTATCGGCATCAATGGTAACATTTCCTGAACCTGGTGCCTTAAAAGTAAACCAAACCGTATGGTCAAGTCCGAAAGTGGATGGTACCGGTTCGCCGGCTTCTACAGTAGCGCAGAAATTATGCAGACTGTCAAATTGAATATTTCCGCCAGACGGCACTTGTCCGAGGGCGACGGCATCACAGATGGAATCGTTGGTTATCGGCGGCGGTCCCGGTTCTTCCTCAATGAGGATGTCAAAGAATCCGTCCACATCGTCGGGATCATCTGATCCGTCTATCATCATCCAATATTGCTGACCGGGATTCAGGCAGGTGATGTATGCATCTTCATCGCGGTACAGGTTCGTAAGATGATGAGGCATGAGAATATCGAGAATATCGTTGTAATCGCACTGCACCATGGAAAGTTGTCCGTTGCATGTGCCGTCACTCGATTCATAGATTGCAATTTGAAGATCAATATAATCTCCGATGCCGGCGGAATCGGCAACAGTGTAAACATTCACGCGTCCTGTTGCCGGTGCCGTAAATGTGTACCACACCGTCTGATTCGTCCCGAAACAATTTGGATAAGGTTCCAGAATGTTGTCGGCGCAGAAATTGTGTTGATTGGGAAGATAAGTGGGAGTCGTTGTCGGAGTTCCCAGACTGATCGCCTGGCAGATGCTGTCGTGCGGTGCCGCAGTTACATTGTAATCGTAAATTGTGAGATCAAACAATCCTTCCACAAGGACATCGAGAGGAAATGGCCAGTCTGCTCCATCAACCTGAATGAAATATGTCTTGCTTGTATCCAGGCATTTGACCCGCAATTTGTCGGTACCTGTGATTGACATCGAAACCGGATGGTCATAACAATCCACTTCGGAAAAGAACCCGGTACACGAATCGTTACTTGATTCCCAAACCGAAACCTGGATGTCAATGTTATCAGCACCAAGCGTCACGAGTTCCAGTTCAATCGATCCGCTCGGCGGGGGCTTGAAAGAGTACCAAACCGTTTTGTCAATTCCGTGGCAACTCGGATCGGGTTCGTTCAATACTGTATCAGCGCAATAATTGTTCTGGTTGGCCGCAGTCACTGAACCCAAAGATGGAACAGTGCCGAGAGGAGTGGCATTGCAAACCAGATCGGGACCTGCGACATTCCCATCGTCCGCAATACTCAATCCAAAATCGCCTTCGAGAAGCCACCAGGCGACCACGAGATCCAGTCCGTCAACCTGGAGGTAATATTTTTTTCCGGGATCGAGGCACCACAAATCAAGATCTTCGTCAAGAAAAACCGGATCGTAATCCGAATCAACCTCAGTCAATGTTCCCGTACATGTTCCATTTGAAGATTCATACAAAGCTACCTGAAGGTCAATGTCATCGGTTCCATTGTCTATTGCCTGAACGAGCGTATTGGCGCCGGTCGGATTGGAAGTGGTGAATGTAAACCACACCGTTTGTTCGATGGCGAATGAAGAAGGCACCGGCTCGCCCCCCTGGGTTCCTGCGCAGATGTTGCTGTGACCGTTGGAGGTAATGTTTCCGCCGAGAGTAAGTGTTCCCAGGTTGATTGCGTTGCAAATCAGGTCGTTGGATGGCAGCGCAGGTCCTGCAGGAGTCACACGGATCTGAAACGAGCCGAAATCGGAAGCATCGTTTCCATCTACCTGAATGTAATATGTGTCGCCGGGAACGAGGCATTCGATATCAACTTCAGAATTGAGATTGATGACTGCGATGATATCATCATCTGAATCAATTTCCGTCAGAGTTCCCCAATTCGGTCCGGCGCATGTAGATGCTGTACCGTGATAAACTGCGATTTCCGTATCGAAAGTTGTGCCGCCGAAATCGGTCGAGACGGTCACATGGCCGGATGAAGGCGCAATAAATTTGTACCAGACAGTATTGGAAGGGGAAATGCTGCCAGGAGATGGATCCACTTCCGATGTTTCCACGGTTGCGCAAGTGTTATTTCCGGTAAGCGTTGTGCTCATTGCAATGGAGATTGCATTGCAAATGTTGTTGTTGGTGGGGACGGATATGAAAGAGCCTGGCGCTGCAATTGTGAAGTTCACAGATCCTGAACTCGTATTGCCGCAACAATTTGCGATGGTCAGGGTGTTGGAAACGCTTCCGCCAGCCGCAGGAGTGGCGTAATTCTGGCACACTTCTTCCAGGCAGGATTGGGAAACGACACAAGCAGCGCCGTCATCTTCAAAAGCGCGGTAACATACTTGTATGGTAGATGGGTAGCTGCTTGCGCAGGTAAAAGTTTCGCTGTATTGGGTATTGGGCGGATTGGTAAAGCAAATTCCTGAAGTGGGATAAGTGGTCCATCCCTGGTTTTCTATGTTAACCCTCCATTGCGGATCGGGGGAGCCGCCGATGAATCCATCGGTGCAGGTGGTAGCGGCGGAGCCGGAATTTACGGTCACATTCAGTGTTACCTGCGCAACAGCGGGAAGGCAGAAACCGGCCAGGAAAAAAATGGCGGTTATGGGAATCGCGGGAAGGCGAAAAAAGCGATTCGGTTGAACATTCCGTTTGCGTAACATAGTGGCGGTTCGGGGTGTTAGGTGAAAAACGCCGTTTTCGACGATTAATGTACGAAAAAGGCGGGGAATGTACGGCTCAGGCACTGTGGATAAGCGCCTTTTGCAGAACTATTTCCCGGATTCTACTTCCTTTTCTTTTGCGAGTTCTTCGGATTTCGGATGTGCCTTCCTCGCGGCAACATTTGGGACGGTCAATACTTGTCCCGGGAGCATTTCAACGACAACTACAGAAAAGCCGGCATTCTCAAGCAAACTCAGAATTTCCTTCGCTTTTGCTTCGCCGGCGGTGACGGTGAAATTGCATTTTCTGCCCTTGAGATCCAGGTCACGGACTTCCGTAAACTTATCGAAGACAGCTTTTGCTGTTTCCACGTTTTTTTCCGTGGTCATTGGATCAATGGTACAAGTCACGGATGTAACGTTGACAGTCCGGGAGTCTTGCGCGGAAAGAATTCCAGCGGACTGGGCGGACATCAGCAGAAACAAAAGAAAGGTCGAAATTTGATGATTCATAGGGTTGTAAGTTTTGATTGTTGCTGATGCAAAATAGGAATTTTCGGGGACTCGGGCGAATATTGAAAACTATTGAAATTCAGACATCAGGTTAAGTGAAAATCCTCTTCCTTACCAACCGCATTCCTTATCCGTTAAACGACGGCGGCAACATTGCGACCTTCCAGGTTGCTGACGGATTGGCCTTGAAAGGCCATGAGGTTCACATCGCGGCTTTGAATACGCGGAAGCACCATATGGATATTGAGCAGCTTCCCAGCCAGGTTGCCTGGCATTGCGTGGACATTGATACAAGGTTGACGATGCCGGGTCTTGCCGGCGGATTTTTTTCAACATTTCCATACAATGTGAAGCGGTTTCGCTCTGCGGAATATTCGCAAATGTTGAAGAATTTGCAGGGCAAGGATTCCTTTGATATCATTCAGATCGAAGGAATTTATATGGGAATGTATGTTGCTGAAATCAGGAATCTTACGAATGCGCCGGTTATTTTGCGAAGCCACAATGTGGAGCACCGCATTTGGGAGGGACAATACCGGTCTGAGAAATCCATTCTGCAGCGTTTGTATCTGAAAAACCTGGTGCCGAAAATCCGGAAATTTGAAGAACAAAGGATTCATGAATTTGACGGAATCATTGCGATTACTGAAGTGGATGAAAAATGGTACCGGCAACAGGGATACAAGGGTAAAATCTTGTCTATTCCCGCCGGTGTACAAGTCGCCAGGCTTTCAACGGTCCGGGAAAAGGAGCAGAATACGGGTCGGAGTAAGAAGGTCGCATTCATAGGATCCCTGGAATGGATTCCAAACCTTGATGGAGTCAGGTGGTTCTTGAATGAGACATGGCCACATATTTTAAAAGCCTGGCCCGATGCGGAATTTCATCTTGCAGGAAAGGGTGCGCCGCAGGAAATCTCCGGTTGGAAAATCAAAGGATTGAAATTTCACGGTACGGTTCATGATGCGAAGGAATTTATCACGGCTTGCGATGTGTTCGTCGTGCCGCTCAGGTCTGGCAGCGGGATGCGCTTGAAAATTCTCGAAGCAATGTCGCTGGGTATGCCGGTTGTCAGTACGAGAAGCGGGGCTGAAGGAATTCCGGTCACCCAAAAGGAAAATATCTGGATCGCCGATGAACCTTTGGAGATTTCGAAAGCGGTGAGGTATTTGTTTGAGAATCAGGAATTTGCGAATAAAATGGGAGAACAAGGAGCCGAATTCGTGAGAAAGAATTTTGAATCAGGAGTATTGATAGAAAAATTCATTTCATTTTACGACTTACTTCGAAACAACAGAAGCTGAATCCATTGCGAATCGTCGTTGCCTTATCCCGGTTTCCATACCCAATCGAAAAGGGAGATAAGCTGCGGGCATTCCGGCAGATCCAGGGACTTTCGGAGAACCATACGATTCATCTTGTTGCACTGAATCACACTGTGCCCGGCGAAGAAGAAATCCGCGAACTGCGTAAATATTGTGAATCCGTAGATGTGATTGTTTCCGGGAAATGGAAAAAGCTGCGGAATCTGTTCCGATCGCTGTTTACAAGAATACCTTTCCAGGTTCATTATTTTCAATCTGCAACGATGCAGGCCCGAATCCGGAAGGTGTGCGAACAGGTAAAGCCCGATGTGATGTTTGTGCAACTGATCCGCCTTGGGCTGAGCATTCCCCTGGATATAAAAATACCCATGTATATTGATTACATGGACTCATTTTCGGCGGGAATGCGAAACCGGATTCCGTTGATACCCTGGTACGCACGTCCGATTGCAAAATGGGAGGCCCGTCGTTTGGAGAAATACGAAATGGGTTTGCTTCAGGCATTTTCAGGGTATTCAATGATTACTGCTGCCGATCTGCCTGGTTTTCCGGAAACCCAAAGGAAAAATTTTGATATCATTCCAAATGGCGTCTCGCCGGAATTTATCGGGTACAAATGCCCGGATTCCATCCCGGAATATGATATCATCTTTACCGGCAACCTCGGATATCATCCGAATATTCTGGCGGCAATGTTTCTCGTCAGGGAGATTTTGCCGAAGGTACGTGAGAAATATCCGGATTTGAAAGTTTGCCTTGCCGGTGCACGTCCGGTGAAGGAGATCCAGGCCCTGGCTGGAAAAAACGTTGTTGTTACCGGATTTGTGAGTGATTTGCGGGAGTATATCGCAAAATCCATGATGTTTGTAGCTCCGATGATATCGGGATCGGGATTGCAAAACAAATTGCTGGAGGCTATGGCCATTGGCTTGCCCTCGGTCACCTCATCTCTTGCAAACCGGGCTTTGGGTGCAGAGTCTGGCAATCATCTTTTGGTTTGCGACACGGCAGATGAATTTGCAAGAGAAATCATTTCATTGATGGGGGATCGGGGAAGGGCGGTGAAACTTGGCATGAGCGGCAGGAAATTTGTTGAGGCGAATTTTGACTGGAATCGTTCCAACGAAATGCTGGAGAAAGCGCTGATTCGAATTTGCAAAATGAATACAACACAATATATAAAATAAATATATAATACCTGCCGGTGCCCCCAACCTCCTCCCCATGAGCAAGATATCGAATTGATCACTTTCCCGGATGGAAAAGTTTGAGCCGCGGGTAACAAAACAAAGGCCCCCTCTCCCGCGTTTTTCCTTCATGGAAAATCCAATTCATTCACAAATTCGCCAAATTCCACGCTTTTGATGCGGATCAGATTCGATAAGCAGTAACAAGAATCGAATACCCCAAACTTCATTTGCCCGAAAAATGCGGTAATTTTGTTCCATGAAAAAGTCCAAAGGAATTTCACCGATTCTGATAGATTCCATTGAAGATGCCGTCGCCGAAATTGCGGCCGGAAAGATGATCATTGTCGTGGACGATGAGGATCGGGAGAACGAAGGCGATTTCATCATTGCAGCTGAATATGTAAAGCCCGAAACCATCAACTTCATGGCCACCCATGGCCGCGGGTTAATTTGTGCTTCGCTTCCGGAAGAGAGATGTGAAGAATTGGGCCTGGACCTCATGGTCGGAAACAATACCGCCGTTCATGAAACTCCATTTACCATTTCGGTGGATTTCCTCGGAAAAGGCAATACAACAGGTATTTCTGCATCCGACCGATCCAATACGATACAGGCGCTTGTCAATGATTCATCGAAGCCGTCGGATTTCGGAAGACCGGGACATATTTTTCCATTGAAAGCCAAGACGGAAGGAGTGCTTCGCCGGGCCGGACATACCGAGGCGGCAATTGATTTGCCGAGGTTGGCTGGGTTGAAATCCGCCGGGGTTCTGGTGGAAATTCTCAGCGAAGACGGAACCATGGCAAGGCTTCCTGAGCTGCGAAGCATCGCAGATCGGTTTGGAATGAAACTGATAACCATTGCCGACCTGATTGAGTACAGACTGAAACACGATACTTTGATTCAACGCGAGATCGGAGTGGAGTTGC
>Ga0247727_10010274_pt1 | contig 16632 bp, 12 predicted proteins | sample WisWelCaveWW1625_FD_202498 | JGI IMG/M metagenome (GOLD analysis project Ga0247727, IMG submission 202498) | Biofilm microbial communities from Wishing Well Cave, Virginia, United States - WW16-25 | ecosystem: Environmental > Aquatic > Deep subsurface > Groundwater > Cave microbial mat | place... | reverse complement strand
AGCCACGGGCGGGAAACCACGCTCTCTTTTCATCTGCCGCAAAGCGGACATGTCCGAGTTCGCGTCTATAATCTCGCCGGGAGATTGGTGGACATGATTTGGAATGAGCCGATGAACGCCGGCATCAATGCAGTGGCTTGGGATGGCAAGGATAGAAACGGCGAGATTTGTCCTTCAGGGCTTTATATTTTGGTTATTGAAGGCGATGGCTTCAGGTCGCTGCCCGAGCCGGTCAAAGTGATGGTTTTGAATGAATAAGACTGGTTGCTGGTTGCTGGTTGCTCGACGCTAGTGAAAATACGGCAAGAATCTTTCGATCAGCGACGAGCAACCAGCAGCCTATCATCATCAACGTGATTTTCCATGACGAGAGTTTGCACACACATTATCCTTCTCGCGCTCGCATCTCTGATCTCACTTTCCAAGACCTCGACCGCCCAGATTCGCAACCAGGTCTTCGTAGGCACGCGGCCGCTGAGCCTGGGCGGCGCCTTTGTGGCCGTGGCCGACGATGGTAATGCCATTTATTGGAATCCGGCGGGGCTGGCGCGGATGGAGCGCATTCAAGCGAGCTTCAATTACGCCGACTTGTTCGGTCTCGGCATCGACAATTATCATGCCAGTTTTCTCTCTCGCGTCTATTTCATTCCGCCGTTGACCGACTACTTGACGTTCGGCGTCGATTGGTCCGGAATCCACACCGGAGATAAGGAGCTTGAATTTACCAGCGGCCAGTTCAATTTTTCTCTCGCTTTTCAACCGCCGAAGCGCCTGCCCGCTCTTGCCGATTTCAGCTTTGGCGTCAATGCCAAATATTTGAAACTCACCGGCGAGCTCGATAATCACCTCGAAGCCCAGGCCAGCGGCTGGGGATGGGATTTCGGCATTCTTTATCATTTGAGCGCGTTGCCGTACATGCCCAAGGGACTGAATTTCGGCCTCATGGTGCACGATGTCGGTGGAACGAAAGTGCGCCACGAAACCAATAGGCGTGAAACGATTCATCGTCAAAATGTGCGTTGGGGTTTGAGCTACCGGCCTTTTGAAGCGTGGCCGGGGGGCAAAATTCCCGTCTCCCATCCGCTGATTGCGCTCGATTTTGACGACCGTGTTCATATTGGATTAGAATTTTGGCTGGCGAACACTTTGGCGCTAAGAGCCGGACTTCAAAAAGATTTCAATGGCGATGAGGGTGCTTCGCTCTCGTTTGGCGTGGGTTTCAAGGCGAATGTAAAGGGCTGGCCCGAAGCAAACGTTGATTATGCGTTGACCGATTCGCCGGTGCTGCCGAATACCGGCAAGCAGTTCGGCGGGTCGCTGATCATCAAAGAGAATCCGCGCTTGGTCAGGATTGAGGGAGCGCATGTCAATGAGGTGTTCGCCTCGCGCTACTCCTCCTATGGAAAGCGCGGTTCAAAGTTCGGGGTCATCAAGCTTAAAAACGTGCATGACAAGCCGATCGAGGCAGCGATTTCGTTTCTCGCCGGCGATTACGCTCATGAGCATACACCGGATACGCTGATTATCAAGCCCGACAGCACGGTTGATCACGAAATCAGGGCGTTTTTCAAACGCGAGATACTCCAGGCGCGCGAAAAATTACTTTCGGGAGAAGTTAAAGTTAGTTATGAATATAAGGATGCCGAAGTTTTTACCACCGCGAAGGTAAATTTTGCGCTTTACGAGAAAAATTATATCACCTGGGATGATCCGGCCGCTGCTTCGGCGTTTGTCACGCCGCAGGATCCCTCCGTAAAAAAGTTTGGTGCGCAAGTTTTACACGCGCAAGAGCAAGTCACTAAACAGCTTATTAATGGGCCCATCTCACATGCGCAAGCGCGTTTTGAAGGATTGGCGGCTTATCGCCTCGGATATAAGCCGGATGCAAATCTGCCATTTGCCAGAGTTTTGAAAACAAAATACTACTTTGACACGGTTCAGTATCCGAGCGAAATTCTCAGCAAAGACAATCGCTTGGGAGATTGCGACGACCTTTCCGTGCTTTATGCGTCATTGCTTGAAGAAATAGGCATCGCCACGGCCTTGCTCAGCATTCCACGACATCTCTTCATGATGTTCGACACCGGCATCCCGGTGAATCAACGATATCGCTTTCTCATGGCGGATAGTATGCTGGTTGTGAAGGATGGCACGATCTGGCTGCCCATCGAAATGACTGGAATTGACTCATCATCATTTGCACAGGCCTGGCAGGAAGGCATTCGTCGCTATGGCGAGGCTGAAAGAGATTCGACGCTTCAGATTTATGCCGTTCGAGAGGGTTGGTCGAAATACGAGCCGACGCCGCCGGATCTGCCTGCACCGGCGAGTTTCGATCTTCAAAACCTTCATGCCGGGATAGATGGCAGCCTATCCACCATTGAAGAATGGAATCGGCAATATTTGGAGCGAAACTATTTCGAGGCATTGAGGCGAGAGCCGGGCAATCTGCCGGTTCGTAATCTCCTCGGAATTCTGTACGCGCAGAACGGCAAAATAGAAGAGGCGAAGCAACAATTCGAGGAGGCTTACCGACGCAACCCTAAATATCTGCAAGCCCTGAAAAACTTGGCAAATGTCTATTTCATCAAGGCAAATTACCAGGAGGCAGAACGATATTATCAGAAGGTTTTGGAGGAAGACCCTTACGCCGCCGGAATTTATTTGAATCTCGCGATCCTTTATCACTGGCGCAAGGACGTCGCTGCTCAAGACACCGCGCAATTTAATCGATTCGAAGAAAAATCTTTCGCTGAATTAGAAAAGGCCGGGCGGCTGCTGAATCATAACACCGAGCTCGCCCTCGAGCTTCTGGGCCTACCCGACGAGGCGGAAGAAGAGCAGCAGACAAAAGCAATATCTGCAACGGATTGGAAAAGATTGTGGAACTCCTTTAAACAAGGTTTTTATCGCGTTTTCAAACCAAAAAAGCCCACCACGCCGACTCCCCAAAGCGCCGCCCCCAAAGCCGGTGAGCCGGACACCGACCGAGCGGCGATACTGTGGTGGAGCAAATAAGGAAATTTGACATGGTATCGCTTCGTCTTCGATTGCGCATTTTGTTTTTTGGATTGTTACTCGGCCTCGCGTGTATAGCGCTGTGGATGATCGTGGGGCGTTTCCAGCCCGCCATGCAGATATATGCAACTCTGGATGGCGCGATCTATGACATATTTTTTCGCCTAAAACCCAAGATCGCAGCCTTTGACACATTGATTATCATTGATGTTAAAGATCAAAGAGGAGAAATGGCTCGAGCAGCAGAAATGACCCGAGGTGACTATGCGAGGTTGATTGAAAAGGTGGCCAACGCCGGGGCAAAGGTCATCGGCCTTGACATGGTTTTCGCTGAAAATAGAGATTCTGCCTCGGACGATAGTTTGGCGAAAATTGCGAACCAATATTCTCAAAAGCTCGTTTTTGCTTTCGAGTTTGTCAAAAACCAAACCAGCGCCAATGAATCCGCACTGCACCGCCATAATCTCACGGCAACATTGCCGCGCCCTCCTGAATCATGGGAGAACTTTTTCACTGCAGAAGGCGTTGAGTTGCCTTTGGATTCTTTATTGGCCGATTCATCCATCGGATTAGGCCATGTGACATATTATAAGGAATATGATAACGTAATCCGACGTTTTCCCATGGTCATTAAATATCGCCACGAAGGCTTCTACTTTTACCCAGCGCTGGCTCTTGAGATGGTCAAAGGATATCTTGGCGCGAGCTACGAGATACCGGAGGGCGGCAAACAGCTTATTCTACGCAAGAAAAGTGGAGCACCATTAGCCGTTCCACTTGATGAGGATGGGGCAGTATTAATTAACCTGATTCCTAATCCGGAGAAAATTTTTAAGCCATACTTGCGAGCGACATTACCAGAGCACTTCGGTGATAACTTTGAAGGAGCTATCGTTTTGATTGTTAATTCTGCTCCTGCGAAAGAATTGACCAGTGAGACCCCCCTTCTTGAAGATTATCCCATGTGGGCCTTCCATGCTTCACTGATTAGCCAAATTCTAGAGCAATCTTTTATCCGGTATGACCCCAAAGACACCGTATTGTGGAGCGAGATTTTTATTTTGCTCTGCATGATTTGGTTGGTGGAGATTGAATATCGCCTGAATCCGAGGAAGCGCAAGCCGTGGATCGTCATGCTGTCGATGAATTTGCTCTTCCTGTTTTTTACCTTTCTGATGCTGTGTTTGGGTTTGCGGCTTTTGGTGATATTGTCGTTGTTGATGCTCAATGCGACTTATGTCGTGATGCGGACGCATTTTAAGACTCTCGTCACCATGCCATCCTATTTGGATATCGAGCTCCTCGTCAGTAAGGCGGAAAACGAAAAGTACCCGGTCACCGTGACCCGCTCCCCGATGGGAGGCGGCAGCGGTTCGTTCGAAGCCTTCTTAAAGGAGCCTCGATTCCGCGAAGCGCTAGAAAAAATTAGATCCCGGAATGTTACGAAGCATGATCTCGCCTACGTGGGCAGCAAGCTTTTTCAGGCGCTTTTCCCCGAGAAGGTTCAAAGAATCTACGACCGGTGTCGGGGAGAAGCTGAGAAAGAAAAAAAGAATCTGCGGCTCCAATTGTGTCTCGCTGCGGATGAGTTGGCCAATTTGCCATGGGAACTGCTCCAGGATGCCGAGCTGCGAGAGGGTTTTCTTGCCCTGTCGAAACGAGTTCCGCTCTCGATAACGCGGCGATATCAGGTGGCCGGCAATCCCAATTCATCGAAATTGCGCCTTCCCCTTAAGATTCTCGTCATGATCTCGAGCCCAATCGAGTTACCCGGCTTAAAGGTCGACATCGAAAGGAGCGAGATCAAAAAGGCGCTCCGCGATTTGATCTGGCTGCGGGATATTGATATTGAATTTACAGAAAAGGCGACTCCCGAAGAACTTGAAAAACATTTGAACGACGGCATTCATGTCTTTCACTATATTGGCCACAGCGCTTTTAACGCTCAAACCCAGGAAGGAATGCTGGCGCTCGAGACCGAAGATGATAGACTGAATTGGGTCGAGGCGGAAAGGGTGGCCATTTTGCTTCAGAAAACCGAAGTGCAAATGGTCATTTTAAATTCGTGTGATAGCGCAAAAGCCGCGGAAGTCGATGCATTTGCCGGTGTTTCGCAGAAGCTGATCAATGCCGGCATTCCGGCAGTTATCGCCATGCAGTTCCCCATAGCCGATGCTTCGGCGATCCTCTTTTCCAAAGCTTTTTATAAATCATTTGTCCTGCACTTCTCAATTGATAAGGCAGTCGCCGATGCGAGAAGGGCAATCATGGCGAATGCAGGTGTTTGGGAAATCGATTGGGCCACGCCGGTGCTGACGATGAGTGAACCGGAGGGGATAGTTCTTGCCCGACAAACAAGCCGTTTTTGATCGTTGCAAATTGAATTTTCGATACCGCGTTGCCGAGGCGCGGCGCTACCTCATGGCCAAGACCAATAATATGAAAGAGCACGATTGGGCGTCGCCGGTGCTGTTCATGCGGGCTCACGCGGGGATGATCTTTGAGGGCGAGAAAGCGGAAGCAAAATAAACCGGGCGAGGAGCGGGCATACCGGTTTACATTCTTTTCAATCACCGTGATTCCCGGCGATGGTTTGGCCATTATCTCTTTCATTGCTTTTTGCAGTTGAGAATATAATCCTAAACTCCGTTCCGGCGCCGTCTTGATGCTCGATGACGCCGCGAAGCTGCTCGGTCAGGGTGTTCACCAATTGCAGCCCCAATGAGTCGGTGTGGCGGAAGTCCAGGTCCTTCGGAAGGCCGACGCCGTTGTCGCGGATCAGCAGGTTCAACCGCTCATCATTTTCCGACCTTAGCTCGATGCGGATTTCTTTCCCACGATGAGGTTGCATTGCCAGGGCAGAATCCGGGAAGGCGTGCTTCAACGAATTGGAAACCAGCTCGTTGATGATCAAACCGCATGAAATGGCGCGGTCTACGTCGAGGCGAATCTCGTCGACGTGGAGATGCAAAGCGATGGCTTGCGAATGCGCCCGGTACGATCTGAACAAATGCGTGGTCAGGTTGCGGAGGTAGGAGGCGATCTCGATTTTTCCCAGGTCTGCGGTTTTGTACAATTCCTCGTGGATGAGGGCCATGGATTTGACTCGCTGCTGGCTTTCGTGGAACATCTCGATGGCGTGTTGGTCTTTGAGGTGTTTGGATTGGAGATTGAGCAGGCTGGAAATCACTTGCAAGTTGTTTTTGACCCGGTGGTGAATTTCCTTGAGCAAGAGTTCCTTTTCTTTCAGCGAGGCATTGAGCTGCGACTCCGCCCGTTTGCGCTCGGTGACGTCGCGGTAATTGACGACGACGGCTGCCACGCTGGGCTCCGCCAGCATGTTGTTGATCATCCCCTCGACCCATCGCCAACTGCCGTCTTTGTGTTGCACGCGATATTGGGTGACGGCCACTTTGCCGGGGGTGCGAACGCAATCGGCGAGCAGCGCCTGCGCCGGCTTGAGGTCGTCGGGGTGGACCAACTCCAGCGCATTGCGCCCGATGAATTCTTCGACGGTATATCCAAGAATGCGCGTGGTCGAAGGCCCGGTATAAAACACTCGACCCTCCGGGTTGAGCAGCGTGATGCCGTCGGTGCTGTTTTCGATGAGCGCCCGGAAGCGTTTCTCGCTATGCTGTAGGGCCTTTTCCGTCCTGATATGATTGCCGATTTCAGCCTGCAGCGCTTCGTTGGCTTTAGCTAGCTCCTGAGTTCGTTCCTGCACCCGTATTTCCAGTTCATCGCGGGCTTTGCGCAGCGCTTCTTCCGTCCGCTTTTGCTTCGTAACGTCATGGATGATGCCGCTATATTGGGTGATGGCTCCCGCGGTCTTCCAACTGGCCAGAGAAAGCACCAGCGGAAATTCGCTGCCGTCTTTTCGCAGCCCATACCATTCGACGGTTTTTCCGATAAGACGAGACTCGCCCGTTGTGCGCAACCGCTCCAGCCCCTGGCGTTGAGCTTCGCGGTACCGTTCGGGCATCAAGAGGGCTAAAGGCTTGCCCAACACTTCTTCTTGCTTGTAGCCAAAGATATTTTGCGCGCCCTTGTTCCATGAAACAATTCTGCCGCCGTCGTCGGCTACGACAATCGCATCGGCGGCGGATTGGGCCACGGAACGGAATCGCTCCTCGCTCTCGCGCAATGCTTCCTCCGCCCGCTTGCGCTGGATAATCGAGCCGAGTTGGGCCGCGACCGCGGAGACGAGCTCGACAAAACTTTGATCTTTCTCCCGAGGCTCGAAGAGGAAAAAAGTCAGGATGGCGACCGCTTCTTCATCGGCGAGAATGGGAATCGCCACGCCGGCTTTGAGGCCGATCTCTCTGGCGGTCTTGGCGCGCGCGAAGCTCGCCTCAACTGTGACATCCTGAGCCCATACCGGCCTTTTCGAGGCATAAGCCTGCCCGGGAAGTCCTTGGCCCATCGCAAAGGTTGTGACTTCCGTCACCTGCCTGAACTTCTCCAAGCCGTTCATTTTAGCCCACCAAGCGCGACTGCATTGCAGCACGGTCCGATCAACGCTGGGAAGCCAGGCCTCGCCCACCGCCCAGCCGGTGGTCTGACACACCTTGCCAAGCGCTTCAGTCAGGGCCGTGTCGATGTCTGCGGCTGCGCTCATCGCCAGCGATAGCGTTTGCAAAAGGCGGAACTGCTCCTCAGCCCGCATGCGTTCGGCGATTTGATTTTGCAGCTTGCGGTTGGCCGCTTGAAGTTGCGCTGAGTTGGCCAGCGCTTTGAGAAATTCCCACATATTGCAATTCAATTCTGGGCAATCACCACGAGGTCTCGGCCTTTGGCCTTGGCGCGATGGAGGGCCGCATCCACCGTCTGCAAGATGGCTTCGCCGGTGGCGCCGTGATCCGGAAAGATCGCCACCCCGGCGGACAGGTTGACGGCGGCGCGCGATTCGCTGTGCGGTTGGATGTGGAGGCGTTTGACCTTTTTTCGAAATTGCTCGGCGCGCTTGTAGGTATCTTCCAGCGAGGCGCCTGGGAGAATGATCACAAACTCCTCGTTGCCGTAGCGGCAGGCAACGTCTCCGCCGCGGGTGCCGGCCATCAGCAGCGCGCCAAAATCGCGCAACAAGGCATCGCCCACTTCGTGGCCGAAGGTGTCGTTGAATTGTTTGAAGTGATCGAGATCGAGCATGACGATTCCTACCGGCGTGCCCATGCGCTTCGCCCGGCGCAGCTCGCGCTTGAGCGATTCTTCCATGTAGCGTCGGTTGAACAAGCCGGTCAGCGGGTCGGAGATGGAGAGGCCACGCAGCTTCTCGAGGAGTTTCAGGTTCGACAGGGCCAGCGCAATGTGCTCGGCAACGGTCACGGCCAAGTGCCGTTTTGGCTCCGTCAAGCCCTCGGGCTCGGCGCCTGACTGCAGCGAGTGCAGGTTTTGCAAATGCAGCACGACCACGACATCGCCTTGAGCCATCCTCGGTACGCACAGGGAACAGGCGGGCGGCGACTCGCCCACATGGCGGCAGAGCGATCCAACCTCGGCATCTTCCGCCCAATACGCCTCCCCGCGCCTTAGCGCCAGGCACGCGTCCGGAGTGAACGCTTGCTCTTCGGGTTTAGGCGGCGCCGCCCCCCAGGTGACGACCGCCTCGAAAAGATTTCGCAACGGATTGAACAAGTACAACATGCCAGCTTCCATGGGGAATAATTGCCGAGCGAATTGGGCGACGACGGCGCAGGCGTCTTCCACCGTCGAGCAGGATTGGAGCAGATGCCCCATTTCGTTGAGCAGCGTGATTTCGTGGTTCCTTCTTTCCAACTCTTTGAGCTGCTTCGAAAGCTTCTGGTTCGCCTGTTGCGAGGCGGCTTCCATCTTGTGCTTGTAAAGCGCCACCTCGATGGTGGAGTGCAGTTCTTTTTCGGCGAAGGGCTTGATCGCGTAGCCAAACGGCCCGGTCTGTTTGGCGCGCTGCAAGGTTTTGTCATCTGCATAAGCGGTGAGATAAACGATGGGAATGTTGAAGCGCTCACGAATCTGTTCGGCGGCTTGCACGCCGTCCATCTCCCCCTCCAGCATGATGTCCATGAGCACCAAATCGGGACGCTCCGTCGCTGCTTTTTGAATGGCTTCTTCACCGGACGCCACTACCGCTTTGACGTCATATCCCAATTTTGTCAAGCTGTTCTGGATGTCCATGGCGATGATTTTTTCGTCTTCCACCACCATGATCTGCGGACGTGGCATGGGCGTTTTCCTTTAAAAAATCACTAATAGATATACCTTCAGTCCGGCAAAGTTGCATAGCAGGTACCGGCGTTTACGTTCTGCCGCGGTGCAAGCCTCGCCGGCACTTGAACTCGACATGAGTCCCGGAACTTAGCGGAACCGTTGCCCACCTATAACTGAGGGGATTGCCTTGCAAAGCAAAAACCTATTGCCTTTTCACAATTTTCTTTTTATACTGCGTCCGCCAAAAACAACCGTTGGAATGATGAACACGTTTTCCAAACAAATCGAGCTATTGCGCAATCGCGAGCAGCAGGCCAGGCTGGGCGGCGGCGCTCAACGCATCGAACAACAGCACGCCAAAGGCAAGCTCACGGCGCGCGAGCGCATCGATCTGCTGCTCGATGAGGACAGCTTTCAAGAGTTGGACATGCTGGTGCAACATCGCTCCGATGCGTTCGGGCTTGATGCTCAAAAGATTCCCGGCGACGGCGTCGTCACCGGATACGGCCGCATGGATGGACGCCTGGTGTATGTGTTCTCTCAAGACTTCACGGTGTTCGGCGGCTCGCTTTCGGAGGCGCACGGGCAAAAAATTTGCAAGGTCATGGACATGGCCATGAAGAACGGCGCGCCGGTGATCGGCCTCAACGACAGCGGCGGCGCGCGCATTCAAGAAGGCGTGGTCAGCCTCGGCGCATATGCCGACATTTTTTTGCGCAACACCTTAGCTTCCGGCGTTGTGCCGCAAATCTCCGTAGTGCTCGGCCCCTGTGCCGGTGGCGCGGTTTATTCGCCGGCGATTACCGATTTCATTTTCATGGTCAAACACACCAGCTACATGTTTGTGACCGGCCCCAACGTCGTGAAGACCGTCACGCACGAGGAAGTCTCGTTCGAAGAATTGGGCGGCGCCGAAACCCATGCAACGAAAAGCGGCGTGGCACACTTCGTCGAAGACAACGAGATCAATTGCTTGCGCCAGGTTCGCCGGTTGATGAGTTTTCTGCCGCTCAACAATTGCGAAGACCCGCCGGTGCGCGAATGCGGCGACGAGCTCAACCGCCGCGAAGAAAAACTCAACTCGCTGGCGCCGGAGAATCCCAATAAGCCTTACGACATCAAAGAAGTCATCGGAGCGATTGCCGACGACGGCGATTTTCTGGAAGTCCACGAGCGGTACGCTGCCAACATCGTCGTCGGTTTCGTGCGGCTTGGAGGCCGGCCGGTCGGGGTGGTGGCCAATCAACCAGCCTCTCTCGCCGGCGTGCTCGACATCGACTCGTCCATCAAGGCCGCGCGTTTCGTGCGCTTCTGCGATGCCTTCAACATTCCGCTGCTGACGTTCGTCGATGTCCCCGGCTTTCTGCCGGGAACGGATCAGGAATGGCGCGGCATCATCAAGCACGGCGCCAAACTGCTCTATGCGTTTTGCGAGGCCACGGTACCCAAGATCACCGTCATCACCCGCAAGGCTTACGGCGGCGCGTATGACGTGATGAGTTCCAAGCACATTCGCGGCGATGTCAATTTCGCCTGGCCCTCGGCGGAAATCGCAGTGATGGGCCCCAAGGGCGCAGTGGAGATCATTTTCAAAAAGGAAATCGAGCAATCCGATGCTCCGTCGGCGGCAACCGACGCGAAAGTGCAGGAATACCGCGAAAAGTTTGCCAATCCCTACATCGCCGCCGAGCGCGGCTATGTCGATCGCATCATCGAGCCGGCCGCCACGCGCCAGCACGTCGTCAACGCGCTGCTGATGCTGGAAAACAAAGTCGATACCAATCCCAAAAAGAAACACGGCAATATTCCGCTGTGAGGTGATCTATGCAATTCGAAATGATCCGGAAAAATAACGTGAACATCATCCGCGTCAAGGTGCAGCGCCTCGACAGCATGGCGGCGCCCGATCTGAAAACGGAATTTTTGCGGATGCTGGAAGAGAATCAATACGACATCCTGGTCGATCTCGGCATGGTGGAATACGCCGACAGTTCCGGCCTCGGCGCCATTCTTTTCGGCATTCGCCAAGCGGATGCAGCCGGCGGCACGGTGAAGCTGGTGAACCTGCGGCCGCGCGTGCTCAGTCTCATTAAAATTGCCAAGCTGGATGATGTCATTGAAGCGTACGACAATGAAGATGAGGCGATTGCCAGCTTTGATGAGTAGGGACACGGCATGCCGTGTCCTTTTATCGGCTGCGTGTCAACAAAGGGCAAAACTTATGAACACCCGAAAAATTACCCATGAAATTGAGCTGCCGGCTAGTCCCGATCGTGTGTTTACCATTCTGCACACGCCCAGCGCAATCCGATCTTGGTGGAGCGCAGCGCGCGCCATCGTTCTTGCCGAAGAAGGCGGCCTCTGGATGGCCACCTGGGGAGAGCATGAAGATGATCCGGATTACATCACCGCCGCGACGATTAAAATATTCGACCCACCCCGCCGGCTGCTGCTGACTGTCTTCAAGTACCGCGCCAAAAGCGGCCCTTTGCCATTCAAGCTCGAAACCACCACCGAGTTCACTGTGGAAGCTCGGACAAATGGCGCGCTCCTGCGGGTGATTCAGGACGGCTTCCCTGCCGACCGCATCGCCGATGAGTTCTATGCGGCATGTGAGGTGGGGTGGAGAAATACGTTTGAGGGGATTAAGATGTATTTGGGTGGGTGAGGGGATATACCTGAGTGATGCCCGCGCCACGCGAAAGTTCAGAGGAGCTTTCGAGCAAGCAGGCGCTCCAGCGAAGAAAGGGCAGCGAGAGAAATTGAAAACAGCGGTTGCATCATTTGGAATTTGTTCTATATTCCCAATTAAGCGGCTTGTTGATTCGCAAAACATATAACATGTTTACAAACCAAAGTCGGATTCTTTTAATTGTATGATTAAACGAATTTCATGACCATTCCGAACGCCGAGCGTGCGGTAGTAGATATTCGCAAATTGCGCGATTACTGCCTTAACTTAGCGCATGACGATGGTAAACACAAAGCGCGTTTATTCGTCGCGGCATTGGGTTTGACCGCAAGCGATGCCGAGGAGTTGCGTGACGCGCTGGTGAAAGCGGTCAAGACGTATGATGCACAATTGGGGCGACGCGATGAGTACGGCCAACGCTACATCGTAGATTTTCCGCTGGAATGGCGCGGCAGGCGGGCAACGATTCGCAGTGGGTGGATAATCGAGCATGGTTCGGATACGCCGAAATTGACGACTTGCTACCCCTTATGAAATCAAGAGGCAACAAATGACGCAAAACATAAAACTACTTGACGTAGTGGCACTCACCGTTGACTTGCCTGAATACAACCTTTGGCGCGGGCAAGTTGGCACGGTGGTAGAGATTCTTGCTGGTGGCGCTGCCTATGAGGTTGAATTTAGTGATCGTAATGGGCGCACCTACGAATCAGTAGGTCTACGATCCGATCAGATGATAGTGTTGCGCTATGAACCGATGATCACTGGTCACGAAACCACGACGGTGCCGGCGTAAAGAATTTTCCACGATTTGTTCGCTGTCTTCATTTCTAAGTGGCTTTTGGAGTACGTTTGAATAGCTTGAACTCCAGGGAGTCGATCTCTCTTGAACAAGGTGAGTCAGAATTGGTGGCGGCTCGATAATTTGTTGAAGAAGCAGAGCATCCTCTTTCACCTCCAGCTTAATCCCCATGTTCAAAAAAATCCTCATCGCCAATCGTGGTGAAATTGCCGTTCGCATCATTCGCACCTGCCGCGAGCTGGGCGTGAAAACCGTCGCGGTTTATGCCGACGCCGACCGTCTCGCGCTGCACACGCGCCTGGCCGACGAAGCCTATTATATCGGCCCGTCACCGGCGAGGGAATCCTATCTTGTTGCCGATAAAATCATCGCCATCGCGAAAGAAAGCGGCGCCGAGGCCATCCATCCTGGCTATGGCTTCCTCTCGGAAAATGCCAATTTTGCCGAGGCGGTTGCAGCGAGCGGTTTGGTGTTTATTGGCCCAACGGGATCCGCGATGCGCGCCATGGGCGATAAGACAGCGGCGCGTCAGGTGATGATGAAAGCCGGCGTGCCAATCGTGCCCGGCAGCAAGGAAGTTTGCGCCACGGTGGATGAGGCGCAGCGCGTCGCCAAGCAAGTCGGTTATCCGGTTTTGATCAAAGCTTCGGCTGGCGGCGGCGGCAAAGGCATGCGCGTAGTGAATTCGGCTGACGAACTTCCATCACTTTTTCAAACGGCCTCATCGGAAGCGAAATCGGCCTTTGGCGATGGCCGAGTTTACATTGAAAAATATCTGGCGCATCCGCGACACATCGAATTTCAAGTTTTTGCCGATGCTCATGGCAACGCGGTTTATCTTGGCGAGCGCGAGTGCTCGATTCAGCGCCGGCATCAGAAAGTGATTGAAGAGGCGCCGTCGTGTGTGCTCGATGAAGACTTGCGGCATCGCATGGGAGAAGCGGCAGTGAAAGCCGCGCTGTCGTGCGGCTATGTGAATGCCGGCACTATCGAGTTTCTTTTAGATGTGCAGCGAAAATATTATTTCCTCGAAATGAACACTCGGCTGCAGGTGGAGCATCCGGTAACCGAAATGATTACCGGTCTTGATTTGGTGAGATTGCAGTTGGAAGTCGCTGCCGGCGACAAGTTGCCGCTCGCGCAAGATCAAGTGCAGTTGCGCGGCCATGCCATAGAGTGCCGGATCTATGCAGAAGATCCGCAAAACAATTTCGCGCCATCAATCGGCCGCATCAGCCACTTGCACAAACCCGATGGCTTCGGCATTCGCGAAGACAGCGGCGTGTATGAAGGCAGCGAGATTTCGATTTTCTACGACCCCATGATAGCCAAGCTCATCGCCTGGGGCGCCGATCGGCCAACCGCCATCGCCCGAATGCAGCGCGCGTTGAACGAATACGAGATCGCCGGGGTGCGCACGACCATTCCGTTTTGTCTGTGGGTGCTTCGGCATCCTAAGTTTCTATCCGGCGATTTTGACACGCATTTCGTGCAGAACGAATTTTTTGCCAGAAATGAACAACTTGATAGCCGCGCTGACCTTCAAGAAGTTGCGGCGCTAGCGGCGGTGTTGATTCGCAGCACCGAACAACGGCATGCAGGAAAGCCAGCGGGACCAGGCCCGACTGCATCGAGTTGGAAAGCGCGCGGCTGGCGGCAAAGATTTCGCGGTTAGAACGGGCGGCGTTGTTCTCATCCCACAACTTCCCACCGATATTTTCAAACTTGCCTTTGGATGTGAAACGCAATACGTTCATCTGCAAATTTGAAAACTTCATACACCTGTATGAAGAAGAAAAGATTTTTGGCCTTCATCATTTTTGCACTTGCTGCGGCAGCCCTTGGCCAGCAGCCGAATCGGCGCCTCGTCATCCTGCATTCGGAGCTTGGCGAGGTCGTCACCGCGGAGCAGAAGTGGATTTCGCGGTGAACTTTGGGAATTGATAAACGGACAGCGCTTGACGTGAAGGTTTACATTTAGCCGCTATCCATCGATTATTGGCGGATTATTCTAAGGCAGTCATTCAGGAGGAATCCTTGTGGGAATCTAAGCTGATCTTTGAAATCAAAAAGATTCCTTCTGAATGACATGATCCCACCCGTAACTGAGGCATTACTTTTACTCCGACATTTCGCTTGACTTTTACTCGCCCTCGCGGTATTTTGCCACCACATTTTATCAAGCCGCGCGAGAATTTCATGAACACAAAAAATTGGCCACGATTCCATCCTGTTGCGATTTTTTTGCTGGCGATGAGTCTCGGTGGTTGCGGCGCGGCAAATGATCCGCGCGAGGTGGCCGATCAATTCTGCTATCATTATTTGATCGAGCTCAATCAGCGCGCGGCGCTCGAGATGGCCAGCGGGCTGGCGCAAGAAAAATTGCAAAAGGAAATCGATCTGCTCAAGGGCGCGCGCACGGGAGCTGACGAGCTGCAATGGTCGAAGCCATTCATCGACTACAAACTGCACCGGCGGATCGATGAAGACGACTCGCATGTGATGTTCTATTATCTGTTGACCATCGAGCCGAAGAGCGGCGGCAAACTCGAGCAGGAGGTACTGATAAGCACGGTGTTGGAAGACGGTCGATGGAAAGTCAACAATTTTGAAAACTACCGGGGGAACGCGCTATAGAGTTCTCATGAAAGCTGCCATCCTGCGCCGATTGGGCGAAATCGTTGGCCGTGATAATTTGCTGACCTCGATAGAAGATCGCCTATCGTATGCCTATGACGCCACGCCGATGATCGAACAGGCGCCGGCGGCCGCCGTGCGCCCCACCGATGTCGCGCAGGTGCAGGCGATTATGCGATTCGCCAACGAGGCGGGATTTGCGGTGGTGCCGCGCGGCTCGGGCACTGGCCTTTCCGGCGGCGCAGTTCCCACTGGCGAAAGCATCGTTTTGCTATTTCCCTCCTGGAATCGCATTTTAGAAATAGACGCTGAGAATCTCACGGCTTGGGTCGAGCCGGGGGTGATCACCGGCGCCTTGCACGCGGCGGTGGAAGCGCGCGATTTGTTTTATCCGCCTGATCCGGGCAGCATGAAGATTTGCACCATCGGCGGCAACGTTGCGGAAAATTCCGGCGGCTTGCGCGGCTTGAAGTATGGCGTTACCAAAGATTATGTGCTGGGGCTCGAAGTCGTCCTGCCCACCGGCGAGCTCTTGCGCACCGGCAACAAATGCGTCAAAGACGTCGCCGGCTTCAGCTTGAAGGATCTGTTCATCGGCAGCGAAGGCACGTTGGGCATTTTCACGAAAATACTTTTGCAATTGCTGCCGAAGCCCGCCAGCTCGCAAACGATGCTGGCTTTGTATGATGACATGGCCGCAGCCGCGGCCACGGTGTCGGCGATCATCGCCGCGAGGATCATTCCCTGCACGCTGGAATTTCTCGACGCGATGACCATTCGTTGCGTGGAGGATTATGCGCATGTGGGCCTGCCGGCGGACATCGAGGCCTTGTTGTTGATCGAAGTCGACGGCCATCCGGCAGCGGTGGCCGATGAATTTGAAAAAGTGAAAGTGCTGTGCCTGCAGCATGGCGCACGTTCCGTGCAGGCGGCGCAGAATGCCGCCGAGGCGGACAAGCTGAAGACGGCGCGACGTGCCGCTTTTTCAGCGCTAGCTCGAGTGAAGCCGACCACTATTCTCGAAGATGCAACGGTGCCGCGCAGTGCCGTGGAGCCGATGCTGCGCCGCATTCACGAGATTGCCGCCAGATATCAAGTGACCTTCGGCATTTTCGGCCATGCCGGCGACGGCAATTTGCATCCCACCTGTCTGACCGATGAGCGCGACCGCGAAGAAATCCATCGCGTCGAGAAAGCTTTTGATGAAATCCTCGAAGCGGCCATCGAGCTGGGCGGCACCATCACCGGCGAGCATGGTGTCGGCTTGTCGAAAAAGAAATTTCTGGAGCGAATTGCC
>Ga0247727_10010273_pt1 | contig 16632 bp, 9 predicted proteins | sample WisWelCaveWW1625_FD_202498 | JGI IMG/M metagenome (GOLD analysis project Ga0247727, IMG submission 202498) | Biofilm microbial communities from Wishing Well Cave, Virginia, United States - WW16-25 | ecosystem: Environmental > Aquatic > Deep subsurface > Groundwater > Cave microbial mat | place... | reverse complement strand
CCTCGCAGGAATACATTTCGATATTTAAAAAATGGCGCTCGGGGATTTTAGATGAAAAAATTCCGGGCGGGGAAAGTCCGAGGGAGCTGCAGCAACGGCAGTTGCGGTTCATCGAAAACATTTTGAAGCCTTCGGCAGAAAATAAAATTCTGATTTGCATTCATGGCAGGGCGATGCGCTCGCTGCTCTGCACCATGCTGGGCGATGATTTAAGCAAAATGGATGACTATCCCCACCAGAATCTTTCGCTCTACAAGCTGTTTTACAACTCGAAAGGATTTGAAATGGATTGGTTCAATTACACTAAGCACATGGATGGAATCTGATGCCGAATCAAATTGCCTACCCAGCGCTTTGTGCTTCCAGCCTACCCCATTTTCTGAATAGAAAGAAAACGACAATTGCCGCTTCAATCACAGGCAGAACCGCCATGACAATCGGGTTAGCTGATATATCAGGATAGAATGCTGCTCCCACTCCCAAATCCTTCAGCAGCAGCGGCATCAGCACGTACAAAAAAAGCAGGTACACTACCATCGCTGAATCAGCCCGCTTTGAGCGGGATGAAAAATTCAGCAAAAGCAAAATCCCGATGTCCCTCACCACGAATCCGAAAATTGCAATCAATAGCATGGTCGCCCTGCCGGAACCGTGGATACCGAAATCACGCATTATCTCTCCGGTAAATGAATCTTGATATGCTATTTTCAGAAAAATATCGCTGAGGATTCCGGCAATGAATGCTACGGGAAGCGTGATGAGCCACAACGGAGCATTTTGCAAAAACACTTTGTATCTGCCTGCCTTAATGCTGTTGAAAAGCAAGCGGAAATTCACAACGTCCTTAGACTCGGAAAAGGAAAGAAAATAAACCAGCGCAAGACATTGCGCGAAAAGCACCATCAGCGACATCGTGATGCCGCTGATAACAGTTATGTCTTTTGCTCCGGCAAAATATCCATATTGAAACAGGAATGACGTTAGCAGAAAAGTCACCCACCAGCCCGGAGTATCGGAGAATTGCAGTTCAGCCCTCATGGAACGGTACAAGCCGGCTACTACCCAAAAGCAGAGGAACACGCTGCTGACAATGGAAATCCAAAGGGGGTCATAAACAAGCCCGTACCAAGAGAAGTCGGAAATTTCCCCGAAAAAACTGCCCCTGAAAACATTGGACAGGTATATCACAATAATGAACCCGGGGATAATTATCCGGGTGCTTTTGATTTTGCTTTTGCCATCGGCTTTGCGAATCATCAGCAGCGAAATCAGAATCATCAAGCCATGCAATGAAATCATCCCGATGATGAGCAGCGCAGAAATCTTCAATTCCTTTGCAGGGTCATCCATCGTCAAACTGGTCAGCACATATATCGCCCAAAATAACAGCGCTCCGTACCAATTGTAAATCGTGCTGCCGAATAATTTCCCGATGCCGAGCTTCCATGCACCGATGACGCTCATCCTTTGCCAGTCCCACGTCTTTTCATTGTATTCATCAAGAATTGCGTCAGCCGAAGATTTGATTCCCCAAATCATTCCGACAAAAACAAATCCCGCAAGGGAGGAATAATGCAGCACCTGGTTTGCTTCCTCGCCAGTATTCATCATTATCAGCAACGCCACCACTATGATAATGGCGGGCATGGCGATGAGCCGCTGCACGCTCAGCTCCAGCCAAAGATTTTTGGCAAACTCAGCGTTCCATTTCAAAAAGCTTTGCATCATGATTTCGACTGCTTGTATTGTGTCAATGTCCTGATGTACTCCTCCTGCAAATTCACCTTCTGCTCCCCGAATTCTTCAACAGGAATTTGCAGCTCTAATAATTTTTGAAGCAATTTTCTTTTGGATAAAATCTGCTCATCGAGCTTCAGCGTGATTTGCCTTCCGTTGGGTACCACTTCCTTCACGCCTTCCAATTGCTGAACTGCCGCAGTAAATCTTTCATCCATTATTTCGAGCGATATCGTCATGTTTTTAAACAGCACTACCACTCCCTTCAGCTTGCGATGCTCAATTACTTTCCCGTCCTGTATCATCAGCATTTCACTGGAATATTCTTCCAACTCGGCAAGAATGTGTGATGAAACGATGATGGTCATGCCGCTGTCACGCAGCAGCAACAGCAGCTTTGACAGTTCGTGACGCGCCTCCGGATCCAAGCCTGCTGCCGGTTCGTCAAGCAGCAGCACCTTAGGCTGGTGGATGATGGCTTGCGCGATGCCCACCCGCTGACGCATTCCGCGCGACAGGGTTCCGTTTTTCTTGTCAAGAAAACTTTGAACGCCCGACCTTTCGATTGCGGTGGCGATAGCAGAATCAAAATTGGCATTGGACTCCAGCCTGCTGTAAGCAATGAACTGAAGCGACTGGCGCACCGTGAGCGAATCATACAAGCCGAAAAAATCCGAGAGGTAGCCGAGATGGAGATGGACTTCCCGCGGTTGCGAAACAGCGCTGTAGCCGTTCACCAGCACATCACCGGCAAGCGGCTTTGACAGCGCAGCGATTGCGCGGAGCAGCGTGGTTTTTCCCGCGCCATTGGGACCCACCATCGCAGCAATGGCTCCCTCCTTGACTTCAAACGATACATCTTCCAACGCACGTTTGTCAGGATATTCATAAGTAAGGTTGGCAACCGATATCATTCCTCGCAGGTTTCGGGATAAATGTATTGATGTTTTTTGGAAATAAGAAAGAGAAAGTGCGAAAAGCTCCGCTAATCATCGCATGATCAGCCCGGAAAAATTATTTTGATACTCAGCCTGCGTTCAACTACATTGGGTTTTGCATATCCCTAAACAAAACGTACCGATATCGTGAGAGTAACTTGTCTGGTGAAAACCTTTTGCCTTCTTTTTATTCTTTTTGCTTTTCAAAAAGCAGAAGCTGCGTGCACACAGCCTCCTGTTCCTTCCATTTCCACTTCAGGTCCGCTCACGTTTTGCAATGGCGAATCGGTGACGCTCACCGCCAGCTCCGGAACGGGTTATACTTATCGCTGGAAGAAAAACGGCTCCAATATCTCAGGCGCCACCAACCAGACTTACGTAGCTGCAACTACCGGAAGCTATACTGTGGTGGTTACAGTGGATACCTGCAGCAACACTTCGTTACCTGCCGATGTCACGGTGAATCCGCTTCCCAACGGAACGCTCACCAATGATTTATCCATCTGCCAGGGAACGTCCGTTACGCTGACTGCAGGCGGAGGCACGAGCTACAACTGGAGCGCGCCCAACGCCAACGGAAACACGCTGACAGTTACGCCCGGCTCCACCACCACTTACTCAGTGAGCATATCCAACAGTTTTGGATGCGTGGATGTGGATGATGTGGTGGTCACGGTGAAACCATTGCCGCTCGCAAATATTTCCGTAGCAGGTTCCTCAACACTTTGTAATGGTGAAAGCGTTAACCTGAATGCAAGTTCAGGTGCGGGATACACTTATCAATGGTGCCTTAACTCCGCGCCCATTCCGGGAGCGACCAATCAAACTCTTACAGTAAGCACACCGGGAAATTACCAGGTCATCACTTCATTGAATGGTTGTTCAAGAGAATCATTCCCTACCACTATTACTGTGAATCCGCTTCCCACACCAATGATAAGTAATGACACAACAATTTGCTCCGGTGTATCCGTAATGATGCAGGCTTCCGGAGGAAACGCCTATCAATGGAATTCGGGAGGTCCCGCAACTGCGGATTACACCGTATCGCCCACAGCAACGAAAACATATACGGTTACGGTGACCAATTCATTCGGATGTTCCGCATCGGCAAGCACTACTATTACCGTGATTCCCCTTCCCAATGCCAACATTTCCATTTCAGGCTCGCTCACGCTGTGCAGCGGTGAGAGTGTGACACTGAATGCCAGCACGGGAAGCGGCTACAGTCATCAATGGCATAAGAACAATGCGATGATAAATGGTGAAACGAATGCATCGCTCACCGCTAATTCACAAGGGAGTTATCATGTAGTTGTCACACAGAACGGTTGTTCAAAAACATCTTCGACACAAACCATTATCGTTAATCCTTTGCCAATTCCTCAAGTGAGCGAGGACACTACCACGTGTGCAGGAGAAACGGTGACGCTGCAGGCTTCGGGCGGAACGGCATATCAATGGAACTCCGGTGGTCCCGCAACTGCAGATTACACCGTATCGCCAACCACAACGAAAATATATACCGTTACGGTGACCAATTCATTCGGATGTTCCGCATCGGCAAGCACCACAATCACCGTAATTCCACTTCCGAATGCCAACATTTCCATTTCAGGCTCGCTCACGCTTTGCAGCGGTGAAAGCGTAACGCTGAATGCGAGCACGGGAAGCGGCTACAGCCATCTATGGTATAAGAACAACGCGCTGATGAATGGGGAAATGAATGCATCGCTTTCGGTTAATTCAGCAGGTAATTATCATGCGGTGGTGACGCAGAACGGATGCTCGAAAACATCCGCCACCCAAACCATCACCGTCAATCCATTGCCCATTCCGCAAGTAAGTGATGACACGACCACGTGCGCTGGAGAAACGGTCATCTTGCAGGCTTCAGGCGGAACAGCATATCAATGGAGTTCAGGCGGACCCGCCACCGCAACTTATGTTGTCGCGCCAACATCTACAAAAACTTACACGGTAACGGTGACGAATTCATTAGGATGCACGGCTTCTGCGAATACGGAGGTTACCGTCATTCCCTTGCCGCAGGCATGGATAAGCGCGGCAGGTTCAACCACGCTTTGCCAGGGCGATATTTTGAACCTCACTACCGCCAATACTTCGGGATATATTCATGAATGGTTTCGAAATGGGAATTTGATTTCCGGGGCATCAGCCAATGTGTATTCCGCATCGCAGGCAGGCGATTATCACGTGAAAAATACATCGAACGGATGCTCCGCGATTTCCGATACAATTTCAATCAGCGTGAATCCTTTGCCGGTTACAGGCATCAGCAATGACGCGACAATATGTTCGGGCGACACCATCACGCTCACTGCAACGGGAGGCGTTTTTTATGATTGGAACACAGGACCCACCACATCATCCATCACCGTTTTAACCACATCCACAAGAACCTATTCAGTGACTATTACCGATGGAAACGCTTGCTCCGTTTTAGAAAGCGTTACAGTTACCTCCATCGCATTGCCAAACGCATCGGTATCGCTTTCAGGTCCCACTACTTTTTGCGCTGACCGTTCATTGACGATGACCGCCAGCTCCGGCACCGGATATTCCTATCAATGGTTCAATGACGTGAATATGATTCCGGCAGCAGTGAACCAGGCGCTCACCGTAACGCAATCAGGACTGTATTCTGTGGAAGTGACCGCCAACGGTTGCAGCAAAAAATCGGGCGCCTCCAACGTGATTGTAAATCCGCTGCCGGTCGCTTCAGCGAGTGATGACGCGACCATATGTTCTGGCGACACCATTCAGCTTTACGCTTCGGGCGGTATATCTTATCAATGGTATAATGGAACAATCAACAGCACCATCCAGGTTGCACCGACCAGCACTTCCAATTATTCAGTAACCGTTTCCAACAGCTTTGGCTGCACAGCTTCTGAAAGCGTCACGGTATCCACCATCGCAAGACCATCGGCAGTTGCAAGCCCCATCGGCACGTTTTCAATTTGCAGCGGAGAAACAACCACGCTCACGGCAAGCACCGGTGCAGGATATTCCTATCAATGGATGGAAGGCATCAGCACGCTAAACGGAAAAACCAATCAAACCCTGGTGATATCAACGTCAGGAAATTATCACGTGATTGTTACAGCCAACGGCTGCCCGAAAAATTCAAACACGGTGCAAGTGATTGTGAATTCATTGCCGGTTGTTTCGGTGAATCATGACACCACCGTTTGCGGAGGAAGCCCGGTTACGCTGACAGCAGGCGGTGGCGCAACCTACAAATGGAGCACCGGCTCAACCAATCAATCCATCAATGTAGCGCCCACCGGCAGCACGACCTATAACGTCACAGTTACTTCATCGCAGGGCTGCTCTTCAACAGGTGATGTTTTTATTTCGGTGATTCCTTCACCCAGCGCGAATATCACCTCTTCAGGTTCATTGACAATTTGTGATGGCGACACAGTGACATTAGCAGCAAGCACAGGTCCCGGGTATTTTTATCAATGGAAAAACAACGGATTGGATTTGGCAGGTCAGACCAATTCTTCATTCACCACCACACAATCGGGAAGTTATTCGGTGGTTGTTACTGCTTTCGGATGTTCGAAAGCATCATCCGTTCAAAGTGTCACGGTGAATTCTTTGCCAGCGGCAATCGTCAGCAATGACACCACCGTTTGCCAGGGAAACAGCGCGGATATTTCCGCATCGGGCGGAGTGAGTTATCGCTGGAGCAACGGACGCACGACTGCCGTGAATACGGTTTCACCCAATCAAACCTCGACTTACCATGTAACCGTTACCGATGCGAACGGATGCACGGATGCGAACCAGGTTACTGTGAATGTCGTTGCCTTGCCCAACGCATATATCACCACTTCCTCATCCACCAACCTTTGCACAGGGCAGACCGTTTCGATGAACGCGAGCACAGGCGCTGGATATTCTTACGAATGGTTTAAAAACAACATACTGATTTCCGGAGCGACTAATGCCACTTATGTCGCGAGTCAAACCGGAAGCTACACTGTGAGAACAACTGCTAATGGTTGCAGCAAGACCTCTTTACCATCAACTGTAACGGTTAGCACCTTCCTTGTGGCGTCCATCAGCAATGACACCACCATCTGTGCAGGCGACACCGTCACGCTGTTTGCAACAGGCGGTGGCTCGTATGATTGGAGCAGCGGGGAAACTACCGCGTCAATTATTGCAGCGCCAACAACGACAAAAACTTATTCAGTCACCGTGAGCAACGGAGTGAATTGTTCTGCGGTGAAAAGCGCGGTCGTCACCGTCAAGCCTCTGCCGAATGCGTTCATCCTGGTGTCGGGCGCAGTGACCAGCATATGCGAAGGACAGGCTGCCACCATGACTGCCAATACCGGAGCCGGTTTGAGCTATCAATGGTTTAAAGATGCCGCTGAAATCATCGGAATAAATTCACACCAATATCTCGCAAGCGATTCCGGAAGCTATACCGTGCTGGTGACGCTGAACGGATGCAGCAAGTTGTCGCCTCCCAAAAACCTCTCAATTAACCCGCTGCCTGCTGTGTCGGTCAGCAGCGATACAACAGTGTGCGCAGGTTCTCCGGTAACGATGATTGTATCAGGCGGAACGAGTTATCAATGGAGCACTTTCGCAACGGATTCGGTTTACACCATCACGACCACCTCACCGAGAATTTATTTCGTTACCGTTACCAACAGCTTCGGATGCGAATCAAACGATTCAGTTCAGGTGAACACGATTCCGCTTCCGACCAATGTAAATATTTCCACAACAAGCTCCACACAAATCTGCGATGGCAAGAGTGTGCAACTGAAAGCAGGCTCCACTAACGGAACTGAATTTCAATGGCAGGTGGATGGAGTTGATATTCCCGGAGCAACAGGAACCACTTTCGATGCAGCGAAGCAAGGTAATTACACATTGGTGGTAACGGGTAACGGATGCAGTAAAACATCATCACCGTTGTTTGTCACTGTGAAGCCGACACCTGCCACTCCTGATATCGTGAAGATTGGCGTTGATACATTGTCCAGTTCTGTCACCGGAACCAATTACAAATGGTACAGGGATGGGGTATCGTACAATGTCGGCAGTCAGAAAATCAGGGCGACAAAATCGGGAGCTTACACGGTAGTTGTATCCGAGAATTCCTGCTCCTCTGATACTTCAGCGCCCTATTATTTTTATTTCACCGGGATAATGCCGAATGATGTCAATGAGTTGATTGTCCATCCGAATCCAAACAACGGAAAATTTGAAATCGAAATACCGGAGCTAATGAATTCCGGCTTAGAGATTAAAATCTTCAACGCATTAGGACAGGTGGTTTGGTTTCAAGGCTCTGTCAGGAATATACACACGAACGTTAGCTTCGACATTTCCCATCTTGAATCAGGCATTTATTTTCTTCATCTCGAATCCCCGGAGAAAAAATTTGTGAGCCGGGTGGCAGTGAATCGGTAGAATTCATTCTATTTTCGCCCCAGATTTCTTCTGACTAACAAACCCCATTTTACGGTTTACTGTATGTTATTTTCGTTTAGAATTTTACAACTGTAAACTGAAAACAGAAAACAGAAAACTGTGAAACAAAACATTGCTTCCGAAATCCGCCTAAAAATCCAATTAGACGAAAACAAAATCCCTCAAAAGCTTTCATGGCTTGCAAGCGATACGGGCGAGCAGGAGAAAGAGTGCAAGGCGTTTAATCTCGCCATTTGGGATGCCGCAGACAAAAGCACCCTGCGAATTGACCTGTGGACGAAAGACATGCCTGTTGATGAAATGACCAAACACTTCTTTCAAACTCTGATTTCGCTTTCTGAAACATACGAGCGGGCGACAAGCGTTAAGGGCATTGTCGGAGAAGTGAGAACATTCAGCGAAAGCCTTTCAAAAAAAATCAGCGCACAACTGGCTTCCAAGACTTCAGGCTGACATCATTTTCAATGATACAAATGAATGGATATGATGAAGTAATCGGTAGTGTATCAGTTTGAAAAATTTACTTATTTGCGCGTTGGCTTCTCTCCGCCTCAGGCGGAAGACCCAGAGGGGTATCTTCGTGAGTGATAATCATCTGCTGAAATACCCCTTTGTATTTCCCCTAAAAGGGGAAACGCCTGACGCGCAAAGCAAACTGACGCACTACCAAGCAATCCCCATCAGTCTTGCAATGACGAGAGATTTTTTAACTTTGTCTCCCTCTGAATTCTTTAGATTTCTATTACAAATGCCGGAGTGGTGAAACTGGTAGACACGCACGTTTCAGAGGCGTGTGGCTTCACGGCTGTGCGGGTTCGAGTCCCGCCTCCGGCACTTTTTTAGTTTAAAGTTTGAAGTCTAAAGTTTAAAGTTGAACTCAAATGGATTCAAAAATCAACATTCCCGAAGAAGAGTGGAAAAAGAAACTCACGGAAGAGCAATACCGCGTGCTGCGTGAAAAAGGGACGGAGAGCGCATTCTCCGGGAAGTTTTACACCAATCACGAAAACGGCATCTACACCTGCGCTGCGTGCGGCACCGAACTGTTCCGCTCTGATGTCAAATATGATTCCGGCTCCGGCTGGCCCAGCTTTTATGATGCCATCAGCCAGGACAAGCTGAAGTTTGAAACCGATTCGCGCTACGGCATGACTCGAATTGAATTGTCATGCGGCAATTGCGGAGGTCATCTGGGGCATGTGTTTGATGACGGACCCAATCCCACCGGAAAGCGTTACTGCATCAATTCTGCTTCTCTGGATTTTAAGAAAAAGTGAGCCTCGATTTTCAGTGTTAACGCAAATCCCCCTTGCCCCCTTTAGCTCGCGCACCGGCATCCGCACAAGGGGGATATTCATGGCTCGATTTTTGAAATTTTTAACAGTTCCGAACTGACTGATGAAATTTCGACCTTCGTATAACAACTTATATTTGCGCGGTAAAAAAATGCACGAATGAAAATGAAATTCTACTTCATTGCCTGCTCACTGGTTTTTTTATTGATAAGCAATGTTTTTGCGGACGGCAAGAGCGGTTACCAGGTAAAAGTCAAAATCAGCAACCTGCCTAACGACACGATTTACCTGGCTTACCATTTTGGCGACAAGCAGTACATGAAAGACACCATCCGCCTCGACAGCAAGGGCATTGGCGTGTTCGAAGGCAGCGAGCCGCTTCCCGGTGGGTTTTATCTCATCGTGTATCCGAGAAAGGATTATTTCGAATTCATTGTGAACGAGCAGTCATTTTCGATTGAGAACGACACGCTTGATTATCAGAAAAATTTCAAGTCATCCGGTTCGGTGGAAAACAAGATTTTCTACGATGACATCGCCTTCATCAGCCAGAAACAAAAGGAAAAAGCAGCGCTCGATTCAGAATTCAAGCAAGCGGACGGGGATAAAGCCAAACAAGACGAAATCAGAAAAAAGCTGGTGGCTTTGGATGACGCTGTGCAATCTTACCGTGAAAAAATCCAGACGGATTATCCAAACAGCTTTTACGCCAAATTCCTGAAGAGCCTGGAAGAGATTGAGATTCCCGACTGTCCGAAAGACGATGCCGGAAAATGCCTTGACTCGATTTTCGATTACAAATACTACAAGTCGCATTATTTTGACAATACAGATTTCACAGACGACCGCATGCTGCGCACTCCCACTTTTCACAGGAAAGTGATGGACTATCTCGATAAAATCATTCCCCAGACTCCGGATTCCATCAGCATTTATTGCGGTCAGATTCTTGAGAAATCCCGCCCGAACAAAGAAATGTTCAAATACTGGCTCATCACGTTTTTAAATCATTATGCCAACTCCAACATCATGTGCCAGGAGGCGATTTACGTTTACTTAGTTGAGAATTATTATGCCAAAGGCGATGCGCCCTGGGTTTCAGAGGAAGACCTGCTTCGAATCACCGACCGTGCAAAAAAGCTGAAGCCCACGCTTTGCGGCAAAGTCGCTCCCAACATGTACCTGCGCGACACCAGCAATAATTTAATCCAGATGCATTCGGTGAAAGCCAAATACCTGATGCTGTATTTTTACGACCCGGATTGCGGGCATTGCAAGAAGGAAACTCCGCAGATGGTGAAAGCCCACCGGAAAATTGTTGATTCGATGCACGTTGACCTGAAGGTGATAGCCGCTCCTACCATGCACCTGCACAAAGGCGATTATGATGAAAATAAAAATCCCGTTTTCAGCACCGACCCGAAAGACCGGGCGGAATGGACCAACTTCATCAGGCAATATGATTTGCTTTACTGGATAAATGCCTCAGACCTTTATCTGCAGGACAATTTCCGGATGAATTATGACATCAACTCCACCCCTGTTGTTTTGTTGCTGGATGCTGACAAGAAAATCATAGCCAAGCGATTTAATGACGAGCAGCTAAAGAGAATTATTGAAGACCTTGAAAAAAGAGCGGGCAAAAAATCAAATTGAAATTCCAAAAACGCAAACTGTTTGTTCAATAATTCTGTTTCTCCCTTTCCTCATTAAGCGCCTGCGTCCCATTTCTCAATAAACTTCACCACCGCCTGTTTAGTCAACTCGAGCGAGCGTTCATCAACACATTCCGGAACATCTAACCGGGTGTGATAAGTGGGGTCTAATTTCTCCGTGGACTGACCAATGATGCTGACGGCAGGAATGCCTTGCCTGATAAAGCTTACGCCATCAGTAGCGCCTATCGGAATAATTTTTTTTAAATGGGAAATTGAAAGCGAGCTGAAAGCAGCCGCCAGTTTCTCAATCATGAAATCCGTGTAACTCGCCAGCACCATCGGCTCCGCTGTAATGATAGTGAGCTTGTCAGCATCTTTTATTCCGTCAATGTTGATGCACACTGCATTTTCCTTTTTCAATTGTTCTCTGAAATCTTTTGCAAAAGCATGGGAACCTCTCAGCCCCGGCTCTTCACAGCCGAAACTCACCACCCTCACGCGCGTTTTCTTCAGGCGATTTTTTGAAAAATGCTTTCCCACTTCCGCAGCAATCACAACGCCCGAAAGGTTATCCTGTGCACCCAGAATCACCTTCTTGCCATGAATGCTGAAAAACACAATCGTAATGGGGCTTGCAATCAAATTGAACCACCACAAATAATCTGATATTGGAAAAGGGAAACTCAAGGCATTTTGCAGCACACCCAATCCTGCCGTCAGCGGGAAAAGCGTAATCAAAAATCCGCTCAATACGGACAGCACCATGCCGGGATGCTTGAGGCGATACCACCAGATAAATTCGGGCGTGCTGTCCATGTGCCCGGAAACAATCACGGTGGAGGTCGCTTTCTCTGTCGGCTCGATGTCGCCTGTCACATTCAAAGAATCATTTTTCGCAAAAAGAAAATCAAGCCAGAAGTGATACGTCACGAAATGACCGAGATAAAAAATAGTATTTACCAGCGACAGCACGAAGGCAGCGGCAGGATGAAAGTGATATAAAATAAGGCTCGCGTAAAACAGCGTGCAGAAAATCTTCAGCGACTGAAACATCGCCTTCACAGGCGTTTTGAATTCATGCACGATTACCTTGTCGCAGTACTTTTCAAGCAGGCTTTTTAAATATAGCTGCGCCTGTTTTTCTTTTTCACTGCCGGGCGCTCTTCCTCCAAAGCGGCTGATGATGTCAATGATAAGTTGTTTCACGTGGAGTTTATAAGTGGGTACGGAAATTACTGAATCACCACTTTGCTGACGGCAGAACTGTATTTGGTTTCGAGCCGGATAAAGTAAACACCTTTAGGAAAATTGTCCGCAGGAATCGTGAATTTGCCCTTGCCGGTTTCATTTATTTTAAAAGTGTCCACCCGTTTTCCAAAAACATCGTGGATGGAAAGCACCGTAAATTGTTTTGCAGATGATGAAATCTCTATTGTAAATATTCCCTGTGAGGGATTTGGGTAAACCGATAAGGATACATGGTTACCGATAACCGGGTATATTGAAACTGGTGGCGCGCACACGGAACTCAAGGCAGGCTCTTCAAACACCGGCAGCTCGCTTCTCGATGTAGCCAGCATTGCCCGCATGATTGCGACCTGCCCCAGCGTGAACATATTTTGACATTCTTCCTTTGAATAGTCCATGTAGTTTTCCCACATGTCGGGTAAATCGCTCAACGAATCGGTGCAGGTGTTTTTATTAATGTCGCAATCAGTCGCGGTGGAAGCTTCGAGCTGAGAATTTGTTCCGGAGTTTGGAGTGTCGTCAATGCCATCATCAACACTGCAATCGGGAATGCCAAGGATGGAAAGCGGACCATCGCCCCAGATATGCCTTAAACCGAGATAGTGACCTACTTCATGCGTTGCGGTTCTGCCGCGTTTGGCTATATTGAGCGGGGCAACAGCAAGCGGATTGTTTCTCCCGAAAACCTTGAAATGTATCACGACTCCGTGCAAATTCGGGTCAGGCTGGAAAGCCTCTACGGGCCAGTTTGGCGCATTATCTGGCGGATACGAGAACCCAAGCACAGCGCCAAACGGCAGGTTAGGGTCTTCAAGATTGCATACCCAGATGTTTAAATAGTTTTCAGTGTCCCACGGGTCCACTCCTCCTGTCGAAGAGCTTTTCACTTCGTCAGCTCCGTTTTGCTGCCCTCCGCCAAGCACCGAAAAGTAGGCGCGCACTGTGGAATCACGCGTGATGCCCGTGGTGTGGTTGCCCTGCGGGTCGGTAGTGGCAAGAAAAAATTCAATACCAGCATCGGCAGCGCGCGATTTAAATTCGGTGCGCGTATTTCCCGTGTCGGGATTGAGCCTGCGGTAATCCTGGTTCAGCACTTCAATTTGATTGCAAATAAGCGAATCGTCAAGATTCTGCTCCGTTATGTTGTAAACGATATGCACCACCACCGGAATTCTGTAAATCGTATCCCAGTCTCCGCTTTTGTTTGCGAAAGTGCGCTGGGCATAATCTTTTGCATAGTTGAAAGCGTGCTCCACCGCTGCCGAATAGCCGGGGTTCTTTTGCACGTTGCTCTCATAGATTTCATGCGTTGCGCAGCGCTGAATGGTTTGGGCTGGCAGTAATCCGCAGGCGAAAATGCAGGCGGAAATAAAGGCGAGAGTTTTTTTCATTGGGTTGTTGATTTGCAAGCGATGGACAAAAATAGGAGAAATGAGAGGACAGGCAAGATGCTCTAATACAACGGGTGTACGACAAATTTTCGCATAGCCTAAGCAGCTTGATTGATTAATTCAAAACTTCTTTCAAACTCGTACCCGTTGGTCTGTCCCTGTTGGTTTTGTTTCCATTGCTGGTACCTTTCCATGATCATGTCGGTAATTTGTTTCTCTTCCATGATGCAGATTTTAGGTTAAACAATGCCCATAAGTTCGAATTCATCACCTTAATTTTCTTCTGCTTGTAATACTTAGCGATGTGCATTGTTTTCTTTAAGCGAAAATTTGTCGTACACCCAGAATGAGTGAGAGAACCGCTGCTCTGCAACCCGAAAGCCCCCGCTCCGCGCGGGAGGCTTTCGAATGATGCCGCACGTGCGGGACTCGGGACAAGTTAGCTCGCGCACATTGCCTGCATCGCCTTCATTGCTTCTGGTTGGTGTCCTCACCGACCAGTGAAGCGGCAGTGGTTGGTGAGGACACCAACCACAAGCAATTTGTGAACGACTACCGGGAACTATCTTTTTGCTGCATCATCTCTTTCAGCTTCCCCACCACTTCATCCAACTCTTCCTTCGTATTGTAGCGCGAAAAGGAAAACCGGATGGAGCTCCTGCCTTCGGGCACGTTCAATTCCGCCAGCACATGCGAGCCGGTTGCCGAGCCGGAGGCGCACGCGCTTCCTGCCGAGGCGGCAATGCCGCTGATGTCGAGGTTCTGAACCAAGTAATCGCCCTGCACGCCTGGGGGAAAGGAAACATTCAGGATTTTAGGCAGGCTGTTCTCAAAATCACCGTTCACGCGGATGCCGGGCAATTCGTTCTTCAGCTTTTGAAAGAAATAATTTTTCAGCTCTTTTATTTCCGGTTGTTCCTTCTTCGACAAGGCATATCCGATTATCATCGCCATCTCCAGCCCGATGATGCCGGCAAGGTTTTCCGTTCCCGCCCGCAGGTTGCGCTCCTGCGAGCCGCCATGCAACATGGGTTTCAGCATCGCATCGCTGCGCATGTAAAGAAAGCCCGCGCCCTTGGGTCCGTGAAATTTATGAGCCGAGCCGGTGATGAAATGAACAGGCGTTTTCTGAAGGTCAAAAGGGAGATGCGTTATCGTTTGCACGGTGTCTGAAAAGAAATAAGCCTTGTATTTTTTGCACAACTCCCCCACCCTGTCCATGTCGGTGATGTTGCCAATCTCGTTGTTGGCGTGCATCAGGCACACTAAGGTTTTCTCACCGGACGAAAGCAGTTTTTCGAGATGAGCGTAATCAACATTGCCGTTTTCACCGAGGAAAACGCAGTCAATTCTCAGCCTCCTGAAAAGCGATTCAGCGGTGTGCAGCACGCAATGATGCTCGATTTTCGAAGTAATCATCCGCGTGACGCCCAAATCATAAACGGCTCCGTGAATAACCAGGTTGGCGGACTCCGTTCCCCCGGAGGTGAAGAAAATTTCAGCGGGAGCGCAGTTCAGCATCTTCGCGATGTGTTTGCGCGCCTGCTCAATTGCCGCCTTTGCTTCCCTGCCGTATTGATGGATGGATGACGGGTTCCCAAACTTCCGGCTGAAGTAAGGCAGCATTGCCTCCAGAACTTCGGGGGCAACGGGGGTGGTGGCTGCGTTGTCTAAGTAGATTTTCAATTTAGATAGTTTAGAGTTTAGAGTTTAGAGTTTGAAGTTTTAACGCCTAACTAACTCTAAACTTCAAACTCTAAACACTAAACTTGTTCAAATCATTTCGACAACTCTTTAATATCCTTCATGATTTTCTTCGCCATGTTATCGGCAGTGCTGGCGCTGCGGCTTTCGGCATAGATGCGGATAATAGGCTCGGTGTTTGACTTGCGCAGGTGCACCCAGTTTTCATCGAAGTCAATCTTCAGCCCGTCAGCGGTGGAATGCGGATTGCTTTTGTATTTCTCCCGCATTTTCACCAGCACGGCATCCACATTGATTTCTGGCGACAGCTCGATTTTGTTTTTCGACATGAAGTAATTCGGATAACCGGCACGCAGCATGGAAATTGATTTCTTTGACTTTGCAAGCTGCGTGAGAAACAATGCAATCCCGACCAGCGCATCACGCCCGTAATGCAATTCCGGATAAATCACGCCACCGTTTCCTTCACCGCCTATCACGGCTTTCACCTCTTTCATCTTCTGCACCACGTTCACTTCACCCACCGCAGCGCCAAAATACCTGCCCTTTCTTTTTTCCGTGATGTCCCTGAGCGCGCGCGTGGAGGAAAGGTTGCTCACGGTGTTTCCTTTTTTGTGTTGCAAAACATAATCCGCAATCGCAACGAGGGTGTATTCTTCTCCGAACATGTTGCCGTCATCCATCACGAAACAAAGGCGGTCCACGTCAGGGTCAACCACGATTCCCAAATCCGCCTTTTGCTTTTTCACCGTCTTGCTGATTTCGTAAAGGTTTTCAGGAAGCGGCTCGGGGTTGTGCGGAAACTGCCCGTTCGGCTCGCAGTAAAGCTCAAACACATTTTCCATTCCCAGCGCTTTCAGCAATTTGGGAACTGCGATTCCTCCGGTTGAATTCACGCAGTCAATCACCACTTTGAAATTTCTTTCGCGAATCGCTTTCGCGTCAACCAAAGGCAGGTTTAATATTTTTTCGATGTGGCGGTCTATGTAAAAATCCTTTCGCTCAAGCGTTCCAAGCTTGCTTACCTCCACAAACGAGAAATTTTCCTTCGCAGCGATGTTTAGCACCTCCTCGCCATCTTTCGCAGAAATAAATTCTCCTTTTTCATTCAGCAGCTTCAGCGCATTCCATTCTTTCGGGTTGTGGCTGGCGGTGATGATGATTCCACCGGCAG
>Ga0247727_10010272_pt1 | contig 16632 bp, 14 predicted proteins | sample WisWelCaveWW1625_FD_202498 | JGI IMG/M metagenome (GOLD analysis project Ga0247727, IMG submission 202498) | Biofilm microbial communities from Wishing Well Cave, Virginia, United States - WW16-25 | ecosystem: Environmental > Aquatic > Deep subsurface > Groundwater > Cave microbial mat | place... | reverse complement strand
TTCCGTTGCCGGCGCAGCGCGGGTTGATTTATGACCGTCACCAAAATATTCTCGCGCTTAACGAAGCCTGTGTGTCGATCGGATTGGATTTGCGGCTGGTAAAAAGCCGCGCCGCTTATGCCGAAAAATTGTCGCCGCTGTTGCACGAATCCATCGCGTCCTTGCGCGAAAAAATGAGCGGCGACCGCAGTTTTGTGTGGTTACGACGCCGTGTTGATCCGGATCAAGCGCAAAAAATTAGAGCGCTCAAATTATCTGGCGTGCGTTTGGAGAAGGACTCGCGGCGGCGTTATCCACATGATGAAAGCGGCGCCCATCTTCTCGGCTTTACGGATGTCGATAACCGCGGCATCGCCGGCATCGAAATGGCGAACGACTCGCTTTTGCGCGGCAGCAACGGCCGCAAGATCATTCAGCGCGACGCCATCGGTAACTCGTTGCCGGAAGTGAGCACGCCCGATGTGCCGCCGGTCAACGGCAAAGGCTTGATTCTGACGATCGATTATATTTTTCAAACGATCGCCCAGGAAGAGTTGCGCGCCTCGATGGAGCAGTTTGCCGCCAGCGCCGGCATTGCCATCGTGACGAATCCGCGCACCGGCGAAATTTTAGCGATGGCCAATGAGCCGAGTTTCAATCCGAACCACCCGTCGATTTATTCGGACGCCGCGCGCCGCAATCGTGCCATTACCGATTTGATCGAACCCGGCTCGACTTTTAAACTCGTGACCTTCTCGGGAATTTTTCAAGAGAAAAAAGCCAAGCCGGAAGGTATCATTTTTTGCGAAAATGGCGCATTCCGATTTGCCGGCGAAAGCGTGCGCGATCACGAGCCGCACGGCAATTTGCCGGTGCGCGACGTCATCGCCTATTCGAGCAATATTGGCGCGGTTAAACTCGCGCGTATTTTGAGCAAAGAAAAATTTTTTCATTACGCGCGCGATTACGGCTTTGGCATGAGCACCGGTTTGGAGTTGGACGGCGAAGTGAATGGCGTGCTAAAAAATCCCGCGGACTGGTCGGGGTTTTCATTGGCCGCGATGGCCATGGGCTACGAAGTTGCGGTGACGCCGCTGCAAATGGCGATGGCTTATGGCGCGCTGGCAAACGACGGGCTGTTACTGAAGCCGCGAATTTTAGCTGGAGTGATGGAGCCGAATGGCGAGGTCAAACGTTATGAAGAACCGGAGGTCGTGCGCCGCGTGATTTCTAAACCGACCGCGAAATTGCTGGCCAATTTAATGGAAGGTGTTGTCGATCATGGCACGGCCAAAACCGCCGCCATTCCCAACGTGCGCATCGCCGGCAAAACCGGTACGGCGCACAAGCCGCTCTTGGCAGGACGCGGTTATGCGCGCCATGATTATATTGCTTCGTTCGTCGGATTTTTTCCGGCCCACGATCCGCGTTATTTGATTTTCGTGATGTTGGAAAATCCGCGCACGACGTACTGGGGCGGCTATGTTGCCGCGCCGACCTTCAAGCGGATGGCACAACGCATTATCAATACCACTTCAAACCAGACGCCAAGTCAAGAACCTTCACCAAGAGTTGAACCGGAGAAAATGACTGAAATGACTACAACCGATACCCGCACCGTCGTGGTGCCGGACGTCACCGGCCGCGCGCTGCTGATCAGCACGGCCATGTTGGAGAAGCTTGATCTCGATGTGGAGCGCGAAGGCAAAGGTGATTTTGTGTTGAACCAAACGCCGGCGCCCGGCGCGCGGGTGAAGCCGAATACGACCATCACCCTCGAGGTGTTTGAAGCCGAGCAATCTTCACTGGCCGCGCCGAATAAAATGCCGAATCTCCGCGGCCTCTCCGTGCGCGAAGCGTTGCAAAAGTTGGCCCTGCTTAAAATCGAAACGGTCGTGCAAGGCAGCGGCCGCGTCGTGCGCCAATATCCCGGCGCTGGCGCGAAAATTACGCCAAACATGCGCAGCGAAATCGAATGCCAGGCTGCGATTCCCGTAACGAAAGCGGTGTTGGTGCATTGATGAAATTTTCGTTCTAACACGGAGCATCGGAGCACACCGAGATACACGGAGTAAAATCCCCGTGTTATCTCCTTTTCTCCGTGACTCGTGTTAAATAGGAACTTTAAATCAACAAATACTTGCAGAATTTTTACGTTTGACTTTTATGGTTCATAACATGAAAAACATCACAATTCATCGCCTCTGGATTCCAACATTGTATTTGTTGTGTAGTCTCGCGCTACCCATCTTCAGCCAGGATCGCGTCGTCATCGTTCCCAAGCCGCTTGCGGGCGCGCCCTTCGTGATGGAAGACACCGCCGACCTCTTCGCAAAAGCGTATCACTTTTTCATCGCCGGTGAAATAGACTTCGCGGCGGATAGCTTGCGCAAGCTGATCGACTTGAGCGGCTTCAAGCTCAACCCGGCTGCGTATTACATGGTCGTGGCGAATTTCACCGATCGTGTATCGCCCATCGGATTATTTCATGAAGGCTCGGGTTTTCTCGATACGCGTTTGTATGGCCTCAAATCCGACACGCTGTATTACATGTTCATCTCGCGCACGCCGAATGCGCCTTCGTATGTTTCGGTGCTGTTGCAATCCAAGCTCAAGCCGTTTGAAGAAAATTTGCCGGCGTTTCTCGGATTGTTCGGCATCGCCTTGCCCGGTGTGCTGGCCACGCCCAGTCAAACGACGTGGATCGACGTGCGCCGCTTCGAGATTCCCGAAAAATTTCGCGAGGCCTCGGACATTTCGGTGATCGTGAAAAAAGATTTGAGCGCCAATGAATTTCTGGCCGCGACTTCTTTTGATAACACCCCGTTGGAAAAATGGAGCTACGGCATCGCCGTGGCCATTACTTCAATCAATGACGTCACGCTGGAAGTTGGCGGTGACGGCACCATCATCGTCAGCCCGCGCCCGAGCGGCGATTTAGCGGCCTTCGGCGTGATCAATTATCACTTCAAACCGGTCGACACCAAAGCGCCGACACTTGCCAGCTCTTTTCATTTGCTCGGCGGTTTGCGCTTGGCGAATTTTATCGAGCCGCTGCTTGGCGTCGGCTTCGGCATTCCGGTGAGCGGTTTTGAATTGCATTTGTTCGGCGGCGGCAGCTTGGCCTTTCGCAACGAATTGAAATCGCCCTTTCAAATCGGCGACAGAATCCTGCGCGAAGAAGACCCGTTCGCGACGAAGATCAAGTTCTACCCGCGTTTCGGCTTGGAGCTTAAATTTCCCTAACATGAACAAGCCACAATCAAAAACAAAAGCGCACGCAAAGACGTCCCGTGAGCGGGACAAAGAATCCGCAAAGTTTTTCTTTGCGGTACCTTTGCGGCTCTGCGTCTTTGCGTGAAAGTTTTTGCTTTTGCAGGGATTCTATACATGGCTCTGATTTTAACCATCGGCGAGCTCCAGCAAGCGTGCGGCAAAACCGCGCAGTTCGACGGCGACAACACCAAACTCACGCAGCGCCCCGCCGGACTCTCGACGGATTCGCGCCAATGCAAAAGTGCAGAACTTTTCGTGGCGTTGCGCGGAGAGAAATTCGATGCCCATCAATTTGTTGCACAAGTTTTAGCCGCGGGCGTGTTGGCCGCCGTTGTTGAAAAAAGTTGGTTTGCATCGCAGAAAGAAACTCTAAAGGGGAATTTAATCGTCGTCGAAGATACGTTGTTGGCGTTGCAAAATATCGGGCATGCCATTCGGCGGCGGTGGGGAAAAACGGTGATCGCGATTACCGGCAGCAACGGCAAAACCACGACGAAAGAATTGGTTGCGGCCGTGTTAGCGCAAAACAAAATGGTGCACAAGACCACCGGCAATTTGAATAACCATATCGGCGTGCCGCTCACCTTAGCGGCGCTGAGTCACAGCCACGACGTGGCCGTCGTTGAAATGGGCATGAATCATTATGGCGAAATCGCGCGCCTCTGCGAGATTGCCGCGCCGAATTACGGCTTGATCACGAATGTCGGCCGCGCGCATATCGAATTTTTTAAAACGATTGACGGCGTCGCCAAAGCCAAAGGCGAGCTGTTTGAATATTTGCACGCGCATGAGGGCATTGCTTTTCTCAACGCCGACGAGGCGAAGCTCGCAACCGTTTTACCGTCCGGCACCAAAGCGATCACGTTTGGCTTGCAACAGCCCGCGCAAGTGCAAGGCAAAATTGCCGGCGTTGACGAGAACGGCGGCGCCACGCTCGCGTGGAAAAATCAAAATATTCATTTGGCGATTCCCGGCACGCACAACGCCAGCAATGCACTCGCCGCGATTGCGATTGGCGAGCATCTCGGCGTCGCGCCGGAAAAAATTCGCGCCGCATTGGAAAGCACGCCGTCGATTGCGAAGCGCATGCAAGTTCTCAAACGCGGCGAATTGACGATCATCAATGATGCCTACAATGCAAATCCGGAATCGATGTGGGCGGCGTTGCAATTTCTCGCGGCGATGCCGCTGCGGGACAACGGCCGCCGCATCGCCGTCTTGGGCGATATGCTGGAGCTTGGAGAAGCGGCTCCCTCTGCTCATGCCGAAATCGGTGAGATGGTAAAAACGCTTCCCATTCATGCCATTTTTGCGTACGGCCCGCAGATGCAGCATTTGACGCAAGCCGTCGGCGAAGCCAAATGGGCCGAGCACTTTGAAGATAAAGCGCGCTTGTGCGAAGAAGTGCGCCGCTCCGTTCGCGCCGCTGACGTCATTCTGCTGAAAGGCAGTCGCGGAATGGCGATGGAGGAAGTTATCGAAAAACTGCCCAACGTTATTTAGGAGCCGCCATGCTCTATTACTTGCTGTATCCATTACGCGAGTACGTTTCCGGCTTCAACCTGTTTCAGTATATTTCGTTTCGCGCGTCGTTCGCGGCGATCACGGCGTTGTTTATCAGCTTCTTCGTCGGCCCGCGCATTATTCGTCTGCTGCGCGAAAAACAGATCGGCCAAGAAGTCCGCAAAGAAGGCCCGCAAACGCATTTGAAAAAACAGGGCACGCCGACCATGGGCGGACTTATTATTCTCACGGCGGTCATTGTGCCGACGCTCTTATGGGCGCAAGCCACTATCTCTGTGGCGCTCGTGCTCGTCGCGACCGTATGGATGGGCATCGTCGGTTTTATCGACGATTATTTGAAAGTCGTCAAAAAATGGCCGAAAGGTTTATATGGCCGTTATAAAATCGCCGGACAAGTCTCGCTCGGTTTGCTGCTCGGCAGCGTGATTTTCTTTGCGCCGCAATTTAAAGACCTCTCGACGCTGACAACGATACCGTTCTTGAAAGATTATAATTTTGATTTGGGCTTTAATTTGAATTATCCGTTCAATTATGTGCCCTATGTTTTGATCGTGATTTTTATCATCACCGCGACGAGCAACTCCGTGAATTTGGCGGACGGACTTGACGGCTTGGCCGTCGGCTTGGTCGCCATTTCCGCGGCGACGTGGGCGGCGATCAGTTATCTCTCCGGCCACGTTCAGTTCGCGGATTATTTGAACATTATTTATTTGCCCGGTGCGGGCGAGTTGACGGTTTACTGCGCGGCGCTTGGCGGCGCGGCCCTCGGTTTTCTCTGGTTCAACGCGCATCCGGCGCAAGTGTTCATGGGCGACACCGGTTCGCTCGCATTGGGCAGCGCGTTGGGAGCCGTGGCGATTCTTGTGAAAAAAGAACTTTTGCTCGTCATCATCGGCGGCGTGTTCGTCGCCGAAACCTTATCGGTGATTTTGCAAGTGTGGTATTTCAAACGCACCGGCGGCAAACGCATTTTTCGCATGGCGCCGCTGCATCATCACTTCGAGCTGAAAGGCTGGAGCGAGCCGCAAGTCGTCGTGCGTTTTTGGATCATCGGAATTTTGTTGACCTTGTTTAGTTTGAGCACGTTTAAAATTCGGTAACGTCGCCCCTGCGGGCGCTGCCAGACGGCTCGTCCGGTTGTTGATGTAGCGCAGACCTCTTGTCTGCTTCAAAGCTTTGGGTGATGGTGGATTAATCACTGGCCGGTCGGCTTTCGGCTTGCGTACCGCGACTTTTAAGTCGCGGTTCAAATCTCGCGAGGATAATGTTTTTTCGTAACAACACTAACGGTTTGCACTTTGCCCCATGCGAAAAACAAGCCGGCCGGCCAGTAAATTCGGAGTGCATTGCACAGCAAACTAAAGTTTGCACTCCACTTTTAGCAAAGTCGAGGCGCAAACTAAAGTTTGCGCTACACAGTAGTGAAGTCGATAACAACAAACCGCGCGATGAAATTCTTAAATCACCAAAAACGTTTTCAACCAGCTTGTTTGAGGAAGCTAAAAACTCGCGATGTCGCTTCAAGACCTGAAATCATCCACGGCTAAACGTCTCCACATTTCGGAGATCGATTTGACTTTGCTCACCACCGTCATGGTGTTGCTGCTCTTTAGTATTTTTTTTATTTACACCGCCAGTTCCATTCGCGCCGAACGGCTTTATGAAGACAGCGCGTTCTTTCTCAAACGTCAGCTTATTCGCGTCATCCTCGCGCTGGTGATCATGTTTCTCATCATGCGCGTCGATTATCACCGCGTGTTAATGTATGCGCCGCCGGTGTATTGGTTCGCGCTGGCGCTGCTGGTGTTTCTCTTGTTCGCGCCGGAGAGTTGGATGATTCGCGGCTCGCGGCGTTGGATCCTGCTCGGCCCGCTGCAATTTCAACCGTCGGAATTTGCCAAGTACGCGTTGATCTTTTATCTCGCCGGCAATTTGACGAAGCCCGATCTCGATCCGGAAAATTTTGTTGACGGGCTGTTGCCGCAGCTCATTCTCATTGGAGCGATCGTGCTCGGCGTTGCGCTCGAGCCGGATTTAGGCACCGCGCTCGCCATCGCCACAATTTCGTTCATCATGCTTTTTATCGCCGGCGCGAAACTCGGCCATCTGTTCTTTCTCATTTTCGGCGGCGTCATGGCGGCAGTCTCGATGTTATGGCGCGTCGCCTATCAACGCGGGCGCGTCGAATCTTTTTTCAGCGCCATGTTCGGCGATGCGGAGCCGGCGTGGCAAGTGCGCCAATCGCTCATCTCCCTCGGCAACGGCGGCTTGTTTGGCGTCGGCCTCGGCCAAAGCAAACAAAAGTTTCTTTTTTTGCCCGATCCGTTCACGGATTTCATTATGGCGATTGTCGGCGAAGAACTCGGCTTGTTCGGCACCCTCGCGGTGATTGTGATGTTCTTCATCATCATTTGGCGCGGCTTTCACCTCGCCCACCGCGCGCCCGACCGCGCCGGCAAATTGACCGCCATCGGCATCACCTCGGCGATTGGTTTGTACGCGCTGGTCAATGCCGGCGTCGTCACGCATATTCTGCCGACCACGGGAATTCCGCTGCCGTTCGTCAGCTACGGCGGTTCCGCGTTAATGATGAACCTTTTCGGCATCGGCGTGCTGCTGAATATCTCGCAATTTGCTGCCGGCAAATCGGCAAATAAAAACCGCGTGAAAATGATCCCCGTTGCCAGCGTGCAATGGTTTAAGGATCGCAAACGTTAACGTAGCCCAGTCGGCCCGACTGGATTTCTTGAGACCAAACGATCATTGGAATTTGTCTCTACACAAGAACTGCGTATTGTTTTTGCCGGCGGCGGCACCGGCGGCCATTTGTATCCGGCCCTCGCCATCGCGGAAGCGTTTCAGCGGCGCGCGCCAAAAGTTGAAGGTGTTTTTATCGGCACGGCGCGCGGTCTCGAAGCGCGCGTTATCCCGGCACTCGGCTATCGTTTGGAATTAGTGCCGGTGCGCGGCCTCTTGCGAAAGTTGGCTTTAAGCAACCTGCTCGTGCCGATTTATTTGTGGCGAAGTATTCGGCAATGTTTGCGCTTATTCAAAACTTTCAAACCGCATTTGATCATCGGCACCGGCGGTTACGTGAGCGGGCCGGCGCTGCTCGCCGCGTGGTTGAGCCGGCGAAAATTCGTCGTACAAGAACAAAACAGCTTTCCCGGACTCGTCAACCGTTGGTGGGGTGAGCGCGCCGACTTGGTGTTTTTGAGTTTTGTCGAGAGCAAAAGATTTTTTCGCCGGCAAGAACATTTAAAAATCGTCGGCAATCCGGTGCGCGCGAATTTAGCGGCCGGCAATCGCCAAGCCGCTGCGGCAAAATGGAATTTAAACTCGGAGCGCACCACGCTCTTCGTCTTCGGCGGCAGTCAAGGCGCGCGGCGTATCAATGAGTTGGTTTTGGAGATTTTGCCGAAACTCCGCGCGCTTGAAAATTTTCAATTGTTGTGGGCCGCCGGCCCGCAGAATTATGATAGCATCGCCGCGCAAGTCGCGCGCGCCGAGAACATCAAAGCCGTTCCGTATATCGACGACATGGCCTCGGCATACACGCTGGCGGATTTCGTGCTCTGTCGCGCCGGCGCTTCGACGATCTTTGAATTAACCAACTGCGGCTTGCCGGCGCTGCTCGTGCCGTTTCCGTTTGCCACCGCCGATCATCAAACGTTCAACGCGCGCGTGCTTGAGCAAAACGGCGCTGCACGTTTGCTCATTGAGAAAGAATTGACGGCGGAAAAGTTATTCAATAACGTGCAGGAATTAGTGACGCAACCGGAAGTACGGCAAAAAATGACCGCGGCGGCGAAACAACTGGCACGGCCGAATGCCGCCGAGGAGATTGTTGAGATTTGTTTATCGCTTATTCATTCGTCGTAGCGTTTTGTCATAGCGTTTCGTCGTAGCGCCTTCAGGCGCTAACTTTTGGAAATTATGAAAATGCTGTGGAAAATAATCGAAAGTTTTTTGTATGACGAGATTTTGCGCCTAAAGGCGCTACTACAAAAGGGAGAAATTTTATGACCCTCAAAACTTACGGAAAATTTTTCTTCTTCGCGACCACGCTGGTGCTGGCGAGCTTGCAGCTCGGAAGTTGGGTCAATCGCGACGCCGACTTTCGCATCCAAAAAGTTTTGGTGAGCGGCTGCAAAGCGTTGAGCGACCAAGAAGTCTTGACCGCGGCCAAAGTGCCGATGCAGCATTCGATTTTTGACGTGGAGTTCGCGCCCATCGCCAAGCGCGTCGAAGCGCTGCCGTTCGTGCAGAAAGTCGAAGTCTCGCGGATCTTCCCTTCGACGATGGTGCTGGCGATTACCGAACGCAAAACCTTGGCCTGGGTGAATCAATCCGGTTTGTGGCCCGTGGATGCGGAAGGCGTGATCTTGCCCAAGCTGCAATCCGGCCGGCGCCTGCAAGATCCCGCGAGTTATGATCTGCCGGTGCTTTCGGGAATCACCTTCGCCAAAGCCGGTGATCGCAAACAACTGACGCCGTCAAGCAAACGCGTGGTCGAACTTTTGGCCGGGCTGCGCGCGACGAACGCCATGCTCTATCATAGTATTTCTGAACTCAATTTGAATGCCAAAGGTCATCTGACTTTTTATCTCATGGAGGGCGGTGTTCCGGTTTATCTCGGCGCAGAAAATTGGCTGGAGAAATGTGATCGTCTTTTTATTTTTCTGCAGCACGTCAAACCCGCATCGGGAAAATTGTTGGCGATCGATTTGCGATTTGAAAATCAAATTGTCACAAAAGAAGGTTAGCAAAATCGTTTGCCCCGACATTCCTTTTAAAAATTTTAAGGAAAATCGGGGCCAATAGGAGGAAACCATGGTCATGGATTACATTTGTGCCCTCGATATCGGCACCACTAAAATTTGTGCGTTGATCGCGGAGGTCGATGAGCACAATCAAATCAAAATTATCGGCATGGGAAATGCGCCCTCGGAAGGTTTGCGCCGCGGCGTCGTGATCAATCTCGACCGCACGGTGCAATCCATTTTGCGCGCGAAAGAAGAGGCCGAGCGCATGGCCGGCGTCGAAATCAAAGCGGTGTATGCCGGCATTGCCGGCGATCACATTCGCAGCGTGAACGGCAGAGGCGTCGTTGCCGTTTCCGGCGAGGATCACATTATCTCGCACGAAGACAAACGCCGCGTCATCGAGGCCGCGAAAGCGGTGGCGCTGCCGTTTGACCGCGAGATCATTCACATTCTGCCGCAAGAATTTATCGTGGATGATCAGCGCGGCATCGACGATCCCGTCGGCATGAGCGGCGTGCGTCTCGAAGCCGAAGTGCACATCGTCACCGGCGCCGTGACTTCGGCGCAAAACATTTGCCGCTGCATCGAGCGCGCCGGCATCAACGTTCACGACCTCGTGCTCGAGCCGCTGGCTTCGAGTTATTCGACGCTCACCGATGACGAGAAAAATCTCGGCGTCGCCGTGCTGGATATTGGCGGCGGCACCACGGACATCGCGATGTTCTATGAAGGCTGCATTCGCCACACCGCCATCGTCGGCCTCGGCGGCAGAAATGTCACCAACGATCTCGCGCACGGCCTGCGCACGCCGCTCGATCAAGCCGAGACGATCAAAGTGACGCACGGCAGCGCCATTCATTTGGAAAACGAGCGCGAAGATGTTTTTGACGTGCCCGGCGTCGGCGGCCGCGCCGCGCGCAAAATTTCCCGCAACGTGCTGGTGGATATTATTCAACCGCGCGCCGAAGAAATTTTGAGCTTGGCGCATAATGAAATTAAAAAATCCGATTACGTGCATTTGATGACCTCCGGCGCGGTGCTGACCGGCGGCTGCGCCATGCTGCCGGGCATGGTCGAGCTTGCCGAAGAACTTTTCAATATGCCGGTCAAGCTGGGCAAACCGAACAGCGTCAAATCTGTGACCGATGAAGTTTATAAGCCCAATCACGCCACCGGCGTCGGCTTGATTCTCTACGGCTTCCATAATAAATCGGAGGCCGGCCATTTGGTGGCGGAAAATGAAAATCATTTGTTCGATAAAATTGCCGAACGCATGAGACGTTGGTTCGGCGGCGCCGGGCGCGCGTAGATATGAATCAAACTACAATCTAACTTTAACTTCTCTTACTCATACTCTTACTCGTACTCCTACTCGTTTGGTGATGCAAAGCGAGTAAGAGTAAGAGTAGGAGTGAGAGTAGGAGGCAAGAGGAGCTCCCATGAACCTTCGACTCAATTTTGACGAAGCGAGTTTACTGGCCGCGCGGATTAAAGTGGTCGGCGTTGGCGGCGCCGGTTGCAATGCGGTGAATCGCATGATTGACGCCGGCTTGCGCGGCGTTGATTTTGTTTGCATGAACACCGATATTCAAGCGTTGGAAACTTCGAAATCAACGGTGCGGCTGCAAATCGGCAAAACCACCACGCGCGGCCTCGGCGCCGGCGCTGATCCCGAGATCGGCCGCAAAGCGATTGAAGAAGATCGCGAGGCCGTCGCCGACGTGCTCGGCGAAAGCGATATGGTTTTTGTCACCTGCGGCATGGGCGGCGGCACCGGCACTGGCGCCGCGCCCGTCATTGCTGAGATTGCCAAAGATCTCGGCGCATTGACCGTCGGGATCGTGACCAAGCCCTTTCTCTTCGAAGGCAACAAGCGATCGAAGCGCGCCGAAGAAGGCATTCTCGCCCTCAAAGAACGCGTCGATACCTTGATTGTGATTCCGAATCAGCGCTTGCTTTCGGTGGTGCCGAAAGGCACGCCGCTCCTCGAAGCGTTTCGACAGGCCGATGAAGTTTTGCTGCATGCCACCAAAGGTATTTCGGATTTGATCTCCGTGCCGGGCTTGGTCAATCTCGATTTTGCCGATGTGAGAACCGTGATGTCGGAAATGGGCGACGCGTTGATGGGCGCGGGTTTGGCGAACGGCGACGAGCGCGCGATCCAGGCCGCCCAACGCGCCATTTCGAGTCCGTTGCTTGAAGACATTTCGATCGCCGGTGCGCTTGGCGTGTTGGTGAATATCACCGGCGGCGAAGATTTGACGCTGCACGAAGTGAACGACGCGACAACGGTGATTTGCGAAGCCGCCGGCCCGGATGCGAATATTATTTTCGGCGCGGTGATCGACAAAACGATGAGCGATCAACTCCGCGTCACCGTCATCGCCACCGGCTTCCACAAAAATGGCCGCGCCCCGGTCACCGGCCGTTTGGCGCGTCCGACGCGTTATTTCGATACGACGTTGACGGAGCTGGATATTCCCACGTATCAACGCAAAACCGTAAGTGGGAATGGACACGCGCACAATGGCAACGGCGCGCCGCACGGACCGCACGAGCCGATCATTCGGCCCTATGAAGAAGAAGTCGTCGTCGAAACCCAATCAGTGGATGATTATGAAGTGCCCGCGTTTTTGCGAAAACGATTGAGTTGAGATCAGCTTGCTGTTTGTTTTTTGCCGTTTGCCTTTTTCTTTTTACTCCCGCACACGGTGAGCATCGTCTACTGCAAAAGGCCCGTCTCGTTGATTCTGCAGTCAACCTGGCGGGCCTTGCCGTTTTAATTCGTGTTTTGTCAATAAAACGAATTTTTGCTTGCCCGTCATGTTTAACTTTCGTAAATTTGGGCAACTGAAAAATCATCAACAAACTCGGGAGCCAGAAACGTGTTAACGTGGGAACAGTGGCTGGAGAAGTCTGAAAGCTCATTAGAAGCTTCACGTATTTTACTTGAGAATCGGAAGCCCATTGAAGCGGCAAGTCGAGCTTATTATGCCGCGTATCAAATTGTTACCGGCGTGCTGATCAAGCTTAAACTCAGCCCTCGAAGCGAGTTTGGAAATTGGTCGCATCATGAGACGCAGGAGATGTATCGCACCCACATTTGCCAAAAGGCGGATTTGGGATATAAAGAGAAACAAGCCTTAAAAAATCTGCTTCTAGAATTTCGTCACCTGCTGGAAACAAGATATTTAGCTGACTATGGTGAAACGACAAAAATTGATTTGCCTCTGGCTAAATCGCATTGGCGCGATGCTAATAAATTAGTTAGTCTCTTAAATCGATTCATAAAGAGAGGATTGCTATGAACCTTGCAAAAATGGATTTATTATCAAATGGCCTGAACAAGACGCAAACAGCGACAGTGGTGAAATTCAAAAACAGGTTAGCAAGAAAGCTGCCGAATTTCCAGATTGCCTGGGTGAAGCCCGTCAAAGAGAATATGATAGAGCTACATCTTGAAACGGAAAAACGCACTTACAAGAATAGCCGTCAAGCTATCAAGTTGGCTATTGATGTAGAAGACGAAACAGGCGTCATTATCATCCTGCGTTGAAGAAAATCCTCGATGAGGAGTGTAATGAAAACTCAAAACGCAGCGACACAAAATAAAAACCACAACTTGTCAAGCGTGCAATTGAGGACTTTTTCAAAGTTTCAGCGCAAACTAAAAGAAAAAGTTCCCGATTATCAAATCGTCCGGGTTCATCCAATCAAAGAGAATATGATCGAAGTCGGGCTGGACACTCGGAGCCATGCCCTTTGCGCTCTGCGCCCCGCTTGCTTACCTCAAAAAGGCCCGTCTCGTTGATTCTGCAGTCAACCTGGCGGGCCTTGCCGTTGGTATGAGTAAATTAATAATTCTTGTCCCACGCTCGTGCGCCACGGGCATTTTGATTCTACGGTTTTCTCTCCTAAGATTTTAATTTTGTCGGGTAATTTCATCTGTTTTTTGTGTCTTATCTAACAAGGGCACAAGTGGATCTTGGCGCTGCAACAAAAAAACGCAATCGTAAAAAAATTTTTTCTCAAAGTTCTGAGTGCGCGCCGCCGTTGTTTGTGGCTCTTTTATGGTTGTGTATGGTTGTGAAGTGGTATGGAGATTCATTGGGCTAGGTGAAAGCCATGTCGCGGAGCGGTAGTCTATTTTTAACCAATATTGAACCGCCGAATCTCATCGGCCAAAGCGAGAAGATCCGCGACGTTTGTCGACGCATCGGGCTAGTTGCGCCGACGGACTCGACGGTTTTGATTCAGGGCGAAAGCGGAACGGGAAAGGAGTTGGTGGCGCAGGCGATTCATTTTCACAGTCGTCGGGCGCACCAGCCTTTTATCAAAGTCAATTGCGCCGCCTTGCCGGAAAATTTGATCGAGAGCGAGTTTTTCGGCCATGTGCGCGGCGCCTTCACTGGCGCGGTCCGCGATCGTCAAGGCCGCTTTACGCAAGCCGACGGCGGCACGATTTTGCTTGACGAAATCGGGTCGCTGCCGCTGACCAGTCAAGCCAAGCTGTTGCGCGTTTTGCAGGAAAAGGAGTTTGAGCCGCTTGGCGCCTCAACCACAGGAAGGGTCGATGTCCGCATCATTGCGGCGGACAATGGTGATCTCGCGCAAGCGCATCGGGTTGGAATTTTTCGCGAAGATTTATATTACCGTCTCAACGTTTTTCCGATCGTCGTGCCGCCGCTCCGGGAACGACGTGAAGACGTGCCGTTGCTCATCGAGCATTTCCTCCAAAAATACGCCCACCTCAGGAACGATCAAGTTTGCCGGGTTTCGCCGGAAGCCGCGCAGGCGATGATCGAGCATGATTGGCCGGGGAACATCCGTGAGCTGGAAAATGCCATTCAATACGCCATCATTATAGAACCGACGCATGAACTGCAAGCCGCAAGCTTGCCTTTGCTCATGAACGGCGCCCACCGGCGGGAACATGAGGCTCATTTACCGCTGCGCGAAAAATTGCGCGGCGTGGAAAAGCAAATGCTTCTCGAGGCGCTGGCGCGCAGCCATGGCGTGAAAATGAAAGCCGCCGAGCTGCTCGGGATTCATCCCAAAAACCTGAGCCAGCTCTTGCGCAAGCATCAACTCTGCTGATCATAAAATTTCCGGCCTGGCTCATAAATTTTATGATCAACTCGCAACTTGCGCCAGCCTTTTGATTTAACGTCCACCTCGCCGTTTTTCCCATCATAATTTTTATGACTTTCCATTTACGCCCGCCTTTATTCGCCAACGCGATTAAATCAGCTAATTTTTTAAAAAACCGGACGCTATCCGGCGCGCCAACGTTGGCGCCAGGTCCTGGCATTAGAGTTGTCTGTCTTAAAACCCAAATAACTCAGTAGAGTTTGAGGAGAGCGCGCCGGGGCGCTCACGCAAATTTTCTTTACCCTTTCATTTTTTATATAAGGAGGTTCGCCATGCACGACTTGGATCGCACCACGGCGGAATTCGAAGCGGATCATGAGTACTATGAATCCGACGGCCATGAAATGGAGTACGCCGGGGAATACTACGAAGGCGAGATTCTCGGAGAGGCCGACGAGATGGAGTTGGCCGCCGAACTGCTTGAAGTCTCCAGCGAAGAAGAACTCGACCAGTTCTTCGGAAAGGTTTTTCGCAAAGTAGCCGGCACCGTCGGCCGCGCCATCAAATCACCCATTGGGAAAAAAATCATCGGCGGCTTGAAAGGCATCGCCAAAAAAGCCTTGCCGATTGCGGGCAAAGCGCTGGGCAGCGTTGTCGGCGGTCCGATCGGCGGCGCCATTGGCGGCAAGCTCGGCTCGTTTGCGAGCGGTTTGTTTGAAGCCGAGTTTGAAGGCATGAGCTATGAGGATCAAGAGTTCGAAGTGGCGCGCCGCCTCGTGCGTTTGAGCGCGGAAGCCGCGAGCAATGCGGCGCAAGCGCCGGCTTCACAGAATCCCCAGGCCGCGGCGAATCAGGCGATGTCGTCAGCAGCGCAACGACATGCCCCCGGACTGTTGCGGCAACGCTCTGGCGCGGGCTCATATCCCAGCGGCTCCCGCAGCGGACGTTGGGTGCGTCGCGGGCGCAAGATCGTCCTTTACGGCGCCTGAGCACCATGAACGCCATATTTGCTGCCAACCGAACTTTGACGCAAGAAGCTTCCGCCTTGCTTACACGACTGGAGCGCGTGAAGCCTTTTGCCTTGCACGTGCCGATGGTGGCCGCCGCCGCAATTTCACCGGCTGCTCAAACGGCGATCGAGCAACACCTGCTCGCAGCTCGGCGTGAGTTGCGCGAGCGCGTTCTCGAATATCTGGGTTGGTTGCGCAATCCGGAGGGTCGGCGCGCGCCGCCGCACGAAGCCCAGCGACGGTTTACGTTCCTGCGCATGCGCTTCAATCTCGTGCTTTCGGAGTTCGATATTTTTGCGGATGCGTTGACGCAACGCTCGGAGCACGAGCACGGCGTGTGGATGGCCGGGCTGGATGCCGTGGCCGCGGATGCTTTGCGCTTGCCCGGAGATTATTACGAAACGCCGCCGGTGATCTGTTATCTCGATCGCGGCATCGGCGCAGCGATTCGTCGCGTGCGCACGCGCTTGCCCGGCGGAAAGAAAAACCCGGTTGCGATTATTCGCGTGCCGCGCGAGCGCATGGTGGGCAGCGGCATCGCCTCCTCGCTCGTGCATGAGGTCGGGCATCAAGCCGCGGCGCTGTTGGGCTTGCTCGAATCTTTGCGGCCGGAGTTGCAAGAGCAAAGCGAGCTTCATCCGCAAACGCAGCAAGCTTGGCAACTGTATCAGCGTTGGCTCTCGGAAATCGTCGCGGATTTTTGGTCTGTTGCCAAAGTGGGTATTTCTGCGACATTCGGTTTGATGGCGGTGGTGAGTTTGCCGGCGCCGTTCATGTTTCGTGTGAGCGCAGATGATCCGCATCCCATGCCGTGGTTTCGGGTGAAGATCAGTTGCGCCATGGGCGAGGCGCTGTATCCGCATCCGCAATGGCGGGCTTTGGCAAGATTATGGGATGAGCTTTATCCCACGCATGATCTTGACGAGCCGCAGCGCCAACTCATTCTCATGCTGGAGCGGGTACTGCCGGAGTTTGCGGAGTTGCTG
>Ga0247727_10010271_pt1 | contig 16632 bp, 16 predicted proteins | sample WisWelCaveWW1625_FD_202498 | JGI IMG/M metagenome (GOLD analysis project Ga0247727, IMG submission 202498) | Biofilm microbial communities from Wishing Well Cave, Virginia, United States - WW16-25 | ecosystem: Environmental > Aquatic > Deep subsurface > Groundwater > Cave microbial mat | place... | reverse complement strand
ATTTTGAAAAAAGAACCCGACGTTTCGCAGCGCTTGAAGGCCTGGGAAGCGAGCAAAGAAGTCGGCAAAGTTTTGAAAGACGGTTTGGAAAATTTGCAGCGCCTGCGCAATCAAACCGTGCAAGCGCTGGATTATAACGATTATTTTTCCTATCAGGTTTCTGATTACGGCATGACGACGGACGAGATGATGGAGTTGATGAAAAGACTCAACCGCGAGCTCAGGCCGTTGTATCGCGAGCTGCACACTTATGCGCGCTACGAATTGGCGAAGCGTTACGGCGTCAATGCCGTGCCGGACATGATTCCGGCGCATTGGCTGCCGAATCGCTGGGGCCAGGATTGGAATACGATGGTCACCGCGGAAGGCGTCGATCTCGACGCGGCGCTGCGGCAAAAAACCGCGGAGTGGCTCGTGCAGCAGGGCGAGAATTTTTATGTGAGTTTGGGTTTTCCCAAACTGCCGCCGGTTTTCTGGGAAAAATCCAGTTTATATCCGCTGCCTCCGGATGCTGATTATAAAAAGAACAACCATGCCTCGGCCTGGCACATGGATATTGAAAACGACGTTCGTTCTTTAATGAGTGTCGAGCCAAATGCGGAATGGTACGAAACCGTCAATCATGAGCTGGGGCATATTTATTATTACATTGCATACACCAATCCCGAGGTCCCGATTATTTTGCGCGAAGGCGCCAACCGCGCGTATCATGAAGCCATGGGCAGTTTGATGGGTTTGGCGGCAATGCAAAAACCATTTATCGAAAATTTGCAGCTCATACAAGCGAATGGCAAAACCGATGATCAGAAATTGCTCTTGAAAGACGCGCTCAACTACGTCGTGTTCATGCCGTTTTCCGCCGGCGTGATGAGCGAGTTCGAGCACGATTTGTACAAAAACAATTTGCCGAAAGATCAATACAACCAACGCTGGTGGGAGCTTTGCGAAAAATATCAAGGCATGTCTCCGCCCTCGCTGCGCGGGGCAGAATATTGTGATGCCGCTTCAAAGACGCACATCAATGACGACGCGGCGCAATATTACGATTATGCCTTGTCGTATGTCATTCTGTTCCAATTGCACGATCATATCGCCACCAAAATTTTGCATCAGGACGTGCATGCCACCAACTATTTCGGCAATAAAGAAGTGGGCGATTTTCTGCGCGACATCATGCGGCCGGGCGCCAGCCGCGATTGGCGCGAAGTGTTGCGCGAGAAAACCGGCGAAGACTTGAGCGCGCGGGCCATGTTGAAATATTTTGAGCCGCTGCTGCCGTATTTACAGGAAGCGAATAAAGGACGCAACCATACTTTGGGAGAGATTTAACCAGTGGCAAATGGCAAATTGTAACAAAGAGAAGCTCGACCTGGGCAACACGGTGTTACAAAATTTGAAAGCTGTTGTGCCAGGTCGAACTTCTACTTACAGATTTAAGTAATCATTCATGTTTTGGATGACAATTTTTTTCCTGGCTTTAAAAGAATCGAATAAAGCTTTTTGCTGCGGGGTTAATTCGTTGTCCAGCTTGACTTCTAAAAGCATGCCGCTGGCGAGAAAATCCAATTCCACGCCGTCTTGATAAACATAACAAGGTTTCTTCTTTTTGATCTTCAAGAAGACGAGGTTTTCAAAAATCGCGCCTTTATCGCGATAACCGGTGACATGATTGCGAATTCCGATATCGGCGGCGTATAATTTTTTCGGCGAGCGCAGACGTTCGTTCAGCTTGCCGCAGCGCTCTATCGTGTAAACCAAATAAGTTTGTGTAAAGTATTCCAGATAGCGTCGCATCGTGTCGGGAGAAACGCCGATGATTTTGGCCGCTTTATTGATCGTAAACGGTTTGCCCGCCCGCTCCATCAACAGCCGGAAAAAATCTTTGACGCCGCTGACATCGCGAACGCCATGAAAGGCGATGATGTCTTTATGAATAACGCTTTCAATCAGATTGTCCAAATAGCTGGCATCGCCGCTCAATACAAATTCAGGCATGCCGCCGGTTTGCATGTATTCTTCAAAATATTTTTCCACCAGATAGCCTTCGGCAACACGCGGCTGCAATTTTTTAAAGCTGAGAAATTCGGTGAAATCGAGCGGCAGAATTTCCAGCAGGCGGGCCCGTCCGGTTAGAAACCCTCGTGTATCGCTGAGAATCGAAGCGGATGATGCCGACGCAAAAATCTTGATTTTTTTGCAAAAAATCCGCATATTGCGGACGCGGCATAAATTGAGGTTGATAGGCTTGCTCCCACCAGGGGTTGAATTTGAAGAGTTCTTCGGTCAAATCTTTCATTTTTCATCTCCAGAACGTATACGATAGCATCGTATAAAATTATCCTAAAATATACGATGCTATCGTATAAGGCGCAAGCAGGAATTTTTATGAACTCATTATCTGTAAATTTGACGCCGGCTGATCTGCGGTATCTTCATCGCGCTGTTGCGTTCGCGCTTGAAGCCGAGAAGAAAGGAAATTTGCCGATCGGCACCGTCATTGTGCTCGATGGTGAAGTCATTGCCGAAGCCGGCAATGCCATACTCGCGCCGCATTATCATCCCGGACGGCATGCGGAAATGGAAGCATTGCAGCGCGTGCCGATTGATTTGTGGCCGCGTAGTCGTGACATGATTTGTTATTCAACACTTGAACCCTGCACGATGTGCATGGGCGCGCTTTTGCTTCACGGTGTTGGGCGAGTCGTGTTTGGAGCCAAGGACAAGATTGGCGGCGCCGGGGTTTTGATCGCACATTTGCCAGAGTATTATGCTAATGGCAAAGGCGTTCCGCTGTGGATTGGCCCAGCGCTGCCGGAAATTTGTGAGGCGCTTTATCAACGCGCGTTGCAGCGGTTTGATCAGCTTGCGTGTGGCAGAGCCAATTTTACCAATAAAACCTCTACATGAAAAAAATGCTTGACTTTGTGCGCGTGACTCTTATCGGTTTGTGAACATGATAAACGATCCTTTTTCAAAAACGGAATTATTGCAAGCGCTTGCCAGCGTGAATAGTGAAGTCGCTGATTACTTCGCGGCAATTCCGGCTGATAAATTTTTTCTGTCTCTTGCCGAAGCCTGGTCTCCGGCTGAGAACGTCGTGCATCTCATCAAGTCGGTGAGTCCGGTGGCGAAAGCGCTGAAACTGCCCAAACTGTTTTTGCGCGGCTTGTTTGGCGTGTCAAAAAAACCTTCACGCCGCTTTCCACAAATCAAAGAATCGTATCAACGCGTGCTCGCGAATGGGCCAAAGCCACGGGGCCGTTTATTCCAGTCATCAATGACGTGGGAGCTGACTTTGCATCGGTCCAACAAAAAATTTTGCGCAAATGGGATGAAGTCGGCAATCGTCTTTACGTCATTTTGCAAACCTGGTCTGAAAACGACCTCGACAAATATCGGCTGCCACATCCGCTTTTGGGCAAGCTGACGATTCGCGAAATGCTTTTCTTCACACTGTTTCATAATCTTCATCATGTAAACAATGTGCGAAGACGGCTTGGCCAAACGACAATCACGGTTTAAAAAAAATTGGAATCAACTATGACAGAACCAAAAATTTGGACATTTTTCTACGGCTCCTACATGAACTTCAACGTTCTAAAAGAAGTGAATTATATTCTGGAGCAATGGGAAGCGGCAAAATTGCATGGATTCGATATCGTCATTCAGCCGCGCGCCAATCTCGCTCGATCTGAACCGCACTGTGTTTATGGAATTGTAGCGACGGCGACGCATCAAGAGCTTGATCGGCTTTATGCGCATGCCCAAAATGTTTTGGGAGAAATTTATCTTCCCGAAGCCGTGCTGGTGGAAACTTTAGACGGCAACTGGAAACCGGCGTTATGTTATATTTGCCCGGCGATGCAACCTCGTCCGGCTGCCAACGATTACATCGATCGCATTGTCGGGCCGGCGCGCGAATTTAAATTTCCCGAATGGTATATTGAACGGCTTGAAAGCTTTCGGCCACGGAACAAGTAAAGTCCGACTTGGACACGACGGTTTTTCAAATTTGCGAGATTCTCTTGTCCAAGTCGGACTTTGCTCCCTCGCTTAATAAAGAAAAATCAATTTTCATGCTTCACCTCAAATCCATTACGGTTCGCAAATGGCAAACAACTCTGAACCGTGAATTTCCCTTCAGCCTCGCGATCGTGCGCTCGCTGCGAGAAATGGAATTCACCTCGCCGGTGACGTTTTTTGTCGGAGAAAATGGTTCCGGCAAATCCACGGTTCTGGAAGCCATCGCCTGTGCCGCCGGCTCGATCACCGTTGGCAGCGAAAATGTTAAAACGGATAAAACGCTGGGTCCGGTCCGAAAGCTCGCGCCGCATTTCAAATTGATTTGGCAGAAACGCACGCACAAAGGTTTTTTTCTGCGCGCCGAACACTTGTGATTTTGGGAAATTTATTGACCGGTCGCTGTGACTACATAAATTTATCTAAAATTGTCAATGGCGCGGACACCGACAATACGCTGTATCATCAACCCGAAGGCGCAGGGCTTCATGCGATTGCCGAAGGCTTTCGCCATCTCGGTCATAGAAATGATCACGAACAAATTGCCGCTGAGTTGATTGTCTACGACGCGCTGTATGCGTATTGTCAGGAGATGATCCGGCGGGGCAAGCCGAATGGCGCATTCAGCGATTGACACGCGCATATTATTTGTCTCGCGCGCAACACGTCTATTGGCGTACGGATTTTTGTCCGTCGCATTGGTGTTGTATCTCGCAAAGGTTGGTTTGAACGAGCAAAAGATCGGTTTGCTCCTAACCCTCACGCTGGTTGGTGATGCGATTATCTCATTATGGATGACGACCTTCGCTGATCGCGTGGGCAGACGCCGCATGTTGATTCTCGGCGCGGCATTGATGGTTTTGGCTGGTGTTGTATTGACGCTTACTGATAATTTCGCGTTGTTGCTCTTTGCGGCTATCATCGGCGTCATCAGTCCGAGTGGCAATGAGATCGGGCCGTTTTTTGAAATTGAGCGGCCTGTTTGCGCTCGACGCGTTTGCCGGCGGATTCGTCGTGCAGAGCATTATGGCTTATTGGTTTTATCTTAAATTCGACGTTACGCCCGCCACGCTCGGCAGCATTTTTTTCGGCGCCAATATTTTAGCCGGCCTCTCGGCTTTGTCGGCGGCGCGGCTTGCTGAAAAGTTCGGATTGATCAATACGATGGTATTCACGCATATTCCTTCTAACATTTTGTTGATGCTCGTGCCGCTGATGCCGAGCCTTTCTCTCGCTATCGCGATTTTGCTCGCGCGCTTCAGCATTTCACAAATGGATGTGCCGGCGCGGCAATCTTATACCATGGCGGTTGTCAGTCCCGATGAACGCTCTGCCGCCTCCGGTGTGACGAGCATCGCTCGTTCGGTGGGCGCTTCATTATCGCCGGTTATTTGTGGACCGTTGCTTGCCGGCGCCGCATTGATTAATGTGCCGTTTTATCTGGCCGGCGGATTGAAAATTGTGTATGACTTGTTGCTCTATCGCAGCTTTCGCGCGCTGAAACCGCCGGAGGAAAGTAAAGTGTAAATCGTCATTCGTCATTTTTTCATCACACTCACGAATAATATTCCGCCATTTACCGATCTCATCCGCGTTTCGCCGATTTTTGACGTTTCTTTTGGTGTTCGTCGTGTATTTTTACAATGAGATTGAAAAAACAATTGGCGGCATCAAGCCGATAAAAAGAATTATGTCAAAATCAGTTTCATGGTTTCATGTCTGGGGACGCGGCTTGCTTATCGGCTGGCTCGGCTGGACGATTTATTCCATGCTTTATGCCGGCATATTGACGTTGCAAGCCGGCGTCGTTTACATTTATTCATTGAGCGGCTCGCTGGCTTCGCATTATTTGATGGCGCTGTACAGCATTCCGGTTTGGTTTTGGACGACGCGGATTCTGGCAAAAAGAAAATGGCCGGTGCATTTGCTCGGCCATGTTGCCGGCGCGCTGATTTTTGCTTACGCCTGGCTCTGGAGTTTTCTCACTTTATTTCATCGTTTGTTCGGCGAAGAAACCTGGCAACAAGCGCAATTGTTTGCGATCAAATATTGGCTGCTTCATGAAGCTGCCGTTGTTTATGCCGTATTCGTGGGTATTTTCTATGTGTGGCGTTATCAGCAGCAGCTACGCGAGAAAGAGCAACGCGAAGCTGAATTGCGCTTGCGCACGAATCAAATAGAATTGGCGGTTTTGAAAGCGCAGCTCAATCCGCATTTTCTTTTCAACACGCTCAATTCCATCAATGCACTCGTTGGCAGCGATCCCGAAGCCGCCCGACGCGTGCTCGCTCAGCTTGCTGAGGTGTTGCGTTATTCTCTCGACAGCGATCGCCAGCCGCTGGTGCCGCTGGCGGATGAGCTGCATTTCGTTGAAACTTATCTTGCCATCGAAAAAGCGCGCTTCGACAAGCGCTTGCAAATAAAAATGGAGATTGATGAAGCCGCGCGGCCACTTTTGGTGCCGCCGATGATTTTGCAACCGCTCGCTGAAAATGCGGTGAAACACGGCATCGCCCCAAAAGAAGAAGGCGGTGAGCTTTTATTGCGCGTGCAACGCCAAAATGATCATTTGGAAATCGAAGTGGCCGATAACGGTATCGGCGCAAATGAGGCCTCTTCAGATAATCTTCTGAACAATGGCCGAGGCTTGCACAATACCGATTTACGTTTGCGAAAAATATTTGGTGATGAAGCCGGTTTGCAAGTGAGCAATGGGAAAGAGGGGTTTCGAGTGAAGTTCCGGATTCCAGTAAACAGTGTTCAGTAATCAGTTACTGAATACTGATCACTGAATACTTGCTAACAACAAAAGCAATGCAACTAAAAACGATTCTCATCGACGACGAGCCGTTGGCGCGGCAAGTGATCCGCGAATTTTTGCAGGAATTCCCCCAGATCGAAATCATCACCGAATGCGAAAACGGCCGGCAAGCCGTCACGGCAATCAATCGTCACAAGCCGGATTTGATTTTTCTCGACGTGCAAATGCCGGGATTGAACGGCCTGCAGGTGCTGGAACGTCTCGAATACATGCCGGCCATTATTTTCTCAACGGCGTATGATGAATATGCCATTCGCGCCTTTGAAGTGAATGCCGTTGATTATTTGCTCAAGCCGTTTGACCGCGAGCGTTTTGCCACCGCTGTGCAGCGCGCGATTGAACGCCGGCCCGATCTTAGTTCGGATTTAGCAAGAATTTTGCGTTTGCTTCAACAGGCACAACCTTCCGGAAATTTTGCCGACCGCCTGTTAGTGCACAGCGGCGATAGAATCGTTCCGGTGCGCGCCGCCGATATCGAATGGATCGAGGCGGCAGACGATTACACCGTTCTGCATGCCGGCAATCTCAAGCATTTGTGCAATCTCGGCCTCAGCGAAATTGAGAAGCGGCTCAATCCGCAGCAGTTCATGCGCGTGCACCGTTCGGCCATCATCAATATCTCGCGCCTCCGGCATCTTGAAAAAGACGGCGAAGGCGGCATGATCGCGACGATGGCGAGCGGGGAGGAAGTGAAAGTGAGCCGCAAATATGCAGCGGCGCTGCGCGAGTTAGTGGTGTAATTTTAAAAAAGAAAAAAGGAGAAAATGAAAAAAAGAGAAGATGAAAATGATAATACCTCAATGCAATTTTTGTGGACATCAAGGCAAGTTTCTCAATCCGCAGCAGGCAAGGGAAGGATGGCACTGCGCCAATTGCTCGTCGTCGAGCCGCAATCGGATGGTGGTGTTTGCGCTCGGACGCATGCTGGGTTACGATAATTCTCCGGTTTATCTTTGGCCGCAACGCCAGGAGCTAAAAGTTTTAGAGCCCTGCCCGCGCGGGCCGCAAGCGATGTTTCTCCGCGATAAGTTCGATTATTATGCGCCGGAATTCGATCCGGAAAAAATCCGCGCCGGCGCGGCTCCGGAAGCTTATGCCGATCTGCAAAATCTTTCCTTCGCCGACGAAACCTTCGACGTGATCATCACTTCAGACGTTTTTGAGCACGTGCGGGAGGAGGTAAAAGGATACAGGGAAGTTTATCGGACTTTGAAAAAGGGCGGCACGTTTTTATTGACCGTGCCTTACGATCATCAGCGCGAGAAGTCCATTGTCCGGGTGGCGGTGGAAGGGGACCAAAATATTTTTTTAATGGAACCGCGCTACCACGGCGGCGGCGGCGCTACGCTGGCATACCGCGAATACGGGCGCGACTTGCTCGATCTGCTTCGCTCGGTGGGTTTTTCGGTCGGCTATGTTGAAGCCGGCATTCCTCGTTTTCAAATCCAGAAATCCGGCATGATCATTTGTCAAAAATCGCCCTACCTTGATTTGGAGAAACTCTGGCGGCGCGACGATGAAAAAAATTTTAGACCCTCGGTTTTTCTCCTGCCCTTTCGCCTGTTCGTTTTTTTTAAATACAATCTCAAAAGTTTTTCGCAAATTTTTCGCGAAATAAAACGAAAGATTGCCGGCTGAGGCAGGCGCTCGTGGTGGAACGTCCTGCCGGCCCGAATGATCGCACGATCTCTCCGAGTTTAATTCATGCTTGCTTTTGACAATAAAATGGATACATTTATTATGGTGAGCGGGACGGAGCGTAAATCGAAATTAGAATGGCGCAATTTGCAGGAGATCAAACGGAGACAGGATATGATTTATGAGAAAATCGCCCCGGGGTTGATGGTTGCTTTGGAAGATTACCATGCGAGGGGAGCGGCGGGTTTGGCGGCGCATAAAAAATTATGGGGCGTTATCGTTGAAGAAGGCAGCCCCAAGCCGCCGCGCGCGGTGGTTTTTATTCGCTGCGATGAGCACGCCAACCTCGAGCATCTCAAGATGCACAAAATCCGCGTGAATCAGCCGCACGGAAAAGTGCGCACGGCTTTTCTGCCGCTCGCGCGTTTGAACGAGCTATCCGACGATCCGGCGGTGCATCGCATCATTCCTTCCCGCTATCTGCAGCCATTCATGGATATCGCGCCGGTTCACGTTCATGTGCCGGAATTTCGTTTCAAAACCAATGCGAGCGGCAAAGGCGTCATCATCGGCATTGTGGACAGCGGCATCGACCCGAAACATCCGGCGTTCAAAAATCGTCTCCTGCGAATTTGGGATCAAACGCTGCCGGGGCCGGGCGTGCCGGAAGGCGATTACGGCGCCGAGTTCACCGGCCCGCTGCTGTTGGTCTCGCGTGACAACAACGGCCATGGCACGCACGTCGCCGGTATTGCGGCCGGCGTTGATTCAACGTACAACGGCGTGGCGCCGGACGCCGATTTGATTGTCGTCAAATCATCTTTTCAAGAAGCGCATATTGCCGACAGCATTCGTTATATCTTTCGCGTCGCCAGCGAGTTGGGACGGCCGGCGGTGGTGAATTTGAGTTTGGGCGGGCACAGCGATCCTCACGATGGCAGCGATTCCCTGTCGCAAATTATTGATGCCGAGGCCGGTCCGGGGCGAATTGTTTGTTGCGCGGCGGGCAATGAAGGCAATGACAACGTTCACGCGCAAATAGCCGTCCCCCAGGGCGGCAATCGCACCATTTCCTTTCACGTTCCCCCGTCTTCAAAAGATGACAGCATTGGTTTTGCGGCATTGAACGGTTGGTATTCGGGCAAAGATAAATTCGACATTGCGGTGCGTTCGCCAAACGGTTTTCAAACGCCTTATCAAGGAATTATTGTTGCCGGGCCCGCTATGCAGGTTTACGATCTGCCGGATGGACGCGTGCGCATTTCCACGCCCGAGGTGGATCCGATCAATAACGATCATAATTTTCTTGTTGAGATTTTTCCGTTGGAAAGCGGCAATCTTGCCGTGACGCCTGGCACCTGGCGCTTGCGTTTGCGCGGAGTTGAAGTGCATAATGGCCAGGTCGACGTGTGGGCGCTTGACAATTGCCAGCGGCTTGACGTGATGTTTATCGGACGCTGCGTGCAAGATACGATGAAGATCGGTTCGCCCGGCGCCGCTGCTCGCGCCATTACGGTGGCCTCATACAACACCAGAATACGTTGGAATGATCGTGACGGCAAGGCGCAAAAAATGGGTATTGAGTTAAACGATATCTCGGATTTTAGCAGCGAAGGCCCGCTCCGCAATGGCAGTTACAAGCCGGATGTGGCGGCGCCAGGCGCGATGATCGTTGCCGCGTTTTCGGCTGATTCCACGGTGGCGCCGGCTTATGTCGTCGCGCCGGGTTATCGCATTATGGCCGGAACGAGTATGGCAACGCCGTTTATCACCGGCCTGGTGGCGCTCTTGCTGGAGCGCGATTCCCAATTGGAACCCGAAACCATCAAAGCGCGCTTGCGTGAAAGCAGCAAAATTCCCGGCCAGCCGGCCGGAACTTTCGATTCAAAATGGGGCTATGGATTGATCGATGCGTTCGAATTATCGCGCCGTGTTGAACCGGCGCCGGCAGTGCCCATCGTTTCGGAGGAAGGCGCCGTGCGGATTGGCGGCGTACAAGTCAAAATTCGAACCTGAAAAACAGGCTCGAAGGCAAGTGGTCTATTGAGGGAAAGGAGTCGTTATGAACTATCGCAAGCTCGACGCGCAGCTTACGGCAGCATTGGAGAAAGCGCAAAATTCGGAAGAGCCGGCGCTATCGGTTTTTATTCATCTCGCGCCCGCCGCGGATTCTTCAGCCGTCACGTTTTTAGAAGAAATCGGCGTCAAAATTTCGGCGCGCCAACAAATCGTGACCGCCAAAATTTCGCCGCGGGAAGTGAAAGAGCTTTCCAAAAAACCGTGGGTTCGATACGTCAAACTTTCGCGACCGCTGCGCATGATGAATGGCAAATAAAATTTAAAACTCCAAAACCATCGACGCGGGATTTAGCGCATATTTCAGTGATGTATCATCATGGCGTCAAAAAGATTGTTTCTTACGACACGGATTATGATTCCGTGCCGTTGGTAGAGCGATTTGAACCGTAAATAGCTTCTACTCGATGGAAAGCAATTGTATTCCATCGATCAATGATCCTTCTATCTTATGGGCTGCCGTTTGATGCTGCCGTTGTGACTCCCAATATTGAGCCACGCTTTCAACGCACTCACGCCTCCCAAAATACCTGCACCGATCAACAGACCGTTACGTGTTTTCAAATCTTTATTGTCCGTATTGCTGATAGCGCGCTGATCGAAGTAATATGCTGAACCGAGCAGTGCCGCCTCTGCCACCACGAAAAGCCAGCCCCAGCGCTTCTGCGATTTGATGGATGCGGATGATTGCAAGTGATTGGCGATGATGAGTTGTGAAGTGCCGGCAAAAAACAATGATGGCACGCTTTGCCATTTTGAGATTTTCGCAGGTGGCAGTTTTGGCCCCGTCGTATTGATAGAGCGTTGGCGCGGAATCAGCGCTTCGAGATTTATCATGATGGTGTTTACCGCGGTTTCTACTTGCGAAGGCATCATCGCCTCGTCGAAGCGCGTAAAATCCAGCACAATTGTTGCCAGCGTATCCGTGGGTGAATCGATTTTTTGCTCGGCACGAATGGTCATAAAAATTTCGAGATGCCGTTTGTTTTCACGTGCCGCACTGCCAAAAAGAACGACGGCGTTCGGCGGCGCAATCTCTTCGTTTCCTTTAATCATGACCTCTTCCGGATAACTACCCTTGACTTCAGCGGAGAGCCTGTCAAGAATTTTTCCCGGATAACGACTTTGAGGATCGGGTAACCAAAACGGGTCTTTTATTTGAATTTTATCGATGTAACGTAGAGGTAGCGCATCCCAAGAGGAAGAACGCTGCACGCCAAAGCTGAGGCCATAAAAGATAGCTGCTTTGACTTTTTCCGGCGTCCAAATCAGAGGATCTCGCAGAAAATTTTCGAGTGTCAAGGCATTGGTAAATGCGTCTTCCAATGCCCCGGCAACCTTTTCGGCAAATGCTTTCATCTGGGCATCATATGTCTTTTCATTGCGCACCTTAAAGGAGCCGCTTTCCGTCAACAAGACGATGCCGTCAACGGCATCAGCCAAGTGACACAAGACCTCTACAGTGCCCAAACTCTCGTTAAAATAATATCTGCCGGCCAGTACCATGGCGGGCCTTCCTTTTAGGGAATCGGGAATAGGCGGAGGTGCAGCAAAATTAAACTGGCGTTGTTTGCTGGCCGCGGCAATGATGTCTTCGATGTTTCCCTCCGTGAGTTTCAGTTCATCAATAATGACGCGATAATTCTTTTTGAAAGCGCTGTCCAGATAAGTGTAGATGCGCTTGTAAAAAGGCGACGGTAACTCATTCGAAGCTCGGCCGGGATAAAATATATCTCCAATAACCATCACTGGTGGTTTTGCCGAGCGCATTTCTCTTAACGCCTTGACGTTTTGTAAAAATTGCACGAGTCGCTCAAGCTGGAATTTTTCTCCGGACAGCGTTTCGTAAAGCTGCAGGACCTTTTCCTTTTTTTGCAAGATCGGCTCAGGCGCTCTTTTCACCAGGGTATCCAGAATGGTAATAACCCATCGTTTGTCTTGAATGCGCTGCGCCACCTGCGCGAAGGCGCGAAGAAACTCCTTGTCGACTTTATCAATGGGAAATTGCCGGATAAATTCATGCCAAATCGCCACACTGTTCGATGACTGAAGCTGCACGAGCAATGCCTGCAAAATTCGCATTGCCGCGCTCATGTTTTCAGTACTGATTGCCGTATTCCAAAATTTTTTTGCGGCAAGGGAATCGGCTCGCATCCATTCGGCCATTGCCTGCGCGACAACAAAGGCAGTTGAGTCGCTCAGTGATTGCCAATTTTTGAGAAAAACCTTTAACAGTCCGGGATTTTGCTTCAGGGCCTCGGTAATTGCTGGCGGTGGCAGCACCACATTTTTGAGAAATCGTGAGGCGCGGACAAAGGCGCTGGAATCTTCAGCTATGGTTTCGAGACAGTCTGCAAAGCGTTGCAAAAAAGCGCGCTCGACAAATTGGCGCTTAGAATCAGCCCCGCCCGTGAACATGGCGCGAGTCGTATCGGCTATATAGCGGTCTATCTTGTTTAGACAACTGTCTATTATTGCCTTGTTCCCAGGCAGTTTTGCGTGCCGAAGAAGCAGTGAGTAAGCATTACGGCGAAGTTGCAAATTGTTTAACGTTATCTCAATCGTTGTCCGCCAAGTGAGAGAGCGGTCAAACTTTGCCAGCGCTTCCAGTTGTGGCAAAAGTGCTTCTATTCTTTTGATTCCACCACGAAGCCTTTCATTTGACCACGACGAATAAGTTCTATCCTTCCAAATTGCTTCGGCCTCGTCCAGCAATCGCTGCACTTGCTGTAGATTTTCCTGAGCCATTGCAGGAACGCTCTTCTCAAAACAGCATAAGACGACAAGACCCATCAACGCAACGCTTTTGCAAGTAGCCACTTTTATTTTCATAATTATTTTCTTCCTTAATCAAGTCATTCACTCGTAAAAGGCGAAGGCAAACCATACGAGGCTCAACGCGTCCCTTTTTGCAGTGGATAATTCGTGAGCAGAATTTCGCCGGCGCCGATGTGCACATAGCGGATTTTGTAAGCCAAACCGCTTTTATTTTTATAGTAGTATCTCAACACATCGTCCATGAAAACCGCCAATTCGTACGCGCTGACGTAACCGTCGCGGTTGCCGGCGCAGGTGGTGTCTGCGGCGCCATGCAAGCCGGCGAAAAGAAACTGGCTGTGCAAGCCATCCCCAACTTTCTCCTTGCCGCTGGTAATGGCAAAAAAGCCGTCATTGATCAATCGCGGACTATAAGCGCCAATGGGCAGATAGTAATGATGAACCAAAGCGCCGCCATAGCAGGCGTCAATCACAAGAATGCGCTGATGGGCCGGAGACCTATTCAATGAATCAGCGATTTCATGCGCACCAATCACATCCTCAAAGCTGCCGCGCTTATGCTGATACAACGCCAGAATCAAATAATCCACACTGTCGCCGCGGCTTCTGGCTTCATTGTAGGTGTTTATCTCCGAATCAAAAAATTTTTTGAAGTGTGTCGTGTTCATCTCACCTCGTGCCCGTTTGAACTTCATCCCGTGACCGGTAAAATAGAATAAGAGACGATCGTTGGAATCGCGTCCGCGCGCAAGTTTGTGCAAGCGTGACAGCACTTTTTCGCGTGTGGCCAAGCTGTCGGACATGGTTTCCACAATGTAACCGGCTGCCGTTAAAATTTTGGCGAGAGAATCGACTTCCTGCGGTGGGTATTTTAAATCCCAACTTTTGGGAAGATTATACTTGGCTATGCCCACGAGTAGGGCATAGGCCTTGCCGCCGGAAGGCATGATCCGACTTTTGGTCGTATCGTTGCCGTCCCGCTGGTTGCAGGCATTTTCCCACACGCCAAAATTGGCACGATGAGCGCTTTCAGAAGGTCGCAAATAACGCCCTTCAAGCAGCAGAATCATCAGTACTGACGCCCCCAGGAACAAAACCATTGCCGGTTTATTGACTAATTTTCTCATCGCATTCCCATCCGAGGTCATAAAAGTAACTCAAAGCTCCAGCCATGAAGAACGCCAAGGCTGCGGCAAAGATCCGCAGATCCTTCAACAAAATTTGATAATCAGGCGGAGTATGATGAATGAAATCATACAAGGTTTTCGCAACGCCGCCATTGAAGAACACCCCTAGTCCGAGAACAAGGAGAGGCAGCAAGCCTTCCATCTCACAACTTTTGAGATGTTTCTTGCGCTGCAGTGTGACCGCGCTGGTTACGATCACTCCCAAATAAGGCAAATAAATCTCGAGAAAGGTAGTGCGAATATCGGATATCGCCCCTGAAGTGAGTCCGCAAAAAGTTGGCGACATCGGATTTGAGTCACTAAAAGCAAAAATCATCCAAAAATAAAGGCCGGCAAAACTGAGAATCCAAAGTCCGGCATTAAGCCAGGCCCAGAAACGAAAAGAGCGTCGATTGAACATGTTTCCCTCGGGAAAATAAAATTTCTGTGGTACTAACCGTCAGTTTCAAATCAAGAATTATTGTCGTCGACGTATAACACTCGAATCTTGAGAGCAAGGCTTATACAATGAATCGCGAAGCTCGGCCATTAAGCTACTGATAGCGTCATGCAACCACAACGGGATTATTGTTCGCCAAGAGGTATCAACAGGAGGAACAGCCCAAAGCGTGCGCTGGCGAATGTTGACTTTGTATCCCGATCCCTGCTCGGATTTGGAAGACAGCGATGATAGCAGGGAAGTGATCACCCACAGCTTCGGCGAGATATCTTTCAAGCTGTCCATCTTTGCAAACGCCGTCCTGCAAACGAACTCACCGGCAGAAGCAAACGAGGTGTCCACGATGAACCCAAAGGCGCTGAGTGAACGTACGAGCCGGTCGCGTGTTTCTTGCAGGGAACCCGCGGGAAGCGTAACCTCAATCCCTGGCTGGTAACCACTGAGCGTGAGCAGTGGCATGCCGGGCGGTTCCTTCCAGAGAGTATCTTGTGATGCAGGAGTAAAAGATGGGTTTTCGTCTCGCGTCTGTTTTGATACAGTGCTGGCACAAGCAGTAATCAACAACACAACTAGCCCCAAAGCATACAAAATCGCTCGATTTCGTGTGTGCATCTTCACTCCTCAAAGATTTTCAATTTTACGGCCGCGGACACATGGTTTGCGAATAATCAAAGTTCGTTTGATTGCCGTTCAAAATATTTCCTTGCACCGTCGGACAATCTTCATTGCCCGATACTTTGATCGCGATTTGGTTGTTTTCAAAAATATTTTGGCGAATCACCATCGGCGAGGAGAAAAGAATGATGCCGATGGGATAGCCGCGAATTTGATTGTTGAGTAGGTTTCCAATACAATCAACCAGATCGACGCCTTTACGTTCTCCGGACCTGCCGGCATTGTCGAGAATATTATTCTGCATTTCAAGCTGCGTTCCCGTTTGGCAAAAAACCGACGCCGCCTCGATTCCACGAAATTCATTGGCCGTGAGCGTCAAGCGGGCGCCAACATGTTCAAGCGCCAGGATGCCGCCGCCGGCCTCGAAGAATTGGTTCTTTTCGATCAAAACCTCGGCATTGTTGGAAAGCTTGATGTGGTTGGAGCGATTGTTGCGAAACGTATTATCATAAATGCGCACCACCAAGCCGTCTCCTTTCCCTTCAAGCGTGATGCCGGCAATCTGGCCGGTGGTGTCGGCGCTATTATCGTGAATCTGATTGCCGGCGACCTCAAACGAGCTGCTGGTGGTGCGAATGCCATTAAAGATATTCCGCGCCATCTCGTTCTGGATAATCAGAATGTCGCGCGCGTTGACCAGCCGAATGCCGTCGACGTTATTCGTAATACGATTGTTGCGAATCACGATATTGGAGGCCTCATTACAGGTTACGCCGCCGACATCAATTTGCAAGGAATCGTTTCCCCTGCCGCCGGTGATGGTGAAGCCACGAATTTCTCCACCCTGCACGTTTTGGAAAAACAGGGTTGATGCCTCTGTGCTGCTGCCGTCAATAATCGTTCGGAGCGAATCGCTGCTATACAAAAAAAATTTTGGCTTGGAAATGCGGAGATTCTCTTTATATGTTTCCGCCTCGACAAAAATCGTATCTCCTGCTGCGGCTTTGTCCAAAGCCTGCGCAATCGTGCGAACGATGGTTGGCGCCAGAGGTTTACTC
>Ga0247727_10010270_pt1 | contig 16632 bp, 15 predicted proteins | sample WisWelCaveWW1625_FD_202498 | JGI IMG/M metagenome (GOLD analysis project Ga0247727, IMG submission 202498) | Biofilm microbial communities from Wishing Well Cave, Virginia, United States - WW16-25 | ecosystem: Environmental > Aquatic > Deep subsurface > Groundwater > Cave microbial mat | place... | reverse complement strand
CCCAAGCGCGACGACATCTGCTACGCGACGCAGAACCGCCAGGACGCGGTCAAGTTCATGGCGCCGCGCTGCGACGTGGTGATCGTGGTCGGCTCGCCCAACAGCTCGAACTCGAACCGCCTGCGCGAGGTGGCGCAGAACATGGGCGTCGAGGCATTCATGGTCGATAACGCGGCGGATCTGCGACCAGAATGGATTGCCGGCAAGCCGCGCGTCGGTGTGACCGCGGGGGCTTCCGCGCCGGAAGTGCTGGTCAACGAGCTGCTCGAGCGCCTGCAGCAGCTGGGCGCGCAGAGCGTGCGCCCGCTCGAGGGAATTGCCGAGCACGTGGTATTCAGCCTGCCGCGCGAACTGGCGCGACGCAAATCGGCGGCCGAGTAGGCCCCCGCTTCAGCGCAGCCGGTCGGTCGAGTAGCGCCCGGGCGGCGGCGGGGCCTCCACTGGCAGGACCTCCGGACGCGATGGCGTGGGCGCCTCCTGCTTGCGCGGCGGCAGTTCCCCGGTCTTCGGATAACCCGCCGAATCGAGCAAGCCATGGTAGACGCCTTGCTCGTAGCCCTTTTGCACGGTCCTGCCGACGGTCATGATCGGCACGGTTGCTTCGTTGAACAGTTTCCTTAGTTCCTCGATCTGCGGATTGTCGACCACGCCCACTTCCTTGAACGGGATGCCGCGCGCATTGAGGAGCTTGCGCGCCTCTTCGCAGGGCTCGCAGCCCGGCGCCGAGTACAGCGTGACCGGGAAGTCCTTGCGCGCCTGCTGCAGCTGGTAAGGCTCGGCGCCCGCATCCGGCGCTGCTGCAGCGGGCGCTGCGGCGCCCTTTCTCTGCACCTTTGTCGCGCCGGCCGGCGGCGGCGTGCTGGTGAAGTGAACGCGGCCTTTCTCGTCGGTCCAGCGATACTGTTGCGCGTGCGCGCCGAATGCCGCGGCGCACAGCAGGGCCGCGCCCAGTGAGCGTAGCAGCGTCGCCCTCACTGCTCGTCCTGCCGGTACCAGTAGATCCGCGAGCGCGTCTGCGTGATCGAGGGCGTCACCTTCTGTGAGCCGATCGGCGAGCTGGCGGCCCCTGTCCGGTCGATGCCGCCGATCATCACGGTCACCGGCTTGCCATCGACCGGCACGGTCCCGGTTACCGGCGAGGGCGGCAGCCCGCCGCCGAGGAAGGTGTTGGAGCGCTCGCCGCCGCACAGCCCGGTGACGCCGACCGCGCCCGAGGCGTTCAGCAGGTTCACCGCGTAGCCGCGCGCTTCGCCCAGGTTGTTGGTGCAGGAGCCAACCGCCCCGGCCAACGGCCGGTTGGTGCTGAAGAACACCAGGCCGCCGAATATCGTGGACGAAGTCACCGTCTGCTCTCCCGTGCCGCTGTTGAGATTAAGGCGCCAACCGTTCGACCCGGCGCCGGAGAGGGGCAGCGCTGAGCTGCAGCTGGTGCTGGTGGTGAAATCAGTGATCGCCGTGCCGTCCAGGTCCACTGCCGCCGTGGGGGTCGGCACGGTCGCCGGCGCCACGATTTCCGTAGGGAACGTGTCGATGAACATGTAGAAGCGGTTGCCCACCGGCCCGCCCTTGGTGGCCAGCGAATCGTAGGGATAGTTGGTGATCAGCGGGCGCTCGCGGTCGCCCGAGCCGACCGTCAGGAACACTTTCCCGGCGCTGGGCAGCGCCGCGGGCGAGAACTGGAACTTGCGGCTGCCACCCGTGGTGTAGGCGATCTTCGCTATCGTCCAGTCCGCCGCCGCCGCGCGTGTCGCGAGCGTGTTCGGATCGACGAAATCGATCCGGTAAAGGCTGCCGCCGGTGTCGACGACGTAGGCGTGTTGCGCGAAGCCCAGGAAAGAAAGGTCGACCAGGGTGACATCGGCGATCACGCTGCGGTCGATGGTGCCGCTGGTGCCGCCGGCGCCGAACGTCTTGAGGAGCGCCCCGGTGGCGGCGTCGAGCACGTACACGTAGCGCCCCTTGGGAGTGGTGCAGGTCGTGGTCGCGTGGTCGTTGTCCTCGCAAGCGTCGTAGCCGCCGCCGACGATGATCACGGGTGTTTCGGCGCCCAGCGACGGGTAACCCTTGATTTTTGCCACTGCCGGGATCGACCAGGTCTGGCCGATACCGGTGAAACCGGTGCTGCAGCCGGTGTCCGAGCTGCTCAGCGGGCAACCCGCGCGCCACAACATGCGCGGATCGGCCGAGGCGGTGACGTTGAAACCGTAGAGCATGCGCCCGCCGCGGCGCATGCTGGGGAACAGCCACACCGTGTTGGCGGTATTGTCCGGATTGAACGTCTGGAAGATGCCCGCCGAACCGTCGAAGAAATAGTCTTTCGGCAGCTGGGTGATGTCGACGGAGCCCGGGTATTTGATGAGCGGCGTGTTGTCGCGCATGCGCTTCAGCCTGCTGTGGTGCTCGGGCGCGATGAAGGCCCACAGTTCCTTGCCGTCGCTGCCCCGCACCGCGCGGAAGGTCGCGTCATTGGCGCCGTAGTACAGCACCACTCCGGTGGTGCCGCCGTAGTTCACGGGCAGCGGCCGCGAATGCGCCACATCGCCGTGGATGTCGGGGCGCGGGTCCGTCAGGCAGTCCGTGCCGGCCGGGCACTGGTTCTGGTTCAGGTTCGCCTGGGAGGGGAGGCCGCCCGCGACGTCCTCCCCCGTGGTGAACCTGATGATAAGGTCGCGCTCGGCGTTGTCCAGTGCAAGGAGTGCATCCGGATCGGCGATGCTCGTGTTGTTGAAGGCGTGCAGCGCCGAGCCGATGTTGCAGGTGATGAGTGAGTTGTCGAAAGTCGTGGTCGTGTTGGCGTTCAGGCAGGTGAGCATGGTCCGGTTCACCGCGGCCGGCGCCGGCGTCACGATGGGCGAGGCGTTCGGCAGGTTCGCGTCGGCGTAGGTGAACGGGGCAGTCGTCGGCGGGTTGTTGCCGCGGCGCAGCACCTCGGCGACCGCGCCTTTCTCGACCTGCGAGCCGTCCGGCTTGTCGGAGAACAGCGACAGATTGGCAGTCGTGCATAGGCCGGCGAACGAAGTCACCCCGGCCTGGGCGAAGTTCCAGTAGTCCCCCGTGTCCGAGGTCCAGAAGCTGTTCGCGCAGGGCGCGACGAACCCGCTCGGGCCGACCGCTGCCGCGCCGGCGGCGTCGGCGAGCACGGCGGCGCCGCCGATCAGGGCGATCTGGTAGCGCTTGAGGTTGCCGTACCAGCGGGGCCGCGCGCCGCCGTCCGGGCGGAACATGCCGATGAACACTTGGTTTTCGTTCTGCGAGCGGTTGGTCGCGTTGATCGGCAGGCTCGCCGAGGCGAACACGGTGTTCACCGACTGGATCTCGATCAGGATGTTGCGCAGCGCGTCGATGATCGCCTGCTCGCTGGTCGCCTGGAAATACTTGCCGGCGCCGTAACGCGCCACGCTCATGAGCAGCGCGGTCTGGTCCGCGTCCTGCTGGTCCTTGAACACGTCGATGGTGTAGGTGGAAACGGTCTGCTGCCCGGCGACGCTGCTCACGTCCGTGGTGGCGAGGAACTTCGCCCACTCGTCGGCGTAGCGGATTTTGTTGGACGCCGGCGCGGCGAAGGTGCCGGTCGAGGTCACCGTGAACACCGTCTTGGTCGATTGCACGTCGTGCAGCCGGTTGTTGCCCCCGGTGCAGGCCGCATCCACGCGCGGGTTGATGCAGTTGTAGCTGTCGGCCGGGTTCGCCGTTTGCAGCGCCGTTGAATTGGCCAGGCAGTCGGTCACTCTCTGGCCCGGATTGCCGCCGTTGCCGCAGGCCGTGCCGATGGTGGACGTGATGGTGTTGCTGGCGGTGGTGAACTGCGGCATGGTGAGTTGCGTAGAGGGCTGGTTGACGTTGAACAGCAACTCGGTGTCGAAGGCATTCGGCTCGGCGACCGGAAAGCCGTTGCCGATCATGATGATGTAATTCTTGGCGCAGGAGTTGAGGGCGCTGATCGGCGAGACGTAGGCGGACTTGTCCGAGTTATACGCCGCCGCGTCGAATTTCCTGTACTCGTCGCTGGTGGTGCTCGAAGGAACGGTTCCGGAACGGCGCGTCACGCCGAAGGTGTGCGGCGCCACTGCGCCGGTCGGGGGCACGCCGGCGACGGCGGGGTCCGAATTGGCGTGCGCGACGTCGGTGTAGCCGCCGAAGTACTTGAAGGCTTCGAACAGCGCCGAGCTGTAATCGGTGTCGGCGGTCGCGGTCTTCTCGAAGGGGCCGTCGAAATTCTTGTACATGCATTTTGGCATCGATACCGCGCTGCCCGCGGGGAGCGCCGGAATGGTGGCAATGCCATCGGTGCAGGTCCCATCGCCGATGATCTCCCGCAATGAGTCCACGTACGCCTGGGTCATCGGACGGACGTGATAGCGCAAGTAGCCGCCGTCGATGTCGCTGCCCTGCCCGGCGGTGAACATCATGAGGCCGAGATTGACCCGGCTGCTGGTCGCATCGGTGGGCCTGATTTCATTGACCACCGTGCGCAGCGCACTGAGTTCCGATTGGCCCTGCTTGACCCCGCCCGGCCAGTGCTGGCTGGCGGCCGACCAGTTGGCGCTGTTGTCGATGATAATCAGGATGTTGGGATTCACGTTGGTGCCCACGGCGCCGACGAAAAGATCGATATCTTCGGCGGCCGCCTGCCGGACCGGCAGCCAGGTGACCGAGACGGCGAGGGCGAGGGACAGTGCCTTGCGGAGCAGTTTCATGATATTTCCTCGTTTGCCCGGTTCTGCGCGTTGCGGCTAACAGGAACTGCCGGCGGCGTCGGCGCTGACGCGCACGCCAACGCCCTGCGTCAACGTGACGCTTGCGCCCGAACCGGCGCCGGTGGTGACCGCGGTGATCTCCCAGACGGTGTTGGAGCACAGCGAATCGCCGGTTACCGCGCCCGCGATGCCGAATTGCTGCGCCTGGCCGGCGGAGCAGCTCAAGTCCTCGGTATTGGTCAGGTTCAGCTGCGAATTCTTGATCGGCTTCACGGTGACGCATTTCGGCGCCGGGCTGAGCACCGTGGTGTAATCGTTCGTCCCGTCCGCGTTGATGTCGGTGCACAGGGTGTTGGCGGCGCCGCAGGGCGCCAGGATCGCGTTGGCCGGATTGGCGATGAAGATCGGCGTGCTGAGAGCGGTCTCGATCGCCTCCTGCGCGACGTTCATCGCCTCGCTTTTCGCCTGCATGTTGCCGACCACCTTGAGATTGGTGTTGGCGGTATTGAGCGCGCCGATCGCGAACAGCGTGAGCAGCACCAGCATGATCAGCGAGACCAGCAGCGTCGCGCCGCGCTGCCCGCGTGGTGAAATTCTCATGGCACGTCTTTCCTTCCCGCGGGATTGTTGAGGCGCACCAGGCTGGTGTAGACGTGCCGCCGATAGCCGAGGCCCGGTTCCACGGTGAGCGGGTCGCCTGCGGCATCGATGCCGATCGTGTAGGTCTTCGCGTCGGTGTAGCCGGGTGACGTTTCCAGGCTGCGCGCGAGGATGTGAAGCTGGACCGAAACCACGCTCATCCAGGCGGCGACCGTGGCGGCCGGGCTGGCGCTGTAGCTGTCCGGCGCGCCGTTGCCGTTGGTGTCCAGGCCGTAGGCGACGTTGAATTCCTCGATGCCTTCGACCAGCGCCGTCGTGCTCCACGCGCCGCCCGTCAGTTCGAGCCGCTTCAGGGTGGGGACAGTTACCCCTGCGCCGTTGTTGGTGCTGATGTAGTAGATGTGCACCAAATACTGGCGCTTGTCCGCCACGGTGGTGCCGCAGGCCTTCTTCTTCAGGTCGAAGGTTGCGGTGCCCTGCAGGCCCAGTACGTGCTGCGTGGTCACGTCTTCGGCGCAAAGCGAAACCTGGACGTAGGGCTTGCCGCTCGCCACGGCTTCGCAGCCGGACGCGTCCGCCAGGCAGGTGCGCGCGCGGCGGATGAGCAGGATGTCGGTGTTCGCCTTCTGGTCGGCCAGCGCGCAGTCAGCGGTGGTGACTTTGTCGAAACCGGCGCCGTTGTCGTAGCCCTGCACGTGCAGCGGAATCCATAAGTTCCAGTCCGCGGCGGTAAGCGAGCACTGATCGGCGGGCAGCGCGCCGGGGGCGGTAATCGCGCCGACATTGAGTTCGCCGTAGAAACCCGCCAGGCGCAGGTCGTCCGCGATGACCTCGACAGCGTAGCGCCCGTTCTCGATCTGCCGGCTCGTGCGCTCGACCTCGTTGCGCGCCTGGCTGGTGTTGACGAAGACGAACGCGACGCCCGACAGGATCATCAGGCCGATGGTGATCGAGATCATCAGCTCGATCAGCGACAGCCCCGCCATGCGCCGCGGCGGCGGGGTACGGAAACGGGCTGCGCTCGGGAGCTTTCGGTTCATGGCGTCACGCACACCCCGGTGGTCGGGTTATTCTGCAGGCAGCCGATCTTGATGCGCGCGATCATCGCGCGGCGCAGTTTGCCGTCGCTGCCGTAGGCGGCGTTACCGCTGCCGCAGCTCGTCGCGGCGGGAACGACCGTCGGTACGATGCCCTGCCAGACGACTGCCACCACCATTTCGCGCGGCATGCTGGCGACCGGATTGGTGATGCAGCCGCGCGCTTCGTTCATGGCGCCGATCTTGGCGCCGCCAACTGTCTTCGTTTCCGCGCTGCCGGTCAGCGCGCTGCTCCATTCGCATTTGTCCTTCAGCGCCACGTTGGTGCCAGGGGCAGTGCAGTCGAGGGTGCTGCCGGTGCCGAGCGGATCCGAGGGTGAAACGTAATTCACCGCGTCAATGCGATTGGCGTTGATCCTGTCCACCATGTCCTGCAGCAGCACGATCGCCTGCGCGCGCTGGAAAGCCTCGATCTCGGCGGTCTGCATGCGCGCCTGCAGGCCCGCCACGCCAAGCAGTCCGACCGTCAGAATGAGGACCGACACCAGCACCTCGATCATGGTCACGCCGCGGAAGTGGCGCGCCGTGCCGGTACGCAGGGCCGCAGGTTTCAGCATGTCGTTACCTTCGTGACGGGCCGGCCGCTCAGGTCGACGGTGATGCAGCGCGTGGTAATCGAACTGCCGCTGGCGCTAAGCTCGAACGTTCCGCTGGCCGAACTGAGCCGCCCGCTGCTTGCGTAGACGAAAGCCGCCGGGCCCGTGACCGTGATCGTGATGCCCGGAATCGCCTCCTGCCTGCGTAGCACCGTCGCGCCCGCATCGGCGGTCACGGTCCAGCCGCTGGTCCAGGTTCCGGAGGTGACAGGCGCCAGGCTCACCGCCTTGTTGCGGGTGATCGCCTCGCTGCGGGCCAGCACGAGGCTCGAAAAGACATCGAAACTCGCGTTCTTCACGCGCTGGTTGCGGACGAACTGGTTGTAGCTCGGCAGCGCGGCGCCCACGAGGACGGCAAAGACGGTGACCACGATCATCAGCTCGGTGAGCGTGAAGCCGCGCATCCCCTGCGCGCCCAGGGCAGGGCGCCCGGCTTGCCAACGCAGGGCGCTGCTCGTCACCATCCGGCAGTCCCGCCGCGCGACTTGGTGCCATCGTGGGTCAGGATCAACTCGCCGTCGCCTGCCTGCCGGGTGCCGGTTTTCGGGGTCGCCCTGACCCTGAAGGTGGGCGGTGAGCTGACCGTGGTGCCGCCGGTGGAGGTCTCGACCGCGACGGTATAGAACGGAGTCACATCCGCCGGCTCGGTGAGGGTAAGGGAGGCGACGGCGCCCGAGCCGACCGCGTAATTGCGCGCATCGAGCAGATACTGCGCCTGCTTGCCGGAAATCTGCATCATGTACGACTGCGCCGCGGCGCGGCTGCCCCGGCGCAGGTAGGCGTCGTAGCTGGGCATCGCGATGGCGGCGAGAACGCCGATGATCGCGAGGACGATCAGCAGCTCGATCAGCGAAAAACCTTTCGGGGTTGCTTTCATGCCTTGTTCCTCCGTGCAAGAATAATTCAGGGACTGGTCCGGCGGCCAGCCGCGCCGACAAAAGGCCGAATTGCCGGCATCAACGGCGGCCTTCCCGCTCTGAAGCCGCCGTGCCGGCGGATGCGGTGCCAATTTCGTCACGGCGGTCCGCAGCGGCTATTGCCCCGATTCGAATGCCTTCTGGAGTTGGTCCGCGGAAACGAAACCATTGATCCGGCGCCCGTCGCCAAGAAAGATCACGGGCGTGCTCGTGACCTCGAAGCGCTTGGCCAGCGCGGCCACATTTGCCAGCGGATGCGGGCACGCGGTGGCGCCTGCGGGCAGCGCGCCGCCGGACATCAGCTTGTCCCAGGCAGCGGCGCGGTCCTCGGCGCACCACGCCGCGACCGCCTTGTCGGCCGAGTTCTGCGACAGGATCGGCGTGGGAAAGGTGTAGATCGTCACGTTGTCCAGCCGCCCGAGTTCGACATGGAGGGCCTTGCAGAACCCGCAGTTCGGGTCTTCGAAGGTGTACAGCACGCGCTTGCCGTCGCCCCTGACGCGCTTGATGGCGAAGTCGCGCCCCGCGTTCGCAAGCACGCCCACGGTCGCGCGCCGCGCGTTCCCCTCGGTCAGGTTGCGCGGCGGCATGGCGCGTATGTCGAAGATGTTGCCGCTGAAGAAATACTCCATCTTCTCGTCGGTATAGACGATCTCCCCGTCCAGCACGACTTCGTAGAGGCCGGCGAATGGCGACCGGGTGACGCTCTCGACCTTCATGCCCGGCAAGCGGGCGGCCAAGTCGCGCTTTATCGTTTCCTCGTCGCCCAGCGCCGGTCCCGCCGCAGTCAGCGAGCAGAGGAGCAGCGATCCGAGAAGCCATTGTTTCATAAGGTTTAGACGCATGTTACGATGAGTGTGCCTTGTTATGTTAGCAAATCGCTGATGTAGCTCAGCTGGTAGAGCAACTGATTCGTAATCAGTAGGTCCCCCGTTCGATTCGGGGCATCAGCACCATCGAGCCAACGGCAGACCCATGGCGGCGAAGATCCTGGTGGTGGACGACGACGACAGCCTGCGCGAGCTGCTGCGCATGCATCTGTCATCGGCTGGCTATGAGGTGAGCACCGCCGCCGACGCCATCAGCGCCGGCTACCAGGTGCTGAAAGCTCCGCCGGACCTGATCCTGTCGGACATCAACATGCCGCACATGGACGGCTTCGAGTTCGTCGCGGCGCTCAAATCCGATACCACGCTGCCCTACATCCCGGTGATTTTCCTCACCTCGAGGGAAGACGGCGACCATCGCGGCAAGGAGCTGGGCGCGGTCGCCTACCTGACCAAGCCGGTGCGCGCCGACCGCCTGCTGGAACTGGTCGCGCAACACGTGCCGGGCGGGGCCATCCCGATCGGATAAAAATCGCGGTCAGAGCCCGATTTTATTGTCGGCTGGCTAGGAATGGCAGTCCCGGACTTCGGTGCCGGGGAAGCCTTGCGCCGATTCCCGGAGTTTTGCCTGCAACGCGGCCTCTGGCGCGCGCAGCTGGAACCAGATCTTCGCCACCTGCGTGTCGCGCGCGCCGGTTTGCGCGCTGCGCACGCCTTTGGCGCGCAAGGCCTCCAGGCGGTTGCGCGCCGCCTCTTCGCTGCTGAATACGCCCAGCGACACCGACCAGCGCATTTTTCCCTCATCCTGCAGCATGAAGAAGTCGTCGACGCCGAGCGCAATCAGCTCGGCTGTTTTCTTCTGCGCCGCCGCGCGATTCGCCTGCGGCGGGATGAATACCCACCAGCCGGCGGTCTCCTCGCTGCGGCGCTGCGACAGGCGCGCTCCCAGCGCGAGCGGCGCGAGCGCCTGTTCCGCCTTGGGTGCTTCCGCAACCGCGAAGCCGCCCCATTCGATGCAGTTGCCGGACGGCGCCGGCGCCGGCGCCGGCGCGGGTTTCGGCTTGGCGGTGGCGAGGCTGGCCAGGTCCTTGCCTTCCAGCAGGCGGATTTTCTCGGGGCTGAGTTGCCGCCGCTGCGGCTCGGCATCCGTGGCGGCATCGCTGGGCGCGTAATACTTCCACCAGGCGAATAGCACCAGGTTGGCGGCGACCAGAAGCAGGAAAAAAGCTCTCATTGCTTTAGGAGGCGCATTTGCCGACGGGTCATTGCAAACCAATTCGCGCCAAACCTTCGAGCACCAGGTTTTCCACGTAGCGGCAGGGCAGGTCGAGGCGCTCGATCAGGGCCGGGCCGCCGCCGCCCGAGACGAGGCAGGCGCAGTCGCCGCCCGCCGCGCGGAACATGCGCTCCACGGCGCCCGCCTGCGCGTGGCGGCAGCCGGTTTCGATCGCGTCGAGGGTGTTGCGCGGTGCCTGCGTGTAGTGGCCTTCCTGCAAGGGCAGGCGGCCGGTGTGCTCGTGCAGTACGTAGCGCATCAGGTCGATGCCCGGCAGGATCACGCCGCCGGTGAACTCGCCCTCGCCCGAGAGCATGTCGATGGTCGTGCAGGTGCCTGCATTGGCCACCAGGCAGGCGCGCCCCGGCTCCAGCGCCCGCGCCGCGATCAGCGCCGCCCAGCGGTCCGAGCCCAGCAGCTCCGGCCGGTCGTAGCGATTGCTGACGCCGCAGAGCTCGCGCTCGCCGCGGATCCACTGCGGCGCGGCCTCGAAGATGCTGGTCCAGTTCACCAGCAGTTGATGCGCGCCCTCGCCGGCAACGTTCGAGATGATGATGCGCGAGGGATTTTCGTGCGTGACGGAAAACGGGTTGACGTGGTCGCTGGAGGCGGCGAACTCGATCAGCGAGACGTTGGCGATGCCTGACCAGTTTTTCCCGTCATGCCAGCCCCACTTGACGCGGGAGTTGCCGGCGTCGATGGCGAGGATCACGTTGCCGCCGCTACGATGCGCCCGTCGGCGATGTCGCGTGCGCCGCTGCGCGCCAGCAGGCGCAGCGCGCCGCTGGGCGCGAGTCCCGCGGCGACGCCGCTGACGGTGCGGCCGTCGGCGAGACGCACGCGCAGGCGGCGGCCTTCGTATTCGTGCAGAGCGCGCCATTCGTCCGCGAACCCGGCGAGGCCCAGGCGCTCGTAGGTCGTCAGCGCCGCCAGCACCTCGCCGGCGACCGCCGCAATCACGCGGTTGCGGGCAAGGGCGGGCTGCACCAGCGCATCCAGGCAGGTAACGTTTCGGCGCAGCCGCTTAGCCAGCCCGCGCTGCGGGCGGCAATTGATGCCGATGCCGACTGCGGCAAGAACCTGCCCGCCGTGGAGCCGCGTTTCGATCAGCACGCCACCCAGTTTTGCCCCCGCATTCTTACCCCCCGCGAGCAAGTCGTTCGGCCATTTGAGCGAGACCTCGGCGGCGCCGAGCGAGCGCAGCGCGCGCGCCGCCGCCACGCCGACCGCGAGCGACAGGCCCGGCAGCGCCCGCGGCGCGCACTGCATGCGCCGCAGGATCGAAAAGGTGGCGCCGGCGCCGGGCGCCGAGCGCCAGCTGCGCCCGCGGCGACCGCGGCCGGCGGTCTGCGCTTCGGCCGCGAGCAGCACAGGATGGTCGTACTTGCCGGCCAACAGGACCGCGTTGGTGGAGGTACAGCGGTCTGCGATTCGAATCTCGAGCCCCGGGACCCGAATCGCCGCTTTCCTGAGCCGGTCCATGGGGCGGATTCTACGTGCTGCCGAAGGCGAAGCCCCGGCCCGGCGCCGCGGCGAACAGCGCGCGCGTGTACTCGTGGCTGGGCGACCCGAAAACGTCCTTTGCCGGTCCGTACTCGACGACCACGCCCTTCGACATGACCGCCACGTGGTCGCAAACCTGCGACGCGACGCGCAAGTCGTGGGTGATGAAGAGCATCGCCAGATTCAGTCGCTCGCGGATCTCCTCGAGCAGAGCCAGCACTTGTGCCTGGACTGAGACGTCGAGGGCCGAAACGGCTTCGTCGGCAATGAGCAACTCGGGCTCCATCGCGAGCGCCCGGGCGATGCAGATGCGCTGGCGCTGGCCGCCGGAGAACTGGTGCGGATAGCGGTCGAGCACGCCGGGATCCATGCGCACGAATTCCATCAGGCGGCGCGCGCGCTGCAGCGCCTCCCCGCGCGGCAGGCCGTAGTTGACCGGCCCCTCGATGATCGCCTCGCCCACCGTGCGGCGCGGATTGAGCGAGCGGTACGGGTCCTGGAACACGATCTGCACGCGCTTGCGCAGCGGGCGGAGCCGCGCGGCGGACATCGAGGCGATGTCCTCGCCGCCCAGCCGAATCTCGCCTGCGCTGGGATCGATGAGGCGCACGATGCAGCGCGCCACGGTGGATTTTCCGGAACCCGATTCGCCGACGATGCCCAGCGTCTGGCCGCGGCGGATCTGCAAGGTGACATCCGTCGCGGCGCGCACTTCGCGGCGCTTGCCGAACCAGCTGCGGTCGACGTAGGTTTTCTCCAGCGCGCGCGTTTCCAGCACCATGGGCGCCGCCGCGTCGAAGGCGCGACCGTGCGGATGCAGCGTCGGTACCGAGCCGATCAGCATCTTCGTGTAGTCGTGCACGGGCTGCTGGAGCACCGCGTGCTTCGCGCCCAGCTCGACGAGCTTGCCCAGGCGCAGCACGGCGACGCGGTGCGCGATCTCGGCGACCACGCCGAAATCGTGAGTAATGAACAGCACGCCTGTTTTATGTCTTTTTTGTAATTCAAGAATTAAATTCAGAATTTGCGCTTGCGTCGTGACGTCCAGCGCGGTGGTCGGCTCGTCCGCGATGAGCAGCACCGGGTCGAGCACCAGCGCGATGGCGATGACGATGCGCTGGCGCTGACCGCCCGAGAGCTGGTGCGGGTAGGAGGCAACCATGCGCCCGGGGTCCGGCAACGAAACCTCGCGAACGACGTCCAGAATTTTCTTTTTTCTTTCGTTCAAGGACATTTCCGTATGAAAGCGCAACACCTCGTCGATCTGCTCGCCGCAGGTCATCACGGGATTCAGCGCCGTCATCGGTTCCTGGAAAATCATCGACATGCGCGTGGTGCGAAGCTCGCGCAGGCGTCGTGCGCCGGCGCGCGTGATGTCCTCTGCCTGCAGCAGGATCGTGCCTGCCGTGACCGGCAGATTCTTCGGCAGCAGGCCCATCACGCCCTGCGCGATCACCGATTTGCCCGAGCCGGATTCGCCGACCAGGCAGACGATTTCGCCGCGCCCCACCGTGAACGACACGCCCTGCGCGGCGGTAGCGCGGTCGCCGCCCGGCGGCAGCGCGATCGTGAGGTCGCGAACCTCGAGTACCGGTTCGGAGCTCACACGCGCTTCGCCATCTTCGGATCGAGCGTGTCGCGCAAGCCGTCGCCGAGTATGTTCACCGCCAACACCGTGATGGCGAGGAACACGCCCGGAAAGAAGATGTTGTGAGGGTACTCGTTGAAGTGGATGCGGCCTTCGGCCATGATGTTGCCCCAGGTCGGGATGTCGGTCGGCAGCCCGACGCCCAGGAACGACAGGATCGCCTCGATCAGGATCCCGAGAGCGCAGATGAAGGTGCCCTGCACCAGCAGCGGCGCGATGCAGTTGGGCAGGATGTGCGCGAACATGATCTTCCACGCCGGCGTGCCGAGCGAGATCGCCGCCTCGACGTAGGGCTCCTCGCGGATGGTGAGCACGAGGGAACGCACGAGCCGCGTGACGCGCGGGATCTCGGGAATGGTGATGGCGACGATCACGGTGAGGAGGCTCCCCTTCCAGAGCGCCACCAGCGCGATGGCGATCAGGATGGCGGGGATCGCCATGATGCCGTCCATGAAGCGCATCAGGATGCCGTCCAGCCAGCGCAGGTAGCCCGAGGCGAGTCCGCAGGCGATGCCGATGGCGAGCGACAGCAGCGCGGTCGAGATGCCGACGACGAGCGAGACTCGCGTGCCGTACAGCACGCGGCTGTAGATGTCGCGCCCGAGGGAGTCCGAGCCCATGACGAAGGTGTGGCTGACCGTCTCGCCTTCCAGCGTGGTGATCTCGCCGGAGGCGCCGGGCCTCAAGTCGCGGCTGCCGGCATCGAACAGGGTCGGGTCGACGGTGCCGAGCCAGGGCGCCGCGACCGCTATGGCGAGGATCAGCAGCAGCGCGCAGCCGCCGATGCGTACCGACCAACTGCGGCGCGCGCGCCGCCAGCCGCTTTCCTGGCGAACGACCGCCGCCGATTCGACCGACAACGCCTCGAATTGCGCTGAACTGGGCGTTTCCATGTCAGTAACGAATTCGCGGATCGAAGAACACGTAGGACAGATCCACCAGCAGGTTGATCAGCACGTAGACAAACGAAAAGAACAGGATCACCCCCTGGATGGTCGGAAAGTCGCGCGCGAGGACCGCATCCACCGTGAGGCGGCCGAGCCCCGGAATCGCGTACACCGACTCGGTGACCACCACCCCGCCGATCAGCAGCGCGACGCCGATGCCGATCACCGTGACGATCGGCACCGCCGCATTGGTGAGCGCGTGACGCACCAGCACGCGCGCCTCCGGCAGGCCCTTCGCGCGCGCGGTGCGGATGTAGTCCTCCCCGAGCGCCTCCAGTACGGACGCGCGCGTGACTCTTGCTATTAACGCGATGTAGATGACCGACAGCGTGATGGAGGGCAGGATCAGGTGCCGCAACCACGGCAGCATGCCGTCGGCAAAGCGCTGGTACCCCTGCACCGGCAGCCAGCCCAGCTTGAGCGACACGATCCAGATCAGGATGTAGGCGAGCACGAACACCGGAATGGAAAACCCCATCACCGAGAAGCCCATCAGCATGCGGTCGAACCAGCCGCCGAAGCGCCACGCGGCGATCACGCCCAGCGGCACGGCGACGAATACGGCGATCAACAGGGTGAGCGTGGCGAGCGAAAGCGTCGGCTCGAGCCGGTGCGCGATCAGCGAGGTCACCGTGGCCTTGTAATAGAACGACTCGCCCAGATCGCCCGTCAGCACGTTGCCGAACCAGATGCCGAACTGCATGAAGATCGGCCGGTCGAGGCCGAGGTTGGCGCGGATGCGCGCGATCTGGTCGGTGCTCGCCGCGTCGCCGGCCAGGATCGCGGCCGGGTCGCCCGGGGTGAGCCTGAGCATCAGGAATACCAGCACCGCGACGATCAGCATCACGGGCAGAGTCGCGGCGACCCGCCTAGCGAGGAAACTCCACATGCATCAATGCTACAGGGAAAGAAAAGGGGGCTGCGAACGGATGTCCGCGCCCCCTTCGAGGTCCCGGCCGGTCAGTGCGCGGGCGCGCTCTTCTTCAGGTTCCAGTAAATGTTGCCGTTGGTGATGAACCAGCCGGAGATGTTCTTGCGCCCGACCGTGACGTTGTACCACTCGCCCAGCGGCGCGTGGGTGCCGACCTCGAACGCGCGCGCCTGGATCGCCTCGGCGAGCTTCTTCTTTTTCGCCTCGTCGGTCTCGCGCATGAACTGCGCGCGCAATTCCTCGATCCTGGCATCCGAGGGCCAGCCGAACCAGCTCGATTTCTCGCCTTTCGACTCGAGCGCCGCCATGGTGATCGGGTTGGCGATGTCGGCCGCCTGCCAGGCGGTGAGGAACATGTTCCAGCCGCCCTTGTCCGGCGCGTCCTTCTTCGCGCGACGGCCGACCAGCGTGTTCCAGTCCATCGCCTGCAAGTCCACCTTGAAGCCGGCCTGCCGCAGCAACTGGGCGGCGACATCGGGCAGCTTGGTGATCGTGACGAGGTCCGTCGGCTTCATGATCACGACCGGCGTGCCGTCGTAGCCCGAGGCCTTGAGCAGCTCCTGGGCTTTCTTCATGTTCGACTTCGCCTGGATCTCGCTGCCCGCAGTGCTGGCATACGGCGTGCCGCAAATGAACATCGACGGGCAGGTCTTGTAAAGCTCCTTGACGCCGACCTGCGCCTTGAGGAAGGCCTCCTGCTGGAAGGCGGCGATCGCCGCGCGCCGCACCGCCGCGTTGTCGAACGGCTTGTGCAGGTGGTTGAAGCGCGCCATATGCTGCAGGCCCACGTTGGCGATGGTCGGCACCACCAGGTTCGAATCCTTCTTCACCGTCGAGTAGTGCTCAGTCGCGAGGGCTTCGACGATGTCGATCTCGCCCTTCTGCAGCGCACTGACCTGCGCTTGCGCATCGCGCAGCGCGAGGTTGAATTCGACGCGCTCGAAGTGCGCGAGTTTCCCGCCGGCGGTCCCCGAAGCGGGCTCCTTCCTCGGCACGTACTTCGAATTGCGCAGGTAGACCGCCTTGTCGCCCGGCTTGAACTCGTCGCGCTTGAACACGTAGGGGCCCGAGCCGGTGTAATCCTCGATCTGCTTGAACGCGTCGGTTTCGGCGACGCGCTTGGGCATGATGAACGGCACGTTAGAGGACGGTTTGCCAAGCGCCTCCAGCACGAAACCGCAGGCTTCGCGCAAGAAGATGCGGAAAGTATCCGTGGTGGGCGTATCCATGCGCTCGACAAACGTCATCAGAGCGATTCCCATGCCGTCGCGCTTGCCCCAGCGTGCAAGCGACGCTACCGCGTCCTCGCTCGTCACCGGTTTGCCGTCGTGGAACGCCAGGCCCTGCCTCAGCTTAAAGGTCCATAGGCGGTGGTCGGGGCTCTCGGTCCACGACTCCACCATCTGCGGCTTGATCTGCGCCTTCTCGTCAGTGGCGAACAGCGTGTCGTAGATCATGTAGCCGTGGTTGCGGGCCATGTACTGCGTGGTCCAGATCGGATCGAGCACCGCGAGGTTGGAGTGCGGCACGATGCGCAGGACCTTCGGATCGCCCTGTGCAAGCACGGCGCCGGTTGCGGTCAGTACCGTTGCG
>Ga0247727_10010269_pt1 | contig 16633 bp, 6 predicted proteins | sample WisWelCaveWW1625_FD_202498 | JGI IMG/M metagenome (GOLD analysis project Ga0247727, IMG submission 202498) | Biofilm microbial communities from Wishing Well Cave, Virginia, United States - WW16-25 | ecosystem: Environmental > Aquatic > Deep subsurface > Groundwater > Cave microbial mat | place... | reverse complement strand
GTCGGCGCCCTTTCAGGCTCTTGTCTGACAATGGGAGTTTCTTTAAGCGCCGCCTGAACCTCGGGCACACCCAGGTCTATCAGCGTACCGCCGTCAATGGTCAACGTTGCGCTTGCCGGGAGAGAAGACAGACCATCGAATAATTCTTTGATCTTGGCCTGAAAAGCGGGTTCTATCGCTTGATCGCCGCTTCTTTCCGGAAATGCGGAGAGCCTTTCTTCCAAATATTCCGAGGTTTTGGCTAAAGCCGTTTCCAGTTCGTCTGAATCCTTGATCCGCTTGAACAACAAGGAATACTCATTCCAAAGTGATACATCACTGCCGATGCCGAGCGCGCGCGCCCTGATCTCATTCAGAGCTTTGATGATTTGTTTCAGCAGGGCATCCTCACGAACTCTAAATCCTTCCGAAACAATTGCCAGGACTATACCAGGGCTTATACTTCCGTCGTGTTGTCTCGAATCAAGATTTCCAAGTTTACTCCCGACCGAATACCCCTCCGTCCGAAGCTGATCGATAAGAGCCCAGATTCTCCTCTCTTCTGCTTGGGCTTCGCCTTCACGGATGGGCTCAAATAACTCCGCCAACCGCGAGCCGGCTTGACGGAGACTCTCCGGAGTGGGCAAGGCCCCTTTGGGAACGGCCACTCCTCCCTCCTTCTCCCCGCCAATTTCCGGGTCCAGGATTCTTTCGTTTATACGCCTGACGGCGCGCCTGGCGCGCCCTTCCAAGATGTTCTCCGAAGCCGCCGCCCGAGCCGCGACAACCGTCGTTTTCCTTTCAACCGAGATCGTAGCACCGCTGATACTGTTATTGATTGGATTTTTCAGGTTGATCCCGTCCTGTTGTTTTCCATGATGGACATGAGCCTCAGTGATCCGGGCCACGCCCAAGGTCAGAAGTTGCTGCACCGGGATCCGGATCTCTAGATGGTCCTCCTGAGGGATCGGAATAGCGCTGGTCCCCTCCAAAGGTTTGCCGGTGCCGTCGGATTCGTTCGTCGTAAGTACGAAATTTCCCTGGTTGTTCCTTCGGAAAAGCCACCGCTGTCCCGGTCCGTTCTCAGGCCCACCGTTCCTCAGTCTCAGCATGAATCCCTGCGCCGTGTCGCGAAGCTTGGTACGGAAAATAAAATAGGTGTTAAGCGGATCTGGGAGCTTGTTCAGTGGGACCGGGTCCTGGAACGTGCCCCATGCCGTGGCAAAGTCCTGCTCATAACCGTATTGTTTTCCCAGACCAAACTCCGGGACGATCTCGCTGACGGGCGGTTGCGCGGGTATAACGATCGATGGCACCGCGATATCTTCGCTGAAGGGCACGTGGGGCCCTAAGTCAAGCAGGTCAAACAGACGCCACACCGCGGCTTCCGCCGAAGGAATACCGGGCACTTCAGGCCCATCGGAAGCGGTCCTGTTTTTGGTCTTGGTCGTGGCAGCATGGGGGACCCCCGAGCTCGTGATCTGGATAGGCGGCCGCTGTTGCTCAGGACGAGACAGGGTCTGGGTGTTCTTGGTGGCGGCCAGGCGCAACGATTCGTCCAGGTCGGCGATCATCTTTTCATCGGCTTCGAACAACCTCCCAAACTCACTCAACGCCTCGTAGGCGCGCTTGGCAAAACCAAGCCACGCGATACTGACCGCCGACACCGCATCATTGGTGAATGTGAATGCCACGGGCAAAGTGACCTGTTTTCCATCAATCCGGGTAAACGTGTAATTCCTGAACATCGTGTCGGACTGCTCGGCTCTGGCTAAAAGCTTTCGCGGGTCTATCTTATAAAGGCCTACGCGGTTAAAAAACGAGGCGTCATAACGCCTGAGGTTCGCCAGTGCGATAACGCCCCAAAAACTACTATCACTGGAAAACTTCGAGTCATTGCGACCGCGCAAAAGCACCCCACCGCTTCTTTCATATTCCCTGACAAGCCAGCGCGCGATGCCCTCGCGCAACGTGTAGGCAGAAACCATCAACGGGTCGTTGGGGTCGACTCGACCCCGCGTTTCGTAGAGATCCGCAAAGCGCAGGGTCAGATACATCAAAACGTCTATCATGTGCTCGGTGGACACCCAATCGCGACCGACCTCACCCTTGATCATGATCGTTTGCTTTCCTTCGGAGTCCACGCCGTCGTTCTTCATCATACCGGCGATGTAATCATCGATGCTCTTCAGCAAATCCTTATAGCGTACGTTATCGGGGTCGCCCGGATTGGCACTGATGTATTCCTGCGCGAAAATGCCTACCCAAACAATCTCCCCTGTCCGGAACACATGTTTTTCCACGTCTTTCGTTTCATCATCGTTTCTTGATACCGGGGGAACGCCCAGCTTCGTGTCACGGATGGACATGATGTATTCGAGCGCTTTTTTGGCCTGCTCCTTGTCTCTGGGTGTTCCTTGACGCAGATCAAGGATCCCCGCGGCGGCGTTATCGTACGTGCTGATGAAGCCGCCGTCGATAAGCTCCTGCGTTTCTGTGGAGAGGTTGGGGTCCTTGACCCCCCGCTCAAAGCTATAACGCTTCAACATGTTTTCCGTCTCGGCCGTCTGAGCTCTCAGCCAGCGCAGCACGGGAAACGCTTCTCTGGTTCCCGGCGTAATGCCCGGCCATGTATTTTCCGCTCGCGCCGCCAGCGGAGCCACCGCGCCGACAGCCGCCGCCGTGAGCCCTAGCCCGAGAAAATCGCGGCGGGTCGTTGTTTGAGCCAGCCGTCCTCCGGAGGTGCGCGGCCCGCCTTCGGCGGGCTGCGCGCCGCTCCGCTCCCGGATGCGCTGAATCCTCCGGTAGATGACATACCCAAGACCCACGATCGGGCTCCAAGCGCCGATCGATCGCACGGTCTGCTCGAACCAGGGATAGTCCGCGCCGCGGGTGGACAGATAGATGTGGAAATTTTTGTAGAACTCTTGCTCGGCTTTATACGCCGGCCTTTCCACGTAAGGCAGTCCGGGGATCGCGTATAAAATCTCCGTCAGGACCTGTCCATAAAAAGCCAGCGCCGTGCGCGCAAATTTTTTGACATGCTGGGTCTCATGGATGATGACACCAGCTGACCGGACAGGCCTGGATTCGCCGCGCTGGCCGGAGCGCAAAAGACCCCTGGCCAGTATCAGGTGCGGCGTACCGAACTGGCCCATATAACGCGTCCCCTCCGGGTATCCAAACGCCTCTTCTGTGCGCGACTCGATCAACCGGACATTGTTGCGCTCCAGGTGATCGTAATCCTCCGGCGAGTAGATCCAGGTGAGAAAAAGCGCCTTTTTCGTGGGGTCATCCGGATCCGCGCTCTGGTCCCGAATATAAGCGGGAAGCGCGCTTTGTAATTTGTCGGTATTTGAGCTCCAAAAAGCGTTGACGATCTCGTCCAGTTCTTCCAGCCGGCGCTCCGGCATTTCGAAACTGCCGTCGCCCAGGCGCCGCGAGCTCCGGGCTTGGTAAACAATGCCGTAAAAGCCCTGCGACCGGCCCATCCGGATCATCATGTCGATCGCATCGCCGGGGATCTCGCTTTCATCGAGATCGAATTCATCCGCTAAATACCGCCTGTACCCGGATAGATCCTCGGCAGAATAGTCCTGCTGAAATTTTTGGGCCAGCGTGCGTCCCCTGCGACCGGGATTATCCAAACCGTTAAAATAAGCGTCGAATCCCGCGCGGACCTCGTCTTGCAGGTTTTTGGCATCCGGTGAAAGATTCTGGGCTGTCAGCAGCGCAGGGATCAGCGACGCCGCAGCTCCGGCCGCCGCCGAAAGAAATGCACGCCGGCTCATCCCCGCCAGCCGCGCGCCGGACGGGGGTTGATTCAGTTTTTCAAGGAGAACACCTTCTATTCGGGCCTGAAGCGCCCTATCCTGCGAAACCAGGTACCCACCCGTAGGAGCCTTATCCGGACTCAGTAGATTCTCTCCGGTCAAAACAAATATATCGCCCGGGGCGGTTTCAATTCCAACATTCCCGAGTTTAACCACATAGGGACGCCCCATGATTTCCGCCCGGTAGACTATTGAAAAAGATCGGGGGGGCAGCTCTTGCGTCGCCGCGCGGTCCACCTCAACGCGCGTGTCTGGATCCGCAAGAACCGCGAGTAAATCCCTGCCGCCCCATTCCGGAAAGGACAAAGAAGCCTGCTTTTCCCCCATCTTTACCAAGTCTATCAAAGCGCGGGCCAAACCAGTTTGACTCGCCATCCGCGAGCCGGCGGCTGGGTTGAAACGTTGTCCGAACTCCTCTCTAAGACGTTCCAGCCGATATCGCTCAAAACCCGTATTTCCATCAGCTGACCGTAACAGGCCTTCCAAAACATCCACTTCGGGGTTGGAAAACGATACCCCTGCCACACGAGCCATGAACCGTGCTGCCTCTTCGTCCATATCCATTTCCGCGATAAGCCGTCGGCGGGCCAGCTCTTGAAGCTTTTCGATGTCGCCCAAGAAGACAGCGATGCTTTGGAGAAGCGGTCCGGCGAGCGTCGGACGCAGCGCCTCCTGATAAAAAAGACGCAAAGAATTCGGCCAGGAAATCTGCCCCCCCTGGAATAATTTCCCGAGCGTTGGGTGAAGCGCGTTCACCGTCGTCGCCAAGGCATCAACCGCTTCGGCTGTCACGCGCAGCGCCGCGGACACCAGGGGGTCCAACGCGGGGACACGAACCAGCGGGTCTGAGAGATTTCGCTCCGCATCGATCTGGTTCGCCCAAAGAGGGACTCTCGGGTCTCCGCTGTAAAGACGGTCCTCCTGAGCATTCCATGACCGCGCCGCCTCCGACGGACCTGCGTTTAAGGCGTCCAGAAGGAGGAGCGACGGGATGGGTTTCAAAATTTCAGCCGGAGAATCCCGGTAGTAAAGAACCACCCAAAGTTCCCGGTATTTAAAAAAATAAGCCAGGGCCGCCACGGGGCCGGGTGAATCCGCGTGGATGGGAAGAACCCGCACAGCCTCCAGCGTGGAAAGCCTCTCTTTCACTTCTCGAAGGCCCTGGGGTAGACTGTCGAAATCAGATAAAGCCCGGACCGCTTCCCACACCAGTCTCCGTAGCTGGGAGGACGTTTGTTCATCCAGCGCCCGACCCGACCCCTCCCCCCCCAGATTTTCCCTTGAGAATCCCTCATTGATCAGGACACGATCAAGCGGAAAATCCGAAGCCGCCATCCGCGCGCCGCCGCCGATCGCATCGTCCATGGCCAGGATCTCGCCGGTCTGTCCGGCATACCGGATCACAGCCTGCAAGTCACCGATAAACTCCGCGGATTTTCCGGGCACCAGAAAAAAATGAAGCTCATACTCAGTCCCCACATCCGCGCCTTGAAGGATAAAAGGCACGTGTTGGCTCGCGAAGTCGCCCTGGATGGCTTCATAGGTCACCCGATTTACGCCTGCCAAAGCCCGGATCGCTTCCTCGGTCGTCGCCGAAGGACCGTCCACGATCTTTTGAATGTCCTGCTCCGCTTCGAAAAGCAGTGCAAACAACGGACTGTCGGATCTGGCTACGTTCTCTCGAAGCGCTATCAAACCCGGCAGCACCCGATCTTTCAGAAGAGTCATCGCCGGCTCGGCTATCGCCAGCCGCGAGCCTTCAGCCGCGCGCTGCCCGTTCAGTATTTTTTCGATCAGCGCCGCCTGCCAGACCAAAGGCACTCTCCCCTCCTTCAGAAGCTCGCCGGAGGAAACCACAATGACAAAGGAGCCCACGTATCCTGATTTGTTCGTATCACGGTTCCAAAAACCGAGCGTTTTTTTGGCGGGGCGTACCTTTCCACTCTGGGTCACCACGAAAGTCCGCCCGCCGATGATCGGCCTTTCAAGCCCGGCCTCCAACTTTCTGAACAATTCCGGATGACCCCTGCTTCGAGAAACCGCTGATTGATGAAGCGTTCTCAAGTCCTCATCGGAAAATGCGCTGAATTTTTCCTCCAGATACGATGCCGTCCACGGATCGGGTGTCTCCTCCGCTTCATCCCGGATAGCGGCAGACAACCCTTCCTTGTCCCGCGGCTTTATTTCTTGGATTTGATCCAAATACCCGAGATGACGTTCCAAATCCAGTTGAGGCACGACTGTTTCCGGATGTTCCCTGATCCGCAGAGCCAAAAGCGCTCGGTCTTTTTGGATCGATGCGGGTCGGTCTGTCCCCAAGAGCGCCAGGCCCTCTTCGTCCGACAAAAGCGCCTTGGCCGCCATCGACCAAAGCGTATGGTCTTCGTTCGCCAGCGTGTCCGCGAGAAACTGTCCGGCGCGGTTTTTGGTCTCGCCCTTGGAAGACCCGAAAGTTTCTATCGCCCGCCGCACGGTAAGAAATTGCTCCAGCCCGGAAATGTTTTCCATCGTGACGTGGAGAATGTCGCCCTCTCGGGCTAAAACGTAATTCACAAGTCTCGTCTCCGGCATGCCGGCCTCAGCTTCTTCAATTATTCTTTGGAGTAACGAAGGTATTTTTTCCTCATCAGCCGCGGAGCGGACATCGATTTCGCGGTCCAGAACACGGATCCGGCGGATCGGGGCAGAGAATCGCGTTAGAATCTGCGCAACTGCGACCAGATCAAAAAGACCCGTTGCGGTTGCGGGAAACCGGTTCACAATGAATCGGCCCGGCGTTGTCTGTGCCGACTGTCCAATTTTTTCCTTTGCGAGTAGAAGGCGCTTCATCACGGCCGCCTGGCCGGTCAGAGTGATCACCGGTCGCGAACCATCGGGCAAAGCGGCTTCGATATCATGCTGTATCAGGACAGGGATGTTCTCCACAGCAACAGCGGGATAAGACGACAGGAGGTACCCTCGTATCGTCGGGGTCAACAAGGGCCGGCCTGTCCTTCGTCGGAACTCTTCATTGGCAGTGATCAGCGCGGGGGAATACTCGGGATGGCGGGTTTGGGCCAAAGCTAGGAGACTGGCTAGCGGCCCGGCCTCCAAGGGTCCGATGCTTTCCTCAAAGAGACGTTCGGTCCAGGGGTCCCGAGACTGTATTTCACTGGTGACGGCATTGATGACCCGCACTTTCGCCTCAGGTAATTTCTTGGGATCACCGGTTTCTTGGGTACTGTTTGTGAAGAGACCCAGCGGTGTAAAAGCGGTCACTTTCGTGCCGTAATCGGTTTCCAAAAGCCAATTCGCGCGGTCTTTGGCCAATAGAGCGCTTGCCGGATCGACTGAAGAACCGGGGGCCGGCCGATTTGCCAAGGCCTGTAGGGCGGCCCTGTTTTCCGGCAGACGACTCAGCTCTTCCGCCGCCCGCTTGAAGATCTGAAATTCCGGACTGCCCAGGTCGGATATAAACCTATCGATATTTTTCGTAGTCCATGCCTGCAGGCCCTGTCCCGCCGTGAACGCCCCGGCCAATGCGCCGAGAAACCCTCGACGACCCATCTCCGCCATCCGCGAGCCGGTGGGAGCCCGATGGATTATCCGGTCCAGTTTCGCAAAAAACGGTGCGGCGCCCGTGTAGTGCGCGATCAAATAAAGCCCGTAAACGGGGATCGCCCAGGCTATTGCGCCGGGCGCCGGAAAGAAACTCGTCTGAAAGATGGCTGAAAACAGGATGCCTGGAATGAACATCGCTGACGCCGCGACTTTCCCCTCATCAGTGACCTGCCATCTCCACGCACCGGCGCTCACCAACACCATCTCTGCGGCCAGACCGTAGGCCGCTAGAATGGCCGCATTTTTGAACATACGGCCTTTTTCGCCAAAACCCGAAGTTTTTTCCGCCGCCAGCCGCGAGCCGGCGGCTTGCCAACGCTTGATCGCTTCAATCGTCGTTTCTAATTGTTCCTCGGTCAGCGATTGCCATCCCTCCCGGTATTTATTGGCCTCGATTGAATCAGCGTCCGTATAGACATCCTGGAGCGAGACCGTTGCCTGTCCTCTTTGAAGTTGATCGCTGTTGAAATGGATCAATATATCCCTATCACCGGTTCCAACCTTGCCTCCGAATTTCGTCAAAAAAATCGGAGCCTGGATCGTAAGCCAGTTCGAGTAAGCGGGGCGTTTCAAGATTTCGCGAATAACGTGTTTCAGGCGGCTCTCAAGTTCCGGGTTTTCTTCTGAAAGCAGGCCGAAATAATCGGACACGTTTGGAAAGAACAATGAATTGAACAAAGCTCCGAATAAGCGGCGGAAAGCCGGCGAATCTGCGGCGCTGGAAACCAACATCTGTTCAAGACGCTCAACAACAATTTCATGCATACGTAGCATAATTCGTAAATCATCCTGATCCGTATCCTTGATATAGTCACTGCGCATATGTGGTCCTAGAGCGCCTAACATCTCGGGTATCGCTCCCAAATCAGGCTCAGTCTCGGAATAATCAATGAGCCGCATGGCGCGTAAGAAAAATCGGTTAGGCATAGTGTCCAAATGCATGATCGCGGCCACAAGCCACGAATAGCTACTCGGTGACGCAGCGATTTCCCCTTTACCCAACTTGTCCATACCAGGGAGAATTTTTTGAATCTTATCGTCGACCGCTTGCATAAGGCCTTTGACCACCGTGACGGAAAGACTTGGATCATCCAGGAGATTCCGCATTGCTTTGATAAGAGCGTATCCGTCGAATGCAGTGTTTAAATTTGCGCTTCCATTTATCCAGAGAGAAATGTCCGGCTGATAAGAAGCCGAGATTGCCGCCATCCGCGAACCTGTGTCAGGCTGCCGCACCCTTTGGGCAAAAGGCGCCGAAAGGGACGCTTTGAGCGCCATCCGCGCGCCGGCGATGGAAGATTCTACGCGGCGGGCATCCGATACGCGCCAACGGACGACGGATGCGAGCCGCTTCAATTCGCGAACGTCCGCATCCTCGACGCGCCCATTTAGCCAGCCCAGGTCGGCTTCGAAGCCGTCGAGATAAGTTTGAACCATCCGGCGCGTCGGCTCCCGATAGGGGTCCTTGACGAGTCCTCTATTGCGCTGCTGATTTTCCCAAACGGATTCTTCTGCGCGGATCTCCTCGCCCGGAGCGATCTGAATCACCTCAGGGGACGACCGAAGCTCTCCGGTCGTGACAATTCTGGGCGTCTTTTCTGTGAAAAACGCGCGGTAATAACGCTGGCCGACGCGATACTCGACATTGATCGCCGACGCGTCGCGCGCATAAAGGCCCAAAAACTCGATCGGGTCCGAAATACCCGTCGCGGCGAGACGCACGGTCTCCGCCTCCTCGAATGATTGAAGCGCCTCGAGGCGAGCGTGGTTCCTCGTGTTCGCAAGCTCGTCGGAAACGGTCACGCGAATCCCGCCGTTTTTATCAACGTCGAACTCGTCGTAGACAAGAAATGCAACGGGCGATGCGGTTACGTACGCGGCGAACGGCCCTTCGAAATTCGCGTCGGAGATGTGCCGTATCGGAAACGCGTTCATCGGGATCATCTCGGCACCGAACATTTTTTTCTCGGCAAGCATCACGTAGAGGTGGTCGAGATAGGCTGTCTGCTCGTAGTGGGCGCCGGCGCTTAGGCTCAGCGCCGAATCGACGGGCAACGGGAACCCCCGCGCGTCGTCAAAATTGTGCCGACCCTCGTGGAAAATGGCCATCAACATCAAGTAGACCCTGCCCTGCGGCGGAAGCTTCATGATGTTGCGCAAGTGGTCGGCGCGCACGCTGAACGCGCCGTCCCCGTACGCTTCGGCCTGCGCGAAGATGTCCCCGATGATCATGTAACGCGCGCCCTCGCGCGCGGAGCGCACAATTTCGGGCGGGTACTGGTCGAAAATCACCTGCCAGGCCACGGCGAGATCTTCTTGGAGCGTCGCGAATTCTTCGAGGTTCGTCAGGTAGACATTGTAATCGGACGGAAATGCGCGCGTCGAGGCCTGCGTTTGCCTCAGTCTCGGAAGCGCGAGAATCCTCTCGTACTCTTCGCGGAAAGGCCTGGCCATTTGCGCAGCCCTCTGTCGGGCCTCAGGCGAAATATTCTGCGCTTTCAACGAAAGCGCCGCGAAAAACCCGCCGATTCCAGCCAGGGCCGCTCGACGCGTGATCCGGCGCTCCGCCGTAGGCATCAGAAGCCAATCGCTGCGCTCACCCGAAGAAACGCCGGCGCGATGGACAATCGCAGGTTTAGGCGCCGCAACCGGCCGGACGCCCGCCAGCCCCGTTGGAGGCGTAGCTATTGTGGTTTCTGACGCCTTTACCGAGGCCAGCCGCGCTCCTTCGACTACGCCGGCTTCGCCGGCTCCGCTCAGGATTTGCCGCGTGAGCAAAGCGCCATCGGCTTCCCCTCCCCCCTGTTCTCTCTTCCCACTTGCCTCTGCCCCATACATCCATCGGATGTAGCGGAATGACAGGCCAAGCCCGATCACGAAAAAGATCCCCATGTCCACATAATCAAACCATCCAACCTTGTGAATTTGCGTTATGAATATCGGTGAGTTTCTATGGGTGAGTTCATCAAATATATTTGTAACCGCGATCATATAATTGAGGATATAGCTGGCGTTCGCCCCCGCCGTTGCCATTAAGCCCGTGATTGTGCCGGCGTCCATTTGCCAGCGGGTGCGCAACATCGTCCTTATTCTCGAGCTTTGTGCCAATAGTGTGACGATAGACACCACAGCGATAACCGGAAGCGACACGGTTGAAATATGGCTGAAAAACACAAGAGCATCATTCACCCATGAATGATCGATCACGTAGAGCCAGCTGCCCTTCGCAAAACCAAAATAGGCGCGCGGATTGATAGTCGAGTACTTGCCCACGTACGCCTCATCAAAATAATAGCCGCCGCGAAATGCCGCGAAAGCGAGGATGGCAAGTGAGAGAACGGCGCGGAGGGACAGTCCCGAAATTCCTTTGCTGGATAACGAGTAAGCGGTGCGCTCCGAATTCAATTCCTTCATTATCCGGTTCAGGAAGAAAAACACGCCGGCCAAGCCCGCGAGAGGAGCCAACAAAACCAGCCCTTGCAACACCGCCCGATCGCGTCCGACCAAATCAAGGTTATTCGCCCAAGCCGTGCCGGCTTTGACCGCGCCGTAAGTCATGGCCAATCCAAAAAGCACGAATACTGGAATCAGCCGTTTCATGTCTTTGTGAATCGAGGCGCTGAGACGGTTCCAGGAGCGGCGCGCCCAATCCGCGACTTTGGACCAACGTTCCTGCGATTGCTCGGTCTCAGCCAGTCGAGCCCCGCGATCGTCGCGGGGCGAAGACTCGCCAATTTCTGTGGCGAGCCGCGAACCCGTGTCCGGTTGCCGCATCCTCTGCGCCAGTGGTTGCGCGACGGATGCCTCGAGCGCCAACCGCACGCCGGGATCGACGGTCCGCTGTGTAGAGACTGCTTCACCCGTCTTCGGCATTCTCGCGATGACCGAGGAAGGGGTTTCCGTGTTAAACAATTCATTCAATCTCGTCGCGGCACCCGGCACCGCCGATTCCGCGACCTTTGCCAGCCGTGAGCCCGCGGCGTTTTCTTTCGCTTGTATCACCGCCGCCAATACGCGAAATTTTTCGTTTTTCTTGCGCGTGAGTTTGGCCAAGTCGCCGTCCAGCGCTCCCAAGGACTTGTCTTTTCGGCTCGCCTGGCCCTCGGAAAGCGTCACGGTCTTTTTCTTTTCGGATCTCTGCGATAAAAGCAGTTTCTCGTATTTTTTTTGGCTGGTCTCGGAGGTCACAATGGGTGTCAGAACCGCGTAACCGTAACCTTTTTCTTGCAGGAGCTTTTTGAGATGCGAGGTGTGATAACCGCCGGTGATGAGAACGGCCACTTTTTGCTTTTCCTCTTCGAGGGCTTTCTCCACATTCTCCACGAACGCGAAATCACGCTTTTTGACGGAATCGTAGAACTTGCCCAGGGCCTCACGGCCATCAGCCAAGAGCGGCTCGAACGGGATAAGGTCGTCGTAATAACCTAGCTCGGCTAGTTTGCGGTTCAGGAACGCCTGAGTGGCCTCCGTGCTGAAATCCGGTTCGTTGTAAGTAAACAGTTTGTATTGCTCGGATGTCATCTGGATCTCGTGAGCGGTCTGTAGAAGCTGGGTGAAACGGTCGATGCTGCGGACAAGCAAAGCGTCCTCGGTGTCATTGCGAGGGGACGCAGTCCCCGAAGCAATCTGACCGGCCGGCATAGATTGCTTCGTCGCGGCTTCGCCGCTCCTCGCAATGACATTTTGGTATACCGCATCCTCCGCCCTGGGCAGTTCCCGCAATATCGCGTCAAAATCGAGCGTTGAGAAATCCTTCAGATAATCGACATACGTGTTGAGGTTCTCGAACTTGTCGACAGCCACGCCTTTTTCTTTGGCAATATTCAAAGTGTTTTGAAAGTAAGTAAATTGCGCGAGCTTCGCCCCTTGCATTTGACCGGCTTTTTCAAGATAACCGTCCAGCGTTTCTTTGCCGCCGCGCTGGGCTATCTCCTCGACCAGGGCCGCCAGCTCCAGATTCGCGGCGTCGAAGTTGACGCCGCTCTCTTTTTCCTGGATACGGATCAATTGCTGGAGATTGGGAAATGAATCGAAGATGTCATCCCCGCGAAAGCGGGGATCAACCTTGTCGCTTGATTCCCGCTTTCGCGGGAATGACACTTGATGAGCCAACACAGCAAGCTTTTTGAATCTTTCTTCAAAATTCTGGCTCGGCGTTTTCTCGTAATCCAACAACTCACGCGGATACAGCTTAGATTTGATCTTTTTGACCGCGCGGGCGCTCTTGTCAAGATAAGACAGCACCTCTTCCCTTTTTTCGGCGAGCTTTTGGTAGTCCGCCAAACCCAGGTTGTACAGATCCGCCTCTTCGATGCCCAGTATCTTCATCGGCCGGTCGGAGACAAGATTCAGGTATTCCTCGCCCTGCAATTCGCCGCTCACCAAAAAGCGCCTGGCTACTTTTTTCCACACGGTCGTCGAGGCTATCTTCTTCATCGGCGTCAGCGAACAGTCGCCCCAACCCCCTTCGGAAAGCACCAATCGCACGTCGTATCTCTCCATGATCTCGCTCAAGGCGTTGGCCAGGTTTTCCTGGCCGGAGAAATTGGAATGGGCGTCCTGAATGTGTATAATGAACATTCCTTTGTCGCCCGCGTGGATATCGCTCAGGGTCGCGAAACGCACCGGCGCTTCGAATGAACGCGGATCTTTCAGGATGGTTTCTTGGGCGGAAAGGGTGATGGGAACGTCTAGCGGCGCGGCACGCAGATCGCCGCATACGAACGCCACGCACAGCGTCGCCGAAATAGACCTTAATAGAAGTCTTTGTTTTGTGAGCATAACACAAGCTTTCACTTTTATGTATTCCTTATCAAAATTATACATGATTGACAGTATGAAATTCAAATTTCTGGGTTGATTTAATTGATTCATAACTCATTTAATTATATAGGGTTATACATATAATAAGATGATTATTGTCACTGGGGCAGCGCGATTTACCCAGTTCTTCCCCTATAGAAAGTTCTATCGATGATCGTCGTCACGGGAGCGGCAGGGTTTATCGGAAGCGTGCTGGTTTGGAAGCTTAACTCCCTCGGTCACCACAACCTACTTTTGGTGGACCGGGACGCTCGTCCTCCCGCCAAAAAACGCGGCGGGTCCCTGCCCGTCCGGAAGGCGGGCGCCTCGGGCGGAAAATGGGACAATCTCCGCAAAAAAAAATTCGAGATCTACCTCGAAGCCGATGATTTTTTAAAACGTCTTGAGAATAAGGAGCTCGACGGAAAGATCTCGGCGATCTTCCATCTGGGCGCCTGCTCCGATACGACCCAAATGGACCGCGAATTCCTGAAGAGGAACAACAGCGGCTATTCCGAAAGGCTCGCCGAATGGAGCGTCGCTCATGGCGTTTATTTTCAGTACGCCTCCAGCGCCGCCGCTTATGGGAACGGCGAGCTTGGCTTCTCCGACGACGACGCGCTCACTCCCTCGCTCAGACCGCTCAATCCCTACGGACAGTCCAAGATTGATTTTGACAATTGGGTCCTCGACCATCGGTACCAAAATAGAGTCACGGGGTTTCGCTACTTCAATGTTTATGGTCCAAATGAATACCATAAAGGACACATGCGGAGTCTTGTTCATAAAGGTTTTGAACAAGTGATGAAAGAAGGGATCTTAAGACTCTTTAGGTCCTACAAAAATGAATACCCCGACGGCGGGCAGAAAAGGGACTTTATTTACGTGAAGGACACGGTCGAGACGATGATCTGGTTCTATCAGAACCCTAAAGTGAAGGGCATTTTTAATCTCGGCAGTGGCCGCGCGCAGAGCTGGAACGAATTGGCGAAAGCGACATTCAAGGCCTGCGGAAAAAAAGAAAACATCGAATACATCGAAATGCCGGACAACCTCAAGGGTCAGTACCAGTATTTCACTGAAGCGGACCTGGCGAAGCTAAGAAAAGCGGGTTGTCCGACCAAATTCCAGCCGTTGGAAAAAGCTGTCAAAGATTACGTGCAGAAACACCTGGTGCAGAAAGATCCCTTTCTGTAATAAGTACTGACACGCTTATAAATCGACGAACACCTCCCCGTTTTCGACCTTCGTGGGATAGCGCGTCTGTTGGGCTCCCTCCATCGTGAGACACTTGCCGGTCGTCACATCGAACTCCCACGCATGCCAAGGGCACGTGACACGGTCCGAATCGAGGCTCCCCTCGCCCAGCGGTCCCCCGCGATGAGGACAGGTGTTGAGTAGCGCGTATATCTTGCCGCCGGTCTTGAAGAGCGCGACGGGCGTGGAAGGCGTTTCAACCACTTTCCCCTCGCCGTCCTTGATTTCAGAAGTTTTGCAAAGATTAGTCCACATTCGTATACCCTACCGCCTGGCCTGATCTAAAATTTCTTCTACATCATTCTTGCTCACACGCTTGAACCATACATTGTCCGGCATCAAAAGCACGTTCGGTCCCTCGGAGCAAACATCGAGACAGCCGGTCCGGCTGACGCGGATCGTCCTCTCCAAACCCCGTTCTTTAACGGCTTTTTTCAACTCTTCGCGGATCTTGACGCCGGCAGGCATGCAACAAGCGCCGTCCGTACGCTCATTTTCACAAACAAAAATATATTTTTCAAAACGTGGATCTGTGGCTTCCATCGAAAGGCTCTACTTTTTGCTTTTTCTATACGCTCTACGCTGTCCGCTCCACGCTAACGTATACGGCGGGCGCGAGAAACAACGATCTCGTCGTTCGAAGAGGTGACGGCCTCGACGAATTTGTCCTCGATGACGAGCATTTCAAGGGTGTCCGCGCTCGTCTGCCCGACGGCGCGCACGACCGGCTTCAAAATATACCGGTCCGCGTTGGTGGGATGGGATAGGAACTGACGTTCCATGTGATAGACCGTCTCATCAGGGGTGATCTTGTCGTTCAAAAAATCATAGACCCTTGTGCGAATGAGCGAATCCTTATCCAGATCCAGAAGATAGGTCATCTCGTACTGTCCCTGCAGTTTCAGGAGCCGCCCGTCTTTATAAAAGAGCCGCTCGGTCTCGTGCGTCACGATCGTGTCGCCGGCAAACCCGATCGAAGGAAAAAAAATAAAGAAAAAAAGAGCGCTTAGAAATAGCGCCACGTTATTCATAAATGATGTCATCTTCGCTGCCATAAATTTTAAAAGGCTCTCCCCATTGCTTCGGGTCCGAAAGGTCCCAGGGCGCTTTGTGCCATTCGGGTTTGAGACGCAGCCCCCAGGGGCCGCCAAAAATGAGGAAGGCGAAACCCGCTCCCGAATCAGCGACCTTCACGCATCGCGCATCTTCCCACGCGCCGCCTTTGGCGACGCCTACGACCTCCAAAACTACCGTCTTTTCACGTTCCAAAGCGCGGATAGCTTTGATCGGTCTTACATTCCCGAGCTCCCGGTACTGGAACTCGTCGGTGCCGCCGCAGTTGGGGTTTTCTTCCACCTCGATCCGCATCGCGGTCTTAGTATATCAAATCCGTCAGGCGAAACCTAGGGCTATGGTATACTATGCAGATGCATGTAAAAGTAAGCCTCAGCAATGACAAGGAAGGCTACTTCAAGGTGGTTCCGTTCGGGCCTATCGATTCGGACACGTATATGGATTTCAACGACAAGATCACCCCGCTTCTGGCCCAGACAACGAAAGGGATCATCCTTGACCTAGCCAACGTGGATTACATCTCAAGCGCGGGGCTGGGCGTCATTTTTACGATCCGCAAGTTCCTGAAAGAAAAGAACGGGGACCTTCTCTTCTGCAACATCAAGCCCCAGATCCGACGTATTTTCGAGATCGTGAACGCCCTGCCGAAGGAAACCCTGTTCAAAAATGCTGAAGAAGCGGACGCCTACCTTTACCGCATGATGAATAAAGAGAATGAGGAAAAAAAGCGACCTGAGTAGTCAGGTTTCAGCAGCTTAGGTAGCACTTAGGTAACAGTTACCTTTTAAAGGTAACTGTTACCTAAGTGCTACCTGACTGGCGTCTGCTTTGGGTTGAGAAGTTCGTCCATGTCCAACTGCATCTCTTTACGGCTGTACGCGGCAATGTCCAAGATCTGAGTGTCCATCCGTATCGCGTCCTCCGGGCAGACTTCCACGCAATAGCCGCAATACACGCACATCCCCAGGTCCAGATCGAACGATTTCGGCATCTTCTCGATGTTCGGATCGGGATGTTCCTGCGCCACGATATTGATACAGCGCGCGGGACAGATGGTCTCGCACATCATGCAGGCCACACAGCGCGGG
>Ga0247727_10010268_pt1 | contig 16633 bp, 17 predicted proteins | sample WisWelCaveWW1625_FD_202498 | JGI IMG/M metagenome (GOLD analysis project Ga0247727, IMG submission 202498) | Biofilm microbial communities from Wishing Well Cave, Virginia, United States - WW16-25 | ecosystem: Environmental > Aquatic > Deep subsurface > Groundwater > Cave microbial mat | place... | reverse complement strand
TGCAAATTATTTTTAACGCGATTGTGAATTTCTTTGAGCAGCAGCTCTTTTTCTTTGAGCGAGTTTTTAATCTGTTCCTCGGCGAATTTGCGGTCGGTAATATCCAGCGCGATGCCGATCACGCCGAGCAATTTGCCGTCGCCGTCGTACAGCGGCTCGGTTTTGCAATCAAACAGCCGCTCGTTCCATTGCGTTTCGTAAGTCACGGATTCGCCTTTGAGGGCGCGATAATGCATCGCAATCGGCATGAATTCCGTCGAGTTCGTTTGAAAAAATTCAAACAGGGTTTTGCCGACCACTTCGTTGGCGTTAAGCGCCAGCGCTGTCAACCCCATGCCGAGCGAGGAGGTGAAACGCAGCTCGGTATCCGTCGTCCACAGGATGGCGGGCATCCGGCCCGTCAGCAAGCGTAATCTGGCCTCGCTTTGTACGAGGTCACGTTTGGAAGTCTCCGACGACCGGCGCGTTTCCTCGGCTAATGCGAGTGCGGCTTCAAGCTCGACATTGCGACGTTCGTTTTGAAAACGCAAGCGTTCGATGCGTTTGAAGGTTCGAATTCTGGCGAATTGAATCATCATGGCCAGCACCGAGGCGGTGAAGAGTGCAAACCCCAAATGCGTCCATTGCGGCGATGCGGCGGCGGTCAGGGCAATGCCGGTCCAACTGCTGAAGGTGACGAGTAAACTGAATCCCAACCAGCTTGTGGACAGAAAAAGAAAACCGGCGCCAATCACTAACAACACGAGATTGGTGGTTTGCATCGGCTCGGCGGAAAGATAAAGGTGCAACAGGCTGTTAATCAGCACCAGCCCGAACATCGCGGCAACCAGCGGATGCGCCCATTTCTCCGGCAACGGCGACCGGCTGAGAAAAAACCTGATGCCGAATAAAATGAGGGCCGTCGTCGCGGCCGTGAGGCTCATCGGCAAGGCGAGCCCATCGGACAGCACGAGGGCATGGCTGATCGTAAAAACCGCGTAGAGCGCGGCGAGTCCCGCTGAAACCGGCAGCAGGGCGTCGCGAACGATGAAGTTGAGCGCCCGGCGAAGGTCGGCCTCGGCCAGTTGGATGCTTTCCGGCGTTGGCTCTTGAGGATTTTTAAAAGGGGAGATCACTGCCACTATTTTTCGCTCCATCAGAAGTTCCGTGCGAATCGAAGCCGTGATGCGGGTGCAAAAAAATTTTAAACGTCGTGCCGCCGTCGCGCTCAAGCTGAATCTTGCCCTCGAGTTGATCGGTCAACGTGCCGACCAGTTGCAGGCCGAGCGAGTCGGTTTTCTGAAAATCAAAATCGGGCGGCAGGCCGGCGCCGTTATCGCTGACCACGAGCGCTAGTTGGCCATGATGTTCCCGATGAAGATCGATACAAATTTTACCGGCCACCCCGGGCGGAAAAGCATATTTGAGCGAATTGGTCACCAGCTCGTTGATAATCAAACCGCACGGAATGGCGGTGTCGATATCGAGCAGAATATTGCCGACGTCGATTTTCAAGCCGACGGTGTGCGTGTTGACGCCGTACGAGCGGAACAGATGCGTCGTCAAATTGCGCACATATTCCGCAAAGTCGATGCGCGCCAGATCTTTGGACTGATACAGGCGCTCGTGAATCAACGCCATGGATTTGACGCGATTGCGGCTTTCTTTGAACATTTCACCGGCCTGCGGATCCTGAATATAGCCGGATTGCAGATTAAGCAAACTCGAAATGATTTGCAAGTTATTTTTAACGCGATGGTGAATTTCTTTCAACAACACTTCTTTTTCTTTCAGCGAACTTTTGAGGTGTTCTTCGGCTTGCTGACGCGCCGTGATGTCGCGCGCCGAAAACAGAATGCGATGCACGGCGTTGCCCGGCCCCGGAATGCCGGAGAGCAACGCTTCCATGGCAACCCACTCGCCGTTTTTGCGGTGCAGCCGCAATTCAATCGTTTTACGCGTGTGGGAATCCAGCAGACCATTGATGGCCGCCAAGGCCTGCGGCGCATCATCGTGATGCACAAAGCTGAAAAGATTTTGATAGACCAGCTCGTTGGGCGTGTAACCGACGACGTAATAATGCGAGGGCGAGGCGTACATCACGTTGCCGTCGAGATCGATCAGCTCGATCAAATCCAGCGAATTTTCGGCGAGCAGACGGTAACGTTCCTCGCTTTCGCGCAACGCTTCTTCGGCCCATTTGCGCTCGGTGATGTCGTAAAATGAAGCCACCACGGCATACGACTTCGTCTCGCCCGGCCGCAGCAACGGTTGCGAGTTGATGGAAATCCACGCCAGCTCGCCGCCGGGCTTGTGAATGCCCATCACGACATTGGAACACGACTGCCCGGTGTCCAAGGAAATCGTCGCCGGATGCGTGGCGGCGGGAAACGGCGCGCCGTCTTCATGAATCGCGCGCCAGTGCGGGTCGGTCGCATGGCGTCCCCGCAATTGCGCGGCCGAAAATCCGAGAAGGCGTTCGGCGCCGGCATTGCTCGCGATGATGTTGCCGTCCGCGTCATACAACACCACGCCCTCGGCCAGCGCGCCGATCACCGACCGATAGCGCTCTTCGCTCTCGCGCAGCGCCTCTTCGGTATGCCGGCGCGTGCTGATGTCGCGCAGAATGCCTTCGTGATAAATCACGTTGCCGGCGCCGTCGGAAATCAACCGACCGTGATCTTCCACCCAGATCTCGCGGCCGGTTTTGTGGCGCAGCCGAAAGACGTCGATTTCATCGCCGCCGGCCCGCTGCAATTTATTCACGACGACTTCGCGTTCCCGCTCTTCAAAGTAAAGCTGTTTCTTAATATCGATCGCCAGCAACTCTTCTTTGCTCGCATAGCCGAGCATCTCTACCATCGTCGGATTGACTTCGAGAAATTTTCCCTCCGGCGTGCTGCGATAGACGCCGTCCGACAGACGCTCGACGAGCGTGCGATAGCGCTCCTCGCTTTCGCGCAAGGCCTGTTCCGCTTGTTTCCGCCGGGTAATATTTCGCACCACGCCTTCAATGGCCACGCTCCGACCGCTTTCATCGGCAATCGGCATGAGGCGTTGTTCGGTCCAGATCATTCTCCCGTCTTTATGAAACCAGCGCAACGTCAAATCCATAACGTCGGTCGGCGGCGAGTTCTTGAGAATTTCGAGATGGGCGCGATCGTCGGGATGCAGCAGCTTAAAGCTCAGATCCGGATCGGCGTAGTGTTCTTCCGGCGTATAGCCGATCATCGCCGTGACTGCCGGGCTGACATATTCAAACCCAGGAACCGGAGTTAAACGATAGCGATAGATCAAGTCGGGTGCATTTTCCGCAAGACGGCGAAAGCGGTCTTCACTCTCACGCAGCGCTTTTTCAGCGAGCTGGCGCCCGGCCAGACTCTGCTGATGGATTAACAAAACAATGCTCAAAAAAATCGCCAGCAGGCAGGAAAACACGACGAGCCGATTCGCCGTTTGCATGAGCGAAACGCTCCACAAAATGAAGAGCAACGCCAGCAACAGAAATCCCCACCACCACAATGGCGACTTGAACGTTGATTTCATGACACGATTTTTGGGGTTACTTCGCTACGTCACTATCCGGCATTGGCCCCGAAAATCGGGGTTTGTACTTCCGGAAATTTAGTCTCTAATAAGTGAAATGTGTGCAAAAAAAGCAGACATTTTTTCCTCGAATAGCATTTCGCCCCTTATTTATAAGGATTTTGCGCAATTTTGTCACGGCTCCAACTTTTGAAATTCTTTAGTTACGATTTACAAACTTTACAACTCAAATTTGTATATAAAATTTAATTACGAAAAAGTCAGTTAATGACAAACTAATTGTTTTAAAAAATATTAACCCATTTTGTCTTTGAATTATTTTACTAATGCTAATGTTTTTGCTTTTCATCGGTTTAAAGCTGCCCAACGGATAGAAACAACGCAACGGATGGCAAGCCTTCATCCGTTGCGTTGTTTCTATCCGTTGGGGAAATTTATTGTTAAATCAGGCTCAACATAAATGTTGAGCTACACCGAAATTTTGCGAGCATGCACGAGAATGGCCGTGGCCAGCATGGAGAAGCGCGTCGCATCGCCGCGAAAGACGCACGTCTGCAGCAGGCGCTTCAACCGGCCGTTCGGCAGCACGTCCAGCGGCGCGGTGATATACTGCGTGCGCAAAATTTCAAATGCATGCGCCCGCAATAATCGAACGATATCGCGGCGGCGATAAATGCGGGCGCGCGCGATGCGCCGGTGCAAAAAATGCGGCAGCCAGGAGAGAAACGGCACGCGATGCCACGGCAGCCAGGGCAGAGCAGCGCCATGCGTCTCAAAAATCCAGCCCTTGTTGGGAACTGAAATAATGATTTCGCCGTTGGGCTTCAGCACCCGATTCAACTCGTGCAACACCGCGGCTTCATCATGAACGTGTTCGAGCACATCGAAGCTGGTCACGAGATCGATCACATGGCTCGCAATGGGCAGATGTGAGCCATCATACTGAATGGGGACGATCGCGGCGACGCGGCCCTGTCCAGGCTGCCGTTGCAGAATCTGCAAATCAGCGAGGGTCAAATCGACGGCAAAAATTTTACCGCCGGCCTGTGCCAGTTCGCAGGTCTGAGCGCCGTTGCCACAACCAAAATCGAGAACGGTTTTTCCGGACAGCCTTACGGCTGCCGCCGTGAGGCGAAAGCGGCGTTTGACGATTTCCTGCCCATATGCCGCCGGTTTGCCGAGAGCAATCCCGGGGACGGCCATTTTTATTATACTCAAGCGTTAATCTTTAATCAAGGGAATTTACCGGGTGCGAAAAAACATTTGCAAATTTGTCAAATTTTCGTTAGTATCTATTTCATTTTCCAAATCAAATTATCTCAGGAGAAACCATGCGAAATTTCAAAGCGGTGTCAATCACGCTGGCGGTGCTCATGCTGACCGGCGTTTTATTCGCGCAGGATCAGATTGTGATTATTCCGCGGCCCGCGCCGGGCTCGCCGATTCCGTTTGTTGATCGCGACAACTTATTCGCCAAAGCGTATCATTTGTTTCGTGAAGGGCTGGCGCCCGCTGCCATTGACAGCTTGAAAAAATTATTGGACGAAAGCGGCGTCAAACTGGATTTGCGAAATTATTATGTGGTCGTGGCCAATTTCACCGACAGCGCGACGCCCGTCGGCCTGCTGCACGAAGGCAGTGAGTTTTTTAACACGCGGCTTTACGGCCTGCAAGAGGCGAAGCTGTATTATATTTTTCTGACGCGCCAGCGCCGCGGCGCTTCGTTTGTTTCGACGCTGTTGACGGCAAAGGACTCGCCGCTCACCGAAGCGCTGCCGCAATTTATTGGACTGTTTTTGCCGTTTCTGTCCCCAGGTTTGAGTCTCAGGGAGACCGTGCCGGACACGACCTGGATCGACATGCGCGAGTTCGAAGTGCCGGCGCCATTTCAAAAATTCTCCAACATTTCCGTGTTAGTGAAAACCAAGTTGGAAGAGGAGCGGGTGCTGGCGACGATTACACTCGATAACACTTCGCGCGAACGCTGGAGCTTCGGCGTGGCCACGGCAGTCACCAGCGTGCGGGACTTGGATTTCACTATCGGCGACGACGGCGTGATTCGCATTCAGCCCAAACCGAGCGGCGATATTGGCAATTTTGCCGTGGTCAATTACAATTTCAAGCCGGTGGACACCAAAGCGCGAACGCTGTCGACCTCATTTCATTTGCTCGGCGGCATGCGGCTGGCGCGCACGATTGAGCCGATGGTCGGCATCGGTTTCGGCGTGCCCGTGGCGATGTTTGAAACACATCTGTTCGTCGGCTACAGCCTCGAATTTGCGCAGGAATTAAAAAGCGGTTTTGTCGTGGGCCAGTTTGTTCGAGAGGACCCGTTTAAAACCAAACTGCGCGGCAAACCGCGTTTTGGGATCGAGTTGAAATTTCCATAAGTGAAATTCCACGCGGATTAAAAAACCACACGGAAATAGCGATGTGGTTTTTTAATCCGCGTGGCGACTATGGTTTTGCCGCCAGTAACCAGCAACCAGCTTCACCAAACTTTCGGCAGCAACCGTGCCGTGGTCTGACTGGCATATTTTTTCCACGCCTCGCCGAAGCGATTGGCCAGCAATTCTTCCTCTTTAATAATACGCAACACGATCGCCGGCAATACAAGAACCGCGAGCGCAATCGCAGCGATTTTGCTGTTGAATAAAATCGCCATGCCGAGATAAGAAAAGCCGAGGCCGAAATAGGAGGGATGCCGCACCAGCGCATACGGTCCGTCCGTCACGAGCTTGAGCTTCGCATCAACTTTGACGTGTGGAAGAAAAGCCTCGCCGGCCTGTTGCATCGCTCGAAGTTTGATGATCGCGCCCGCTGCTAAGATGAACAACCCCAACCAACTCCACCACGGCGTCGTCGCCCCCGCTTGATAGCGAAATTCCAGAATCGGCGCCAGGATATTGGTGAAAAAACTGATGCCGAGCAACCACGACGTGATTTTGGATTGATCTTCGTCCCGGTGATAATGGCGCGCGTTGTTCGCCGCGGGCGTAAAAGTTTCGGCCAGGCGAATAAATAAAATCAAAACGACCAGACTCAAAAACAGGGGCGAGGATCGAACCGTGTTCAGGTTGATCAGCAACGCGATGAACGCCGTGAAAAGAACGGCGTGAAAAAGCACGCGCCCGGCCAGATGCAGAATAAAGTCTGCATTCGTCTGGCCGGAAGCAAGTTGTTGTTTGAGCCGCTGGAAAAAGGAGGTCTTGCCGGTTTGGCGCTTCAGCGAATTAGCGCCTACCAAAAAGAGCAGAAGCAACACCAGCACGGCAATATAAACGACGACCAGCATCAGAATGATATTAATAATGATGGGGACAAAATCTTCCATAAAACTCGTCTTTGAACTTTGGGATCATCACATCGGTTTATTGTCAAGACTGGCCCATATATACCATGTCGCCATCGAACGGTAGGGCCGCCAGCACGCGGCGATTTGCGTGAGGCGTTTCGCCTCGGGAAGTTTGCGGAGCCGATAAGCGATCTGCACGCCTTTGCGAAAACCAAGATCATCCACCGGCAAAACATCCGGGCGCAACAATGAAAAAATCAGAAACATTTCCGCGGTCCAGCGGCCGATGCCTTTCACCTGCGTTAACGCGGCAATCACGTCTTCATCGCTCATTTTCGCCAGCCGCCGCGGCGCGATGAGTCCGGCCTGCCATTTCTCCGCCAGATCGCGCAGATAACCTGTTTTCTGCCGCGAAATGCCGACCGCGCGAAACTGCGGCGCCGGCAAGTGCAAAACTTTTTCCGGCGTGACGTGGCCGCCAAGTTTTTCTTTGAAACGTTTGAAAATCGTGGCCGCGGCTTTCACGGAAAGTTGCTGGGAGAGAATGGCTTCGGCGAGCGCCGTAAAATACCGCCGTTGGGGCTGCAACGTACACGGGCCGTGACGGGAAATGATTGCTGCTAAAACGGGATCCGCCTGCGTCAGATGAAGCTGGGCTTGAGAGAAATCGAAAGGCATGGTTTAAATAGTTCTGCGGAATTTTTCCTGATAATTCGGCTTTAGCTGACAAATTTTTGTTCTGTTAATGATAGAGAAAAAAATTGCGCAAAGCAAGCAGAATTTCCAGGCATCGACAAAGTCATGCCGCAGATTCCGGGTGAAAAAAGTAGCGCCCCGTTCGCGAGGCAAACAAAATGTGCTACCCACCGCTAATCTGCGACCGTACCCGGCATGAGTTTTTTTCTGTAGTTTTTTTACATTGCTTTTATAAAAACTATTTTATAAATTAACCACGATGAGTTTGATCGGCAAAAAGATGGGAACTACACCTCAAGGTTGATTAACATGCTAACGTGGGAAGAATGGCAAGAAAAATCCAGAAGTTCGCTGGTAGCCGCGCAAATTCTGTTAGAACATGATAAGCCCGTTGAGGCGGCAAGCCGTTCTTATTATGCGGCGTATCAAATGGTCACCGCCGTGCTGCTTAAGATTAACCTTAGCCCACGAGACGCCTTTGGCAATTGGGCGCATGACGAAACCCAGAAGATGTACCTCATCCACATCTGTCAAAAGGCAGATCTGGAATATAAAGAGAAAGCCGCATTAATCAGGCTCAGGGCCGATTTTTGGAATTTGCTTCTTACTCGATATAAGGCGGATTATGGCCTCGATAAAAAGATCGATCTGCTCATGTCTCAATCTTTCTGGCGTGCTGCAAATAAACTGGTGAAGCTTTTGGAGAATTTAATAAAGCGAGGTATTTTATGAGAGCCCCTATTTTAAAAACAGAAAATAACAACCTGTCAGCCCTGCAGTTGAAAACTTTCGAAAAATATCGACGCAAGTTGAGCAAACAAATTCCGGATTATCGTCTCACTTGGGTTCGTCCAGTCAAAGAAAATATAATTGAAATAGGACTGGAGTTTCAGAAAAAAATGACTTATAGAAAAAATCTTCTGGCCGCCGAGCTGGCTTTTGAGGTGGAAGATGAAACCGGCGTTTTAGTCATTTTGCGTTGATCACCGCTTCTCCGCTTCTTCGGCGGTGACGGTCAGCGTCTCGTACAGAAAAATGCCCATCCCGATCAGAAAGGCGGACCACACCAGATATAAAATCAAAGTCAACAATTGCAATGAGAACGGCACACCGGCGCCAGGTTCATCCTCGCCGGCGCCATCTGTTGCGGTAGAATCGGCGGGGTCTGTGGCGGCTTTCGCTTTGGCCGTGGTTTTGACTTTTGAATTTACCGCGGCTTCTTTTCCATCACTGCCCACCACCATCGTTCTGACATTCAAGCCTCTTTCGACGAGACTGAAAAGCCGCATCGGCGCGGGCAAAGATAGCGCGCCCAGAATGGTGACCAGAAGCACGCACATCCCAATTCGCCCCATCGCCAGTTTGGCGCCGGCAAAATAGCCGATGACAAACAACAGCAGTCCCACGGTCAAAGCAATCCACATAATGGTCGGATTGAGACGCGCGATAAATGGGAGCAGATTCTCGTCGAACATGTTATAAAGTTAATAAAAAATAACGAAAAGTCAATGTTGTATTGTCAAAAATGTAATATTTTATTTGTGCTCTGCTAAAGTGTAAATTAGGTTAAAGTTGTATTGTTTCATCTACACCCGCGACGGCCAGAGCACCATCCTTTGCACCTCCTTTTCAAAACCGTGTTGTTGCAGCCATGCCGCGGCTGGCGTATTGACAATCGGCGCGTCATTCCAGGTTTCAACTTCAATACGTTTGCGAGGCCGTAAAGGTTCGGGCAGCAGCAAAAATTGCCGCAGACAACCGAGCGCGGCGGCAAGCTGCTCGTCGGTGGCGCCCGCGAGACTCCGCAGGCGCGCGCCGTAATTCTCGGCGTAAATCATCGGCCGCGCGTCGATGAAAATAAGATGGTTGCTCGCCTGTCGCACGAGCGCCAGTGAGTTGCCGGCGAAATCCCGCAACGCTAAATTCACCCCGCTGCCAAAAGGCACGGCCGGATCGGGCACGCTCAACATCACCGGCACAGAAAAATTTTGTGCTGCATTGTTTGTAGCAAACATCTCCAGCGCGTGCGGAAGCGCAAACTGCACGCCGGAAAGGCCCTCGACGAAATAACCCCGCCGCACTTCGCCGCGCCACTCCATTTGTTTGAGCGCCTGAAAAATTGCATACCACGGCAGCAATCCGGTTTCACGGCGATACCATTCTTTCACTAAAATGCCGTAGCGTTCCAGCAAGAGCATGGCCTGGCTTTGCGCGAGATGGCGTTCGGTAGAATCCGGCTTGCCGAAGATCGCGAACGATTCCGCGAGCGACCAGCGGCCCTCGCTGAGAGGCGGCATTTGTTTCAATTCACGGCGATATTCCTCGCGGCGGCGCGAATACTGCCGGCGTCGCCAGTTCTGGCTGCGCTTGCGCCATTCGGGAAGGGAGTCGGCGAGAAATTCTTGTAATTCACTCGTGGGTGGAGGCGTCGCAGGAATGGCAGATGATTCGAGCGTTGAGGCTTCCGTTTCCGCTGGACGCGGCATGCCGTGCTCGGCAAGCTCGTTGGAAACTTGCAGGCTGTCGTTGGTGGCAAGGCCGTGCCACGCCAATTCCGCCAGCGCTTCGAGCAATGGGGTTTTCGGCAAACTCACGCCGGCGGCGAGATCGCGAAAAAAGCTCGCGCCATTTTCTTTGAGAAATTCGCGCACCGTTTTTGCCGGCGCCGAGAGCGCCGCGATTTGCGGCTCCAACTGTGCGCGCGAATAAAACAAATGGCCTTCGCCGCGGCCGAAAAATTGTACGAGCCGCGCATGGCCTTTGTCTTCCTGATACATGCGCCAGATCAATTCGCCCTGCTGACAGAGAGAGGCAAGTTGCAAATGGCAGGGGGCAAAGTTTTGCGTAAAATTGGTGGGAGCAAGACGGGCGCGTAAAATTTCGCGTTCGAGAAAATGGAGGGAAAGAAATAAACCGCGCAGGCGTTGCAACAACGGCGCAAGCGGCGCCGGACTTTGCAGTTGCCCGATGCCGTGCCAGCGCCAGAGAAAACGCAAAAAATTTTCCGCCGGCTGCGGCGCAAACGCCCGCCGCCGCTCCTGAATCGCGCGGCGATAAAGCTGTTCAAAATTGCGGCGATCACACCACTGCTCCTCGTCCGCGCCGGCCGTGAGTTGTCCGCGATAAATTGCGCCGGCCCTGGCTAACTCGGCGAGAACGTCTTCTGTGACTTGACGATCGAGCGGATAACGTTGGAGAATGCCGGAAACTGTAATCGGACCGCGGGTTTGGAGAAAGCGGATGAGCAGCGCTCGCAGCTTTTCACGGCGCGGATCGTTGGTGGGAGAGTTCGTTGCTACGTCGGTTGGCAAGATTCATCTCGTTTGGTTAACACATTTTTGTTGAGACTGTCGCACCTTAAAATAAAAAGAAAGTCGGGATTTGTCAAACTAAAAATACGATTACAACAAGGCAAAATGTTTGAAGGGCGTTGCGCCAAATTATTTGCGTCCGCCCCTTGCTTTTCTCATAAAATTTATTATCTTGAGAAAAGTCATTCCGCCGGCGACGGCGGGCGCCAGCGTTTGGACATTTTCGCCGCAGGGTTGCCGGCAGGCGGAGAGGTAAAGGAGAAGAGTCATGAAAACCATTTTAGTGGTTGAGGATGAAAGACACCTGCAGGCGCTTTATTCGCAGGAGTTGGTCGCCGAAGGTTACCATGTGATTACCGCCGGCAACGGCGGCGAAGCGCTGGAAAAGATCAAGAACAATGCAATTGATCTGGCGATACTCGACATCAAGCTCGAAAACGAAAACGGGCTTGACGTCCTGCGCAACATGATGGAACACCACCGCGGCTTAAAAGTCATTCTCAACACGGCCTATTCAAGTTATCGCAATGATTTCAAAAGCTGGTCGGCGGAAGATTATATTGTGAAATCTTCCAATCTTGACGAGTTGATTTCCAAAGTCCGCGAGTATGCACCGCTTTAGGCTGGTTGTTAGTTGCTCGTTGCTTGTAGCTCGTTTTCTGACTGCCATAAAAAGTGAGCCCATGCCACGAAACCAGCGACCAGTAACCAACAACAAAGATGGCGACCTGTCCTAACTGTCAGCAACAAATTCCGGAAATTTCCGAATTAAAATTTTGTCCGTTCTGCGGTGGTTCGCTGAATGCTGAAAACCAACCCCCCGCGCCCAATTCCGTGCCGCCGCCAATCGAATTGGTGCCGGCTCCAACGCCGAGTTATCAAGCCGCGGCGCCGGAAGCAACGTTTTATGTGCCGTGGGAAGATCGTCAGCGTCTGGGATTCTTGCCGGCTTTTAGCCAAACCTGGAGCGACTCGGTTTTTCGTCCCGCTGAATTTTTTCGCCGCGTGCCTCGTACTGGCAATCTCGGCTCGGCCCTGTTATACGGTTGTTTGATCGGCATCACCGGCAGCATGCTGTCGCTGTTCTGGAGTTATTTATTCTGGAACAGCTCGGACATGGAAAGAGTCCAGGAAATTTTCGGGGGAGAGTTTAATCGCGGCATGCTGGGTTATTTCGCCATTCTCGCTCCCTTCTTGACGATCATTGGGGTTTTTATCGTTTCATTTATATATCATATTTGTTTAATGATCACCGGCAGCAGCAAGAATGGCTTTGAGGCGACGCTGCGCGGCTATTGCTACAGTTATGGCCCCTATTTGCTCGCGGTCATTCCGCAATGCGGCAGCTTCATCGCCTTGATCTGGCAATGCGTTTTGCTGGTCAATGCTTGGCGCGAGATGCACGAGAGCACAACCGGCCGGGTCGTGATCGCCGTGCTGTTGCCGCTTATTTTCTGTTGCGGCCTCACCTTTTTGTTGATCCTGGGTCTCGCCGGGCTTATCGGTCGGGGGCTCAGTTACTGAGAATTGATTGAACAATATGCTTGCCTCGACCTCGACTTCCCTTCCTCTCAAAACGCCGGATTCGACTTCGCGCTCGCTTGATGCGAGCATGATCGTGTTGCCGCTTTTCCTGCTCGGCTTTTTGCTGGCGCGATATGCGGCGCCGGTTTTTGCATTGCTGCCGGCCTGCACGTTTCGGGTGGCATTGGGGTTTGCCTGCCCGAGTTGTGGGATGACGCGTGCCGGGCTGGCGCTGGCGCAAGGTGAACTGCGCCTTGCTTTTGCGTATAATCCGTTGTTTGTGATTTGTATTGCTATTTTAACCATATGGAGCGCCGTACATTTTTTTGTATGGGGGAGTGGAAAATTTATTTTCGAAGATTCTTTTAAAAAAATATCTGCAAAAACAAACTATAAATTGAGCTTAGTCAGCGAAGGAAGACGACAACGTGAATGTCTGCGTTGGGGGCTTATCGTGGCGATATTTTCAAACTGGTTTTATTTGATCATCTTTGGATAAAAGGAATTAATATGCAAGTTGGTTTGACAGTCAGTGGTTTTGACGGTAGGAAACCGGGAGAAATTCTCGCGCTGGTGCGCAGTATGGGGGTGAGCTTTGTCGAATTGAATCCTTCCGTGATGCATGATGTGGGCAATCTCATCCCGCATGCGGAGGAGATCGCCACCGGCTTTCATTTGCCGCTTTTTAATGAACACGGTTTTGATTTTTCCACGCTCGCGGCCAAAGATAAAATCGATGACACCATCGATTTTATCAACCGCTATCGGCACCAGCTTAATTTGATTTATTGCGTCGCCCATCCGCCGGAATCCACGCCGGACGGCGACATTACGGAGGCGCTGGAGTTTTTGATGGAAAACTTGCAGCGGCTGGAAGTGCCGGTATTGCTGGAAAACACCGAGCATTGGGCGGAGCGGGAATTTGACAAACTCGCGGAGATTGTTCGCGGCCAACTCAAGAAAAAGCTGGGAGGTTTATGTTTCGATCCGGCCCATGCCTATTTGCGTGGCGAAGATATTTTCAAACGCTTCAGCGCGATCGCGCCGCAGGTGCGTTGCATTCATCTTTCCGATTGCCTGAAGGGAAAAGATGCGCATTTGCCGCTCGGCCAGGGCGAGTTGCCGGTCGCGCGTTTTCTCCGCCACGTGGCCAAACATCATTACGACGGTGTGATCAATCTCGAAGTTGTTCCGAAATCGCTCGCCGAAGCCCGCGCCGTGGTGAAGAGCTATCTAACGGTCTTGCGGGTTTTTAAGAAGGGCAAATTTGTCGGCACCACGGCGAAGCTGCTGTTTCGGGGCCTGCCGGAGATGGCGTGAAGATTTGTAAAATCTTTGATGCGGAGAAAAATACAGAGATGTTGAAAAGGCTTTTTTACAGAGAGGTCGGAAAACGCAGAGGCCGCAACCGCTTGCGCAGTTACGGCCTCGCGCCTTGTCTTCGATGAGACCAGGGAGGTAGATACAACTGATGAAATATAACAAAAATTTGGTTACATATCAACAAATTTTACCACGAGGCTGGCTTGGAAAATGTGCCATTGTTATCTACGAGTGTCGTAGGAAACCGGCTTGCGGCTAAAGCGCCTGTCCGAATCGGCTTGATGAATGCAGCATGTTGCAAAAGCACGTGACTCGGTCGTTTGTATGGATTAAGAATGCCAACGGGCAGATTCAATTCTTGTCGAACAATTCTCACCGCTTCGAGAAGATCAGAATCGTTGGTGATGAGCACAGCAACTTCATAATCGCGCCTGTGGCCGTCGTTTACCAAATGTACCGCTAAATTTACGTCGGAGCCTTTTTCTTCGGTTTTGACAACCTTCACATATTTCGGATGACTGGCAGGTTGTCCTGCTAACCGCATTATACACTTTTGTGTGATAAAATGGCCCAAGATAATTTCCAATTCAGGTATAGTCTTGAGTGCGCGGAAATAAGTTTGTTGCCGAGTGGAAAGCTCGAAATCGTTAGGACGGTCGGTTACGTTAGCCGCGAAGTATTTGATTCGATGGATTTGATTTTTGGGCAAGACATGCCGGCAAAATTTGGCAATGTTCAGCCACTTGTAGGGAGTGCCCTTCAAGGCGCCGTAATAGAAATTGAACCCGTCGACGTAGATGTTTGTTTTCATAAGTACTCCCTAAAAAAGCAGAGGCCGTAACCGCTTGCGCAGTTACGGCCTCGCGCCCCACCCTCGAAAAGGTGGGGGGGGTCAGATACAACTGTGAAAATATAACAAAACTTAAATTAAATGTCAAGCAAAATTTCGAACAAAAAGCCGGCCTTTATTCAAGGAGCCGGCTTTTTTATTTATCAATTTACGACTGAAGAATCGACGAAACGGCTTAGTACATGCCGCCGCCCGGAGACATCGGGGGCATCTTCTTATCTTCGGGTTTCTCGACGATCGTCGCTTCGGTCATCAGCAACAGCGCCGCCACCGACGAGGCGTTTTGCAACGCGACGCGCGTGACTTTGGTCGGGTCGATGACGCCGGCTTTCAGCAGGTCGCCGTCACCTCTTGTGATTGTGACTTCTCATAAACGATGGCGCCTATATCATAGCCCGTCTCGATGAAAATGTCGTGTGCGCGCTGGCTGATAAGATCACCAATCTGCTCCTCTAATTCATCCGGCACATAAATCCTTAACCAGGCGTGTAGTTCCTCGGCTCCGGGGATTTCTATGACCGCCTCCACATCCGGCGTCACAGTTTTTGCGAGCGCAATCAATTCATCAATATATTTTTGCAGTTGCCTTTTTGAAATTCGTTTCGGTTTCATTTGCGAGTTTTGATTGCAGCAAATAGCAAAAGAAAAAACGCGCTGGTTCTCTTTCGACTAACCGGCTTTAATGTTGACCACCGAAATTATGCAAGACCAGTTTCAAAGTTGGAGATTTGTCTCAGTCACGAGGTTTTGCAATTCCGCTTTTTCAAAAGCTATCACGCCAATGTCGTACCCCGTCTTGATGAGAATATCATCAGCACGTTCACAAACGAGGTCTTCAATCTGATCGACGAGTTCTTCGGGGGCGTAAATCTCGATCCACGCATGTTGCCCATCATTTCCTGGAATGTGCATAGTGGTTTCGATATTTGGAGTAACCGTTTTGGCAAGCGCAATTAATTGATTAAGATAATTTTGCAGTTGCCTTCTTGAAATAGACAGTTTGTTTTTCATTTATTGATCACCTCCTCAATTTTTTGAATGAACTGTTTCGCATTGTTGACCATGCGTTTAATCTTCTTTGCTTGGGGAGTGTCAAAGTGGTATTGGGCTTTGTTCCGTAAAACAAAAGCGTTGATGAGCCACTTGCTAAAACTTTTAGGATAACGATTGCGGTTTTTTATGAGTTCTTCAGCGAATTTTGACCGCAATTCACCGTGTTCCCAGGTTGGACGATCAAAACCTTCATATGCCAAAGCCGCCCGCGCCGCCCAAAAGAGAGCTGCATACAAGCTAATCGCGCAGCCGTTAATATAGTTGTTTTGTGCAGCATAATCGGCACATTGCAGAAACTCCTTCGCTCTTGCCAGAATTTCCTTGGGCGTCAAATGCATCATCGTTTTTCTCCCTCAAGAGGCCATCTCGGTAAGCAGCATTAAGCTCGATCATCAACTAAACACGCTTAACACGCTGCTCCAAGATACGGTCTTCCCTTTGAAAAGTCAAGAAAGAAGTGTTAAAAAGCAGAAGTCGTGTCAATCTTTGTGTAGTCCTTTTCCCAGTTTAAAAAACAAAAAAGCCGGCCCTCATGCGAGGAACCGGCTTTTCTATTTCTCAATCTATAACTGCCGAATCGACGAAACGGCTTAGTACATCCCGCCGCCCATGCCGCCCGGAGGCATCGGCGGCATCTTCTTGTCTTCGGGTTTCTCGACGATCGTCGCTTCCGTCATCAGCAACAACGCCGCCACCGACGCGGCATTTTGCAACGCCACGCGCGTGACTTTGGTCGGGTCGATGACGCCGGCTTTCAGCAGGTCGCCGAACTCTTCGCGATCCGCATCGAAGCCGAAGCTGGTGTCGTTGCTCTCTTTTACTTTTTGCACAACGATGGAGCCTTCCCAGCCGCCGTTTTCGGCGATCTGGCGAATCGGCTCTTCGAGGGCGCGCTTGACGATATTCACGCCGATCTGCTCGTCGCGATTATCCAGCTTCATTTTGGCAAGCGCCGGAATCGCGCGCAGATACACCGTGCCGCCGCCCGGAACGATGCCTTCCTCAACCGCGGCGCGCGTCGCATGCAGCGCATCTTCGACGCGGGCTTTCTTCTCT
>Ga0247727_10010267_pt1 | contig 16634 bp, 16 predicted proteins | sample WisWelCaveWW1625_FD_202498 | JGI IMG/M metagenome (GOLD analysis project Ga0247727, IMG submission 202498) | Biofilm microbial communities from Wishing Well Cave, Virginia, United States - WW16-25 | ecosystem: Environmental > Aquatic > Deep subsurface > Groundwater > Cave microbial mat | place... | reverse complement strand
CGCCCGTTGCCGACAGACCCTCGAGCAGATCCAACCCGGATGCACTGTTCCCAAAGGCCGAAAACAAAAGTCCAGCTAATTCTTGGACACTACACTAGGTCATGAAATTCCTGGTCAGCATCTATCGCGACGAAGACGGAACCTTCATTCTGGCGGTGCGCGCCGAGAAGGGCCTGCCGTTGACGATCACTACCCGTGAGATCTGAAGTTCCCGTTTATTGGAATTCACCGCGCCGCCTGCACCAGTTCAGGGAGGCCGACGGCCCGGATGTTGTCGCCCAAAGGAAAGCAGTCCTTTCCGGGATACACGATGTCCAGCCGGTCGAGCCCCAAGTCCTGGATGGCGATTCGCATGGCCCTGGTGACGGCTGGGCGGCTGGTGTACCTGACCTGATAGCCGATCCGCTCGGGCCCCCGAATCACGAGCAAATCCAGTTCCGCCTGGCCGTGACTTGACCAGAAGAACGCTTCTTCCGGCTCAACCCTCCCGGCCCGCGGATCTCCTCCAGGGCGAATCCCTCCCAGGATGCACCGAGCTTGGGGTGAGCCAGTAGATCCTGGTGGCTTTCCAGGGCCAGGAAGGCGTGGAGAATACCGCTGTCGCGGAAGTAGATCTTGGGGGCCTTCACCTGCCGCTTGGAGATGTTCTGGCGCCACGGCGTCAACTGCCGGATCATGTAGGTTCCGGTCAGAATGTCCAGGTAGCGGCGGACGGTGGTGTCGGCAACCCCGAGGGATCGTCCCAGCTCAGAGGCGTTCAACAACTGGCCGTGGCAGTGAGACAGCATCATCCAGAGGCGGCGCATTGCCGCCGGCGGGATGCGGACACCCAGGTTGGGGATGTCACGCTCGAGAAAGGTGGAAATGAACGCCCGGCGCCAGGCCATGCTCTGCCGGTCGGAACGAGCCAGGTAGGCCTTCGGAAAGCCGCCTCGAAGCCACAGCCGGGCCGCGTTGGCGATACCGGCCTCCGAGAGCTGGAAGGAGGTCAGCTCGATGAAGCAGATCCTGCCCGCCAGGGTCTCGGAGCTCTGCCGGATCAAATCGCGCGACGCGCTGCCCAGAATCAGGAAACGGGCCGGATTGTTGGGCCGGTCCGCGAGCACCCGGAGGACCTCAAACAGCCCCGGCGCGCCTGCACCTCGTCGATGACGACCAGGCCCCGGAGATCCTCGAGCGCGAGCTTTGGCTCCGCCAGCCGGGCCAGGTCGGTCGGATCTTCCAGGTCAAAGCGGGAAACGGGACGGCGCCGGGAGGGAACGGCGCACATTCCCGCCAGGGTGGTCTTGCCGCACTGCCGGGGGCCCAGAACGGCGACCACGGGGAAGGTCCGGAACGCCGCAGCCACCGACCGGACGTAGCGGTCGCGGTCCACAGCCCCAAGCTTAGGGCCGACGCAAAAACAACTTCACAGATTGGGCTGGATGGTGTAATTCCAGTGAGGCAGGGTCTGGTGCGGGTGAAGGCGAAGATGCTGTAGTTGCTCAGGGGTGGGCTCGATGCCGGTGGGATAGTGGCGGCGATCGAGATAAGCCGACACGGCCAACCCGGTTTGAGTGGACGTGCGGCGAATGAAGTTGAGGATCTTGTGATAGCTGTCGAGGGGTTCGCCGGCCCAGTTCTTGGAGATTTCTGAGAACAGGCGATGCTCGATGGGATTCCATTTGGAAGCGCCGGTTGGATAGTGAGCGACGGTTACGGCGAGGCCGAAGTGGTCGGCCAGTTGAGCCTGGAGTTCGGTCTTCCAGGTTCGGTTGCGATAGCTGTTACTGCCGCCGGTATCGGCCAGGATCAGCAGTTGACGGGAACCGGCATAGTCGAGGATGCCCTCGCGCTGCCACCAATGAGAGATGGCGTGAACGGCAAAGGCTGGAGTGTCATGAGAGATGCCAACCACGACCGAGCCGTGGTTGCCGACAGGGTCATAGATACCGAAGGGGATGGCGACGCCGATAGAGTCGGAACGGAAGTCATGATCATTGACCAGTTTGGGGGAGCGAACCCAGGTAGCGCCGGAGTTCTTGAAGTTGCCCACCAGTTCGCGCTTCTTGGTGTCGACGCTGATGATGGGCATTCGGCGGCGGCGAAAACGGTCCCGCAGGTCGGCGATGTAGTCGAACTGGAGATTGCGGTCTGGACTGGAATCGGTGGCCAGTTGCTTGCGGTTGACGCGCAGGGAGTAGTCCATGCCGTGCAACAGGCGGGCGACGGTATTCGACGAGATGGGGAAGCCATACTCGGAGAGGAGGTCGGCGATGTTGACGCTGGTGCGGCGGGACCATCGCAGGCCCGTCATGGGGTCTGCAGCGGTGTCGGGTTCGAGCAGTTTGTCGAGGACAGAGATTATTCCGGGCGTTTTTTTTCCGTGAGGTTGCGGCCACCGCCTTTGCGGCGGGTGCGGCCAGGGCCGGCGATGTCGCGATCGAGCAGTTGCTGGCGCCCGCGAGCGACGGTGTGAGAGTCGAGGCCGAGGAAGTCGGCCAGCAGGGTGTCTCCGCCATGGCCGAGGCGAATGGACTCGAGTCCGGCGAAGAGGCGGCGCTGCTGTTCATCCAGCAGGCTGTAGAACAACACGATGGCGCCCTGAAGTTCCTCGGGCGAAACTTGCAGGGCTCCGGCGTTGGCCGCCAGTGGAACGGTGCAGGCCATCCGCCGGCGGGAAAACTGAAGGCGATGGGTGGCCGGATCCGGGGCGGTGTACAAGTACAAGCCGGTGGTTTCGGTTCGCCGTAGACGCTCGGTCTGGGCCAGTTGATGCAGGGCATCCTGCACTTCCCCATGCAAGGCGTCGGCCAGTTCATGAGCGAAGAATCCCTGCGCCGAGTGAGTGACGAAGTGTTCGGCGGTGGACAGCAGAGTGCCTTGGCGAGAGAACCAAACGCCTTCATGGGACCACAAGCCGTCCTCACCGAAGCGGGCAATGGCGTCCAGCGTGTAATAGCGGCCGCGATGGGTATAGCTGGTCCGGTAGCCGAGAGGTTTGAGTTTGCGGAAGACAGTGAGGTCGGCGGCTGTGCCGAGGGCGGTTTTGAGTTCGGTGAGCGTGGCGATCTTGTGGCGCAGCAGGTGCCGGCGCAGTGGTTTGGAGTCGAAGGTGGGCTGGCGCATAATGTTATAGTTCCGACTGGTGGATCATCCTAGTCGGAACTATAACATAAAGGATACGGCTTGTGCGATCAGTCTCTTTGCGCGTTGAAGGGCGGCAAGTCAACCACGAGGCGGCCTGGGCCCCTGCCAGCCAGCGTGAAACAGATCGGCAGTGGAGACAGAATACCGATACATAGTGAATAGTTGTTTATGCGGCGGCCCTTAGTACACCATTTCGGAAATACGATGACGTATGTTGCTGCGACGTGGCGCACGCACTCTTGCGTGCCGCGCCGAGACTCGTCTCGGCGCCCGGACCTGCAAGATTTGATGAGAATTCCTGCGCCCATCCCGCACCACAACGTAGCAGATATGGAACACTCCCGCCGCCGGCTTCCGCACCAGTATCCCCAAGGCAAGTGGCTCTTCCTCACCTGGCATCTGCACGGCAGCCTGCCTCACGCCCTCTATCCTCCGGCGTACAAGCTCTCCGACGGCCAGGCCTTCGTCTGGATGGATCGCTATCTGGACACCACCCGCGTGGGGCCGATGTACTTGTGCCGGCCAGAGGTGGCGCAAATCAGTGCCTTGAAGCGGGGTGTGGATCTGGGCCATTACCAGTTGAGAGCCTATGTGATCCTGGCGAACCACGTCCACGTTCTGTTGCTGCCCAAAGCTCCTGTTCGGCTGCTGCAGTCGTTGAAAGGAGTCACGGCCCGCGAGGCAAATCGGCTCTTGGGACGAACTGGAGAGAGCTTCTGGCAACGGGAGTCCTACGATCACTGGGTCAGGGACAGTCGCGAGCTGGAGCGAATCGTGGCTTACATCGAAAACAATCCGGTGAAGGCGGGACTCGTGGCTCGAGCGGAGGATTATCGTTGGTCGAGCGCCGCGGACGATAAGGCCCCGGGCGCCGAGACGAGTCTCGGCGCGGCACGCACGAGTGCGTGCGCCACATCATGGCATCCCCGCCCAGAAGAGAAAATGTAGAAACTCCAGGCGCCGGCACGAGTGCCGACGCGGCATACTGACAGTCTGCGCCACGTCCAATACGTGACCGTACTCATGAAATGGACGACTTAGCACGAAATCTCGGCGGCTACCGCAGGGATTTCAGGGTGCTTACTCTGCGGTCATTCCCTCAGCCGACTGTTCCGGCAGCCCGCCGACGTACTCGACGCGGGCTTCCTCGGCGTAGCCCGGGATGCTGCCGAGGACGTCGGCATCCTCGAGCTCCGGCTCGAGCGACGGCTCGCCGGGCACCTGCACGTTGCGGTAGTGCAGCATGCCGGTCCCGGCCGGGATCAGCCGGCCCATGATGACGTTCTCCTTCAGGCCCCGCAGGTAGTCGATCTTGCCGGAGATGGCGGCCTCGGTCAGCACCCGGGTGGTTTCCTGGAAGCTGGCGGCGGAGATGAAGCTGTCGGTCGACAGCGACGCCTTGGTGATGCCCATCAGCATCGGCCGGCCGACGGCCGGGGCGCCGCCGGAGGCGATCACCTTCTCGTTCTCGAGGCGGAACTTAAACTTGTCGATAACCTCCTCCAGCAGGAAGCCGGTGTCGCCCACCTCCTCGACCTTGATCCAGCGCATCATCTGGCGGACGATCACCTCCAGGTGCTTGTCGTTGATGTTGACGCCCTGCAGCCGGTAGACTTCCTGAATCTCGTTGACCAGGTACTTCTGGAGCTCCTTCTCGCCGAGCACGGCCAGGATGTCGTGAGGGTTGCGGGGGCCGTCCATGAGCGGCTCGCCGGCCTGCACGCGCTCGCCTTCCTGGACGTTGATGTGCACGCCGCGAGGCAGGGTGTAGACGCGCGGCTCGCCGGCGTCGGGGGTGACCTCGATCTTGCGCTGGCCCTTGCTGATCTCGCCGTACCGGACCTGGCCGTCGATCTCGGCGATGACCGCTGTCTCCCGCGGCTTGCGGGCCTCGAACAGCTCCACCACGCGGGGCAGGCCGCCGGTGATGTCCTTGGTCTTGGTGGTCTCGCGCGGGATCTTGGCCAGCACGTCGCCGGCGTGGACCGCCTCCGCGTCGCGCACCATGAGGTGGGCGTGGGTGGGCATGAGGTACTTGCGCAAGGTCTTGGAGGATGACTCCGAGGGGCGCATCTCGATGCCCGGCTGGCGCTTCTCGTCGGGCGAATCGGTGACCACCCACTGCGACAGACCGGTGACCTCGTCCACCTGCTCCTGCAGGGTGACGCCCTCCTGCAGGTCCTTGAAGTGAACGAATCCGGAGACCTCGGTGAGGATGGAGAAGGTGTAAGGATCCCATTCGAGCAGGATCTTGTTGGCGGCCACCGGATCGCCGTCCGCAACGCGGACCTTGGCCCCGTAAACCACCGGGTACCGCTCCTTCTCGCGGCCCTTCTCGTCGACCACCGCCAGGATGCCGTTGCGGTTCATGGCCACCAGGTCGTGGTTCTTGTTGCGGACCGTGGAGACGTTGAGAAACTTGGCGAAGCCGGCGGACTTGGCGTCCTGGGTGGATTGCTCGCTGACGCGGGTGGCCGTTCCGCCGATGTGGAAGGTCCGCATGGTGAGCTGGGTGCCGGGCTCGCCGATCGATTGGGCGGCGATGACGCCGACCGCCTCGCCGCGCTCGACCTGGCGGCCGGTGGCCAGGTTGCGGCCGTAGCAGGCCACGCAGACCCCGCGCTTGGATTCGCAGGTGAGCACGGAGCGGATCTTGACCCGCTCGATGCCCGCCCGCTGGATGGCGGCGGCCAGCTCCTCGTTGATCCCCTCGTTGAACCCCACGATCAGGTTGCCCTCGTAGTCGCGGATCTGTTCGAGCGAGACGCGCCCCACGATGCGGTCCCTCAGCGGCTCGATGATCTCGCCCGACTCGATGATGGGCTCGACGTAGATGCCCTCGGCGGTGCCGCAGTCGCGCTCCGAGACGATCACGTCCTGCGCCACGTCCACCAGCCGCCGGGTCAGGTAGCCGGAGTCGGCGGTCTTGAGCGCCGTGTCGGCCAGACCCTTGCGGGCGCCGTGCGTGGAGATGAAGTACTGCAGCACGTTCAGCCCCTCCCGGAAATTGGCGGTGATGGGGGTCTCGATGATCTCCCCGGACGGCTTGGCCATCAGCCCGCGCATCCCGGAAAGCTGCCGGATCTGCTGCTTGGAGCCGCGCGCCCCCGAGTCGGCCATGATGTAGATGGGGTTGATGGCCTTGCCGCTCTTGTCCTGGCTCTCCAGCGTCTCGAACATCTCGTCGGAAACTTTTTCGGTCACCTTCGACCAGATCTCGATGATCTTGTTGTAGCGCTCGCCGTGGGTGATGGCGCCGTCCAGGTACTGCTGCTCGACGTCGATGACCTCCTTCTGGGCGCGGTTGATCAGCTCCTGCTTCTCGGCCGGCACCACCATGTCGTCGATGCCGATCGAGATGCCGGCGTAGGTGGCGTAGAGGAACCCGAGCGTCTTGAGCTCGTCGAGCATCTTCACCGTTTCCGGCAGCCCGAATCGCAGGTAGCAGTACTGTACCAGTTGCCCGAGCCCCTTCTTCTTGAGCAGGCCGTTGATGTACGGCATGTCCTGGGGCAGGTGATCGTTGAAGATGACGCGGCCGACGGTGGTCTCCATGTACTGCTTGTTGAACTCGATGGGCTCGGCGTGGATGATGTTCTGGTCGTCGAAGGCGTGCACCAGGTCGACCACCCGGCCAGTGAAGCGCAGCTTGATGGGGCTGAGGGTCTCGACCTCGCCCATCTCGAGGGCGATGAGCACGTCTTCGGTCGAGGCGAAGGTCCGGCCCTCGCCCTTGACGCCCGGCCGGGCCTTGGTCAGGTAGTAGCAGCCCAGCACCATGTCCTGGGAGGGGATGGCGATGGGGGCCCCGTGGGCTGGCGAGAGGATATTGTTGGACGACAGCATCAGCACCGAGGCTTCGATCTGGGATTCAGGCGACAGCGGCACGTGCACCGCCATCTGGTCCCCGTCAAAGTCGGCGTTGAAGGCCGTGCAGACCAGCGGGTGGATTTTGATGGCCTTGCCCTCCACCAGCACCGGCTCGAAGGCCTGGATGCCCAGCCGGTGCAGCGTCGGGGCGCGGTTCAGCAGCACGGGGTGGTCCTTGATGACGTCTTCGAGGATGTCCCATACCACCTGGTCCTGCTGCTCGACCATTTCCTTGGCCTGCTTGATGGTGGTGCAGTGGCCGCGCTGCTCCAGGCGCTGGTAGATGAACGGCTTGAACAACTCGAGCGCCATCTTCTTGGGCAGGCCGCACTGGTGCAGCTTCAGCTCCGGACCCACCACGATCACCGAGCGGCCCGAGTAGTCGACGCGCTTGCCGAGCAGGTTCTGGCGGAAGCGGCCCTGCTTGCCCTTGAGGGTATCGGACAGCGACTTCAGCGGGCGGTTGTTGGCGCCGCGCAGAACACGGCCGCGGCGGCCGTTGTCGAACAGCGCGTCGACCGCCTCCTGCAGCATCCGCTTCTCGTTGCGCACGATCACATCGGGAGCGTGCAGCTCCATCAGCTTCTTGAGCCGGTTGTTGCGGTTGATGACGCGGCGGTAAAGGTCGTTGAGGTCGGAGGTGGCGAAACGGCCCCCGTCGAGCGGCACCAGCGGCCGCAGCTCGGGCGGGATCACCGGCAGCACGTCCAGGATCATCCACTCCGGCTTGTTGCCGGACTTGCGGAAGCTCTCGACCACCTTCAGCCGCTTGGCGTACTTCAGCTTCTTCTGCAGCGAGGTCTCGGTCTTCATCTTCTCCCGCATCTCCTCGCTGAGACGCTCGACGTTGATGCGGCGGAGGAGCTCCTTGATGCCCTCGGCGCCCATCATGGCCGTGTACTTGCCGCTGTTCTTGCCGCCTTCCTCCTGGTCGATCTGGCGCTTCTTTTCGTCGGTGATGACCTCGCCGGCCTGCAGGTCGGCGACCTCGCCGGGGTCGACCACCACGAAGGCCTCGAAGTAGAGGACGCGCTCGAGCTCCCGCAGGGTGATGTCGAGCAGGTGGCCAATGCGGCTCGGCAGGCCCTTGAAGAACCAGACATGGGAGCAGGGCGAGGCCAGCTCGATGTGGCCCAGCCGCTCGCGCCGCACCCGGCTGAGGGTGACCTCCACCCCGCACTTGTCGCAGATCACGCCGCGGTGCTTCATGCGCTTGAACTTGCCGCACAGGCATTCCCAGTCGGTGACCGGGCCGAAGATGCGGGCGCAGAACAGCCCGTCCCGCTCCGGCTTGAAGGTCCGGTAGTTGATGGTTTCGGGCTTGGTCACCTCGCCGTGCGACCAGCTTCGGATCTTTTCCGGCGACGCCAGGCTGATCCGGATGGAATCGAAATCGGCAATGAGGTTGGCGCGATCGTAGGGGGATGAGCGATACAAGTTAGTGGCCTCCATGACTTAGTCCGCCGCCAGCGCAGTGTCCATCATGTCGCGCTGCTTCTTGATCAACTCCACGTCCAGGCACAGGGACTGCAACTCGCGAATCAGCACGTTGAAGCTCTCGGGCACGCCGGGCTCCATGGCCGCCTCGCCCTTGACGATGGCCTCGTAGATCTTGGCCCGCCCGTACACATCGTCGCTCTTAGCGGTGAGCAGCTCCTGGAGCGTGTAGGCGGCGCCGTAGGCTTCGAGCGCCCAAACCTCCATTTCGCCGAAGCGCTGGCCGCCGAACTGGGCCTTGCCGCCGAGCGGCTGCTGCGTGATCAGCGAGTAGGGGCCGATGGAGCGGGCGTGGATCTTGTCGTCCACCAGGTGCGACAGCTTCAACATATAGATGAAGCCGACAGTGACCTCCTGCTCGAAGCGGTTGCCGGTCAGCCCGTCGTAGAGCACGGTCTTGCCGGAGCTGGGGAGCTGGGCCTTCCCCAGTTGCAGCTTGATCTCGCGCTCGGTGGCCCCGTCGAACACCGGGGTGGAGAAGTGCAGACCCAGGGCGCGGGCGGCCCACCCCAGGTGGGTCTCCAGGATCTGGCCCACGTTCATGCGCGAGGGAACCCCGAGCGGGTTGAGCACGATTTCGACCGCCGTGCCGTCGGGCAGGTAAGGCATGTCCTCCTCGGGCAGGATGCGCGCGATGACGCCCTTGTTGCCGTGGCGGCCGGCCATCTTGTCGCCCACCGACAGCTTGCGCTTCATGGCGATGTAGACCTTCACCATCTTGATGACGCCCGGCGCCAGCTCGTCGCCCTTCTTCAGCTTGGCGATCTTTTCGTCGGTGATCTTCTCGAGCACCTGGATCTGGCGGACGGTCATCTCCTCGATCTCGTCGATCTGCTCGTTCAGCCGCAGGTCGCGATCCTTGAAGCGGACGCGCTTAAGGTCGCGCGCCTTCATCTTCTCCACCACGTCGCGGGTGACCTCGGCGCCCTTGGAGAGCAGGCGCTTGTTGGTGCGCTCGTCGTGCAGGTCGACCAGCACCGGCTTGCCTTCGAGCAGGACCATGAGGCGCTTGGCGCGCTCGTCGCCCAGGATGCGCTTCTCGTCCCCCACGTTGCGCTGCAGCCGCTGCACCTGCTGCTCCTCGATCTGCCGCGCCCGCTCGTCCTTCTCGGTGCCCTTGCGGGAGAAGATCTTGATGTCCACGATGGTGCCTTCGATGCCCGGCGGGCAGTACAGCGAGGCGTCCCGGACGTCGCCCGCCTTCTCCCCGAAGATGGCCCGCAGCAGCTTCTCCTCCGGGGTGAGCTGCGTCTCGCCTTTGGGCGTCACCTTGCCCACCAGGATGTCCCCCGGCTTGACGGTGGCCCCGATGCGGATGATGCCGCTCTCGTCCAGGTTCAACAAGAAGGTCTCCGAGATGTTGGGAATGTCGCGGGTGATCTCCTCCGGCCCGAGCTTGGTGTCGCGAGCCTCGAGCTCGAATTCCTCGATGTGGATGGAGGTGTAGTAGTCCTCCTTCACCAGCTTCTCGCTCACCAGGATGGCGTCCTCGAAGTTGTACCCGCGCCAGGGCATGAAGGCCACCAGCACGTTGCGGCCCAGGGCCAGCTCGCCGCGGTCGGTGCATGGCCCGTCGGCCAGCACGTGCCCCTTGGCCACCCGATCGCCCTGTTTCACCACCGGCTTCTGGTTGATGCAGGTGTTCTGATTGGAGCGCTTGAACTTGATCAACTGGTAGATGTCGGCGCCGACTTCGCGCGACATCTGGCCCTCGTGCTCAGCGCCCTCCACCCGCACGATGATGCGCTCGGAGTCGACCGAATCCACCACGCCGCCGCGCTTGGTCAGCACCACCGCGCCCGAATCGTGGGCCGTAACCCTCTCCATGCCGGTGCCCACCAGCGGCGCCTCGGCGCGGAGCAGCGGCACCGCCTGGCGCTGCATGTTCGACCCCATCAGGGCGCGGTTGGCGTCGTCGTTCTCGAGGAACGGGATGAGGCTGGCGGCCACCGAAACCAGTTGCTTGGGGCTCACGTCGATGTACTCGATCTCCTCGCGGTGCTTGAGGCTGAAGTTCCCCGACTGCCGGCAGTTGGCCAGCTCCGGCACGATCTTCCCCTTCTCGTCGATCTCCACGTTGGCCTGGGCGATGACGTACTTATCCTCCTCCCAAGCAGACTGGTAGTGACAGTAAGGAACCCACTCGGCGGGCTTCTTGCGGGCCGAAAGGTCCCGGTTGACCTTCTCGGCCTCCCCCCGGCGGCTCACGTCCCCGGCTTTGAACTCGGTATCACCCGGGTTGACGATCCTCACCTCATCGACCACGAAGCCTTTCTCCACCTTCCGGTAGGGGCTCTCGATGAAGCCGTACTCGTTGATGCGGGCAAAGCAGGACAGCGAGCTGATGAGTCCGATGTTGGGACCCTCGGGGGTCTCGATGGGGCAGATGCGGCCGTAGTGGGTGGGGTGAACGTCGCGCACCTCGAACCCGGCCCGCTCCCGGCTCAACCCGCCCGGCCCCAGCGCCGACAGCCGCCGCTTGTGCGTGATCTCGCTCAGCGGGTTGGTCTGGTCCATGAACTGCGACAACTGGCTCGACCCGAAGAACTCCCGGATGGCGGCCATGACCGGCTTGGCGTTCACCAGGTCGTGGGGCATGGCGGTGGCCATCTCCTGGTAGACCGACATCTTCTCCTTGATGGCCCGCTCCATCCGCACCAGCCCGATCCGGAACTGGTTCTCCAGCAGCTCGCCCACCGCCCGAACGCGCCGGTTCCCCAGGTGGTCGATGTCGTCCACCAGGCCGATGCTGCGCTTCAGCTTCAGCAGGTAGCGGATCACCGCGTAGAAATCCTCGGGGTCGAGCGTCCGCTTGTCGAGCGGCGTGCAGTCGATCTTGTCGAACAGCTTGATGTTGAACTTCATCCGCCCGACGCGCGAAAAGTCGTACTTGCGGGGGTCGAAGAACATGCTGCGGAAAAGCTGGGTGGCGGTTTCGAGGGTCGGCGGATCGCCCGGCCGCAGCTTGCGGTAGATCTCCACCAGGGCGTCTTTCTGGGCCTTCAGGGTGTCCTTCCTCAGCGTCTGGGAGATGACCACGCCCGCCACGTCGCGCTCCGGGAAGAAGATCTCGAACGACTCGACGCCGGAATCGAGCAGGCTCGAGACCAGCGTGGTGGTCACCTCGGCGTTGGCGTCCGCCAGCACCTCCCCGGAGTTCAGGTCAATGGCGTCGGCGGCCGTAAAGGCGCCTGCCAGGTCGTTGGCCGAGACCTCCACATGCTGGATCTTGGCCTTCAGAATCTCCTTGAGCACCGACGCGGTGATTTTGCGGCCCGAGGGCACCACCACCTCGCCCGACCTTGTGACCACCGCGTGGGTCAGCTTCAGCCCGGTCAGGCTCTCCGACACCGTCCAGTAGAGCTTCTGGCTTTTGATCGAGATCTTGTCCACCGAGTAGAAGGTCTTCAGGATGGATTCGTCGTTCTTCAGGCCGAGCGCGCGCAGGAAGATGGTGCCCAGGAATTTCCGCTTGCGGTCGATGCGGACATACAGCAGGTTCTTGATGTCGTACTCGAACTCCACCCAGCTCCCGCGGTAGGGAATGATCTTGCCCAGGAAGTAGGTCTTCTGGTTGGCCGTCTCAAAGAACACGCCCGGGGAGCGGTGGAGCTGGGAGACGATCACCCGCTCGGTGCCGTTGATCATGAAGGTCCCGTTTTCGGTCATCAGCGGGATCTCGCCGAAGAAGACCTCCTGCTCCTTGATGTCGCGGATGGTTTTGGCGCCGGTCTCGGGGTCCTTGTCGTAAACGGTGAGCCGGATGGTGACCTTCAGCGGCGCGGCGAAGGTCATGCCCCGCTCCTGGCACTCGGCCATGTCGTACTTGAGCTGCAGCCCGACCGGGTCGCCGCACTTGTTGCAGAACGTGACCACGTTCTTGTTGTAGATGCCGCAGCGGGAGCAGGGAATCTCGCCCGCATGGTAGGGGTCGGTCCGGATGGTGGCGCCGCAGTTCTTGCAGGTGGACCGCAGGTGGTGCAGGCCGCGCAGGTTGGAGCACTTGCACTCCCAGTTGCCGATAGAATAGTCCACGAACTCGAGCTGGCTTACGCCGCGGAAGTCGCTGATCGGGAACACGGAGTTGAACACGGCCTGCAGCCCGGTGTCGTCGCGCTCGCTCGGAAGCAGGTCCATCTGCAGGAACCGCTCGTAGGATTTCCGTTGCAGCTCGATCAGGTTGGGAATCGGGATGGTGGTTCGGATCTTGGAGAAATCGAGACGTTCCCGCGAAGCGCCGTTGACTCGTTGTTCCATCAGACAAAGCTCCTAGAAAGCGGACATGGGGCCGTTGACAGGCCCGCGATCATTTGATCAACTGCACGACCTTTGGCAGGGGCCAAGGCCCGCTGCCGACCTGAAGCCTCGAACGGGTAGGAACCAGCAGAAACGAGGAGAGGAGCGGGCAGGCGCAGCACACCCGCACACGACCGCAAAAAAGCCAGACGTGGCCTGATCGCAGCTTCGACCGAAGGCGAAGCCATGCCTCAAAGAATTGAGCGACACCCGCGTCAGTTAGTGTAGCACCACCGGGCTTCCCCCCGCAAGTGCCTTTTCACTTAACCTCGACCGTAGCCCCGGCCTCGGTGAACTTCTTCTTCAGATCCTCGGCCTCCTGCTTGGAAACGTTCTCCTTGATGGGCTTGGGAGCGCCGTCAACCAGGTCCTTGGCTTCCTTCAACCCAAGACTGGTGACCTCGCGCACGGCCTTGATTACATTGATCTTACTGGCCCCAGCGCTGGTCAGCACGACGGTAAACTCGGTCTTCTCCTCGACCGCCTCGGCAGCGGGAGAGGCCCCGCCGCCGGCCGCCACCATCATCGGCGCCGCCGCTGCCGCCGATACGCCCAGCCTGGTCTCCAGCATCTTGACCAGCTCGGCCGCCTCGAGCAGCGTCAGGCCCTGAATCTGTTCCGCGATTGCGTTCACATCAGCCATTTCGATCTCCGTTTTGTTTGTTGTCAGTTATCAGCTTGCTTGAATCTCGCCTCTTTGACCCCCTGATCCACCACCACGGCCAGGTTCCGGCCCACGGCGCCGAGCACCGTGACCAGCCTTTGGGCTCCGGCGTTGATCAGGAACAGCAACTTGGCGTACACCGCTTCCTTGCCGGGCAGACTGGCCAGCTCGGCGATCTGTTTGGCGTCGACGACCTTGCCCTCCACCAGGCCCGCCCGGAAAGAGAACACCGGATGGGTCTTGGCGTAGGCGGTGAGGGCCTTGGCCAGAGCCACCGGATCCTTGTCGGCGAATACCAGCGAGGTCATGCCCTTGAGATCCTTCAGCATCGGCTCGGCGGCGGTGCCCTGCGAGGCGACCCGGGCCAGCCGGTTGGCCACCACCCGGTAGTCGCCGCCGGCCGCCCGCACCTGCTTGCGCAACTCGAAGTCCTCCTGGACCTTGATCCCCTGGAAGGAAGCCGTAAAAACGTTGCGCGACTTGGCCAGATCGTCGCGTAATTGCCGCACTTCCTCATGCTTCTTCGACTTGGGTTTCATGTCTTGGTCTCCATGGCCGACACGTCGATGTCCAGACCCGGGCTCATGGTCGAGCACAGTGTCACGCTGCGGACGTACTTGCCCTTGGCCGCCGCGGGCTTGGCCTTGAGGATCGACTGGATCAGGGTGGCGGCGTTCTCAACCAGCGCGTCGCCCTGGAAGCTGATCTTGCCCACCGGCGCGTGGATGATGCCGGTCTTGTCGACGCGGAACTCGACTTTGCCGGCCTTGATCTCCTTCACCGCCTGGGCGACATCCATTGTGACGGTGCCGGTCTTGGGATTGGGCATCAGCCCGCGGGGGCCGAGCACCTTGCCGAGCTTACCGACGTGGCGCATCATGTCGGGGGTTGCCACCACGGCGTCGAAATCGAGCCAGTTCTCCTGCTGGATCTTGGCCACCATCTCCTCGCCGCCGACAAAGTCGGCCCCGGCCTTGTCGGCCTCGGCTACCTTCTCGCCCGAGGCGATTACCAGAACGCGTTTGGCCTTGCCCAGGCCGTTGGGAAGCACCACCGTGCCGCGCACCATCTGGTCGGCGTGCTTGGGGTCGACCCCCAGCCGCATGTGCAGCTCGATGGTCTCGTCAAACTTGGCGTACTTGATTTTCTGGAGCAGCGGAACAGCCTCTTCCAGCTTGTACTTGCGCTGTTCCACCTGCTTGGCCGCAGCCAGGTATTTTTTCCCAATCTTCATAAGTCCTCGTGGTGCGAGCGGCCCGGGTGGGCCTCCCACTTACAGCCCTATCCTACGTCCACCCCCATGCTGCGGCACGTCCCCTTGACGCAGTTGACCGCCGATTCCAGGGTGTGGCAGTTGAGATCGGGCATCTTCTGCCGCGCGATCTCCTCGACCTGCTTGAGCGTGATCTTGCCGACCTTGGTCTTATTGGGCTCCCCGGACCCCTTGGCCAGGTTCACCGCCTTCTTGACCAGCACCGCGACCGGAGGCGTCTTGGTGATAAAGCTGTAGGAGCGGTCGGTGTAAACGGTGATGACAACCGGGACGATCAGCCCGTCCAGATCCTTCGAGGAGGTCTTGGCGTTGAACGCCTTGCAGAAATCGACGATGTTGACCCCGGCCTGCCCGAGCGCCGGGCCCACCGGCGGCGCCGGGGTGGCCTTGGCGGCCAGAATCTGGAGCTTGATTTCGCCTTTGATCTTTTTGGCCATAAGCGGTTAGCCGATCCTCACATCTTCTCCACTTGCAAAAAGTCCAGCTCCACCGGCGTGGCGCGGCCGAAGATGGTTACCAGCACCCGCAGGGTATTGCGGTCGGGGTTGATCTCGTCGACCTTGCCGGTGAAGTTAGTGAACGGGCCGTCGATGATCTTGACGGTCTCGGTCTTGCCGAAGCTCATCTTGGGCTTGGGACGGTCGGCTGCGGTGGCCTGGCGGTACAGGATCTGGTTCACCTCGTCGGCGCTCAAGGGCAGCGGAGTGTGGCCGCCGCCCACGAAGCCGGTGACCCGCGGCGTGTTCTTCACCACATGCCACAGCTCGTCGTTCATCTCCAGTTGCACCAGCACGTAGCCGGGATAAATCAGCCGCTTGCTGGTGACCTTCTTGCCCGCCCGCAGCTCTACCACGTCCTCGGTGGGGATCAGCACTTCGCCGATCTTCTCGGTGTAGCCGAAAGCCTCGGCGCGGCTGCGGAGGCTTTCCTTCACCTTGTTCTCAAACCCCGAGTAGGTGTGGATGATGTACCAGCCCATGTTGGGGTGCAAGCTCAGCAGGGGCGCGGGCGGGGCGGCCTCGGCTTCCGATCCGTCCGGGCCGGAGGTGGTCTCGGGAACGCCCGCGGGATCGGGAACGCCTGCAGCCTCGGCCACCGCTTCCGGCTCGGGGGCCGGTTCGGGGGCCGGTTCGCCGCCCGCCTCCGGTCCAGCTGCTTCGACCGCCTCTAGGGGCGGCTCGATGCCGGCCGCGGCCTGCTCGGGGAACTCTTCGGTGCTCTTTTCCAAGTCGCTCACAATACGCCTTCCCGGCTAGCGCCCGAAGTATCTCAGCATCCTGGTCATGCCGTAGTTCAAGATCCAGTCCACGACCGCGAAGTAGATGGCGAACACAAACACGGTGATGATCACCACAATGGTGGTGGCCTGCACCTGTTTCTTGCCGGGCCAAGTGACCCGGCGCATCTCCATCCGCAGGCCCTCGACGTAGGTCTTTACACGCTGGGGCCAGCCCTTGACCCCTGCCAGGGTCTCGGAAACCCACTCAGTCATCGCCATAGTCGCCATCTGCCTTACCTTGTCTCTCCCCGCAAGCCCAGGGGCTGTCTGGCAGGGGCGGAGGGATTCGAACCCCCACTCGCGGTTTTGGAGACCGCTGGTCTACCGTTGAACCTACGCCCCTGCGTCAAAGCTCACTTAGTCTCCTTGTGGGCTGTGTGCTTCCTGCAGTAGCGGCAGAACTTGCTGAACTCGAGCCTCTCGGTCTTGGTCTTCTTGTTCTTCGTGGAGGTGTAATTGCGGTTCTTGCACTCGCCGCACTGGAACGTGATGATCTCTCTGGGCATGGGCGGCTCCTTACTCCACGATCTCGCTGACGGTGCCGGCGCCCACCGTCCGCCCGCCTTCCCGGATGGCGAACCGCAACCCCTTCTCCATCGCCACCGGCGTGATCAGCTCCACCACCA
>Ga0247727_10010266_pt1 | contig 16634 bp, 13 predicted proteins | sample WisWelCaveWW1625_FD_202498 | JGI IMG/M metagenome (GOLD analysis project Ga0247727, IMG submission 202498) | Biofilm microbial communities from Wishing Well Cave, Virginia, United States - WW16-25 | ecosystem: Environmental > Aquatic > Deep subsurface > Groundwater > Cave microbial mat | place... | reverse complement strand
TTCCTTCTATCCGATGTGCTACTTCCTTGCGCCGCCGAAATTCAAGACGCCGCTGCTTGTGTTGGTCGGTGATAAGGATGAATGGGCGAGTGCCGGGAATTGTGAGCGCCATGTGAAACATCGGCAATCGATGGATGTCGTTGCGGATGTTGTCGTGTACCCGAACACATATCATGGCTTTGACAGTCCAGGCGCGAATGTGACTATTTTCGGGTATCGAGTCTTGTACAACGAAAAGGCTCACCGTGATGCAATTGAACGCGTAAGGCGATTTCTCAGCGAGGTCTTTCGTAGGTAGGCTGGAAGTGAGCAAAGAAAGGCAGGGCTGGCGAATCTCGGTAGAGGGCGAGAGAGCAGAAGGCTCGGCCGGGCGAGGGGCCCTATGTGGAAAGGTGGATGCGGATGTCTCGAGGGGCGGGCGTGCGACTTACAGCGAGGATTGGCGGGAGGCAGATATTGGACACGATAGTGACACGCGACGGGTTGGGTGTAAGAAAAATGCGAAATAAATCAAAGCATTAGACAACCACCCCACTCCCTTGGTAAGGGAGAGGTCGAGAGTTCAATCCCCTCCGGCAGCACCACTTTCCAAGGCGTTTCAAGGGATATTGGTGCGAGCACCCCCTTTTTCCCCCAGGACCGGGCACATATTGGCCGAGAGTATCAAACCCCTGGTCTGATCAACGCGTACCGCGTGCAATCTTTTCCACGCGCAGCCCAAGGATTGGCGGCCCCGCGCCATGCTCGAGGTGGCGCGTAGGCCGCGAGCCGGCTTCCCACGCTTGACCCGGTTTCGCGCGGTCGCATCTTCCAAGAGCGTCACCCCGTTCGACGGCCCGAGCCGGAGCTCTGTGTGATTGCGGACATCGCGCGTGGAGCCATGGTTTCCGTCCGATTGTCCGACAAGCGCTGGACTGTGTCCCACAAGTGTAGCAATGTCAGGGGCGACAGCCGAGCATCGGAGGGAACGCTTGATGACCTATTGCCGTGTCACCGTTGGGGCGCTCATCGCCTCCGCGCTCACCGTATTTGCGCCCTCGGTGGGCCTCGCACAAGCATACCCGGAGAAGCCGGTCACGCTCGTGGTGCCGTGGCCTGCAGGCGGCTCGACCGACGTTGTCATGCGTGCGATGTCCGAAGCGGCGAGCAAGCATCTGGGCCAGCCGATCATTGTCGACAACAAGCCGGGCGCGTCCGGCACGCTCGGGCCCGCGGTCATGGCGGCCAACGCCAAACCCGACGGCTACACCATCGCGCAGATGCCGATCACGGTCATGCGCCTGCCACTGATGCAGAAGACGACGTGGGACGCCGTCAACGACTTCACCTACATCGCGCACCTGAGCGGCTACACGTTCGGCATCACCACCAAGGCCGACGGGCAGTTCAAGACCTGGCAGGAGGTCGTCGCCCACGCCAAAGCCAACCCGGGCAAAGTGACCTACGCGACGCCGGGCGCCGGCACGTCGCTGCACATCGGCATGGAGCAGATTGCGGCTCACGCCGGCATCCGGCTTACGCACGTACCCTTCAAAGGCGGTGCCGAGACCAACGCCGCCGTGCTCGGCGGACACACAACGTTGCAGGCCGACTCCACGGGCTGGAAGCCGCTGGTCGACGGCGGGCAGCTTCGCCTGCTGACCATCTGGACCGCTGAGAGGAGCAAGAACTGGCCCAACGCCCCGACCCTGAAGGAGCTCGGCTATCCGTTCGTGTTCGACTCGCCCTTCGGCATCGCCGGCCCAAAAGGCATGGAGGAGGCCGTGGTGCAGAAGCTGCGCGACGCCTACAAGAAAGCTCTCGAGGACCCGTCCGTGATCGCCATGTTGGCCAAATACGACATGGTGCCCCGCTACATGGATAGCCCCGCGTACAAGAAGTTCGTCGACGAAATCATCGCCAGCGAGAAGGCCGCGCTGGAGAAAATCGGCCTGGCGAAGAAAAGCTGAGGCGAGCAGGCCGCTCGACCGTCGGAAAGGGCGAGGACATATCCAGATGACCGAGTAAAGCCGGGCTCCAGCACAAGCCGGAAAGGCAAGGGGCTCGGCAGCAAATCGTACCTCGAAGGGAGGAAGAGCATGCGTTGTCGCGATTTTCTGCTAGCCGCAGGTGCAGCCGGCGCGGCTGCTGTGCTGACGGTGCCGGCCATTGCGCAGAGTGCCGCGGATTTCCCCAGCAAGCCGATCACGATCATCATGCCGTGGCCGGCGGGCACCGGCATCGACATGTGGCATCGCGCCATGGGCGATGCCGTCTCCAAGATTCTCGGCCAACCCGTCATTGTCGACAACCGCACCGGCGCCAGCGGCACGGCCGGGCCGGCGCAGATGGCGGCCAACGCCAAGCCCGACGGCTACACCATCTCGCACATCCCGATCACGATCTTCCGCTTCCCGTTCATGCAGAAGACGCCCTACGACCCCTTGCAGGACTTCACCTACGTCATCCATCTCTCTGGTTTCATGTTCGGCGTCGGCGTGCGGTCCGATTCACCCTTCAAATCGTTCAACGACATGATCGAGTTCGCCCGGGTCAACCCCGGCAAGCTCACCTACGGAAGCCCGGGCGCCGGCACCTCGCTGCACATCGGCATGGAGCAGATCGCGCTGAAGGCCGGCGTCAGGTGGACGATGGTGCCCTTCAAGGGCGGCCCCGAGACCTGGGCGGCGGTCGAAGGCGGCCACGTAATGGCGGCGGCGGAGGGTGCCGGATGGTGGCCGCATGTCGATGCCGGCAGGGTGCGTGTTCTCTCGATTTGGACCGAGCAGCGCAACTCGCGCCTGCCCGACACGCCGACGCTCAGGGAGCTGGGCTTCCCGTTCGTGTTTGACTCTCCCTTCGGTCTCGCCGGACCCAAGGGCATGGATCCCGCCATCGTCAAGAAGCTGCATGACGCCTTCAAGGTAGCCATGACCGATCCCAAGGCCATGGAAATCCAGAAGCGTTACGACTACGCCACCCGCTACATGAACAGCGACGACTACACCAAGTTCGTGCGCGAGCAGGTAGAGGAGCAGCGGCAAGTGATCGAAAAGTTGGGGCTGGGGAAGAAGTCGTGACGCGCGTCCGCCGGGCCGGAGGGGGAATGCCGCCGTGATCCGCAATTCCGAGATCTGGGGCGGACTTTTCTGGCTGGCGATCGGCGCCTTCGTGATATGGGCCGGCCGCGACATGGGTCTCGGCCGGCTGAACGAGCCGGGCACCGGCTTTGCCTTCTTCTGGATCGGCGTGGGGATGTGCGGCCTTGCGGCCGGCGTCATCGGTCAGGCCCTGCTCTCCGGCGGCCCGGCACTCGGCTCGCTGTGGGCCGGGACGCGATGGGGCAAGGTGCTGGTGGTGGTCGGTCTGCTGCTCGCCTATGCTTTCGCGTTCGAGAGGGTCGGGTTCATCCCGTGCACGCTGGCGCTGCTGCTGGCGCTCATGTGGTTCGTGGACCCCGTCAGATGGTGGCTGGCGCCGCTGGTCGCCGGCGTCGCCACCTTCGGGGTGTGGGCGGTGCTCACCAAGTGGCTCAGGATCCAGCTGCCCGCCGGCATCCTCGACGGCATCCTCTGAAAGAAGGCGGACCGCATGGACATCGTTGCGGGTCTCGCGCAAGGGTTCTCCGTCGCCCTCAACCCGATCAACCTCCTCTACTGCTTCATCGGCGTCTTCATCGGCACCCTGGTCGGCGTGCTGCCGGGCATCGGCCCGATCTCGGCCATGTCGCTGCTGCTGCCCGTGACACTGTCGGGCACGCCGGAATCCGGCATCATCATGATGGCCGGCATCTATTACGGCTCCATGTACGGCGGCTCGACCACCTCGATCCTCGTCAACATTCCCGGCGAGGCTGCCTCCGTCGTCACCTGCCTCGACGGCCACGAGATGGCCAAGCAGGGCCGCGCCGGGCCGGCACTCGGCATGGCCGCTCTCGCCTCGTTCGCGGCCGGTACCTTCGCGCTCGTCGCCCTGATGCTGGTGGCGCCGGCGCTGGCGCGCGTCGCGGTCGCCTTCGGCCCGGCCGAGTATTTCAGCCTTATGGTGCTCGGCCTCACCATCCTGAGCTTCCTGAGCCAGGGCTCGATGGCCAAGTCCCTGCTGATGGCGGCGTTCGGCATCGTTTTGGGCCTTGTCGGCATGGATCTCATCACGGCGCAGCCGCGCATGACGTTCGACCGGCTCGAGCTGCTCGACGGCATCGGCCTGGTGCCGATCGTGATGGGACTGTTCGGCGTCGCCGAGATCCTGTGGAACCTCGAGAGGGAGCTCAAACGCGAGGTCATCAAGGCGCGCATCGGCGGCCTGTGGCCGTCGGTTGCCGATTGGGCTGCCTCCAAGTGGTCGATCGTGCGCGGCACGGTGCTCGGTTTCTTCCTCGGCATCCTGCCCGGCGGGGGAGCGGTGATTGCATCCTTCGCCAGCTACGCCATCGAGAAGAAGGTTTCGCGGACGCCTGAGCGCTTCGGCAAGGGCGCGATCGAAGGCGTGGCGGGGCCGGAGGCCGCCAACAACGCCGCCGCCGGCGGCGCCTTCATTCCCCTGATGACGCTCGGCATCCCGCCCAACGTGGTGATGGCCCTGCTGCTCGGCGCCTTCATCATCCACGGGCTGCAGCCTGGCCCTCTGATGATCACGCAAAGGCCGGACCTGTTCTGGGGCATCGTTGCCAGCATGTACATTGGCAACGCCATGCTGCTGGTTCTCAACATGCCGCTGATCGGCATGTGGGTGCAGGTGCTGAAACTGCCCTATCGCATCCTGTTTCCGCTCATCTTGATGTTCTGCGTCGTCGGCGTGTTCGCCTCCGGCAACGCCGTATTCGACGTCTTCGTCATGGTGACCTTCGGCGTGCTGGGCTATCTGATGCGCAAGTTCGGCTACGAGCCGGCACCGCTGGTGCTGGCGTTCGTGCTGGGCCCGATGCTGGAGAACAACTTGCGCAAGTCGCTGATCCTGTCGCAGGGCGAATTCACGATCTTCATCGAGCGGCCGATCTCGGCGGTATGCCTCCTTCTGGCTGCGGCGGCGCTTCTGGCACCGCTGCTGCCGACGCTGGCGCGCCGCCGCGCGCAGGTGGCAACGGACGCGACATGAGGGTGAGGGGTGTTTGCGCCCTCGGGCGCGCCCGCTGGATCAAGCCGCTGGCGGGTTCCGCAGACACACGAAGCGGCCATGGCTCTGCCGGTCGCTGTCGCCGTCTGCGTCCGCGCCCCGTCGCCAGCTACCACCCGGTATAGCCGGCGATCACGATATCGCCGACCTGCACGTTTCCGTCCGCCAGCACCTGCGGCTCGAGCTTGAGGGCCTGGGCTCGATCCTCGATGTCGGGGTGCGTCGCAAAGATGTTGCCGGTGCGGTGGAAGATCCGGAAGGGACGCCATCCGGTCATCGCATGGTGGATGCGGGCGAGCCCGGTGATCAGATGCACCCGGCCCTCCCAGCCGGCGACCTTCACCGCGCCGACGTCGGCTAAGTACTCGCGCGATCTGGACTGCGCCGCCGCCAGCAGCTTGTAGAGCGTGTGCGTGAGGGACAGCATCACCCACGTCGCACCCAGATAAAACACTGCGCGCCAGCCGAACGCGATCAGCTCGTAGACCGCCGAGCTCAGGATGGCCCATTTCTGGATGGAGATGGCGCTGTTGCCGGCGCCGATAAACACGCCCGCGACGATGTCGAGGTGCTTGATGTGGCTCAGTTCGTGGGCGGTCACATAGGTCTCTTCCGGGTCGGTCAAGAGCTCGACGATATCGCCCATGACGATGACCTTGGGGCCGGACAGGATGCTCTGCGTCGCCGCGGCGTTGAGAATGCGGGCCCCCATGGTGCGCAGGACGATCAGCGTCGGCGGCCTGACGCCCGCTTCCTCGGCAAGCTTCTGCAGGCGCTCCTGGAAGTCCTTGTACTCGTCGGGCTTGGCCTTGTAGCGCCAGACCAGGAAGAAGCCGCCCGCCTCGAGCGTCACCCAGGCCACCAGCAGCGACCACCAGCCGTAGGAGAAATAGTTGGCGAGCACCTTGTCGGCGAACTCGCTCGACACGAAGCCGCGGCCGAGCAAGGACTCGTGCGCCAGAAACCCGTGCGCATAGCCCACGATCGCCGGCTGATACCAGAACAACAGCCCCATCGCTGCGATGGCGACCCACGTGACCAGCACCTGCTGCGTGACGTGCCACCGAAGCTGCGGCACCGATGACCACAACATGACTTTACTCCTTCGCCGGAAGATCGTTCCGCTACCGAGCGCCTGGCGCCGTCCACAGCGCAGGACCTCTCGCCAGCCAGACCCCTCCCAAGTCCGCAATGCATATAGAGCTGCATGAATGCTCCCTAACTGCGGCCGCTCCAAGGAGGCCCACAAAAATGCCGGGAGAGCCCGTATCGCGTGCTGGCATGCGTCTCTAGAATGCCGGGAAGCGCGGGTACAATCGGCGGTGGCGTTCCTGACCCGCTGCACTACATTGGTGCGCTGATGGCAGAGGCGTGGCGCACGGCCTGGGTGACGGGGGCAAGCAGCGGCATCGGCCGTGCGCTGGCGGTTGCGCTCGCAAGCAGCGGCGTGAAGGTTGCCGCCTCGTCGCGGTCCGGCGACAGGCTCGCCGAGCTCGCGAGGCTCGATGCCAACATCGTTCCCCACCCTCTCGACGTCCGCGATAGCGCCGTGACGGCGACCGTCGTGCAAAGCATCGCCTCGAGCCTCGGTCCCATCGATCTCGCCGTGCTCAATGCCGGCATCTGGGAGGCAATGTCGTCGCGGCACTTCTCCGCGGCGAAAGTCGCGTACGCCATGGCGGTGAACTATCAAGGCATCGCCAACGGCGTGGAAGCGCTGCTGCCCGCCATGATCGAGCGCGGCAGGGGGCATATCGCCCTGGTCGCCTCCATTGCCGGGTATCGTGGCCTGTCGCCGGCGACAGCGGCGTATGGGCCGAGCAAGGCCGCCGTCATCAATCTTGCCGAGACGCTGCGCAACGATCTGGCTGCCCGCGGCATCGCCATCAGCCTGATCAATCCTGGCTATGTCGACACGGCCATGACCAGCGACAGCAAATTCCCCATGCCCTTCATTGTCACCGCCGAAGACGCAGCGCAGCGCATCCTGCGCGGACTGCGAAAACGCAGGTTTGAGATCGCCTTCCCGTGGCAGCTGGTCGCGCTGACGAAGGTCGCCCGCCTGCTGCCGTACCCGATGTTCTTCTGGTATGCGCGCACGTTCCTCGCCCCGCCGCGCCGGTAGGCACGGGGTCGGCCCCCTCGCGACGACCGCCTCAGTGGAGCACCAAGGTTGGAGGCGAGGGGTCTGACCCCGTTTGGAGGCGAGGGGTCTGACCCCTACCCCGACCCTCATGTCAAGGTTGCATCAACCAATTTCGTGAGTATTTCTGCAAAAACGGGCTGGTTTCGGCCTTTCCACCTATGCTAGGCGCTGAATCATCATTCCTCGAGGGAGATAAATGCCCATGGCGACCAACTCGACGACGACGACTTCTGCACCCGTGAAGGTGGAGACCATCACCCTGCGCCAGCTTTCCGAAGCCCTGTCGGAGACCCACGAGCTCCCAAAGAAGCAGGTGCTGGGCATGCTGGAAGACTTGGTCGGCGCCATCACCAAGCACCTCAAGCGCGGCGCGCGCATCCGCATCGGCGGTCTCGGCATTCTCCAGGTGCGCAAGCGCCCCGCACGCATGGGCCGCAACCCCGCGACCGGCCAGCCCATCAAGATCAAGGCCAGCAAGAAGGTCGCCTTCCGCGCCGCCAAGGAGCTGAAGGAGTCGGTTTGATCGCGAGCGTGCGTGTGGGCGTTGGGTTAGGCCGGAGGCCGTAACCCAACCTACGAAATCCACCCGATGGCAGGCGGCAAGGACTGGGCAGGGAAACGGGCGCCGAGTCTCGCCGACTTCGAGGCGCTCGCCGGCGCGGCGTGGCGGCGCCTGCCACGCCAGTTCCGCGACCTGTGCGGCGACGTGGTGATCCGCATCGAGGATTTTCCTACCGACGAGGTGCTGGGCGAGTTGAACCTCGACAGCCCCTTCGACTTGATGGGGCTCTACCAGGGCGTCAGCCTCGACCGGAAGAGCGTGATGGATCCTGCCGGTCTGCCCAACATGGTCTACCTTTACCGCCGCCCGATGCTCGACTACTGGGCCGAGCACGATGAGACGCTGGGGCACCTCGTCGCCCACGTCCTGGTGCACGAGATCGGTCATCATTTCGGCCTTTCGGACGCGGACATGGAGCACATCGAGGCAACGGCCGGCGAAGACTGATCCGCGAACGGTGCCGAATGGCACGAAGCCGCACGACCCCGCACTGGGCGACCTTGGATAGGGACTTGCGGCCACACTTATCCAAGCCCTAACGAATTCTCCGAACAATCGGTTGCAAACCGGGCTGGCCCAGACAAATGTGGGGGCGATTCTTCGAGGGCCGGACCATGGGGGCGATCCGCGTGGGAGTGTCTCTGCAATACGCAAAAAGGGCAGCAGCGGCGGCGGGCTTCGGTTTCTTGTGCCTGGCGACGCTTGTGGCGGCGGCAGTTGCGGGACCAACGCCCGAGGAGTACATGGCCCGCGTCGGCGCCCATGCCAAGCTCGTGCCCTCGGGCGAGCTCAAGCTCGACGACCGGAAGGTCAACTGCGGCAGGCGGCCGACCGTGCTCGACGAGAAGCTCGACGACTACGGCGCCGCCTACCCGGGCTTCCTCATTCTCAACCCGAAGCTGTTGGCCAAGGTGACGCCGGCGGTGAAGCTGTGGATTCATGCACACGAGTGCGGCCATCAGTATCGCGGACCGGACGAGGAGACGGCCGACTGCTTCGCCGTCCAGCGCGGCCGCAGGTATGGCTGGCTCACGCCCGAGGGGTTGGAGGAAGTTTGCCGGTTCATCTCGCCCGCCAAGGGCGACAGCATGCACTTCTCCGGCTCACACCGCTGCGAGGCCATGCGCCGCTGCTACGCCGATCCCACCGTGAGGTAGGTTGGGTTAGGCCCAAAGGGCCGTAACCCAACATGCCGCAAGGGGAACGGTAGAGTATCCTCATGTTGGGTTACGCGCTCCCGCGCTAACCCAACCTTGTCTCCGTCTGGGTCGCCGCAATCAGATCGAAGTCGCCGCCGAGTACGGCGTCGAGGCGGCCGGTGCGCCAGGCTCCGTTCATGTCGCGCACCAGCGGGGAGGGTTCGCTGCGGTAACGGCGGACCACCGCATGCGGCCTGGCCCCCTGCTCCAGCGCCTCGGCCAGAGCACGACGGAGCCTCTCGGGCGGCGGGTCGCCCAGCGGCGTGACGGCGAGCCGCACGCGCGCCGTCGCCCGGCTGCGGCCCTCGCCCGCCTGCTCCAGAACATGCAGGCCGGCCTCCTTTTCCAGGAGCCGATGCGCGCCGAACCCGCTGATCAGCAGTAGCGGCAAATCGTGCGCGGCCATGCCTCCCAGCTCGGCGAGCTGCATGTGGCGGTTCCCCGCCCAGGCCCGATACATGGCGATCAGCTGCCCGCACCAGACCCGCGTTGCCCCCCGTTCGCCCGGCCGCTCCAGGGCCGGCTCCACCAGCAGCGCCACCTCGATCGGCGCGGCCTCGAACACGTCCCTGGTGCCCTCCTTGATGAGATGCAGCTGCAGTGCGAGCCGTCCGACGAGCTCGCGCGAAGACTTGCCGGAGCGCTGCGCACCCTTGGCGAGGCGGGCCCGCAGCGCCTCGGCCGTGCTGGCGGCCGTCTTGACCCGGTCCATCAGGGCGAGACGCGACAGCGTCTCGTGCCGGTCGGGCCGCGACCAGAAGTCTGCCGCCTGCATGTCGTCTGCCAGGGCGGCCTTTCTCCCCTCCCACTCCGGCGAAAGGAAGACCTGCGCGATGCCGGAGTACTCAGCTTCCAGCACCTTCATTTCGACGGCCGTACCCTCCGGCGCCAGGATCATGGTGGGCAGGGCCGGCAGCGCGCCGCTCGCGGCCGTTCCACCCGAATGCATCGCTCCATCGCCGTCGGGATCGACGAACTCTGTCTGGATCGCCCGTCCGTCACTGCGGATGAAGACGAACTGGTCGCCCTCGGGAAAGCGTTTCTCCACGATTGTCGCCGCCAGCGGCGCGATCACGTACTGCTCGATGGCCCGCTTGAGCGGCCGGGCGCCCATTTCCGGCGAGAACCCCTTCTCCAGCAGGAACTCCTGCGCCGAGGCCTCCCACTCCACCGCCCATTCGCGGTCCTTGAGGCCGCGCCGTTCCAGCACTCGGGCGAGCTCCTTCTTCAGGATGCCCCGCATCAGGTCGCGGGTCAGCGGATGGAACACGATCACCTTGTCGATCCGGTTCTGGAACTCGGGCCGGAAGGTTCGCCCGATGACCTGCACGATCTGGTCGCCGGAGAAGTCGCCCGTCACCGGCGAGAAACCGAGGCCCGAGTTGCGGTGGCCGGTGGCGCCGAGATTGGTGGTCAGAATGATGATGCAGTGGCGGAAATCGGCGACGTTGCCCAGCGAATCGGTGAGCCGTCCGTCGTCGAACACCTGCAGGAAGAGGTCCCAGACGTTGGCGTGCGCCTTTTCGAACTCGTCGAGCAGCACGACCGAGAACGGCTGCTTGCGCACGCGCGTGATCAGTGAATCGCTCTCGGCGATCTCGCCGCCACCCAGGATCTTCACCGTGGACTCGGGCGTCTGGAATTCACTCATGTCGAGCCGGATCAGGCGCTCGGCCGATCCGAACAGGAACTCGGCGACGGTCTTGGCAAGCTCGGTCTTGCCCGTGCCGGTGGGCCCGGCAAACAGGAACACGCCGATCGGCTTGGCAGGATCGTTGAGTCCGGCCTTGAGCATGGCGATGCGATCGACCACGGCGTGGACCGCCTCATCCTGACCCATCACCCGGGCAGTGACGTAGTCGCGGACCGACTTGAGATCGACGCGCTCGGTGCTGTCGAGGATCGACGCCGGCAATCCCGTATGCTGGGCCAATGTCTCGATCACGCTGTGCGGGTCCATGCGCCGGCTGCCCGCCTTGGCGACGCGGCCGACGGTCAGCTTGAGAAGATCGAGCACCGTTCCGGGGAAGCTCGCGGCGCTCATGTATTGGCGAGCCGAGCTCAGCGCGGTTTCGACGCAGCGCGGATCGACTTCCAGCCCCGTCGCCTCCCCTATGCGGCGGACGAGGGCGCGCGCGAGGGCCAGAGTGTCCTCCTGGTGCTGAGGCTCCATGCGCACAAGTTCCAATGCGCCGCGCAGCACGGGCCGCAGCCGCAACAATCGCGTCGTGCCGGCAGGCGAGGCTTCGGTCCACACCACCAGACGGCCGGCAGAGATCGCCGGCAGGATCTGGTCGAGAATGCTGGCGGCCTGGCCCTGGTGCGTGCCGCTGAAGGCGATCTGCAGAATGTCGGGGATGTACCAGACGATCTTCTTGGAGACGGCCAGCTCATCGACCACGCGCTGGATGCGTCCCTCGAGCTGGCCGAACCACTGCTGGCCGGCCATGAGATCGGCGCCGCTGGCCTCGAACACGGTCCAGCCCTCGGCCCGGAGACGCGCCGCCAGCAGGCGCAGAAACGAGGTCTTGCCGACGCGGGCCTCACCGCTCACCAGCAGCGATCGCGCCGGCGCCGCCAGTGCTCCCGTTCGCGCTGCGGCTAGCCCCTCCTGCCAGTCCTCCGGCTCGATCAGGATATTGATGCCCTTGCTTTCGCTCCAGAAGCGTCCGAACGACGTGAGGAAGGCATGGTCGATATTGGCGCGCCGCAAGGTATTGAGGTCTTCGATGAGAGCCGCGGCATAGGGATGATGAATGCGCTCGAGAAAGAACTTGATGTTCTCGGTCGCGGACGCGGGCGGCGCCGTGCCGAACGTGGGGGCATCGCCCAACCGCTCGCGCTGCGTGAAGTAGTCGCGAAACAGCATCGGAACGACGATGTTGTCGGCCCACCAATATTGGGCTCCGGCGACGGGCGCTCCGACCGGCGGGCGGGTCTCGGCCGCGACGAGGTACTCGAGCGCAAAATGCATGGGCCACGCCTGGAGCTTGTCGAAGTGCGCCACGATCTCGCCGACGGCCTGGCCGCCATCAGGACGCCGTTTGAGAGCGGCGAGTGCAGCGGATGCCAGTCCCCAGTTGGCTCCGAGCGCGTATTGCATCACGACGTCCAGCGCCCCGCTGTCGTGCTTCAGGAGATCGACCGCTTCGAGGAACTCGCGCTGCTCGGCAAGGTCGCGCGGGTGCGCGGCACTGGAGGTGGTCGGCGCAAAGGCGCTGTCCAGCCGGTACAGGCGTGCACTCAGGGGCTCTTCCGAGGCGCGCATGGGTGCTGCGGGCTCGCTGCCGGACGCCGGTGCCGCGGGCTTCGTCGCCTGCTCGGCCAGCAAGCGCAATTTGCCCCACGCGGCGATGAGCCAGCCGCGCATCCGTGCCCCGAAACTGTGGAGGGGCACCACCAGCAGCCAGATCGCGGCCAGGCCGATGACAACGCCGATGGCGGTGGCGATCAGTGTCTCGACGGTACTGCGCAAGCCTCAACCCCGTGCCTGATCGCAACGTGAACTGCGAGAACGAGAACGTGTCTCCCATGGTAGCAATCCGCATTCGCCCCGTCATGCCGCCGCCTGCCCAAAACTGAGGCTGGATGGAGAAAGCGAGCAACCGCCATTGCGGCCGTGCTTTCGCGACCAGGTGTCCTGGATCCCCGCCTTCGCGGGGATGACGTTTGCGGGGAGGGATTCGCTCTCAACCGGCGTCATTCCCGCGCAGGCGGGAACCCATATGTACACCTCGCCACGCGCCGCAGGTTCGGTGCGGAGTTGGTTTCACGGCGACATGTGCGGGCTCTGCGGCTGGATTCAGCAGGTCGTGCTCTGGAGCAGCTTCAGTTCGCCGGCGCTTTCCGTGATAGGGAGCGCGCGACAGTGCCGCCGCCGCTCAGCAGCCGGGGTAGTTGGGCTGGTGAGGGCGTTGTGCGCAAAAGCCGGGTTTGGGGTAGTAGGTAGGTCCGCCCTGATAGCCGGAGGGCCCGCGCCGGCGCGGCTGGCCGAGGAGAGCAAGGTTTCTCCGTGCCCGGTCGTTGCCCGCGGCAGCGGCCCTCTCATACCAGTAGCGGGCCTGCTGGTAGTCCTGCCGCACGCCCTGTCCGTTGGCAAACAGGACCCCCAGGTTGTTCATGGCACCAGCATGATCGCCAGCGATGGCTTTCTCATACCAGTAGCGGGCCTGCTGGTAGTCCCGCCGCCCGCCCCGTCCGTGGTAGTAGAGGAGCCCGAGGTTGTTCATGGCGTCAATATTCCCAGCTGCCGACGCCTTCTGGTACCAGAGCCGCGCCTCCACGAAATTCTGCCGCACACCGCGACCTCTGTCGTAAAGGAGGCCCAGCGAGTTCATTGCCCAGGCGTCACCGGCGGCCGTGGCCTTCTCGTACCAGCGGCGCGCCTGCTCGTAGTCCTGCCGCCCGCCGAGTCCGTTCTCGAAATCCCAACCCAGCCGGGACATCGACGCGACATCGCCGCCGGCAGCCAGCCGCTCGAGCTGTTCGCGTTCGCTCTGGCTCTGACCGAACCCAGAGGAGGCGGACGCCAGCACCAGCACCGCGCCCACGCACACCAACAACCACCGCCGCATCGCAACCCCCGTCACAAGTGTCCGCACCTTCCCAGCAAGCATAACGGCCGGGAACGTGCATCTTACATGGCAGCATCGGGTATGGGCAACGACAGCAAAGTGATGGAAATTCGCTAAACGGATCACTTCAGGAGGCTGTGGGCGAGCTGGGAAAAGCGGGGTTGTCGTGTTGACTCGTGTTGAGCTCGGCCCCGCTGCCACAACCGCGACCGGATTCCCCTCCCCATCATGCCGAAGGCATGTCTTAGACATGACGTGGGGAGGGGACGTTGCGGCCAGCGCCCATCCCAATTCCGACCGCGAGGTTTCTAGAGACGGGTGGATTGTTCGGCTCGCTGGTAGTGGATTGTTCGGCTCGCTGGTATTAGAGCTTCCGACGTACCAGGCGGAGGAGGAACGAGGGTGGCGGACTGGCATCTTTGGCTGCCGCCGGCGCTGACCAAGCGGCGCTTCCGCCTCTATACCGCGGGTCACACGGTGTCGGTGATCGGCGGATGGATTCAGCAGGTGGCGCTCGCCTGGCTGGTGTTCCGCCTCACCAACTCGATCTTCCTGCTGGGCCTCACGGGCTTCCTGCTCAACATCTTCTACCTGTTTCTCGGCCCCATCGCCGGTCTTGCCGCCGACCGGCTGCCGCGGCTGCCGATGCTCATCGCCATCGACGTTGTGTTGGCGGCTCTCTCCGTGTGCCTGGCGCTGATGGGCCTTGCCGGCGTCGAGAGCATCAACGCCTACCTTGCAGTCGCCGCGCTGATCGGCATCGCCAACGCCTTCGAGATGCCGGTGCGGCAGACGCTGTTCAAGGACATCGTCGAGGACCGCGCGCTGGTGACGAGCGCTATCGGCGTCAGCGCCATGGTGTTCAACGTCGGGCGCATGGTGGGACCGGCGATCGCCGGTGTCCTGCTCGTCTATGTCTCGGAGGCCTGGTGCTTCGTTATCAACGCTTTCAGCTACGCGGCCATCATCGGCGCGCTGATCGCCATGCGCCTGCCGCGCGCGTCGGCGCCCGCCGCGATCGGCGCTCGGCCCGAGGGATTCTGGGCCAACCTCGGCGTGCTGCTCTCTTTTCCCGCCGTGCGCTACCTGCTGCCAACCGTGGTGGCCGTCGGTCTGTTCGCCACACCCTACGTGCCGCTGATGCCCTCGATCGCGGCGCATTTCTTCGACGGCCGGTCCTCGACCGTCGGCATCCTGATGAGCGCCGCGGGCTTGGGCGCGCTGGGCTCGGCGACCTACCTCGCATTGCAACCGGGCTACGGCCGCCAAATCCGTCTGCTCACGATCGCGCCATTGGCGGTCGGCCTCGTGCTGATGGCGTTTGCATGGTCGCGCATCCTACCGCTTTCCCTGCTGCTGCTGGCGGCGCTTGGCGCGGCGGCACTGATTGCGGTCAACGCCACCAACGCGCTCCTTCAACAGTCGGTGCCGGATGCCTGGCGCGGCCGCGCGGTCGGCCTCTACAGCATGTCGTTCGCGGGCACAGCACCCATCGGCGGCATCGTTGCGGGCAGCCTGGCCGAGCGCATCGGCCTGGCGGCCACGCTTACGCTCAATGGTGCCTTGATCATCGCCGCCGGCCTATTCGCCCGCTGGCGGCTGCACAATCACCCCGAGGCATTGCGCGGCCTGATGCGCAGCCTGAACCGCTAGCCCCCTAAACTGGAGAGGGAGAGAAATGCTTGCAAACGGCTCGAACCGAAACCCCAATGGCTCCTGGTTCAGATTGGCAACTGTCGTCCTAGCTCTTGCCTGTGTGCCCTCAGGCGCGCTGGCCCAGACCTGCGGCAATAGTGGCGCCGGCTTTGCCAACTGGCTTGCGAGCTTCAGGGCGAAGGCCGCCGCACACGGCATTTCCGCCGGCACCGTCTCCTCAGCTCTCGACGGGGTCACCTACGATTCGACCGTCGTCCGGCTCGACCGGTCGCAGCGCTCCTTCAAGCTGAGCTTCGAGGAATTCTACGCCCGCCGCGTAGGGCCGGCGCTGATCCGCCGCGGGCAGGCCCTGATGCGGACGCATCGGGCCACGCTCGACCGGATTGAGAAGCGCTTCGGGGTGCCGGCACCGGTGCTGATCGCCATCTGGGGCCTCGAGACGAACTATGGCGCCGACACCAGCGGCCGCTTCTCGATCCTGCGCTCGCTCGCCACCCTGTCGTACGACTGCCGCCGCTCGCCCTTCTTCACGGCGCACCTGCTCGACGCGCTGCGCATTGTACAACGGGGCGATATGACCCCCGCGCAATTGCGTGGCGGCTGGGCCGGAGAAATCGGCCAGACGCAGTTCCTCCCCTCGGCCTACGTCAAGTATGCGGTCGATTTCGATGGCGACGGACGGCGGGACCTCGTGAACAGCGTGCCGGACCTGCTGGCTTCGACAGCCAGTTTCCTCAAAGGTCACGGCTGGCAGCCTGGCCAATCGTGGGAGCCCGGCACGGCCAACTACGCCGTCATCAGGGACTGGAACCGGGCCGAGGTGTACCAGCGCACCATAGCGGTCATGGCGTCGAAGCTCCGGGACGGGCCGTGAAGCGACTACAACGATGCTGACCTCGCCAGCCACGAACTGCGCATCGAAATTGGCTGTCTGCCGTACTCAGCCCAGACGAGAACCCGCTCTCACCTCTCGCATATTGTCGAGATTGAGCTTGCGGGCGAACGGCAGGTCGTCGGTGGCGGTGGGAGCGGGGTGACGTGCATGGCCGTCACCCGGCCTGGATGCCGTTAAGGTTGACGGCAGGTGGCGAGAGGCGCAAGCACCCCAACTTATCTCCGTGCGTCCCAGCTTGACTAGATTGACCGCGTCGCCTGTTGCGACGGGACGTGAAATGCGCATCCGTCCTTCACGTGCAGGAGCAAGGGCGAAAAAGAGCGGAGCCAATGCCTTCTGCTTACTCCCTATTCGCCATTCCCTACTCCCTCGGGGTCAGATCCACTGCTGTCCCATAGGATCTGTTCATAGGGCAAGCACCGCCTGATCGGGATGGTGATGGGAGGGGTCGGGCAGGTTGCCGTGCAGCATGGCGAGGAGGTCGCGGCGGAGGAATAGGTTGGTGTCG
>Ga0247727_10010265_pt1 | contig 16635 bp, 14 predicted proteins | sample WisWelCaveWW1625_FD_202498 | JGI IMG/M metagenome (GOLD analysis project Ga0247727, IMG submission 202498) | Biofilm microbial communities from Wishing Well Cave, Virginia, United States - WW16-25 | ecosystem: Environmental > Aquatic > Deep subsurface > Groundwater > Cave microbial mat | place... | reverse complement strand
ATCCCGAAGGGATCTTTTGGGGCGTCAAGCACGATGCTCGTGATGAAAAAGATTCTTCGTAAGAATTAGCAATTTGCAGCGGAGTGCGAAGCTTTAGCTTCGCAAAACTAAAGTTTTGCACTCCGACTTCACATGGCTAAATTGATACGATTCTTCAAATGGCCTGTTGTGCAGAAGCTTTGATTGTAACTTTTAAAATTAGCCTTCTGAAAAAATGAACAACTCAAAGACTTTTCAAGCTCCGCAGGGAGTAGAAATTAAAGGGAAGGCTCCGGCAGAATTTGCGGAAATTCTAACGCCGCCGACCCTAAATTTTGTCGCCAAATTAGAGCGCGAATTTCGTGAAACCCGACGAGTATTGCTGCAGAAACGAGTTGAACGACAGGCCGAAATCGACGCCGGTGCGATGCCGAATTTTTTATCAACAACCCAAAAGATTCGCGATGATGCCGTGTGGAGAGTCGCGCCGATTCCCGCCGATCTGCAAAACCGGCGCGTGGAAATCACCGGCCCGGTCGAGCGCAAAATGATGATCAACGCGCTCAATTCCGGCGCGAATGTTTTTATGGCGGATTTTGAAGACGCCAATTCTCCAACATGGTCAAACATGATTCAAGGCCACATCAATTTGCGCGAAGCGATTGCGGGCACGATCGCCTTCACGAGTCCCGAAGGCAAGCAGTATAAGCTGAATGAGAAAACCGCAACATTAATGTTGCGGCCACGCGGGTGGCATCTCAACGAGAAGTACGTACACGTCGACGGGCAGCCGATGTCCGGCTCGTTGTTTGATTTTGGATTGTACTTTTTTCACAATGCCCGCAGGCTCATCAACAAAGGCACGGGGCCGTATTTTTATCTTCCCAAATTAGAGAGCCATCTCGAAGCGCGATTGTGGAATGACGTTTTTGTGATGGCGCAAAATGAGTTGGGCCTCCCAGCCGGCACGATCAAAACGACGGTGCTGATTGAAACGATTCTGGCGGCGTTTGAGATGGAAGAAATTTTGTATGAGCTGCGCGATCACCTCGCCGGGCTTAATGCCGGGCGGTGGGATTATATTTTCAGCAGCATCAAAAAATTTCGCCATCTGCCGGATTTCGTTTTGCCGGATCGCGCGCAAATCACGATGACGGCGCCGTTCATGCGCGCTTACACCGAGCTGCTCGTGAAGACTTGCCATCGCCGCGGCGCGCACGCGATCGGCGGCATGGCGGCTTTCATTCCAAGCCGCAAAGACGCCGAGGTCAACGAACGCGCGCTGGCCAAAGTTCGCGAAGATAAAGAGCGCGAGTCCGGCGACGGCTTCGACGGCACATGGGTGGCGCATCCGGATCTGGTGGTGATTGCGAGAGAGCCATTTGATAAAATGCTCGGCAACAGGCCGCATCAGAAGGAACGGTTGCGCGAGGATGTGCAAATCACGGCAAAAGCTTTGCTCGATTTCAATATTCCCGGCGGGCAAATTACTGAAGCCGGGCTTCGCCACAACATAAATGTTGCCGTACAGTATTTGGAGTCGTGGCTGCTCGGCGTCGGCGCGGTGGGCATTTATAATTTGATGGAAGACGCGGCGACCGCGGAAATTTCGCGCGCGCAAGTGTGGCAATGGCTGCACCATTCTCATGCCGCGCTCAACGACGGGCGAAAGATCACGATGGAATTGTATCGCAGGCTACTGTCTGAAGAGATGAATAAAATCAAATCCCTGGTGGGAGAAAAACGTTTTGCGGCGGGAAAGTTTGAATTAGCGAAACAACTGTTTGATCAACTCGTGACGGAGAAGAATTTTGCTGAATTTCTCACAATGAAAGCGTACGAGCATTTGGATTGAATAAACAAATCTAGCTTATTTCACAGATCGAAGTGACCACACTTGCTCAGCCGCCTTCAGCGTAGCGCGATGAAAGTCGATGGCGAAAAGCCGGCCTTTCTTCACGCGCTGTTATTTTCTGTCCCTTGAATGATCGTTTCCCACCTTTTCGTCGTTATTTCTTGTCCTCTGAATGATAATTGCCAACCTTGAAAGCGCCATATAAAATAACAATGCAGAATAAGGCGGCTACCAAAATAAGAGCGCTGGTTGCCATTATAATTCTCCTAATCTTTTTAAATGTTTTTCTATATGTGTCATCACACGCAATGCAGCATACACCAACACGACAACCACAATCAAGCCTATCCAAAAGACCACATCAAGTTTGCCAGACAAAATAAGATTGACTAAACCACCACTCGTGACAACCACCGCTCCAATAATGATTGTCAAAAAATTCTTCAGGTAACTTATCCGTTCTTATGTTTCGTCAATTTTCGCCATATCTGTGCATAAGCTGTGATAACAAATTTCTTAGTTACACTTAACTCACGTTAGTCAAAATTAGTCTAAAAGTCAAGCGGGAAGTTTAGGTTTATATTTCGCAGGCTCAACATAAATGTTGAGCTACACAATAAAAAAACCGCTATCAGCCTGGAAGCTCATAGCGGTTTTTCTCATTTTGCAGCATGCTTCACCTCTTTTCCGTGATGCGCGCGGCCTTTCCTTTTAATTCACGCAAATAATACAGCCGGGCGCGGCGAACCTTGCCCTGGCGGAGATGGTCGATCTTCTCGATGTTCGGGGAGTGTAGCGGGAAAATGCGCTCAACGCCGATGCCGTCGGAAATCTTGCGAACGGTAAACGTCGCGCCAATGCCGTTGCCTTTTCGTTGCAGGACCACGCCTTCAAAAATCTGGGTGCGCTCCTTGTCGCCTTCCACAACTTTGCAGTGAACGGCAACCGTGTCGCCCGGACTAAAATTCGGCAAACCGGTTTTCAGTTGGCCGGCCGTCAAAGCCTCTAGTCGATTCATGTTTCGATCCTCCTTGCATTCGCGTCAATTGATTTGATCATTTTTCAAATTTGGTCGTTAAAAAATAGTATCCGGATTCATCGAATCGTCCGGATGGTTATATAAAGCATTTTGATAATCTTGCCACAATCATTTTGCATTAAAGCTTATCCTTTTGCAACAAATCCGCCCGCCGTTCGCGCGTTCTCGCCGCCGCCTGCTCGCGCCGCCAGACGGCAATTTTCGCATGATGGCCGGAGAGCAAAATATCCGGCACCCGCCAGCCGCGAAATTCTTCCGGGCGCGTGTAATGCGGATAATCCAACAATCCGGTTTGAAACGAATCGCCCGTCGCCGAATCCAGATCGCCAAGCACGCCGGGCAGCAACCGCACCACGGCGTCAATCATCACCAACGCCGGCAGCTCGCCGCAAGTCAAAACATAATCGCCAATCGACAACTCTTCCGTGGCCAGATGTTGATGCACGCGCTCGTCAACGCCCTTGTAATGGCCGCAGAGAAAAATCAGCGCCGTTTCTTGCGACAATTCATTCGCCTTTTTCTGCGAGAATTTTTCACCGGTCGGTGAAGTTAAAATCACGCGGGTATTGGCAAGTTCAGGCTGCGCGCGAATATGTTCGACCGCGGCGAAAAACGGCTCCGGCTTCATAATCATGCCCGGGCCGCCGCCATACGGATAATCATCGACGCTGCGATGTTTGTCCGTCGTAAAATCACGCAGATCGTGAACGTGAAATTCGGCGATCCCGCGCTGTCCGGCCCGTTTCATCATACTCTCGCCAAGCGGGCTGTCAAAGAACCGGGGGAAAGCGGTGACGATATGAATTTTCATTTTTGCGTAGTCCCCGCCCCTTGTGGGCGGCTCTCGAAGAATGGAATTTGCCTTTTCAATAGCGCCCCACAAGGGGGCGGGACTACTCTTCCAACAATCCCGGCAGCGGCGTGATGATCACGCGCCGGTTCGGCAGATCAACCTTTTGAATCACCGAATCAATCGCCGGAATGAGTTTTTCCGACGCGCCCCGGCGAATCACCCACACGTCGTTGGCGGGGTAGCGCAGGATCTCGACAATGTCGCCGACCGGCTCATCGCTCGCGGTAAAAACCGGCAGACCGATAAGGTCAAAATGATAAAACTGATCCGGCGCCGCCGGCGGGCATTCCGCCAGCGCCATCATCACCTCGGCGCCGCGCAACCGCTCGGCTTGATCGCGATCATCGACGCCGCGAAATTTAACCAGCAGGCCGTCATTCGCGATTTGCAGGTTTTCAATCACATATTCGCTGAGCACCTCTTCGCCGCGCTGCAATTGCACCTTGCGCAAACGGGAAAACGCTTCCACCGCATCAGCAACGATGCGAACCTTGACCGTGCCTCGCAAAGCATGCGATCGGACAATCTCGCCGATCATAACCAGTTGTGGCGTCTTGTTGCTCATAAAAAATACACGTCAAGCCGGCAGCGTTTTCAGGCCGATATTTTAGGGAAAACCAATCATCTGAGCCGAGATACCTCAAAAAAAAGTATCAGCCCTTGAGGCAGCGACGACAAACACTGCTGCCGTCTCATAAAACTACTGTAGCGCGTTTGTGCTACTCGAGAATTTCCAACACGGCGCGCTTGCCGCCTTTGGCCGCGGCTGCCGCCAACAACGTGCGGATCGACTTCGCGGTTTTGCCGTGTTTGCCAATCACCTTCCCCATGTCACCCTGTCCGACGCGCAGTTCATAAACCACCGTACGCTCGCCATCGATTTCATTTACCACCACCTCGTGCGGTTTATCGACGAGATGCTTGACCATAATCTCAAGGAACTCCTTCATAGCAATCCTCCTTTTCGGGTTCGATTCAGAAAAAATGGCAAATAGACGCTTGAGCAAGAAATCGGAGCAGCAGTCAATTATTCCGAGTTCCGTCAGTCAAACGCACGTGACACTACAGCAAAATTTCAGTTGTATTTGCCAGCCTCTGCCCCGCACGACAACTCTTCACACCATCTCCAAGCGCGCTTAACGATTGCGAAAAACGCCTTGATGGCAGCAAACGCCTTCCATCGTCTGCCACCATAACCCAACCGGTGAACCCACATCGTTGGAATTGCCAAAACTCAAGCCGCAACGGCCCCGCCCTTGGCGGTCTCTGCTGTCTTCTTGGCTTTGCGTTGTTGCTTCTTTTGTTCGCGCCGCGCTTCATGGCGTTTTTGTTTTTCCGCCTGTAGCGCTTCCCACTTTATCATCTCTTCGCCGATTTTGGCTTCATCCATGCCCAGCTTTTGCAAATGCCAGCGCATCATGATGCCCTTTTGCTGCAACAGATTATGAACCGTGTCAGAAGGTTGGGCGCCCTGTGAGAGCCAGTAAAAAGCGCGATCATGATTAATCATAATCGCCGCCGGCTCCGTGCGGGGATTGTAGGTCCCGAGATTGTCGAGATATTTTCCGTCACGGGCAACACGCGAATCAATCGCCACAATGCGATAGAAGGGTTGTTTCTTTTTGCCCATTCGGCTGAGACGAAGGTGAACTGCCAAAACGACTCCTTTCGGAATTATAAGTTTTAGTAATCAGGCAGCAAAAAGTTAGAATTTACTTCTAAAAGTTTCTGCCGTTTTCAAACAAAGCACGGGCCAACGGATGAAAAGCGGCCAACGGATATAAAATTTTTTTATTCTTCAAGTTTTATCAAATTGCAATGTTCTTCATCCGTTGGTCGTTTTCCCATCCGTTGGGGTAATTTTTTTAAACAATATTTTTCAAATTAAAAAAATCGCGGCATGCCGCGCATACCTTTGCGCCCGACCTGCTTCATCATTTTTCGCATCATTTCATATTGCTTCAGCAAGCGATTCAACTCCTGCACCGAAGTGCCGCTGCCCCTGGCAATGCGCAACCGCCGGCTGCCGTTGATGATATTCGGCCGGCGGCGCTCGGCCGGCGTCATCGAGAGAATCATCGCTTCGATGGCGACCAACCCCTTTTCATCGACGGCCACCTCATCGGGGACACGTCCGCCGAGTCCGGGTATCATGTTGATGATCTGGCTCAACGGGCCCATCTTTTTTAAACTCTGCAACTGCTCGTAAAAATCTTCCAGCGTGAACTCAGATTGCCGCAATTTCTTTTCAAACTCGCGGGCTTTTTGCATGTCGATGGCTTCCGCGGCTTTCTCGACCAGCGTCACCACATCGCCCATGCCGAGAATGCGCGAGGCCATGCGCTCCGGATGAAATTTTTCGAGCGCCTCGACTTTTTCACCGGCGCCGATAAACTTGATGGGCTTGCCGGTTACCGCCTTGATGGAAAGGGCTGCGCCGCCGCGCGCATCGCCGTCCATTTTCGTCAACACCACGCCGGAAAAATCGAGACGCTGCGCGAATGATTGCGCCGTGTTCACCGCATCCTGCCCGGTCATGCCGTCCGCCACGAAGAGAATCTCATTGGGCTTCGTCGCCTGTTTGATCTCTTCCAGTTCCTGCATCAATTCATCGTTGATGTGCAGACGTCCGGCAGTATCGAGAATCACTGTGTCCAGCGTACGTTGCCGCGCCGCGCCGATGGAGGCGCGACAAACTTCCAGCGGCGTCGAATTGGCTTGCGAGAAAAATTCCGCGCCCGCTCCCTGCGAAACCACGCGCAATTGCTCCACCGCGGCAGGACGCTGCAAATCCGCGGCGACGAGCAACGCCCGGCGATTACGCGATTTCAAAAACCTTGCGAGCTTGCCGCAGAACGTCGTCTTGCCCGAACCCTGCAGGCCGACGACCATGATCACGGTCGGCGGCAGGTTCGCTTCCCGCAGCGGCGTGTCCGTGCCGCCGAGCAGCAGCACCAACTCATCATAAATAATTTTGATGACCTGCTGCCCCGGCGTGATACTTTTGAACACTTCCGTGCCGACCGCCTTTTGCTCGACGGCGGTGATGAACTCTTTCGCCACTTTGAAATTGACGTCCGCTTCCAACAGCACGCGCCGTACTTCGCGCATCGTCTCCGCGATGTTTTCCGAAGTCAGCTTGCCGTGTCCCTTCAGCTTCCGGAAGATATTTTCAAATCGGTCGGTGAGTTCCTGAAACATGTATCTGTAACTGCCAGCCTATCGTCAAAAAAATTCGGTTATCTTATTCGAGAGCACGACAGACGGGCCGTCTGTGCTACGGGCAAAAAATTATCCGCACGAGGCGGATTTTAGTCTGGAGCCAACCTCCTCTGTTTGCTCCCAGGAAAACAAATTTAGCAAAATTTTTGCCACTATGCAAGTTAAAATTTTAATGTACTCGGGAAACGCAAACCTCGACCAATTCCGGCAAACCGACAAATTTAACCGCGCGATCATCATAATGGCGGACAAAAGAACGCTCAATATCATGCGCGACAACATAAAATTCGGCGTTCGGATATTGTTTGCCAAAGGCTTGCAAATTGACGGGGTCAAACTCACCCATCGACCACTTGCACTCGATCGCGAGAGGCGGGCCGCCACGCCGGGCCAAAACCAAATCGACCTCGTGTTGACGTTTGTCACGCCAATAGTGTATTTCGCGTGACTGCAAGCGCGCCTGCAGCTCGTTTAACACAAAATGCTCCCACAACACCCCGAGATCGTGAAGACGCAATTCATGCCAGCCGCGATAGTAGCAGACAAAACCGGTGTCAAACGCATACACTTTCGGCGCCGACACGATTTCATTTGCCCGATGCGAGCTAAAGGGCCTCAGCACATGCACGACAAAAGTCGCTTCCAAAACTTTTAGATAGTTCGCAATCGTATTGCGGTTGACTTCGCAGCGGGCGGCGAAACTCGTCGCTTCAAAAATTCCGCCGCTTTGCGCCATCAGCAGCTCGACAAATTTTTGAAACGAATAACGCCTTTCCAGCCGAAAGAGTTCTTGAATATCTTTGGCCCAGTAGGCGTCAATCCATTCTTGAAAATCCCGTTCCGGAATTTCCTCGAACAAAAAGAAGGGCGGCAAGCCGCCGTGCAGCAACCGATGGGGCAAATCGATTTGCGCAAAGTCGCTGAGATCATCTGAAATCATCGGCGTCAACCACAGCTCGACTTTTCGTCCAGCCAACGTATCGCGAAATTTCGCCGACGCGCCAAGCGTGGACGAGCCGGTTGCAATAATTTTTATGTCGGGGTGATAATCCGCGGCGATTTTCAACAGTTGCGAGGGGTTATCCAAGCGATGGATTTCATCCAACACCACGCGTCGTCCCCGCATGCCGTCGAGAAAGGCCTGCGGATCGTCCATCAAATGCCGCACGCGCGGCAATTCGCAGTCGAAAAATTCAACGTTGGGCAAACTTTGGCACAAATACGTTTTGCCGGATCGCCGCACCCCTGAAAGCCAGAGCACGGAACGCCGCTGCCAGGCCTCTTCAATTTTTTTTAACCAAAATCTTCGATGAACCATATGCAATTCAATATAGCATATAGTGTCACCAAATGCAAGTAGTTTGACGTTTGGTGACACCAAGTGCTAAAATGATGGCTATTTGAACACTATTTTTGTCACTTATTAGAGACAAACCACCTCGCGCCGGTCAGCAGAGTCGAGCATCGCCCAGATAATTTTTTGGTCGGTGTAACAATGTTCAGCCGTGCTCTGAAAAGTTTTTCCTTCACGGACGGCGGCATAAAACGCCAGCCACTCGTTGCGAAAGCCGTTATCGAAATTCGGATACCGCCGAACTTCCGGCGTCAAGGCACCGGTGGGATTAAAACAAAGCATTTCGCCGTGCGTGATTTCGACGCTTCCCACCGTTCCGAAAATGCGCACCCGCGTGAGATGCTGCGGCGTTTTTGCCGTGTACGTGGCGGAATATTGGCCGATCGCGCCATTGGCAAATTCGAGCGTGGCGACGATATTGTCTTCCGCGTGAATGACGGGATGAATATTTTTCGTGAACGCCTGCACCGCGCGAATCTCGCCGCCGAGCAGACGCAGCGCCGCGACGTGATGCACACCGGCATCAGTCACGAAGCCGCCGCGATACACCGGAACCTGCCGCCACGGCGTTGCGCCGTAGCTTTTGGTGTGATCGACCTCGCCGGTCATTTCATAGGAAACGAGAAAAACCTCGCCAAGACGGCCTTCGGCAATCAACGTTTTCACGTCATTGAAATCTTCGCGATAATAATAATTTTCACCGACGAGCAAAATCGGCGAAACTTGTTTCGAGAAGTCACGCAACTGCCGCGCCTCGGCGAGCGTGTGCGCCAGCGGTTTCTCACAGAGCACGTGTTTGCCGGCGACGAGACAATCGCGCACGACCGCCGCATTTTGCTCGATCGGCAACGCCACCAGAACTGCATCACTCCCCGAATCTTCAAGCAGGCGACGATAATCCGTTTCAATCTTTTTCACGCCGGTAATTTTCGCAAACTCGCGCGCTTTTTCCGGCGTGCGGTTGCAAACCGCGACGATCTGAAATCTATCCGGCATCTGGCGCAACGTCGGCCAGTGCAGATTTTTCGCCGCGAGGCCGCAACCGATCACGCCGAGACGAATGGGAAGCATAAAAAATGATGATCAATGACGAAGATTTGTTGCACCACAACAAGACACAAAGAGCACAAAGTTTTATGTTTTTCTTTGTGAACTTTGTGCCTTTGTGGTGGAGATGTTTTTTTGCAACCTCGCGGCGTTATCGAGATAAATTCTTTTTCTCGTTTTTTCTTTTTATCTTTTTTCACGCCTCACTCAACGAGGTCGCGGCAAAACTGAACAAGCAATCTCACGCCGTAGCCGCTGCCGCCTTTGGGCACCAGCGGCTTGTCTTCGCGCGGATGCGCCATGGCGGCGATGTCGAGATGCGCCCATTTGCAGCCTTCCGCAAAGGTCGCAAGAAACGCCGCGCCTTTGCTGGCGCCGCCGCCGCTGGGTTTGGAGGCGATGTTGCGAATATCGGCAACGTCGCTTTTCATGTACTCAAAAAATTCCGGAAACAGCGGCAGCTCCCACACGCGCTCACCGGTGCGCTCCGCGGATTTTTTGAGGCGCGCCGTCAATCCCATGTCGTTGCTAAAAAGCCCGGCTGCGGTTTCACCCAACGCCGTATAAATCGCGCCGGTCAGCGTCGCGAGATCGATCACCGCTTTCGGTTTGTAGCGGTGCGCATACGCCAGCGCGTCCGCGAGAATCAGCCGGCCTTCAGCGTCGGTGTCGGCTACTTCGATTGTCCTGCCGTTGCAGGTTCTGACGATATCGCCCGGTCGCTGCGCCGAGCCGCCCGGCATATTTTCCGCCATCGGCATGAGGCCGATCACGTGCAGCGGCAGTTGCAGTTGCACGACGGCGCCAATCGTCGCGAGCACCACCGCAGCGCCGGACATGTCGTATTTCATCAAATCCATATTGTCCGCGGGTTTGATGGAGATGCCGCCCGTGTCAAACGTGATGCCTTTGCCGACGAGGATCAGCGGTCCATTTTCGTGACGGGAATGATTTTGCGGTTTATATTCGAGCACAACGAAACGCGGCGGATTCGCGCTGCCCTGCCCAACACCGAGCAACGCGCCCATGCCCAGGTCGCGAATGCCTTTTTCATCATGAACCGTGCAGGCGAGTTTCAACTCCGCCGCTTTTTGTGCAGCGATTTCAGCGAGCCGACCTGGCGGCAAATCATTCGACGGCGTGTTTTGCAGATCGCGCGCGAAGCAGGTCCAGGCGCCGATGATTTGTCCGACCCGCACGCCTTCTTTGATTTCTGCAGCCTGCCGCTCATCGCCAATCAAGAGGGCAGTTTTTTGCAGCGGCTTTTCTTTTTCGGGAACGGTTGATTTGTATTTTAAAAAACGATAATTCGCCAAACATAACGCTTCGGCAACGTATTGCGCCGTCAGCCGATAGCCAAACTTCTCGACGAACGGCTCTTCCAACGCAATAGACAATTCTTCAAGCGCCAGTTTTTGCGCGGCCCGCACGGCGTGGCCAATCGCGTTTTGAAAGTTTTGCCGCGCGTCGTTTTCTTTAATTTTGTTGCTCCACTCGCCAAGCCCGACGAGCAACAGCCGCTCGGTGTCGCCTTCCGGCGGATAAAGCCAAACCGTCTCTTCTAATTTTCCGGTAAAATCTTTCTGGCGATAAACGCGCGCGATGAGAGATGAATAAACGTTTTTCGCCGGAGCATTTGACGCCTCTGGCGGTAACAGTAACGCCAATGCCGGACACTTCGCCGTCTCCAATTTGACGGCGCTGATTTGGATTTCCATGGTTGCCTCGCACGTTGTTGGTTCAAGGTTGTGAATGCTTTTGCCGATCCTGGTGAAATTTTGTCGCAGCCCCGATGTCGCATAACGATTTTAAATTTGACTGGCGGCCTCCGGATTGAGTTTTCCGATGACTGCTGTAAAGGACACTGCGGGACTACTTCCATTTGCCGGCCTGGCGTGCTATCCCATCCTCCTCTACTAAGAAATATTTAATGCAAATTTATTCCCAGTCCTCTTTTTCCATGGTGCTTGCTGCTAACATAGCCGAAACTTCTTCCATTTCAGGCGCTTCGGGAATATTTTCGTAGCCTTTTTTGTAAACCTGATCGAGTTGTTGCTCTCTCAAATAATTTATAAAAAACCACAGGCCTGATTAAAAAAATCAATGGCGAAATCTATTAGCGATTTCTCATTTGCCAGCTAAGAAAACATGCGGAATCTAAAATTTATAGCCAATATTTTTTTTGTGCTGGCAGGGTCTGAGGTGAGAAAAGACGGGCGATGTCAGGCCAGCTTGCAAAATTTTGCCAGGCCTGAAGACGCGCCAAACGCAAGCTCGACTGCACATACACTTCATAAGTTTATTTTAGCAAGCGCATAAAACCTGCCTGTTCAAAGTGATGGTCGGTTGTAAAGGCTTCAATCATGCCTCGTTGCTGCATAAGAACAAAGCTTGAACAATCCACCAAGCTCCACTCTTTATCGGGTCGATTTTTCAATAATTCCCAAGCCTGCTTATCAAGCATAGGATCCACATGGATAATTTCAACATGTGGTGAAGATTTCAAACTTTCAATGAAAGCAATGATCTTTGAGCGGGCGTACGCAGGGGGCTGGTCAAAAGAGCCACTACTTCGGTAACGATATAATTTGTAGTGATGGCCTTATTACCCTGCTGGCGGGCTGTACGGTATAGGTTTGCTGCGAGTGTGTGATGAGGCTGGGTCGGATCGACCAAATTAGCCCATCCTGATGTGTCTGCAAGGAATTCAGACATTTTAATCCCCCTGAGATTTCTGGCTGCGCATTTCTTGTATCAAAGCTTCCCCGATATATTTATCATGTTGATCAGCCCAATCCGGAATATCGCTCTTTAAGGCGCCGATGAATTTCTCCAATGGGTCGTTGCTGAACTGTTGAACGGCACTCGCCAACCATCGAACAACAAATGTTTCCAGTTGTTGTTTTGATTGTTCTGCCGTTTTGAGCAGCGGCCTATAGATTTCTTCCGGCACTTCCAATACCATTGTGTGCGCCATGTGTCACCACCTTTCTAGAGTAGTTGTCCTCAATTCAAAATATACAAAATCTAAAATTTATTGCCAATAAAAATCTTTTCCAGATAGCTTTAGAAGAAACGACAGGCGGCAGTCCGAACCGGGCAGCAGAGTTTTGCAAAATTTTAAAAGTCATCCGGCTCTCATCCAGGCCGGACTTCACAGGCAAGGCTGTCTGTGCTACGGTTACATCAACGACCGCGCCAGCGTTTGAAACTTGTCCATCCACTGGCCGGGAAACAGGCCGAGATTCAACGTGCCGAAAACGGCGATGGCGAGCGCGATGCCGACGGCGGGCAACGGAGTGATCGGCATTTTTTCGCCTTCGGGTTCCTGCATGAACATGACGACGACGATGCCGAGATAATAATAAAGACTGATCATCGAATTGATGACGCCCAGAATAACGAGCCAGAGATGGCCGGCCTGAATCGCGCCGCTGAACACATAAAATTTGCCGAGAAAACCAGCGGTGGGCGGAATGCCGGAAAGCGAGAACATGAAAATCGCCATCGCCACCGCAGCAAAAGGCCGGCGATAGGCGAGGCCACGATATTCGGCAATGTTCACATATTCCTGTTCCGATTTCGCCAGCAGCGCGACGACGCCAAACGCGCCGATGTTCATGAAGGTGTAGCTCAACAAATAAAAGAGAATACCGGCGTAACCGGTTTCATTATGGGCCAGTGCGCCGATCAAAATGTAGCCGGCGTGCGCAATCGACGAGTACGCCAGCATGCGTTTGATATTTTCCTGCCGCAGCGCGATGATATTCCCAATCGTCATCGTCGCCACGGCAATCACCCAAAAGATCTGTTGCCAGAGCGAATGGTTCAACACGTCCGCCGCAATGCAAAGGCGCAATAATGCAGCGAAACCGGCGGCTTTCGAGCCGGTGGCCATAAAAGCGGCAATCGGTGTTGGCGCGCCCTGATAAACGTCCGGCGCCCAGTTGTGAAAAGGCGCCAGCGCGATTTTGAAGCCGAAGCCGACGATCATTAAAACCAGTCCAGTCAGAAACAGCGGTTGCGCGGTGGCGCTAAAATTTTGCGTGATGTGAGCGGTGATCGCCGCGAGGCTGGCGCTGCCGACACTGCCGTAAATCAACGCGATGCCATAAAGCAAAAAGCCGCTGGCAAACGCGCCGAGCAAAAAGTATTTAAATGAAGACTCCAACGCTTTCGCATCATCGCGGCGAAAACCGGCGAGAATATATAATGAAATGGAAAGCGTTTCGAGGCCGAGAAAAAGCGCGAGCAGATGCGCGCTCGAGGCCATCAGCATCATGCCGACCGTGGCAAAAATAATCAGCGCGAAATATTCGCTGTAAAGCAGATACTTTTCTTCGAGCGCATTCAGCGACAACATCAGCGTCAGCGCGGCGGCGATGATGAACAGGCATTGAAAGCCGACGGCAAATTTATCGACGCTGATCATGCCGTAAAACGCCGTCGCTGCAGGATTGTTCCAATGGTGCGTCGCCACTAGTAGAGCCGCGGCCAGACCGATGAGCACGATGGCGACCAGCGTTTCGCGATACATGCGCGGAAAAATCAGGCCGAGCGCCAAAACCGCGAAGCCGAGCACGGTCAAAATTATTTCGGGAGCGAGGAGGTAAAAATCCTGAAAGGATAGATTCATAGTGCAAAGAATTGTTCCCCAACGGATAGAAACAACCCAACTGATAAAATCTCATCCGTTGGGTTGTTTCTATCCGTTGGTAGCTTGCTTTAGTTTAAAACGTCTCTATTGTTGTTAATTTGCGCCGAAACTATTTTAAAATTTTATTGGCCCTCTCCCAATCTTAATCCGTTTTGTTGATTATTCAACTCTTCATCCGCCAGTTCCAGCGGCGCGAGCGACGGCGCTTGCTGGACGCGTTCGGCGCGATAGTGTACAGTGCGGATGAGATGATCGACCGATTTTTCCATTTTATTCAGGAACGGGCTCGGCCACACGCCGATTAAAACGATCATCGCGACGATAGGAACGAGCACCGCGATTTCGCGCGTGGAGAGATCGGTGAGATGCTGATTCTCCTCATTTTCCAATTTACCAAACATGACGCGCTGGAACATGCGCAGCATATAAACCGCGGCGAAAATGACGCCGCTGGTCGCAATCACCGCATACCATTTATTCGTCAAAAATGTGCCCAGCAACACGAGAAACTCGCCGACGAAGCCGTTGAGGCCGGGCAGGCCGATTGAAGATAACGTCACGATCATGAAGAACGTTGTAAAGATCGGCATCTGTTTCGCCAGACCGCCGAAGTCGGAAATCAAGCGTGTGTGGCGGCGCTCGTAAATCATGCCGACGACCAAGAACAATGCGCCGGTGGAAAGGCCGTGATTGACCATTTGCAAAAGTCCGCCCTGCAGGCCTTGATGCGTCAAAGTAAAAATGCCGAGCATCACAAATCCCAGATGGCTTACCGAAGAATACGCCACGAGTTTTTTGAGATCGGGCTGCACCGTGGAAACCCACGCGCCGTAAATGATGCCGATGAGCGCGAGAACGGAAATGAGCGGCGTGAGCTGGATCGCGGCGTTGGGAAAGAGCGGCAAGCAGAAGCGGAGAAAACCGTACGTGCCCATTTTCAGCAACACGCCGGCAAGAATAACCGAACCCGCGGTCGGCGCTTCGACGTGCGCGTCCGGGAGCCACGTGTGGAATGGAAACATCGGCACTTTGATCGCGAACGAAAGGCCGAACGCGAGAAAGAGCCAGAGCTGATAATTCGCTGGAAAGAGCAAGTCGCGAATCTTCACCAGATCAAAGGTGAGCGTGCCGGTGACTTCTCCGTAGTAAAAATAAATGAAGAGAATCGCGACGAGCATGAGCAGGCTGCCGACCATCGTATAAATGAAAAACTTTAACGCCGCATAAATGCGGCGGGTACCACCCCAGACGCCAATGATGAAATACATCGGAATGAGCATCGCTTCCCAGAAGATGTAGAAGAGCAGAAGATCAAGGCTCGAAAAAACGCCCATCATGCCGGTTTCCAGCAACAGCATGGAAATCAGATAGCCTTTGACGCTTTTTTTGATGTCATGCCACGACGCGAGAAAAATCAACGGCATCAAAAACGCCGTGAGCATGATCATCAACAGACTCAGCCCGTCGACGCCGAGGTGATATGTCGCCTGAAATGCGGGGATCCACTCGTGCTTTTCTTCAAACTGGAAAGCCGTGCGCGATTGATCGAAGCCGAAGTACAGCGGCAGGCTGACGACGAAGACGAGCACGCTCACGCCCATCGTGACCATTTTGAGCAGCTTCGCGCGGTCGGCGGGAATCAAGCTGAGAATGATTGCGCCCGCCGTGGGCGCGAGAATTAAAAATGAGAGCAGGGGAAAAATTTGATTCAAATCAGACATATTGAAGTATAAAATATTTTAATAACAAGTTTTTTTTTTTACTCAGCAACTATAGCGTTTTTCACATGGGTGAATAGGTTTGATACCTAATTTCGCCCAATTTTTCCATCCCAAAATCGCTATAACCTACTCTTGCAAGTGAAAAACGCTATAACATAACTTAGCTCTTCTCCCAATTTTATTAATTTTAAAAATGCCCGTCTCATCATATTCTAGATTCATTTGTTTCCGCCATATTTTTTCTTGCTTCAAAGCTGCTTTCTCTGTGTAAAAGGCTTTGAGCTCCGCAGGAAAGCCGCGCCAAACCTTTACCGCAACCCAAAGCTTGTTTTCAAGGCACGTTTTCTTCACCTTTCGATCTCCGTAAACGTTCATGCCAACTAAAGACGTTGCTGTATTCTAAAAAATTACAAACTGTGTGAAGCCCACTCGCTTGGAAAGTTGGGCGGTTCAATTGCTGCACAAAAGTAGAACGTCTTTCTTCGTTCGATACTATACTACCTTAATTTTGCACCGGTTTTTGAAAAACTATTTGCAAAAGTGGTAAATGTCCTTTTATTTACAGGGTCAAATCACGATCCTGTTGCTTCTCACCATCTGTTGAAAGGACACCCAAATGGTGGTCAAACGCGATCCCGACAAACGGCGACGCCGCCATCATCACCGCCGCGCCACACCACGTGAAATTCCATGCGGTGAAATGCCACCCGTGCGAATGATCACGGCCGCAACGCCTTATGGTTATGTCGAAGAACATCTCACGCCGTTTGGCGGCATCTTTCCCCTCGAAAAATTATACGACGCGCTGGAAGTGGAAAGCGCGTTTGCCGAGCATTTCATCGCCCCGAAACGCACGCCCGAAATCGGCCATTGGCGTATTGTCAAGGGCATCGTCAATTCACAGTTCA